>Ga0272446_1003312_pt1 | contig 20534 bp, 14 predicted proteins | sample YNPCB0061_FD_194587 | JGI IMG/M metagenome (GOLD analysis project Ga0272446, IMG submission 194587) | Hot spring microbial mat communities from Yellowstone National Park, WY, United States - YNP-CB-006-1 | ecosystem: Environmental > Aquatic > Thermal springs > Hot (42-90C) > Sediment | place...
TGTAGGTTTGCATGGCTGCAGGCGCCGGCGGGTAGCGCCCATCCGCCCGGTAGATGGAATAGCTATCGGCGAAGTCCAGTTCTGTCAACTTACCCTGCTCCAGCGTCACGCGTCCGACGACAGCAATGAAGCCACCGGTAGCGCGCAGTTCGTGGTTATTCTGCACCAGGATCAGATAGGTCTTGGGGGCATCCATGCCCAGGAGCGCTGGCAATTGTGGGCCGAGCTGAGTCGCAACATCCGCCAGAGTCAGCAGATCGGGCGCGGCCTGCATCAGCGGCGCCAGGCGTGCAGGCATGGCAGCGGCATCGACAGTCGCCAGGGTGGCGCGCAGGGCGTCGATCTGTGGCGCCAGTTCGGGCAACGCGCCGGCCTGACGCGCCAACGCTTGCAGCAGCAAGTCCGTCGTGGCGCCGTTGGGTTGGGTTGCGCGCAACTCGGCCAGCGTCGGCGCAAAGAGATCGCTGCCAGCCTTTGCCAGCTCCAGGGCCTGCGACCCGGCCGCCAGCAATTCGGGCGCAGCGCCAGCCAGACCACCGTAGGCCGGCACAAAGGTCATTTGCTTCACCACCGGCAGGAACGGCTCGACCACCTGGGTCAACTGGTCGTAGTCGGCAGACACCTGCGCCAGCGAACTTTGCAGGGCGGCCGGGTTGTCGAGCGCTGTCGTTGCAACCAGTGCGCGCAATTGCATGGCGGATTGATAGGTCTGCCACCCGGCCCATGCGATCGTGACGCCAAAGTAGCCCACGGCCAGCACCCCCAGCAGGAGAAGTGCACCAAGCACGCTCAATAGCCAGGAGCGCCGCGCGCGTGGAGAACGCCGCGGCGACGGTGATGCCTGCGACTCGATCAAACCTTTGCCAACTTCTTGCATAGCTTCCTGTGATCTGTTCACGGTTTTGCGTCTCGCGGGCGAGAGCGGAGCGCACCTTCAACGTTGCAAGCGCTGCTCTTTCAATCGCCACAGCGGGCCAACTTGTTCCAATTCTGCGGCGTCAATCCACGCTGGCGGCCTGGCAAAGTAGATTGGCCGCAAGCCAGCGTTCGCCGCCACCAATGTAGCCGCCGAGGTATCGATCGCCGGCACATCTGGATAGAGATCGCGTTGGAGACGCTGATACCAGGCGAATTGATAGAGCGACTCGTTGACAGGAATCAGGCCCGGCGCCGCTGCAGTCAATGTGCGGTCGCCCCAGGCGCCGTACCATGCCGTAAAGGTTTCACGATCCTCCAACGTCACCAGCAAGCTGTCCGGCTCCAACGCCTGCGCCAACGCGGCGAGGTATTGCCGTGCGGCGTCGTCGTTGCGCAAAGTCAGCGTCGGCCAGAACAACGCCGCCAGCAACAAGAGCGCCGCGCCCGCCATCCCTGCCAGCACCGGCGTCGCGCCGGCAAACCGTGGCGTCCACCACGCCGCCAGTGTCGCCAGCCCCACCGCCATCCAGATGCTGATCAGCCACACGACCGGCAGCAAGTAGATTTCGCTGTCGCGGGTGTAGTAGAGAACGGCGTAGATGCTGACCGGCGTCACCCACAACAGGCTGAAATTGCGCAGCCGCGCCGCGCTGCGATCCCACGTCGCCAGGCCGACAAACCCCAGCGCCAGCCCCAGCGGTGAAAACTGCGCGGTGAGCGTGTAAGCCCACGTCGCCAGACGTTGCAACGCTGCACCCAGCCCCCCGTTCAGCAGGTAGCCGCGATAGGCAGCCCCGCTAACCAGCCACTGAAACCCATCCCAGTTGTCGGCATAGCCCCAGTTCACCGGAGGGGGCCCACTGGATGCCGCCAGCGGGATGCGCACGTAGCACAGGGCGCCCAGCATCACGCCGCCGAGCATGGTTGCCAGTGACGCCCGCCAACGCCTGGCGCCGGAATGCACCGTCACCAGAGCATAGAACGCAGCCGGCAACAGCAAGAGCAACGTCAGATGATGGGCGACGCCCAACGCCACCGGCGCCACAACATACCACAGCCGCAACGGTTTGACCAACACCGCCCACGCCAGCAGCACAGTCAGCAGCGCATGAAAGCTGTAGACTTCGGTGAGGATCGACTGGCTCCACAACAGGGGAGACAGGGCCCAGGCCACCCCGCCCAGCAGCGCCCATAGCCAGCGATGCGCCGTCGCCGGAGTGAGCAACGCATCCACCACAAGCACAGTGAGGAAGACGCTGGCGGCGCCGCTGAGCGCGCTGAGCAGGTTGCCACGCCACGCCAGGTCGCTGGCTGGCGCCAGCCAGCCGATCAAGCCCAGCCAGCCTTGCAAGAGGATTGTGTACAGTGGATAGCCTGGGGGATGCGGCACGCCGCCGGTGATGGCGGCAGCCAACAATTCACCGCCATCTGCACCCTGGTGCGCCCAGGTCAACCCGGGCGCCAGGGACGCAACATAGAGAGCGAACGCCAACAATCCCGCCGCAGCAGCAGCGGCCCAACGCGCCATTGTCAGGAATTACTGGAAGTCGGGCGGCGACGCGGGCGGCATCCCCAGGCTGACCGCAACGGACGTGGCCGCGGCGTTATCAGCCAGCGCCGCGGCTGCGCCATCGATGACGGCGCCATCAGCCAGCGTCGCATCCACCGTCAGGGTGAGCTTGACCGTCGTCGCACCACCGGCTGCCAGTTCAGGCCAGGTCACGACGATCAGAGCGGCGCCTGCGTCGGTCTCCAGCGCTGTCACCTCACCGCCATCCTCCGCCGACGCGCCCACAAAGTCTAGTGCTGCGGGAACCTCGAAGGACACTTCTGCATTCACCGCGCTGGCATCCCCTGAGTTGGTCACGGTGAAGGCAAGCACAACCTGGTCGCCCTGCACTGGGAGCTCCGGTTGCAGGGCGACACTCAACGCCAGCACCGTCGGCGACAGCGCTTCAGAGGCTGCAACCGGTGTGGCGGTTGCAGCCTCCGGCGTTGCTACGGCGGGTGTGTTGCGCCCGGTGGTCACCGGGAGCGCGGCCAACGTGGCGGCGTCGGCGCCGGTAGTGATGAACTGCGCCGACACCCAGCCATTTTCGGCGCCCCCTGGCGCACAACAGACCAACCACCAATCGCTGGCATCATTGCGAGCCAGGATAGCCACGGCCGCGCCGTTCGCGAGTTTGCCCAGGATGGCGGCGGCGGTGGAGGGCGCTGCGCGCACATTGAGCGAAACGGCAGCGACTTCACCGCGTAGCGCGCCCGCTGGCAGCGTCACAACCGGCGCCGCAACGACAGGCGTGGCTGACGGCGTAGCATCTGCAATCAGCGTTGCGCCGTCGCCAACTGGCAGCGACTCCAACTCAGCAGCACTATAGTTTGGCGTCACGAATTGAGCGCTGACCCAACCTTGCGTCTGACCATCGGGCAGGCAGCAGATGTTGAGCCAGGTGTTGTCAGCGTTGCGCGCGATCACTGTCACCAGCGTGCCGTTGGGCAAGCGCCCCAGGACGGGGAAGGTGGCGCCAGGTCCCTGTCGCACGTTGAGCGTCGTCGCGTTGATCACACCCGTCAAGGTGCTGGTGGTTGCGCCCGACGCTGGCGCCGTCTCGTTCATCGCAGTCGCAGTGGGCGTGGGCGGCGCCGGAGCATCGTCGTTCTTGTTATCATCATTTTTGTTTTCACGCGGGCGGGGGGTGGGCGTCGGCGGAGGCGCTGTGGGCGCCGGTGGCGGAGTCGGCGGGATAGTTTGGAACAGGGCGACCGGCTTCTCACTCGCCTGCGCCTGCTCTGCGCCGATCCACCACGTTGCAGCTACACCAACAACCAGCGCACATATGCCGAGCAGCCATTGTCGCCGATGGCGGGCAACGTACTGGTTCAGAAAATGCATAAGTCACTCCTTTGGGTGGGATAGAAGAGCTCAATGCGCCCCATTGCCATGAAAAATCGCCGGGATTGTCCGCAGCAAAATTTCCAGGTCGCGCCGCAAGCTATAATGCTCAATATAGTCCAGTTCCAGTTGCAGCCGTTCGGCAAACGACAGGTCGCCGCGGCCGCTGATCTGCATCGGGCCGGTCATGCCTGGCTTGACCGCCAGCCGCCGCCGCTGATCGTCCCGGTAGAGTTGCACAATGCGGACTTCCTCCGGGCGCGGCCCTACGAGACTCATATCGCCGCGCAGCACATTGTAGAATTGCGGCGCTTCATCAAGCGAGGTGCGCCGCAACAGCCGGCCGACGCGCGTCACGCGCGGGTCGTGCTTGAGCTTGAACGCAGGCTCCGGCAGCGTATCCAGATCGACCAGATTGTCCAATTTCGCTTCGGCATCCGCCACCATCGTGCGCAACTTGACGATGCGGAAGAGCCGGCCATTTTCGCCGACGCGCACCTGCCAGAAAAAGACCGGGCCGGGCGAATCCAGCTTGATCGCCAGGGCCGCTACGGCCACCAATGGGATCGAGACGATCAGCCCGACCAGCGCGCCGAGGACGTCGATGGTGCGTTTGATCAGTCGTTGCCAGCCCGTCAGCACAGGCTGATGCACGCCAGGCGCTGCACCAGCAAAATGGATCGTTCCATTCAGGTAGCCACAGCCCAAAGCCAGTGCGCGCACCACCAACATGCCAGGCCCAATCAGCGCCAGTGCTGGCGAGCGTCGCGCCAACTTGATCACGAAAGGCAGGGTTGTCGCCAGGAAGATGAGAACCGCCGCCCCCACGCCAGCCCAGGCCCATCGCAGTGGCGGCAACACCACCCCCAGGAGCGCCAGCGCCGCCAGGCCCCAAATGGCCGCCAACAGCACGATCTGCACTTTCAGCACCTGGGGCGTATGGCTATCTTGCACCATCCGCTCTGGATGCCAGCGAATCATCAGCGCCTTCCAGAAACCGATGTAATACTTGCGCCGGAAATACTCGCTAAGGTTGCTATCGTGGAAATGGGAGACGCGCGCGTCCGGCGCGAATACAAGGCGGTAGCCTTTCTGCGCCAGACGAAAACTGAACTCCTGATCCTCCACGCTTGCAGTTGTGAAGATCGGGTCAAAGCCCTTGTTCTCCAGAAAGACAGTGCGCCGGTAAGCGGCGGAATAAGTGTCGATGAAATCGATCTGCACCTGACCGCGCATCCGGTCATAGCGGTCTTCGTATTCAGCCTGGACGAAACGCGGGATCAGCCCGGTCTGTTCGGTGACGTAAGCGCCTTTGGCCCCTGTCACACTGACGTCGGCAAAGGGTGCAGCCAGCGCTTCCAGCCAGGTCGGCAGCGGCGCGCAGTCGGCGTCGGTGAACAACAACAGGGGCGCCCGCGCCATCTGGGCGCCATGATTGCGCGCCGCCGCTGGACCGCCGTTCGCCTGGCGCAACAACGTCAGGTTGATGTGCGTATGGGCGGCGCGCCACGCCCGCACCACCTCGGCGGTGGCGTCGGTGGAGCCATCATCAACGACGATGATTTCATAACGCTCGGGAGCGACTGTTTGCGCCGCCAGCGCATCGAGACAGCGCACAATCGTGCGCGCCCCATTGTAGACGGGTACAACCACCGAGCAGGAGAGGGTTTCCTGCGCCGAACCGGATGTGGACATGATCGACATAAGCTCACTGACGGGGCGGTGGAACTACTGCGCCGCTGCGGCCAACTCCGCCACCGCAAAAATGCGATGCGTCGTCGTATCGGCGGGCCAGCCAGTCACCAGCGTCAGGCGGGCATCAGTGGAAGGGGCGAGATACGCTGCCGCCTGGGCGCTTTGCTCCGCCGTAGCGCCAAGCAGCGGCAATGGCTCTGAGACTTCGACAACCTGATAGGTGAATTCAGCGCCCGCTGCATCCGTCACCAGGACTTCCTGACCCGGTTCGACTTCACCCAGCGCCAGCGCCGCAAAGACTGCGTTCCCGCGCGCCTGGTGGCCGGCAATCACCATATTGCCGGCGCCGCCCGCCCCGGCGCTGTTGATCGCCCAGCCGGCGGTCGTTTCCGGCACTACCCACCGAGTGGTGCGCTGGCCGTCAATCTCCACGATCTCCCAACCCATCGGCGCAACGGCAACGTCTACGCCAAGGGCTGGAATCGCCAGATTGACCGGCGCGGCTGCCTCTTGCACTGGCGCGGTTTCAGGGGCGGCAGGGGTTGACGTCGCCGCCACACTCGCTGCGGGCGTCTCACTGGCGGCTGCCTCCATAGCTGGCGGCGTCGGCGTCAACGGCTGGCAGGCGGACATGAGCAACGCACTCAAGACTACGACCGACGCCACAAGAGGGCGAGTGAACCGACAATACGTCATCAATCGTTGGGTCCTTTCCAAGCGAAAACTATGCAAACTCCGGGGTGCGTCTTCAAGTTTCTATGAACTGGTTGCAAATTGTAATGGCAGCGCGGACATCTCGCAAAACCACGCAGGCTTTTGTCCAATTTGGCGGTCTGTCGCTACAATGGTGACGGGGAGGGATGTATCCCGGTGGATGCCCCGGTCTTCAAAACCGGTGGCAGGTGGCGCAGAGCCGGCTGCGGTGGGTTCGACTCCCACACCTTCCCGTCACAGGTTTCCTGCCCAATACAGCAAGGTGACAGTCGATGCCGCACCTGGTTGCCGTGATCCTGACCTACAACGAAGCAGCCCACATTGACGCCTGTATTGCCACCCTGCGCGATTGGGTGGATGCCGTGATCGTGTGGGATTCAGGCAGCACGGATGGCACGCCGGCGTTGGCGGCGGCGGCAGGCGCGCTGGTGGTGCAGCGCACCTTCGACAACTATGCTGCGCAACGCCAGGCCGCGCTCGACAGCATCGCCGCCGACTGGGTCTTTTTCGTGGATGCTGACGAGCGGGCGACGCCCGCCCTGGCCGCCGAGGTGCGCCAGGTGCTGGCCTCGCCAGACGCAGCAGCGGGCTATTGGACGCCGCGCCGCAACTTCATCGTGGGCCACGAGATGCGCGCGGGCGGCTTCTCACCCGACTATCAACTGCGTCTGCTGCGACGGTCGGCGGCAAGCTATGACCTCAACCGCCAGGTGCACGAAGTTGTCTCCTTGCGCGGCCCGGCGGGATGGTTGATCAATCCGCTGATCCACTACAACTATCAGAGCTGGGCGCACTTCCACCGCAAGCAACGCGTTTACGCCAGGTACGAGGCGCGCATCCTGGCCGAACGGGGCATCCGCCCACGCCCGCACAACTTCATCTTGCAGCCACTGCGCGAATTTCGTCGTCGTTATGTCACGTTACAAGGGTGGCGCGACGGATGGCAAGGGGTGAGGATGGCTTTCTGGCTGGCCTGGTATTACGGCTTGCTCCCCTACGTCATCCTTCTGGAGAAACCACACGCGGCAGAGTAAAGTAGAAACGGCTCCCACCGTCAGGCGCGCGCTCAGCGCCCACGACGCCATGCAGGCGCTCGACGATGCGTTTCACAATCGAAAGCCCCAGACCGTATCCTTTGCGAACCTCACCGCGCGGGGTGCGCAGGCGTGGCGTGAAGAGCGGCAGAGCATCGTCAGGCACACCTGGCCCATTGTCGATCACCCAGAAGCGCGTTTGCTGTTCGTCGGGAAAATCGAAGCCCAGCGTCAACACGGGTGGGTCGCCGCCATATTTCAGGGCATTGACGATGTAGTTGTACCAGACCTCTTCCAGCCACGGTCCATACCCCCACACAGGCGGCCACGCGTCGGGCAGATGCACCGTAGCGTTGCGTTCGGTCAGCATGAACTCGACGCGGCTAATGGCCTCTGCCACAATCAACGCCATATCGACCGGCTCAACCTCGATGTGCAGCGTGCCACGTACACCGGCCAACAACAGCAGCGACTCAATGATGTGACTCATGCGCATGCTGTTGTCGATAATCTGGCGCAGATAGCTGCTGACCTCATCCGGGTGGAGGTAATCGATGTTTTCGCGCAACATGTCAGCGTACCCTGCGACCAGTGAGAGCGGCGTCTTGAGATCGTGCGCCACTGTATGGGCGAAGGCGTCGAGCTCCTCGTTGCGCTGGCGCAACTCCTCAGCCTGACGGTTCAAGTCCTGGAAGAAGCGCGCGTTTTCAATGGCGATCGCTGCCGATGCCGCCAGCGTCTCGGCAAGAATCCGGTCAGCATCGGTGAACACGCCAGTGCGTTTGTTGACCAACTCGAGCACGCCTAAGACGCGATCCGGCGCCCGCAGCGGCACAGCGAGCAAGGTCTGCGTCCGGAACTTCAGTTTGTCGTCACTGGTCGCCGAGAAACGTGGATCACCGGTTACGTCGTTGACAACCACTGTCTCGCGATTGGCGAAGGACCAGCCGGCGATGCCTTGCCCCGGCGCCAGCGGCACATGATGCGGCTCCACGTATTCGCCGTTGGCGTAGATGGCGACGCAATCGAGCATGTGCTCTGGGCTGAGCAGCCAGACGGAGCTGCCTTCGGTGTCGGTGAACTCACAAATGCTGCTGACCAGTTGGGAGGTGATCTGATCTTCATCGAGGGTGGAGGTAAAAATCTGCGTGGCGCGGTTGAGCAACGCCAGCTTTTGATTCTGTTCGTGCAGGTGGCGGACGATCGCCTCGCGCTCTTGCCGCTTGCGGTGCTCCTGGATGACGCGTTCGGCGACGCCGGGCAACTGGCTGAGATAATTCGGCTCAGTGCGCTTGATCACGTAGTCGGAAATGCCCAGTCGCAGCGCCTCGACCACGATGGCGACATCGTCCTCAACAGTGACCATGATGGCCGGCGGTCGATTCTCGTTTTCCATCAGCTTGTAGAGAATTTCGAGGCCATTCAACTCGGGGAGTTGATAGTCGAGGACGATCAGATCGTACTGCCCGTGTTGCAGGCGTTCCAGCCCCTCCAACCCGGTGTGCGCCAGATCGACCACGAACCCACTCTGCTGCATGCGCTGCTTGAACAGGCTGGCGGCGACAGGATCATCCTCCACGTACAAGACGTGCGGCAAGGGTTGTGCGCTCATGCGATTATTGTGCGACGTCAACGATGGCGCTGGTGTTGCCATACCTTGTCACTCGAATCAGGTTTTGCGTTGCTTGTTCAAAGGTGTCGTCATGGCTGATCACAAAGAGCTGGTTGAAGCCGCGCACAGTCATGATCTGCTGCGCCAATGCCTCACGGCGCACGCTATCCAGGTTGGCGGTAGGTTCGTCGAAAAATGCAACGTTGATGTTGCTCATCTCACGCACGAGCGCCAGCCGCACCGCCAATGCGGCGCTCATCTGCTCACCGCCGGACAATTGTCGGAAGCTGCGCGTGGCGCCGCCTGCCGCCAGCGTGACGCCGTAATCTTCGCTCCACGCCAGCACACGACTATGGTCGCGCATCAGCTCCCCAAAGATTGTGGCGGCGCTTTCGCTGACCTGACGCACGAGCGCCTGCGTGACGAAGGGGCCAGCCTGCTTGATCATAGTGCGGATTGTCTCCAGCGCACTCTCCAATTGCGTCAGCCGGCGTCGTTCCTGGCTCAGCGCCTGGTGACGACTCTCATCCAGGCGCAGGGACTCCACCTGCTGCGCATCGTGCGCCTGCGCTTCATGCATCAGCCGAATGCTCGCCGAAAGACTGCCCAGATCCTCACGCATTTTGCGATCGTCTAATAATACTTGCTGATAGCTCTCCTGGTCAAACTGCGCTGTCGCAACCTTAAGATCGCTGTGGCTGTTGGCTAAACGTTTGCGCGCACTATCCAACGCTTGTTCGACCTCGGCCAGGTCGGCGATGGCGGCTGGCAACGTCGCCGCCAGTTGGCGATGCATCAACACCGCCTGGTAGGCCGCGTTGTGAGCGCGCAGTTGTTCGGCGTTCTCCGCCAGCGCCTGATCGAGATCGCCAAGCGCAGCCAGCGCCTGATCAACCGCAGCGATCTGCTGCTGTGCGGCGGCTTGCTGAGTGCGTTCACGCGCAAGCTGCGCCTCAAGCTTTGGTCGCTGCGCTGCCTGGGCGCTGGCGACTGCACTACGGCTCTTTGGATCGCCCAACGCGTCCAGCGCCTGGCGTAGCTTCGCAAGCCCAGCAACCTGCGCCGCCAACTCAGCGCGCGTCGATGTATCGGCGGCGATCTCGGCGTCCACCTCCGCCAGCATCTGCGCCAACTCAGCGAGTTCGCTCTCGCGCGGCAACTGCGCCCATTCACGTTGCAGGCGGAGACGTTCCGCCTCATCCGTGGCGATCTCTTGTTGGTGCGCAGTGACTGTGCGCTGCACTTCCGCCAGCTGGCGGCGCAGCTCTGCATCCCGCACCTGATTGCGCGCCAGCATTTCCGCGCGATGTGCATCTGTGAGCGGTTGCTCGCAGATCGGGCAGAGTGGGGTGTCGATGCTGCGCAGCGTCTGGCTCTGCTCTTCGAGCGTCGCAAGTTCGGCGCCGATCAGCGTCGCCCGTTCGCGGGCTGCCTCAAGCGCTGTCCGCAGTTCCGCCAGCCGTGTATTCAGCGCCTGCCCCTGCGCGCTGACTGCGCGCGCCTGTTCACAGCCAGCGACAACGGCGGCATGGCGTGCCTGAATTGCCTGACGCCGCGCCGTGGCCGCGGCCAACCGACGATCGAGCTCAACCATCTGCGCCTGCGCTTTTTCCAGCGCCGTCACCTGCGCGGTGAGCGCCGCCTGCTCCGCCACAGCCGCAGCCAGCTCGCGCACCATCGCCTCGGCGGCGGCAACCTCCGCCAATGTCTGCTCGATCTGTGTGCAGCGAGCCAGCGCCAGCGCCAGGGTCTTGTCGGCGGCGCCGCGTTTGGTCAGCAGCGCCTGGCGTTCGGCCACGCGCGTTTGGAGCACCGCCTGGGCTTGTTGCGCTGCCAGGTAGGCGTCGTAACCGGCCTGATGTTCGGCGACTGTAGCAGCAGCCTGCTCTGCGGCGGCACGCGCCTGCACTGCGCGCTGGCGGCGATCTGTCAGGTTGCGCACGTTCTCCTCGTCGCGCGCCACCTGCGTGGTCAACGTGTCAATCAACGCCTTTTCCGCCTCCAGCTCTTGCAGGCGCGCCTGACACGCCGCCAGCGCCGCTTCAAGCCCGGTGCGTTGCGTAATGGCGGCGTCCAGGGCGCGGGCGCGCTGCGCAATATTCTGCTCCAGAAGCGGCAACTGCTCCAGGCGGGTCGCAAGGACAGCCAGGGTGCGGTCGGCTTCGACGATCTGCTCGCGCACGCGCCGCACCGGCTCGCGCAGCTTGTCGGCGGCGACGCTGTAGTCATCGACCTGCAGCAGTGCATCGAAGATCGGTTTACGTTTGCTGGGCGTCTCGGCGAAGGCGGTGGTCAGCGAACCCTGCGCCACGCCCAGGGCGTCGGTGAACAGGCGCGTCAGGTCAACGGAGGGGTCCGCCAGCGTGTGTTGGCGCACGAATGCCTGGACGTCCGCCTTGCCCTCGCAGACTTTGGCGCGCAGTTCATCGTCGTACACGGTGTAGGCGCTGCTGCCGCCAAAGCGCCGCTCCACGCGATAGGGGCGCTCGTCGTAGGTGCTGATGAAGGTGACCGCGACGGAGCCTGACCGGGCGCCCTCGCGCACGAATTCCTGCGCCGTGTAGGGCAGAGCGTCGAAGAGTGCGAACCCAATCGCCTCGATAATCGTGCTCTTGCCTGCACCGTTGTGCCCCACAATCGCATTGACGCCCGGCGCAAAGGTGAAGCGAGCGTGGTCGTAACTTTTGACGTTCTCAAGCTCCAACGCAACAATCTTCATCGATTCTCCTTATCGATCGTCCTCGTTGAGGGTGCAAGTAGGATGCGGTGGGTGCATCTCATTGACGCCGGATGCGCCGTAAAGTTCCCGTGTTGCGGGCGTCAGTCGGCGTCGATGGCGCGCAGATGGCCGTCAAGTTCGGCCAGGATGGCGTCTGGGGAGGCGCCGGTCAGCGCCATCTGCTTGAGCGCCAGCGCCGCGCGCATCCATCGCGTGCTGTGGCTGGCAAAGCGCACATCACGTCCAAAGAGGCCAGCCAGGACGCGCTGCTCCAGTTCGGTGCGCGTGACCGCATTGCCGCCGTCGACGGCAAAATCGGCGCTTTGCAGCAGGCTTTTGACCTGAGCAACCAGTGGCTGGAAAGCAGTGTTGACGACCTTTTCAATGGCGGGAATGTCGAGCGCGCGCCGGTCGAACGGCAGAACGCCAGTCAGGTACAGCTCGATGACGGGCGGCATTGTCTCCAGGCCGCCGGTCGCGCGCACTTCAGCCGTCAGATCACGCGCCTTGCGCTCCACATATTCCGTCACCTGCGCCATAAGGTCTTCCGGGGAAGTCACGTGATCGGTCTTGAAGCTGTACTGCCGGAAACAACGACGCGGCGGATTGCCCTGCACGGCGGCGTGATGCTTGCCGTTTTCGAAGCGCCGCGCTGTGTCGACCTCAACCATCAGATAGCCGCGCGGCGACCACGCCGCCTCGGAGATGGAGCACGCCTCTGGGCTGCCAGGGTTGTGAATCCAGTGCTCCAGAATAAAGGGCTTGTGAAAGTGACCCAGCGCAACATAATCAATATGGTCGCGCAGCGCCGCCCATTGTCGAAAGGCGACGCCGCCCGCCTTTTCGTCCATCTCGCCTTCAACGCCGGCGTGTGTGACAAAGATGGTGTAGTCCAAATCCGCTTTCGGCTGCGCAGCCAATGCCTCGGCGTAGAGATTGAGCGCAGCGCCGGTGCTGGCGCCATAGTAGCGCAAACCATAGATGCGCACACCAGGTTTTGGCTCGAAGTAGCTGCCCTGCCGCCGCTTTGGATCCCACGGCTGCAAGTCGAAGGCGCCATCCTTCATCTCGGCGTCAAGCAAGATGATCAAGTCTTGCAACGCCAGGAACTTCATCCAGCCGATGGTGTCTTCATAGTAGGTGCGTTCGTGGTTGCCTTCGACCGCAATGCAGGGGATGCCAGCCTCGCGCAGGCGACGCAGGGCGCGCATTGCCTGGTTGAGCGTCAGGGCATCGATGCTCCGCTTGTGAAAGAGGTCACCCGCCAGGATGACGAAATCCACCGCGCCGCCGATCGCCTCATCGAAGCGGAGTATCTGTCGATCTGGCCGTGGCTGGTAGACGCCAGTCGCCTTGTCGATGACGGCATTGAACGCAGCGGCGAAATCGTTGAAGCGCTCGGGCCTGGCATACTGAAGATAGCCAAGATGGATGTCGGCGCAGTGCAGGAAGCGTGTCTGCATGGTGCTAGCTGATCCTTTGCAGCGTATGTTGGCAGCGTATGTTGGCGTCGATCAATCAGTTTCGGCGGTGTCGCTGCTCTCCGCCAGGCGGCGACGCATCGTGATCAGGGTGCGTTGCGTCGTGAAGCCGCAGCGCACCAGATAGTCGATGGCGCTGCGATGCTCGGTGGGTACGCTGATCCGGATCGGCCAGCGCGGATAGCTCTGGAGTCGCCACAGCGCCCAGTCGATCAGCGGGCGATCATAGACGCCATATTGTTCGGGACGCACCCACAACTGCATGGCATGTTCGCCGCGCCAGCGCCGCGCATCGAGAATCAGCGCAGCCTCGAAGCGCGGCGAATCCTGAATCGCGCGGCGATAGCTGACGCCGCGCCCGGCCAGGCGCCAGAACCATTCGCCAATGCGATCCTCCAGAGTCGCCTGGAAGTCGGTGCGCCGGATCGAACGCCACCATTGAGCGTTGGCGCCAAGCTGGTGATTGACCAGCTCATAGAGTGGCTGCCAGTCGGACGCGGCGAAGGGCTTGAGCAGCGGGTGCGGCGTGATCTCGCGGACAAGTGGCGCCTGAGGCGCGCGCAAGTCCATCGTGGCCCCGACCACCTCGAAGCCAAGGCTCTCGTAGAGGTGATAGGCGACCGTATTGGCTTCGTAGACCTGAAGCACCGCCCACAGGCCGCCGGCACGCGTGGCATGGTCGAGGGCGACTTCCATCAGCCGCCGCGAGATGCCACGCCCGCGAAAACCGGGCGCAACAGCGACATTGGCAATCTGCCAGCGTGTGGCGTATTTGTCCGCGCGCTGCACAGTGATGTTGCCAACGACGTGCCCTTGCTCGACCCAGACAAAGCCATTGAGGATGTCGTTGAACTCGCCCGTGCTCCGGTTCAACACGCCGAGGAAGCCGCCCAGGTAACTCATCGTGCGCATCTCACGCAGCGCCGCCGAGCCGCGATCGTCGAGTTCGGTGGCAAAAGCCGTTGCGATCAACTCGGCGACGGCGCGCAGATCGCGGCCGATGTCGAAGGGGCGGATGCCGGTCTCCAGCCGCTGGTCGTACTGGTAGCCGGGCACGGGTATGACAGTCATGGTCAGAGCGCCACCCGCACCAACGCCGGGCGCAGCACACGTCCTTTGAGCATGTAGCCAGCGCGCAACGTATCGATGATGTGTCCGCTCGCCACCGTGTCGCTAGGAGCGCTGGCGATAGCCTCGTGCAGCGTCGGGTCGAACGCGCCATCCGTCGGAATTGGGGTCAGCCCCTCCTCCTCGACGGCGCTGCGCAGCTTTCGCTGAATCTGGCGGAAACCTTCCACCCATGCCGCCTGGGCGTCGACGCCCTCCGGGATATTGGCAAAGGCGAGGTCAAAGTCGTCCAGTACCGGCAGCAAGCGCTTGATGATGTGGGCGCTGACGCGCTCCATCTCCTCGGCGAGCTGGCGCTCCTGGCGGCGCCGGCTGTTCTGGAATTCAGCAGCCAGTCGCTGCGACTTCTCGGTGATGGAGGCGCATTCCTGACGCGCCTCGGCCAACTCAGCCTCCAGTTGCGCCACTGTCGTCAGCAGCTCAGCTACATCGAGCGCCGCTTCAGCGGCAGCGCCGCCATCCTGAGCGGCGTCGCCTTCAGCGCCATCAGCGGCGACAGTTTCCATTGCAGGGACTGCCATCTGTTCAATTTTTTCTTCGGTCATAGTCTTATTCCGCCACTCGTCGCAGATCAACATTACGAGTCACGCGTTGCGCGTCATCTGCACCCACCGCGCGACTCACCCACCATAGATTTCTTCTATTTTCTCACTCACCAGGTCGGAGACAAAGCGGACGGCGCCGATTGTGCGGCCATAGCGCATCCGCATCGGGCCGATCACGCCGAGCAGCCCGGAAACGCGGTCGTTGACGCCATAGCGCGAAAACACGAGGCTGACGTCCCGCAATTCGTCGTAACGACCGTCGCCCGCTATGACAACATGGACGGCGTCGCCCGGCAAGCCGGCAGCAATTTGTTCGATCAGCCCCGGCTCCTCCAGGACGCGTACGATGCGGCGAGCGTTTTCGCCTTCTGCAAATTCGGGCGCGCTGAGCACTTCCACCAGCCCATCGCGAAAGACGACGCCGCCAGCCTGTTCTTCCAGGCGCCGCATCGTCTCGGCAGCCAAACCCGCCACCTGCGCGGCAAAGGGTGTCAAGCGCGTGGCAGCACCGGCGACGCCGCTGCTGTCGAGGCCGGTGAGCTGGTCGTTGAGCTCATTGCTGATGCGACTTAGCTCGGCCTGCTCGATCGGCTGGTCGACATCAAGCAACTGCTGCTTGACGGCGCCCTCCTGCAAGACCAGCACCAGCAACACCTTAGTGCCCTGAATGTGCACCAGTTCCATGTGCTTGAAGGTGCAACGAATGGTGCGTGGCGCGGTGGCGACGGCGGCGCTCTGCGCAGTGCGCGCCAACACGGCGGTGCCAGTGCGCAGCCACTGCTCGACCTCGGCTGGCGTGTGATGAAATTGACGGCGGATAGCGCTTTTTTCTTCTGGCGTCAAGTCAAGGCTCGCCAACAGGTAATGCACGAAGAAGCGGTAGCCCAGGTCGGTGGGCACGCGTCCCGCGCTGGTGTGCGGGTGTGTGAGCAGCCCCATCCGCTCGAGCGCGGCCAGATCGTTGCGGATCGTCGCCGGGCTGACGCCGAGATCGTAGCGACCAACAATGCCCGCGCTGCCCACTGGCTGCGCCGTCTGTACAAACTCCTGGATCACGATCCGCAACACCTCGCGCTGGCGTTCCGAGATCGAGTCGATCGTAAGGTTCTCTTCACTCATCGTTAATATGCGTTGCGATTGGTGCCAAAAATCGTCTGCAACACGGTGCGAATCAAAATCATAATATCCAGACCAATCGACCAGTTTTCAATATACCACAGGTCGTATTTGGTGCGCTCTACAATCGAGGTGTCGCCGCGCAAACCGTTGACCTGCGCCCAGCCCGTCAGACCCGCTTTCTCGCGGTGGCGATCCATGTAGCGGGGAATGATCTGGCGGAATTGCTCCACGTAGACCGGGCGCTCTGGGCGCGGGCCGACCAGACTCATGTCGCCGACAAAAACGTTCACGAGCTGCGGCAGTTCGTCGATATTGAAGCGCCGCATAAAGGCGCCGAGCTTCGTCTTACGCGGGTCGTCAGGCGTCGTCCAGCCTGGCCCGTCGGTTTCGGCGTCCTGGCGCATCGAGCGGAACTTGATGATCTTGAAGGGTCTGGCGTCCAGACCCATGCGCTCTTGTGAATAGAAGACAGGGCCAGGACTATCGAGCTTGATCAGCAGCGCGGTCAACAACATGAATGGGCTAAGGAAGATCAAACCCAGCCCGCTGAGAAGGATGTCCATGCCGCGTTTGACGGCGAGCTTCCAACCTTGCAGCGCCACGTCGCGGATGGTGAGCAACGGCAACCCACCGAGGTCGCCGATCGTCACTTCGCTTGCCATGATCTGAAAGACGTCCGGGAAGACGCGGATGCCGACCTTCTCACGTTCGCACAGGCTGATGATGTTGACCAGGTCCTGATGGCTGCTCTCCGGCAAGCCAATGATCACCTCATCCACCGCATAGCGATCGATCAACTGCGGCACATCAGCCAGCGCGCCCAGGACAGGCGCGTCCAGATTGGTGAGCGCTCGCTCGCCTTTCCCTGCGTCGACCACGCCAATGACCTGGTAACCGAGCTTGGGATGCGCTTGCATCTTCTGAAGCAGCATCTGCCCGATCTCACCGGCGCCGATCAACAGCACGCGGTCGTCGCCGATGCCACGCGCCTGCGCCTGCCATTGCAATTGGGCATGAACAACGCGCCCGATGGTGTCGTACACGATGGTCAGCGCTGCGCCATACAAGACGAAGGAGCGGTGATATTGGAAGTCGCGCGCAAAGAGCGTCAACAGCGCCACCGTGAAGAGCATGGCGAGACCGTTATAGATCGTGATCTTGAATAGTTCGTCGAGATGCGTCCCCGGACGCCGCCGCTGATACATGCGCTGGCTGAAGTAGATGATCACCAGCACGACGGTGTAGAGTCCCGGCAAGAGCAGGAACTCCCGGAAGGGACCGATCACGATTTCCGGGTCGCGTTGCAAGAGGCGGTGCGCCGACCAGAAAGCCAGCCAGATGCTGGCGAGATCGATGACAACGAGCGCAAGCATGAAAAAGAACTGGGCGCGCTTCAACACGCCCGGTCGGCTTGTCCGGCGCGTGGTGTATTCACTCGGTGTTGCGTGATCGGAAATGCTCTGTTGCATTTACGCGCTATCTACGTTGACCTGCCCCACCGCCGCAGCAACGGGATGCCGTGCACCGCGGCAGTAACGCCAGAGATGTGCAGCGACGTCTAGCCCGCCCTTGCCGACTATGCCCGCCAGAATCGCCTTATCGAGTAGCCAGTTGGCGTCGCGTTGATAGTGCTTCTGATAGAAGAGCCACATCGCCTCGTAAAAGTCGATGCGCGCTTTGGCGCTTTGCCGGCTGGCTGCTTCCTTCACGTGCGTAATCTCCACAGCCCCATTGTACCAGACCTCCCAGCCAGCATCCTTGATGCGCTTCGCCCAATCCAGGTCTTCGCCATACATAAAAAACCGCTCGTCAAGCAACCCCACCTTCAGGATCGCCTCGCGGCGCACCTGCATATACGCGCCCACCACCGAATCAACCGGATGCACGGCATCTTCGGGGAGATATTCCAGATTGTACGCATTGAAGCGCCGGCTGCGGGGAAAGAGCCGGCTCAAGCCCACCATGCGATAGAAGCTGACTTGCGGCGTCGGAAAACTGCGCCGGCACGCGCGATCCAGGCTGCCGTCGGGTCGGCGCACACGCGGCCCCGCCACGCCAATCGTAGGGTGATCGTCCATGAATCGCACCATTTCCGCCAGTGCATGGGGTGGCACGAGGGTGTCGGGATTCAGCAACAGCACGTAACGCGGCAGCGAATCCGCAGGGCGCGGCGGCCATTGCTCAAACCCAAGCGTGCGCAGCCCCACATTGTTGCCTGCGCTGTAGCCGACATTAGCCGGGTTTACGATCAGCTGCACCTGGGGAAACTCATCGCGCACCAGCGCCGCGCTGCCGTCGCTGCTGGCATTGTCCACGACAATCACGGCGACCGACAGTTTGTCGTCTACACTGGCCTGCAGCGAACGCAGGCACTCGCGCAGCAAGGCACGCGTATTATAATTCAGGATCACAATCGCCAGATCGATCGGTCTGTGCTGCACCAGCTCAGACGCCGAGGCGACACCGCTTTGCGTCATCAACGTAGCTCACCCAACTCCTGACCATCCGTAGCGTCTGTCATTGTAGCACGCCGCCAAAGACGCGACAAAGCCGACCGGAATTCAGGCGGTCTATTCGTGCCTGATGCGCGCCGCAGGTCACCGCCTCTGGCGTGACATGGCTCGCCACGCCGCAGGTCACCGCCTCTGGCGCGACATGGTCCTTGAGCCAGCCCCCTGGCTCTCACGCGCCAGCGCGCAACGGGCGTAATGCCGCCTGCTGGATTGCGCCTTCCACTGTAGCAGTGGGCTGAAATCCGCGCAGCTTCAGATAATGCGCCGCCGCCGCCAGCATCACCTGCTCAGGCGCCAGGCCGATTATTTCGGAGTGCGTGATGGCGATCCCCTGTTGCTGAGCCAGGCGCGCCACTTCATCGAAGACCACGTGCAGCGGCGTCACGCTGGCGTCGAGCAAGTTCATGCTCACCTGCGCCTGCCCATCGACCAGGAAGCCTTTGGCCTGCACGGCTGGCAGCCCGCCGCTGCTCTCACGGATCTGTCTGGCAATCGCTTTGGCGACCTCCACGTCGGTCGTGTCCAGGAATATGTTGTACGCAATGAGAAACGGACGCGCGCCCACCACAACCGCCCCCGCCGGACCAACCTGCGCCGGGCCATAATCTGGCGCCCGTTCCGGCAGATGGATGCTCGTCAACAGCCCTTCGAATTCGCCGCGGCGAATGTCGGGCAGGCGTCTGCGTTCTGGCCGCGTCGCTGCGGCGGCATACAGATAGACGGGCAGCCCCAGTTCCTCACCGATGCGTCGCCCCAGGCGATGCGCCAGCGGCACGCACTCTTCTAGCGTGATCCCGCTGATCGGCGCCAGAGGAATCACGTCAGTTGCGCCAATGCGCGGATGCTCCCCGCGGTGCTCAAACAGATTGATGGTCTGCGCCGCCAGCGCCGCGGCGCGGAAGACGCCCTCCAGCACTGCGTCCGGTTCACCAGCAACAGTGATGACAGTGCGGTTGTGGTCGGCGTCGCTGCTGGCGTCGAGCAACAGCACGCCCGGCGCCTGGATCGCCGCGATCAGCGCCTGGATCACATCTGCTCGCCGCCCTTCGGAAAAATTTGGTACACTCTCGATGATCGCCATTCGGTTTCGCTGCTTTCTTCTTTGGGCTTACGCAAATTTTAGTGTATCACCTTCCTGGAAGCTGAGAGCTTCCAGGAAGGTTGCTGGGCTAAATGCGTAGGTCCTACTTCTTTTTCTTCCTCGCGTTGCACCTGGCGCACGTGGACGTAAATAAGCCGCTTGTTGCGTGTTCCGTGTTCCGTGTTGCGTGTTGCGTGTTGCGTGTTGCGTAACGAGATAGAACACGCAGCACGCAATACGAGCGCCACTGGTTTATTTCCGCCCATGTGTGCTAGAAAATCGGAGCGATTGCACCGCTGCAGCCGCAGTTTCACCCAAATCTGCTGACAGTGGCTTGCCCAAATCGCCCCTCGCCCTGCAATTCAGGTATTATATCCGCCATGACTGAGAACAGCGCACTCTTTGCTGCCCAATGGAACCCATCCACTGCATCCGACTCAACAGGATGGGACGAGTGGATCAATTCCCGCAACGATGGCCACCCTCTACAACTGAGCGGCTGGGGCCAGCTCAAAACGCAGTTTGGCTGGTCGGCGGAGACCATCATCATGCGCGACGAGCGCGGCGCCATCGTCGCTGGGGCGCAAATGTTGCTACGTCGCGCCTACGGCGTCACCCTGGCCTATATTCCGCGCGGCCCGCTGGTGGATTGGGATAACGCAACGCAGACCGCCGGGTTGATGACGCTGCTGCGCGCAGCGGCGCAGCGGGCTGGTGCGGCTGTGCTCAAGATCGAACCGGATTTGCCTGACACCTCTGTCTATCGCAGCCACCTGCACAACGCTGGCTTTGCGCCCAGCGCGCAGACGGTGCAGCCGCCATCCACCATCCTCGTCAACCTGGCCGACGGCGAGGAGGCGACGCTGGCCGCCATGAAGAGCAAGTGGCGCTACAACGTCCGTCTGGCGGAGCGCAAGGACGTCACTGTGCGGGCGCTGGAACGTGCGGAGCTGCCCGCCTTTTGTCGGCTGATGCAGGAAACCGGTGCGCGTGATGGCTTTGCCGTGCACAGCGACGCCTATTTCGCCGCCGCTTTTGACCTGCTCACCCCGGCACACGCCGCCTTCCTGTTGGCCGAATAT
>Ga0272446_1003313_pt1 | contig 20530 bp, 12 predicted proteins | sample YNPCB0061_FD_194587 | JGI IMG/M metagenome (GOLD analysis project Ga0272446, IMG submission 194587) | Hot spring microbial mat communities from Yellowstone National Park, WY, United States - YNP-CB-006-1 | ecosystem: Environmental > Aquatic > Thermal springs > Hot (42-90C) > Sediment | place...
TAAAAACAACCGGGAATTTCATGGGTATAATAGGCAAAATCCTCCGCTGCCATCCATAAATCCAAATCCAATACGTTTTCTTTGCCCAAGTAGTCGACCGCATGCTGTTTGGCTTTGTGGGTAAGTGCTTCATTGTTGTATAAAACAGGATACCCGCGCACAATATTAAACTCACACGTACCTCCCATAGCTTGTGCTATACTTTCTGCCATAAATTTCATTTTTTGATGGGCATCTGCACGCCATTTTTCGTCCATAGTGCGAAAAGTGCCTTCCATATATACTTCATTCGGAATAACGTTAGTAGCGCCATTGGCTATTACTTTTCCAAAAGTCAGCACAGAAGGAATAATGGGAGGTGCGTTTCTGCTCACAATCTGTTGCAAGGATACAATAATATGAGAAGCAATGAGTACAGGGTCTATACATTGGTGCGGTTGTGCGCCATGTCCGCCTTTACCTTTTACAGTTACATAAATTTCATCTGCGGAAGCCATGTATTTACCTGCCCTGAACCCTACTTTTCCAGCATCTATCAAAGGCATTACATGCTGACCAATAATAGCCTGCGGGGTTGGATTTTGTAATACGCCGTCTTTTATCATGAGCGAAGCCCCACCGGGGATTTTTTCCTCCGCAGGTTGGAAAATGAGTTTTATTGTACCCTCAAATTCTTGATGTAACTGAGATAAAATTTTAGCTACCCCAAGTAAATTTGCTGTATGTGCATCATGTCCGCAGGCATGCATAACTCCTGAGTTTTTGGATACATATTCTGTGTTTTTAGCTTCTGTAATGGGCAGAGCGTCCATATCTGCACGCAAAGCAATCGTTTTTTTATCAGGATTTTTGCCTTTTATGTAACCCACTACACCATACCCACCTACATTCGCCTGATACGGAATATTCAATTCCTGCAATGCATTTTGTACAAAAGCAGAAGTGTTTTTTTCCTGAAAAGAAAGTTCAGGATTGGCATGCAAATAGCGTCTTACCTGAATAATTTCTGAAAGCAAGTCTGCTGAAAGTTGCTGAATTTTATTTTTGATGTCCATACGGTTCAAAACAATGTAAAAGTAACTATAATTATTGAAAAACATAGCACAAAAACTTAAAATTATGATTTTTGCTTTTCCGTATAGCTTGTGCTTATGTTAAATTAAAAGCAATAAAGTATCAAATTTCTATTATTAAATTGTAAAACAGTATTGAGTTAATACTGTTCATATATTTTTGAAGTCATGAAAAACAGACTGATTTTTGAAAAATCTGCTTTGCTTATATGCTTGTTCCTATTGGGTTTGTATTCTTATGGACAAGAGCATACTGTTCATGTCCGTATTTCCAAAAATGTAGAATCCTTGCACCCTTTGGTTACCGATAATTTAACAGACAACAGCATAGCCGGACTTGTTTTTTATCCTCTTATAGAAATTGAACCTAAAACCCAAACGTACACCCCTGTTATTCTTAAAGCTATGCCTGCTGTGGTTGACGGTGGAAAAGCAAAAATTTATGAAATAAGGGATAACGCAACATGGTCAGACGGTAAACCTGTTACAGCTTACGACGTTCTTTTTACACTTAAAGCAGTTTTATGTCCCAATTTAAATACTTTACGTTGGAAAGCGAGTATCAAAGGAATTGAGGATATAGAAATTGATATTAACAATCCAAAGATATTCAAAGTAGTTACCAATGGCGGTAGTTATAGTTTAACAAGCCTGCCCGTGTATCCTCAACATATATACGATAAAACCAATATTCTCAAAAATTATTCTATTACTCAACTTTCTAAAATGAAACCTAAAAGTACCCCTACAGAAATACTTAAATTTGAACAGCAATTTACAAGTACAGAAAGCAAAAAAGTAGCTATTGGTTCAGGACCTTACAAAGTAAAAGAATGGATAAACAACAATCTTTTGATATTAGAGAAATGCCAAAACTGGTGGGGAAATGGTTTGGATAGTAATAAGGAACTGTTTAATGCCAACGCCAAAGAAATTCATTATGAAATCATGTCTGATTTAGCCATGACTACGGTAGCCTTTAAATTGCAACAATTAGATGTATGGTATGATATTCCTGCAAAAGAATTTAAAGATTTGCAAAAATTGGACAGCAACTACTATCATTTTGCCTTACGTAAGATACCTACTTTGTCTTTTGAATACATAGCCATTAACAACACACCCAAGCAAGACCATAAAATGTTTTTGTCAGACCCAAATGTAAGAAAAGCATTAGCTTACTCCATGGACATAGAAAGTATGCAACAACAAGTGATCAAAGGATATGGTAACAGAATTTCTTGCCCTTGTGTACCACAAAAAAAGACAGGTTATTCTAAAGATATACCACTTATTCAACAAAATTTACAAGAAGCCAAAAGATTTTTTGCTTTGGCAGGTTGGTTAGACACTAACAATGATGGTATTTTAGACCAAATGATAGATGGCAAACTAACCAACATGAAACTTTCACTGTTAGTCAATAAAGAAGATAGTTATGACCGTAAAATTGCTCACTTTATAATCAAAGACTTACAAAATATAGGCATAGAAGTAGAATCAGAAGAGGTAGACAGTGAAACGGAACGAATCAGATTACAGGAAAAAGACTATGATTTAGCTATCGTTTCCTATCATGATAAACCGGGTACAGCAACCCCAAAAACGCTTTGGCATACACAAAGTAACCAGAACTTTACAGGATTTGGCAATGGAGAAATTGATATTCTGATAGACAAAATAGAAAAAAGCAAAGATGTTACAGAAAAAGAGAAACTTTATGCGGAATTTAATGTGCAATGGACACACGCCCAACCTGCCATTTTATTATGGCAGAAAAATATGCTCATAGCTGTAAGTGAAAAATACAAGGATTATAAGTTCTCTATGGCTTTTGACAGTTATGTGGGTTTTAATCCAAGTAGTTTTTTTATTTTAGGGGAAGCCAAAAAATAAACTAAATAATTAGAATTGGTAATTATTTACGTGATTTATTTTTTATTTAGGGCGTGTCCCTTCGCTATCGCTTCGGGTCGGGCTATGCGCTGATGGAGGCGTGGCATGCCACGTCTGTACTTCACAGGCTAACGCCTGTTGCGGGCTTTTCGCTGCTATCCCTCACGCAGATGCGCGTACATACACGCTACACACGCGTTAGGCATGCGGAGGGCATGCGTTAGCATGGTGCGCAGCACCGAAGCGATAGCGTAGCCCGTAGCACGCCGACTGCGCCGCGCAGCAAGCAGGAACGCCCAAAAAATTATTTTTCTATACTTGTTCTTGCAAGGTAAATCATTGCTAGAATTGAATAAAATCAGAAAAAGTTGTAAAATTTTAGCTTTTTGAGTTTATTTGCTGTCATGAAAATAGTACATGGCGTGCTTGTTCCAAATTCAATACAATTGAGTAAAGAAGATAAAATTATTTTACAACAAAGAAAACTACGTAAAAAGCCTTTTACTCGTGCAGAAAAAGATGCCTATATGAATTCTGATGAATGGCGTTTGATGCAAAGAATATGGTTAGCACGTGCAGGTTACAGATGTCAGATGTTTCCATGGAAAAAAATAGGCAAAACGGTAAGAGGAAAATATAAAGGGTACGAAATTCACCATTTGCATAAAAAAGCCTACCGCAGACTTGGTAAAGAACGGTATAAAAGAGATGTGGTTGTGTTAAGTAAGTTTGCGCATCAGTGGGTATATCATAGAATATTAAGTTTTGGAAAAACAACCGTAGCAAAACAAAAAAAATTTCCGAATATTCTGCAAAGAATATGCAATTTCTGGTGTATTTTACCTTATCCCGTAAAATGGATTTGGATACTCTCAGTTATACTTTTATCTTTACTAACGGTATTGCATTATTCAGAAATATTACACCAAAGAGTTTTATGGTACTCAAAATGATTGACTATCAATAATTTGCAAATAATGTATTATATCAATAAACTTTTTTTATGTTTGTTTGTCAAAATTAGTTTATTATATTTGTATCTGAAATGTATCACTTAACTGTCTATATCTATTGAGTTTTTTTACTATTTAGTTACTCAATGTGGTTTTATGCCCTCTTTAAGCATATTTTTTCCATTTTACAATGATGCAGGCACTGTAAAAAAAATGATTACAGATGCTTACCAGTATGGCAGTCTATTTACGTCAGACCTTGAAGTAATAGCCGTAAATGATGGTAGTCAAGACCATACTCTTTCAGAGTTGGAAAAAATGAAGCAAAAGTTTCCTGAACTGAAAATTATTAACCATGAACAAAATAAAGGATATGGCGGTGCATTGCAATCAGGAATAAAAAGCACGACCAAGGAATGGGTTTTTTACACTGACGGTGATGCACAGTATCATCTTGACGAGTTAGAAAAATTATGGCAATACATTCCTCAATATGACTTTGTTAATGGCTATAAAATACGCAGGTCAGATGGATTTATCCGCACATATATAGGAATAGCGTACAGAAGAATGACAAAATTAGTTTTTGGCATTCCAATAAAAGATGTAGACTGTGATTTCAGGCTGATGCGGGGAGATTTAATCCGTAACATAGATTTTGAATTTACCAGCGGCGCTATTACTGTGGAGTTAGTCAAAAAAATGAGCTTTCAAACAAATAAAATCAAGGAAGTACCTGTTCATCATTATGACAGAGTGTATGGCAAATCCAGTTTTTTTAATTTTTCCCGAATATCTGAAACCCTAAAAGATGAAATAAAGTTAATCGCAACTCTTAAAAAAATCAAAAAAAAAAAAGAACATGAACGAAAGTCCGCCATCAAAGTGGAAAGCGAGCTTAATGCAATCCAATGAATATGAAGCTATGTATCGTAGTGAAAACGATATGTGGTGGTACAAAGGATTACGTAATGTATTAAAAAACACATTAAAAAAACAAAAAAATCTCGTTATTATAGACGCAGGTTGTGGTACAGGTAAAAATATGGAATTTCTCGCCCAGGCAGGACACAAAGTATATGGTTTTGATATATCTGAACAAGCAATAGATTTTTGTCGTTTACGTGGTTTGCAAAATGTTATTTTAGGTGATATTACTACTGCAAATTACCCTGAATCATTCGCAGATGTGATATTGAGTATAGATGTTTTGGGTATATTGTACGAAAAAGATATTGATGCCTTTATGCATAAAGCACACGAAGCATTAAAAAAAGGGGGAAAGCTACTTATTCATGTAGCCGCACTACAAATGCTTTTTTCTCAACACGATATAGTATGCAATATAAAAAGACGATACACTAAAAAAACCATGAAACAAATGCTCAAACAGTATCCCTTTTTTGAGATAAAGAAATTGAGTTACCGAATGTTCTTTTTGTTTCCCATCATTGCTGCAGTCAAACTGTGGAAAAAAAGAAAAAAGGGAAAAAATCCCAAGTCTGACCAAGGTGTTCCTCCGCGTTTTATCAATTTTTTACTTACTCAAATTCAATATCTTGAAAATTTCTTTTTACGTTATATAAATCTGCCCATAGGTTCGTCTTTGTATGCAGTGCTTGAAAAAAAGTGAGTAAGGATAATGATTTCAGAGTGTTTGACTTCATTTATAGGCGTTCCTGCTTGCTTCGCGGCGCAGTCGGCGTGCTACGGGCTACGCTATCGCTTCGGAGGCGTTGCATGCCACGCCTCTACTACGTACCCTCCGCATGCCTAACGCAGGTACGTTGCGTATAGGTACGCGCGTCCGCGTGAGGGATAGCAGCGGAAAGCCCGCAATGAGCGTAGCGAATGAAGTACAGGCGTGGCATGCCACGTCTCTACCAGCGCATAGCCCGACCTGAACGCAGTGAAGGACACGCCCATAAAGAAAAATAATTTGGGTACTAAGACAAATTGGCAAGTGTTTCTTTAAGTAGTTTTATCTTTTGCAAAGTATCTTCCTGCTTTTTGCGTTCATTTTCTATAATTTCCCGTTTGGCATTTGAAATAAACTTTTCATTTCCTAATTTAGCTTCTATGCTTTTGAGGAAGTTCTGCAAATGGGCAAGTTCTTTTTCAATTTTTGCTTTTTCTGCTTCTACGTCTATGTTCTGATGAATTTCTATTAAAAGTTCCATTGTACCTATGAGTACAGGCATGGTTTTAGAAACTTTTTCAGAGGTAAAATGCAATTGTATGCCTTTACCTTGTTCAAATCTAAGCAATTTTTCTATACTGTCTTTATAGGCATTCCAAAAATTCTGGTGTGTTTCAGATAAATAAATAACAAGATTATCTTTGGTGGTCAATTTTTGTGTATTGCGTATGTTCCTTAATTCTGTAACTATTTTGAGAGATACTTCTACTTCATTTAATAGGTTTTTATCTTCGTTTGAAAGCATTTTTGGTGCATACACAGGCGTAACAATCAAATCTGTTTGAGGATTTGGGTTGATATTGTGCCACAATTCTTCGGTGATAAAGGGCATGAATGGGTGGAGTAGCGTTAAAATATGCTTGAATATAGTGATGGTATGCGAATAAACCTCCCGTGAAAGTGTACTTTGTGCAGGTTTAATCCATTCTAAATATACAGAACAGAAATCGTCCCATATCAACTTGTAGAGTGTCATGAGGGCATCTACAATGCGGAAGTTATCAAAATGCTGTTCAATTTCTGTGGTGGCTTGGTCTAATCTTGCTTGTATCCATTGCATAGCTGTTTTTTCGTGTTGTAATGGAGTTAAATTTGCATCTATTGACCAAGATTGCGTTAAACGGTAAGCGTTCCATATTTTATTAGCCATGTTTCTACCTTGCTCCATAAGTGGATAATTGACAGGTATAGGTTTGCCTTCTTCATCTTTGACTAATTTACCTTGTGCATCACGTTGATATTCAATCGGGAATTTAAGGTCGTTGCCTGCGGGAGAAGAAAATAACATACCTACACGTACACCATCAGCAGAAAATTTTTCTATCAGTTCCAATGGGTCAGGGGAATTACCGAGAGATTTACTCATTTTTTTGCCTTCACCGTCACGTACAATACCTGTAAGATATACATTCTTGAACGGGATTTTACCTTTAAACTCTAAACCTGCCATAATCATACGGGCAACCCAGAAAAATAAAATTTCGGGTGCAGTTACAAGGTCATCAGTGGGATAAAAGTATTTGAAATCAGGGTTTTCAGGGTCTTTGAAACCATCAAATACAGATATAGGCCACAACCAAGAACTGAACCATGTATCTACTACATCTTCATCTTGTTTGAGGTCATCTTGTGTGTAATTAGGATTGATTTTTTGGGCTTTTTGCAAGGCTTCCTGTGAACTTCTTGCCACGATAACCGTCCCATCAGGCAAATAATACGCGGGAATGCGTTGTCCCCACCACAATTGCCTGCTGATGCACCAATCTTTTACATTTTCCATCCATACCTTGTAGAGATTCACAAATTTGGACGGGTGCAATTTAATCTCTCCGCTTTCTACTACTGCAAGGGCTTTTTCTGCCAAAGGTTTCATTTTTACGAACCATTGCATAGAAATTTTAGGTTCAATGGGTACTTTAGTGCGTTCCGATAAACCTACACGGTTTTTATAGTCTTTGATTTCCTTGATATGTCCTTTTTCTTCAAGTTCTTTAGCAATTTTTTTCCTGACTACAAACCTATCTTCACCTACATAAATTTGTGCGGCTTCGCTCATGGTGCCGTTAGGGGCAATGGTGTCAATGACAGGTAAATTATGCCGTTTACCGATTTCATAATCCGCTATATCATGGGCGGGAGTAACTTTAAGGCAGCCCGTACCAAATTCTTTGTCTATATAAGTATCAGCAATAACGGGAACAGGGCGGTTAATGAGCGGAACGTATACTTTTTTACCTATCCAATGCGTGTAACGCACATCTTCGGGGTGAACCGCAATAGCCACATCTCCCATAATGGTTTCAGGACGAACCGTAGCCACTACCAGATACTCATTAGGATTATCTGCACTGAAATATCTGATATAATAGAATTTAGATTGTTGTTCTTCATAAATTACTTCTTCATCAGATACCGTAGTTTCCGCTTTGGGGTCCCAGTTCACGACATACATACCTCTGTACACAAGACCTTTTTCGTACAAATCACAAAAAACATCAATTACTGCTTGGGATAAATCTTCTTCCATTGTAAAGCGGGTGCGTTTCCAATCACAACTTGCACCAAGTTTGCGGAGTTGTTGTAAAATAATGCCTCCGTATTTTTCTTTCCACTCCCAAGCATATTTTAGAAACTCCTCGCGAGTAAGTGATTTTTTACTGATACCTTGTTTAGCAAGCATTTCTACTACTTTGGCTTCTGTGGCAATAGAAGCGTGGTCAGTACCTGGCACCCAACAGGCTTCAAAACCTTTCATTCTTGCTCTGCGTACAAGAATATCCTGAATAGTGTTGTTGAGCATGTGTCCCATGTGTAATACGCCTGTTACGTTGGGAGGAGGGATAACAATCGTGTAAGGTTTCTTTTCGGGGTTAGCTTTGGCATAAAAATAGCCTTTTTCTTCCCAGTATTTATACCATTTAGCTTCTACTTGTATGGGGTTATATGTTTTTGCAATTTCCATCGGGGGCAAAAATAATAAGAATTCAAGCAAATATACAGCGTTGTAAAAGGACTTCGTTTAATTTTGTCAAAACAGCAGTTTTGTAGTATTCAAACAAGTGTAAATTTGGATTTTTTTCAAAATTTATTCGCTGAATGTTGATTATTCCAAAAATAAAATTAAAATTTGCAATATTAAAATGATGTGTAAAATACGATTATTAAGCATATTGCTGTTTTTAGCGTGTAATTTCTCTGCGAAGGCACAAAATGCCTTGTTGGATACGGCACGTAATTATACATCAGCGGCAAAATCATATAAAAGTCAGCAACAGATTTCGCAGGCATTAAAAATGTATTTGCAAGCTATTCCAATTTTTGAAAAACTAAAACAAAACGAAGAATTGCAAAATGCCTACACAGAAACAGGATATTTATACAGAGATTGGGGGTTGTATGACAAATCTTTGTTGTATTTTCAAAAAGCCTATCGGTATGCAGAACAAAAAGGAAATGATAAAGAAAAAATTGTATTGTTACAAGGTATAGGATATAGCTATCAGCAAAGTGATGAACCCGACAGTGCCATCAGATACTATCAAAAAGAGTATGAACTCTATAAACAGCAACAAGATAAACGCGGTATGATTACCACCTTGTTCAGCTTATCCAATGTATATAAATCACAAAATAAATACGAACAAGCACTCGCCACAAATGAAGAAATTCTAGAACTGCAACGTGGATTAAAAGATTCTGTGGGTACGGCTATTGCACTCAATAACCTTGGATTTATCTGTAAATACCTCAAAAAGTATGATATTGCCATTCAATACTTTACAGAAGCTATAGAAATCAACAAACGGTTGAAAAGAAGTAATGATAACATTACACCCCTTATCAACGTAGGGATTTTGTATCAAAACAAAAAGAAACTTAAAGAAGCTATGGCGGCTTTTATGGAGGCTAAAAATATCATAGAATCATCAAAAGGTAATGAGATACTTGACCCTAAAAATCCTAAAAAAACCACTAAACCTAATGAAGAATTAGCCAATATCTATAACCTCATCAGCAGAGTATATTATTTTCAGCAGGAATACGAACCCGCCAAAGAATACGCCAATAAGGCAGTCGCTTATGGAAAACAACTCAAAAATCAGGAAATTTTAATAGACGGCTATAATAACCTTTCTGATATATATCAAAAACAAAGTAATTATAGCAAAGCATTGGAATACTACCAAAAACATATTGCCGCCCGTGATACCCTTATGATGCAGGAAAAAGCGAAGGAAAAAGCCTTACAACAACGTAAAAACCTTTCTGACCGTACTGAAAATGAACTTAAATTGCTTCAAATTGAAAAAGAAATCCGTGAATTGGAACTTCGTAAAGCACAGTTGGAAAATGAGAAAAAAGAACAAGCGTATGAAATTCTGCTTAAAAATAATGAACTTAAAGAAATTGAGCAACGCAAAAAACAATTGGAACAGGAAAAAGCCTATCAACTGTTGATTGTGGAAAAACAACGTGCAGATGCGGAAAAACAACGTATCGAAACAGAACGAAAACAACAGGAAATAGAACTTCTTCAAAAAAATAATGAAGTACAAAATCTTGCACTTAAACAAAAAGATTTGGAACAGGAAGACAACCGTAAAAAATTAGAACTGCTTAAAAAAGAAAAAGACCTCAATGACCAAAAACTGCGAGAAGAAAGAAACAGACGTTTATTCTTTATCGGATTGGCTGTTCTTTTCGCTCTGATTATTGTTTTGGTGCTTATTAGTTACTTTAATAATCGCAAAAATGCCAAAAAACTTTATCAACAAAAATTAGAAATTGAAGATAAAAACGAGGAACTTACCGCTCAAAAAGAACAGGTAGAAAAAGCAAATACCGCTCTGGTAGAACAAAAACAAAAACTACAGTCTGCTAACGTAACTCTTTTAGAACAAAAAGCAGAAATTGAACTCAAAAACATTGAACTGGAAGAACAAAAAGCAAAAATAGAAGCTGTTAATCAGGAACTTTCCGCACAAAAAGAAGAAATAGAACGCAAAAATAAAACATTGGAATATCAACAGCTTGAAATTCAACAAAAAAATCAAGAATTACTACAACGTCAGGAAGAATTGGAAACTACTTTGGAAAATTTACGCCAGACACAAGATCAATTGGTACAATCCGAAAAAATGGCGGCATTAGGTCAGCTGATAGCGGGTATCGCCCATGAGGTAAACACACCATTGGGGGCTATCAAAGCATCTGTGAACAACATTTCTGCGAGTTTAAAAGAGAGTTTGGAACAACTTCCTAAATTACGTGAAATTCTTACTGCAGACCAGCTGGTCATGTTCTTTGAAATGGTACGCAACAGCGGAAACTCTGATCATACCATTACATCAAAAGAAGAGCGGAAAATTAAACGTGAAATGGTGGGTTTCCTAGAAGATAACGGTTTTAATGACGCAGATAGTCTCGCAGATAGCCTGGTAGATATGGGCATTCATGACGCTACTCAATACCTGCCTTTGCTAAAATCAGAGAATATTGGCTTTATTATGCAATTGGCATACAATATAGCTATGCAACAAAAAAATGCTAAAAACGCCCTTGTGGCTGTGGAAAAGGCTTCAAAAGTGGTATTTGCTCTTAAAAAATTCGCCCGCTATGACCACAGCGGAGAGATGACTAAGGCAGATATTGCAGATAACGTAGAAACGGTTATCACACTTTATCACAACCAAATCAAGCAAGGTGTTGAGGTGGTGCGTAATTACCAACCTACACCGCAAATTCTTTGCTATCCCGATGAACTCAATCAGGTATGGACAAATATTATCCATAATGCACTTCATGCCATGACCAATAAAGGTACGCTTACTATTGACGTATTTACCAAAGATGGTTTTGTTCATGTGCATATCACCGATACAGGACATGGTATCCCTCCTGAAATTCAGGATAAAATTTTTAACGCTTTCTTTACTACCAAAAAAGCAGGTGAAGGTAGCGGTCTGGGCTTAGATATTGTACGCAGGATTATAGATAAACACAACGGAAAAATTAGTTTTGAAAGCGTACCCGGTAAAACAACCTTTATGGTAGCATTGCCTGTAAAAGAGTAATTTTGAGCTAAATATTTAATTTATTTTTTGGGCGTGTCCCCTGCGCTTCGCTGCGGGGTCGGGCTACGCGCTGGTAGAGACGTGGCATGCCACGCCTGTACTTCATTCGCTACGCTCACTGCGGGCTTTCCGCTGCTATCCCTCACGCAGATACACGCGTACATATACGCTACATGTATAAAAAGAAGTGTTTTTTACCCTTTAACCTTTGGGGGCGGGTGGGTGGGAAAACCCGAAAACCCCCAACAAAAAACACTTCACTTTTTTTGCGTTAGGCATGCGAAGGGCATGCGTCAGCATGGTGCGCAGCACCGAAGCGATAGCGTAGCCCGTAGCACGCCGACTGCGCCGCGCAGCAAGCAGGAACGCCCAAAAATTAAACTTTTATAACACCAGAATTATTCTTGCTTAAACTTGACATCAAACCTGTCCCTGAGTGCATTAGCCAATAAATTAAAGCATAAAACAACCGTCATAATCGCTATCCCCGGATACCATGCCAAATGGCTGTATTCGTGATTGGTAAAATAATACACGCCATCTTTAAGCATAGACCCCCACGAAGGAGCAGGCGGTTGTATACCCAAACCAAGAAAACTTAATCCTGCTTCCATTAAAATAGCATTGGCAAAGGTTTCTGTGCTGTACACAATAATAATACTCCACAAGTTAGGTAAAATATGAAAATACAGTATTTTGAATGAAGAATAAGCCATAGCTTTGGTTGCTTGTATGTATTCTAATTGTTTGATAACCAATACCTGCCCCCGTATTGCCCTTGCAGTGGACACCCATAATGTACAACCTAAGGCAATAAAAATGGTCGTAAATCCTTTACCTATCGCAAAGCTGATGCCTACAATAACCAATAAACTGGGTATTGCCCAGAATACGTTTGTAAACCAAAGCAGAAATTTTTCTATCCAACCTCCGTAGTATCCTGCATATAAACCCAGAACTATACCTGTAAGCATAGCTATCACAGTAGAGAAAAAACCTATACTTAAACTCGTTCTTGCACTTAAAATCATTCTGCTGTATACATCTCTGCCGTATTTATCAGTACCCCAACGGTGTTTTTTTTGTTCCAAAACTACATTCTGCAAAGTATCCGCCTTACTGGCATGATATACAATGTATCTGTTATTTTTTTGAACCAAAGAATCCATAGGTAAAATTGTGTGATGATAGGTTAATCCCGTCCATAAATTGCCCGTGTACTTTTGTGATGAAGGTACTGCTACCTGTACTGTACTGTGCTTTGGTAACAGGCTGTATGCCAATATCTGTGTATTGGCGTTGTGGGATTTGTCGGGAATGATAAAATACGCAAAAATCCCTGCCAGAATGAATAACAACAAAAAAACAGCACATATCCATAAAACTATATAATGCCTGATTTCATACGACAGAATATCCTTAAACCTCTTTTTTTTATCAGTGGTCATTCTCACAAAAGTACTTAAATATGCTTACATGTATGATAACTGATGTTCAAAAACAGCTTGCCAGCCTTTCCACTCCTCCTCATTATGCAGGTTATTGTTATGCCACAAACTAATAAAATAGCCATTTACTCGTTTTACCTCATCTATCAACGTTTTGTTTATTTCAATAGCTTGTTCAGGAGTATATTTGAGGTATTGTTGCATGCTCACGTCCATACAGATTAACGGATATATCATAAAATTGGTGTGTATAGTGTTTTTTGTCAGGTCAAAAAAAGGATACGGTACAGCAATACCCGCTCTGAAACCTACTTCGTCAAAATATCCCATAGAATAGTCTTCTAAAATGCCTGCTTCCATAAGTTTCTGATAGGTGTAAGGAAATTTCATGCGTAAAAAATGCTGTCGGTTTTTTGTAGCTAAATGAGGAATATACTGCTCTAGTTCTGCTTTTTCTTTACATAATTTTTCAAACGGATATTGCGTTGTGTATTCAGGAAACTCATCTGTATTTGTGTTGGAAAGAAAAAAATGGGCTTCAGGCAACGCGGTAAGATAAGACGCATGCAAACCTATTTCTCCACCACTTTTGATGATTTTCTGTATTAGTTTTTGATATGCCTTGTGGGTAATGGTGTGTTTGCTGTCTAATGGGTGCTGTCTGCTGTTGAGAATAAAGCAGATATGTTCTTTTTTATATTCCTGTAATTTTCTGAGAATATAGTCAAAAGTATAGTATCGGTCTATGACTTTTTTTCTCAAAGTAAAAAAACGTCTTGAAAAATTGGAGAATTTTTTTTGTGATGCATCATGCAGAAAGCCATATAGATTAAGTAAAAAAGGTTTATGTAAAAATTCAAAAGGGTGGTCTATATCAAAAGACATCTTGGAACTGTATGCAGGCAACTGAACTTTAAGATGATATCCGAAGAAATTGTAGGAAGCCTCCAATAAAAACTGCCAATAGTCATGTACTACTGCTTTATGATGCCAACCCAATTTAACAAGAAGTTGCTCCCGTGCAGGTATGCGCCCATGTACGTCCAAAGAATTGGGCAAATATTCTTCATATCTTGAAACAAGGTAAAAAATAGCCGAAAAAATATCATACGGTGCATGAAAACGACCACAATCGTCTTTGCTTCGGAATATAATACCATCTTGTATGTACCAGTCTTGTTCGGTAATATTATTTTCCCACAGTAAACCATCAGCGTAGATACAAAATGCATCTTCAAACCATTGTCCGTAACTCCATTTAATACCTGAAAGGGTTTTGAAGTACTCAGAACTGTCTGTTAATTCCACTTGCAAATGGCTTAAATGTTTTGTACATACAAGAACCACATATTCCAAACGAGGTGTAATATGCGGACTAAAAATGAATAATTTATCCACAATTGCAATATTAGCAAATCATACTGGATATTCTTTTTTCTTGTATGTAATGATGTTAGACTTTATGTGCAATAATTCCATTAAAGGTAGCAAAACTACCATTCCATATTGTATATCAACTGCCTGGGCATAGACAAAGGAGATAATTCTTTTTTTGTCTTGCCGTCATCAAAAATAATAGTGTATATGCCTTCTGAAAAATTACAGAATGCGTAATTGCCTTCTGGGTCAGTGTAAGTATAGATACCGAGTTCTGCTACGGTTACTTTAATGTTGGGTACAGGATTATTGTTTTTATCCACTACTTTACCCCTTAATGAACTTTTGTACAACACAGGGTGTGTACTGCAACAAGCATGACTATACGAATTCAAAGAAGATGAAACCGCATACATGCTTTGACAAAAACCAACAGAGTACGGTAAAAATACGATACCTGCTACCAACCAAAGTCTGAAACTTTGTATTTTAGATAAGAAAAACGCATACATTTTTTATAAAGAATTGAGATGCAAAGTTAAATTACTTTTACGTGAATGTTACCAAAATGTTAACAAAAAATTACACAAAACAGATTTTTTTTGACAAATTGTTATTATTCAATGCTTTATATTTTATATAACTGAACATGTTTTAGATATAGCTGGCATATCAGTAGAAGAGATAAAATAGCAGGAAATGAAATTTAATTTCAAACTTTTTACTACACCAATCAACAACTAACCAATCGTTACAAAAATTATAATTATAGATAAAGATGTTTAACATTTACATATATTCACAGGTACATACACACTTACATTTTTTTTGAACTATCTTTGTGTTATGAATGAAGTCAAGTTCCCTTATGGATTAAGCAATTTTGAACAGCTTGCAACCAATGACTATGTATTTGTAGACAAAACATACCTTATTCCCGCTTTGGAAAAAGAACGTTTTGTTTCTTACCTGCGTCCCCGCAGGTTTGGAAAAAGTCTGTTTTTATCCGTTTTGGAGTACTATTATGACGTTTTACGCAAAGACAAATTTCAAAAACTGTTTGGAAAGTATTATATTGGGCAAAACCCAACCCCCTTAGCCAATTCATACCGAATACTGAACTTTAATTTTAGTGGTATCAATACCGATACACGCGAAAGCAGTCAACAGGGGTTTAACTTTTCTGTAAAGATGAGCATAAGAGGTTTTTGTAACCGATATGCACTTTTTACAGAAAAGCAAGAGCAGGATATATTTAATGCAATAGATGCTGAGGAAATACTCACAGCATTCTTTGACCAGTATGTAAATCATGTACAAAATCCTATCTACATTCTCATTGACGAATATGACCATTTTACCAATGAAATTCTGTACCGAAACATCAATGAGTTCAAAGACAGCGTTTCCAAAAACGGATATGTACGTAAATTTTATGAAGTTATCAAAACCGCTACGCAACAAGGAGTAGTTTCAAGGGTATTCATTACAGGTGTTTCACCTATTACGTTAGATAGTTTAACGAGTGGTTTTAACATTCTCAAACATCTTACTCATAAAGTGGAATTTGAAACGCTCATGGGATTTACTGAAAACGAAGTAAAAAACCTTTTGAACCTTGTTTTGATTGATAAAAGTAAAGAGAATGAAATTATGGGAGAGTTAAAACGCTGCTACAATGGCTACAAGTTTTATCCTTTTTCAGAACAGCAACTGTATAACTCTGATATGATATTGTACTTTTTAGATGAGTTCAAAAGTGAGCAAAGAATGCCCTCCCGTATGCTTGACCCCAACATCATGCCTGATTATGGCAAACTCAAACAAATGTTTGAAGTCGTGAATGTCAAAAAAAATCAGGAGGTATTGCAGGAAGTATTGGAAAAAGGATTTGTTACCTCAGAGTTGATTTATCAGTTCAATTTAGAGATGGGCTTTGGAAAAAAAGAATTCGTCAATTTTTTGTACTATCTTGGCAATCTGACGTTATCAAAGAGTTCTGCTTTGGGTTTGGCAGAGTTCAAAATACCGAACCAGGTAATAGCAGAACTATACTGGCAGTATTATGCTACGGTACTGTCAGTGCGTGCAGGTATAGAAACTGAACCGTATGAACTCCAGAAAATCGTGCATGAAATGGCAACAGACGGCGTATATGAACCTTTTTTTGAAATTATTGAACAGGTATTGGAAGGTTTGTCCAATCGGGATTATATACAATTCACAGAAAAACACGTTAAAATGGTTATTACAGCCTATATGCAATTGGCAAATCTGTTTTATGTAATCAGCGAAAGAGAAGTAAAAAACGTAGGCTATATAGATTTGGAATTACATAAAAAACCGCAGAACAGAAGTCAGCATATTGAATATGCGATGGAAATCAAATACGTTAAAAAGGCAAATAAAACACTGCTTAATGAGATACAGCAACAAGCCCGAACACAGTTACTCAACTACTACCACAATGACTCTGTTTTGCAAAGCAAACCTCAATTGATATTACTGACCGTTGTTATAGTGAAAAGTAAAGTGCATGTACAAAAAGTAGAGGTATAAAAGTACACGCAATGAATGTAGCACACGATTTAAATCCTGTGCTTTATATTGACAAACCAATTTAATCTTCGCTCTTATTGAGTTTTAGGGAGAAATTTTTAACTTATGTTCTGTATCAAAAATTTTGTGGGCGTGTCCCCTGCGCTTGCGCTTCGGGGTCGGGCTATACGCTGGTAGAGACGCGGCATGCCACGCCTGTACTTCATTCGCTACGCAAGTTGCGGGCTTTCCGCTGCTATCCCTCACGCGTATAAGCGCGTATATATGCGTTACGTGAACGCGTTAGGCATGCGGAGGGCATGCGTGCTTGCACGCATGGTGCAACGCACCGAAGCGATAGCGTAGCCCGTAGCACGCCGACTGCGCCGCGCAGCAAGCAGGAACGCCAAATAAAAAGAAAGTAGAACTTTTGGTTCTGCTTTGGAAAGGTATAAAGATACGTTTTTGATTTATTCTTCTACTCTCGGTAATGCACCAAACTGTTCTATGAGAATATTATCATAGTAGTCTGCTTTAAGGAATAGGTCCTTGAAAACTTTTGTGGCATAATTGATATTGAAATCCTGGTCATACATAATAACCGAAAGTACTATGTTTTGTCCATTTACGCTCATGGATAAGCCTTCTAATTTATCATTTTCACGAAGCATATATTCATATAATGGGGCAATATTTTGCTTTGGAAGTTGGCATAAATACGCATCTCCGATAATAAAGTAACTTTCAGGATTGAAAGTAATCCATATCTTGGCACTGCCCTCATAAATTTCCCAATTATTAGGTCCTCTGCGAGATAGTCGTACATCCTTACCAATGTTTTTTATCATTTGTTCTATATCATTGGCAATACCTTCTGGAACATAATTGTCTTCTACATCTGCTTTTGGCATTTTAATTTCTGCACCGCAGGAAGGACAGTATTTACCGTCTATACTGTTGGGAGTAACGATAGTATCACAAGAAGCACATCTTACGGCATGTACGCCATATTCTGCGTTGTTTCTATACTCTTCAAGTGCAGTGCGAAGATAGCGTACAGGAAGCGCGAACCCTAGACCATCACTGCCTGAAATAATAAAAGAATTTACTCCGATAATTTCACCTTCTTTATTGACAAGAGGACCGCCACTGTTGCCCGGATTGATAGCCGCATCCGTCTGAATATAAGTAATACCATTACGGATACGCTCAGCTTTGGAGATAATTCCAGATGTGGCTGTATAGTTTTGTCCAAAAGGGTGTCCTATCGCCATTACAGGTTCGCCATCACGAGGAGTGTCTTGGTCCAAAGAGATTTCAGGCATTCTGTGTTCTTGTGGAGGGCGTATAAAAGCAAGATCATGTTTTTCGTCCCAAAAGAAGACAGGAGTCATAGTTTCAGAAAAAGATTTGCCATTAATTCTCACTTGTGTATTGTCTTTTACAACATGGTGGTTAGTTACAATTAAATTGTATTCTGCCACATAAAAACCCGTTCCTGTACCTTGTGGGGTAGCAATTTGAATGATAATGGGTTGAAGTTTATCTATAAGTTCTTGTACGTTCATAATTAAAATGCTTTTTGATAGTTAAGATTAGTGATAGCGGTTGTGTAAGATAATAAAAAGTCTAATAAAGAAGTATATTTCAGTTCACCTGCACCGGGTAAATTGATGTATGGGAAATATGTATGGGATTCGCTTTGTATTTGGTATACTTTTGCCATAATACCGGGAATATTGAAGCTATTAGTAGCATGGTCATATAGTTTTTCTCCATAACCCATTTCTGTAAAGAAGTCCGGTTCTAAAATCTGATACATCAGTGCAATCCAACCTTTGGTAATTTCGGGTAAACCATATTGAAAGGAGCAATAAGACAAACCATATTCTACCGTAGCAAGCGCTACATCAGGATAGTTGTTCTCTTTATACCATTCATGATTAGGATTTGTACCATTGATAGAATTGATAACATCATTATGATTGGCAGGGCGAGCGATGGCAAAAGTGGCAACAGAATGATAAAAATCTTTCATTATTTCTGCTTTGTCGCGGGCAAGAATTTCTTTAAGAATAGCTATCATTTCTCTGTTGCGTTCCCGCGTACCTGCATCACCTTGATGCCAGTAAATACTGTTCATACGCTCCAAGTCGTCCATGAGTTTGCCCTCAGGGTTAATGAGAAAATCTATTTTATAGATTAAGTTTAGTAAAAGATAAGCCACACCACCATCAAGGTTTTTTTCTTCCAATTGGGGTACTCGGGCAAGGAAATCATTGCACCATTTAATAAGATATTTGTATTTGGTTTCCTTGTGCGCTTCTGTTTCATGAGTAATATGGCTGTTATCTACGATGGAAAGTGCATTGGCAAAATCTGAAGTCAAAAGGTCATCTTGTTTGTCTGCCCGATTCGCTACTTCTTTGAAGGCATAGTACAATTTGCGGGGATGTCCGCCATCAAGGTCAGAGTCGTATTTGATAACAATAGTATCATCATCTTTAAGAGCAAAACGACTATAATTGAGTTTGAAATTCATTTCCAACAATTTACGCAAAGCGGCAACACTTTTTTTATTTAATTTGGCAACAGTGGCTTCAGCTGTGATTTTATTGTTAGCAATGTCTATTAAACCTCTGAGTACTTTTGAACCTTGCATAGCTTCAAAAGAAACTTGTTTTCCGTCAAAAGTGTAGCTTACATTGTTCAGTTCATCATCTTTGAGATATTCCAAAAATGCAGGATAAGATACAACATAGTTTTTTTCGGCGTAGGCTTTATCGCACTCTGTCCATTTGTCAATTTTTTGTTTGGGTTTAAATCCGTCTGAGAACCTCCCAAAGGGTAATTTAGCCATAAGTATTTATTTTTTGATGAGTTGCAAATTTATTACCTTTATCTTACAAAACCAAATTTTAATGTTATAGTTATTTTTACATAAGATATTTTTTTGGGCGTTCCTGCTGCGCAGTCGGCGTGCTACGGGCTACGCTATCGCTTCGGTGCTGCGCACCATGCGTGCAAGCACGCATGCCCTTCGCATGCCTAACGCGTGTATGCTGCGTATATGCGCATGCGTATCCGCATGAGGGATAGCAGCGAAAAGTCCGCAGCAGGCGTAGCCTGTGAAGTACAGACGTGGCATGCCGCGTTTCTATCAGCGTATAGCCCGACCTGAACGTAGTGAAGAACACGCTCTTATTCTTCTTTTGTTTTGCATAATATCAGATATAACCCATAAAAATTTGTTATATCTTATTTTCAAAAGCATTTTCTTGTTTATATTGCAAATCAATTATGGAATTAAACATCAATTTATTAAAGCAAATCTGCGAAATTCCGGGGGCACCGGGGAGAGAGGATAAAATCCGTTCATTTATAGAAAAACAAGTCAATGAGTTAGTAAAGCAAAAGAAAATACAGAAAAATGATGTATACACAGATAACTTGGGAAATTTACATGTTATCA
>Ga0272446_1003314_pt1 | contig 20530 bp, 14 predicted proteins | sample YNPCB0061_FD_194587 | JGI IMG/M metagenome (GOLD analysis project Ga0272446, IMG submission 194587) | Hot spring microbial mat communities from Yellowstone National Park, WY, United States - YNP-CB-006-1 | ecosystem: Environmental > Aquatic > Thermal springs > Hot (42-90C) > Sediment | place...
CCCGACCAGCCGTCGCTGCCCGCCGGAGAGACGATGAGCGTGACGTCGGCCATGCCAGGGGTGGCAGCCAGCGCCGCGAGCAGCGCTGACGCGACCCGTGCTCCCCACTGGACCATGTCTACCTCCGTGGCGCCGCCTGTGCGCCGGGGAGCGGTTCCCCACGGCGCGAGCGGTCTCCTTCGCGCACCGACGGCCTCCCCCGCATGGCCGCCGATCGCGCGTGTCTTGCCCCGCCGACGATCGGGCGCGCGCTCCGCCCTGTGCGATGGCCTGGCCGATGCCGGCCGTCACGAATGGCATGGATTGTGCACATGGCCATTTCGGAGGACTTCGCCAGGCCCCAGGGAGGCGTCAGGATGCGCAAAGCAACGCTTCTCACCGCCTTCGCTGCCGCGGCGCTGGCCGCGGCCATCGCGTCACCCGCCGCTGCCCAGATCTTCGACGTCACGGTGCGGGGCGGCGACGCGATCTTTCTCGCGGGACGCACGGACGTCGTCGTCCCGCCCGCGTCCGACCCGTGGACGGGTCCCGGCACGTACCTCGCGCGGCATCCCCGACCCACTCCGGAAGAGATCCAGGAGACGCACCCGCCATGGATCCCCGTCGTTGGCGGCGACGTCGTGCGCGTGCTCGACCCGGCCATCGGCGGCATCAACTTCTTCAACGGGTACGGGCCGCCTTTCTACGGGCCGGGCGGCAACAGCCTCGCGGGAAGCGACCTTCTGCCGCTCGACGGGATCAGCGGGTACAAGGGTCCCGAAGGGCCTCTCACGGGCGTCTTCCTCGACGGCTCCATTCCGGACACGGGTCCGCCCCCGCCGACGCTCGACTTCACCCCGAGCGGGCTGGGGACCGCCTTCTCTACCCTCTCGCCGCTGCTCCGGCAGGTCTTCTACATCGGCGATGGGGTCACGGGACCCACCTTCAAGACCTTCATCGCACCCGCCGGCGCCACGCGCCTCTTTCTCGGCATACCGGATGGGTTCGGCTTCGACGGGCACCCGGGCGCCTACGACGACAACGACGGCGCCTATCGCGTGCGGGTCGGCGTGAACCGCATGCCGGACATCCCCGAGCCAGGCCCGCTGGCGTTGCTGGTGGGCGCGGCGGCAGGGATGGCAGCCTTCGCGCGACGCCGGCGCTGACGCCCGCGGCTGCCCGACACTCGACGGCCGGCCGGGAGGGACGATCCTCACCCGGCCGGCCGTCGGCGCGTGCGCCTTCGCCCCGACGGCGGCGGGGTGGTTCCTCCGCGCACGAGCGCTCGCCCGCAGGACAGCGACGGGCCGCCGCCGAACCAAGCGCCGGCGGGGACGCTGCGACGCTCCGCCTTCCCGAGGTGGCTCGATGGCCGGACGCTCGACACGGCGCGCACTGCTCGCCGCGCTCCTTCTGATGGCTCCCCTCGCCGCTGGCGCGCAGCGGCCCGACCCGCCCCGACCCCACTACGTCACCCTCGGTGGCAGGAAGCTCTATCCGGTTCGCCTGGACCTCGCGCCGCTGCGCGCCCCCGAGCGCGCCGCCCTGATCTCCGAGCGCATCGCGGCCCTCGCGGCGGACCGCCGCTTCGACCCCTCGGGCGTGACGGTCGTGGAGCAGGACGGCGTGTCGCTCATCAAGGGCGGAGCGGTGGAGCTCATGAGCGTGACGGACGCGGAGGCCGCGCTCGAAGGCCTTCCGCGCCGCAGGCTCGCCGAGCGCTACGCGGACGCGACGCGGCGCGCCATCGTCACCTACCGCGAGGAGCGGAGCGCTCGGCGCCTGCTCCGGTCGGCCGGCCTGACCGTCGTCGCCACGGCGCTCCTCGTCCTCGTGCTCTTCGGCTTGCGCCGAGCGGGCCGGTGGGCCGAGGACCGGCTGCGATCCGTCGAGGTCGCGCCGCCCGTCCCGCGCGGGCGCGCCGTGCTGTGGGTGCTCACGCGTTCGGCGACCCCCGTGCTGCGGAGCGCGATGGCCATCGTCGGATGGCTCCTGCGGGCGAGCGCGCTCGGGGTGTGGCTGGTCAGCGTGACGAGCCTCTTCCCGGCCACCCGAGCGTTCGGCGAGGGCATTGGCGTGCGTCTCCTCGCGGAGCTGCGGGTGGTCGGAGCGGGGATCGCGGGCGCTCTGCCGGACCTGCTCATCGTGGTTCTCGTCGTGGCGGTCGCCCATCTGGCGGTCCGGATGGCGCACGCGCTGTTCCATGCGGCGGAGACGGGCGCCATCGTGCTGCCCGCTATCGACCGCGACACCGCCGCCCCGTCCTTCCGGATCGCACGCCTGCTGATCATCGCGGTGACCGCCATCGCCGCTTTCCCGTACGTGCCCGGCTCGGACTCTGCGGCCTTCCGAGGCGTCTCGGTCTTCCTGGGCGCCCTGCTCACCCTGGGCTCCACCTCCGCCGTGGCCAACCTTGTCGCCGGCATCGTGGCGAACTACATGCGGCCGTTCCGGATCGGCGACCGCGTGCGCATCGGCGAGACGCTGGGCGACGTGGTGGAGAAGAGCGACCTCGTCACGCGGGTTCGAACCATCAAGAACGAGATCGTCACGATCCCGAACGCCCTGCTCATGACGAACCCGGTGACGAACTACTCGAAGCTCGCCGCGGAGCGGGGCCTGATTCTCCACACGTCGCTCACGATCGGGTACGACGCGCCCTGGAGGACCGTCCACTCCCTGCTCCTGGAGGCGGCCGCCAGCGTGGAGGGGGTGCTGGCGGAGCCGCCGCCCTTCGTACTGCAGACGGCGCTGAACGACCACCACATCACCTACGAGATCAACGCCCACACCGACCAGCCCCATCGGATGGTCCAGATCAGCTCCGACCTGAGGCAGGCGATCCAGGACCGGTTCGCCGCCGCCGGCGTCGAGATCATGTCGCCCATGTACGCCAGTATCCGCGACGGCAACCCGTCGACGGTGCCGCCGGCGCCGGAGTCGTGAACCGACGGACCGACGACCTCGTGGCGCGTGGCGCTCGGAACAGTCAATCGGAAGGGAGCCTGCAATGACATCGACCGCCGCCGGCGCGTGGACCCGCGAGGTGGAGCAGTACGGCGTCTTCGAGGTGGCGGTGCGGTGCGCAAGCGTCGCGGACCCTGGCGCCCCCGCCCCGCTCACGCTGCAGGTCAGCGGGCCGGACGGCGAGACCGCGGGCGTGGCGGCAGGCTTCTGGGATGGCGGCGACGTCTACCGCGCCCGATGGATGCCGGACCGGCCGGGCCGTTGGAGCTTCACGACGCGGAGCGCGCACCCCGAGCTCGTCACCCACGGCGCCTTCGACTGCGCACCTGCTCCGGAAGGCTCGCACGGTCCGGTGGCGGTGGCAGGTCGCCACTTCCGTCACGCCGACGGCGCGCCACACTTCTCGTTCGGCACCACCTGCTACGCCTGGGTGCACCAGCCTGCGGAGATGCAGGAGCAGACCCTGCGCACGCTCGGCGAGGCGCCCTTCAACAAGCTGCGCATGTGCGTCTTCCCCAAGCACTACCGCTTCAACGAGAACGAGCCGACGGCGCACCCCTACCCGACGTCGGCGGACGGCGGGCGCGACTTCCGCCTGCCGAACCCGGATTTCTTCCAGATGCTGGACCGGCGCGTGGCGGACCTCGCCCGTCTCGGCATCCAGGCAGACATCATCCTCTTCCACCCGTACGACCGCTGGGGGTACCCGGCGATGAACGCACGCGACCGCGACCGCTACCTACGGTACATCGTGGCGCGGCTGGCCGCTTACGCCAACGTGTGGTGGTCGCTCGCGAACGAGTACGACATCGTGCCGGACTGGAGCGAGGAGGACTGGGACGCGTGCTTCCGGACGGTGCAGGCGGCCGACCCGCACGGTCGCCTGCGCTCCATCCACAACTGCGTGCGCTGGTACGACCACGGAAAGCCGTGGGTCACGCATGTGAGCGCGCAGTCCTCCGAGCTGCGGCGCGTCGCCGAGTGGCGCGACCGATGGAACAAGCCCGTCGTGGTGGACGAATGCTGCTACGAGGGGAACATCGAGCCGCTGTGGGGCAACCTGACCGCCGCGGAGATGGCCCACCGCTTCTGGCTGGGGACGATCGGCGGCGGGTACGTGGGGCATGGCGAGACCTACCTGCACCCTTCGGACGAACTGTGGTGGTCGAAGGGCGGGGTGCTGCGCGGCGCGAGCGCGCCTCGCATCGCGTTCCTGCGCCGGATTGTGGAGGAGGGCCCGCCCCTCGGCTACGAGCCGGCGCGCTGGCGCTGGGACATGTGGGCCGCGGCGCGCGGCGAGCAGGAGTACCTCTTCACCTTCGGCGCGCGCCAGCCAGCGGAGTACACGTTCGACCCGCCGGTCCGGCGCCCGTTCCGCGTGGACGTCCTCGACACGTGGAACATGACCGTGTCGCCGTTGGAGGGGCTGCGCACGCCTCCCTTCCGGCTCGAGCTGCCGGGCCGGCCGTACACGGCGGTGCGTCTGCTCGCGGCGGAGTGACGCTCAGTACTCGTTGAACGCTTCGTGGCCGGGCCGCAGCGAGCCGTCGGCCTCGATGAAGGCGAGGTAGCCGGGCGGTCCCACGGGTCCGTATTCCGGGCGGTGCGCGTCCGCGATCAGGCTGTGGTGGAGCAGGTAGGCGAACCACCCGATGCCGCGCTGCCGGAGCTGATCGAGCGTGTACCGGATGATCTCGACCCTCGCGGCGTCGTCGAGCGATCCCCAGCAGGTCTCGGAGGCAACGAGCGGCTTGCGGGCGTGGCGGGCGACGTCCACATACGCGTCGAGCAGGCGCTCGTAGTCCGCCTTTCCGTGGGCGCCGCCGGGAATCCAGTAAGGGTGGATCGAGAGGAGGTCGCAGATCTCCTCGACCTGCTCCAGCCCCGCGCGCCCGTGGCCAGGGTGGATGCCGATGGTGACGGGCGCCTGCGCTCCCAGCACCTTGCAGCGGTCCCGCAGGCCGCGCAACCAGGCGTACTCGGCGCCCACGATCTCCGGCATGCGCTCGGGCGCGACGAGATAGGAGAAGGGCTTGTTGCAGAGGTCCCACGCGGCGACGCGCGGGTCCGCCGCGTGCGCGCCGACGATGGCCTCCAGGTACGGGCCGAACATGTCGGTGGACTGCACCCAGCTCGCACCGTGCAGGAAATGGTCGATGTAGACGCCGCCGTAGTCCAGTACGGCGTCGTGCCAGCGGTTGAAGAGGACCGGCATGACGACGCACCCGTAGCGGTCCGCCGTCGCCAGCGTCTGCTCAAAGTGCGAGGCGAACGCGCTCGGGTCGCGTTTGAAGGCGTCCCACGAGAGCCAGACCCGCAGCGCGTTCATACAGGGGAAGTAGCGCTTCCCCAGACCGATCTCGCGGTCCACGGTCTCCGCGTCGAACCGGAGCCACAGCTCCAGCCCTGTCGTGCCGTAGCTCGGCTGGTAGTTGAACCCCCGGACGGTCGACCAGTCCATCTTCGCCCCCTCACGCCAAGGCGACCCGCTCCGCCAGCGGGCCGGGCGCGCCCCGTGCGTCGCTCGCTCGCGCCGCGTTCAGTTGCGCCATGAGGGGCGGTGTTTCCTCGGTCGGGGCGCGCTACTCGTTGCGGAAGCGCGCGGAGTCGGTGCGCGCGCCGGCCAGGAACGCCTCCAGCTGCCGCACCACCTCCGGCCGCTCTTTGGCGAGGTCGCGCGTCTCCGCGGGGTCGGACCGGAGGTCGTAGAGCTCGAGCGGCCCGCGCTTCGCGTGGCGCACGCCCTTCCAGCTCCCGCTACGGACGGCCTGCTCAAAGCCGCGTTCGGTGAACTCCCAGTAGAACGGAGGATGGGGCCTGCCCCGCCGGCCGCGCCAAGCCTCGAGGACGGACACGCCGTCGATGCCCGCAGGCGGGCGCACGCCGGCCACTTGCGCCAGGGTCGGAAGAAGGTCCCAGAGGGCCCAGGGCGCGTCGCTCACCCGTCCCGCCGGCGCCACGCCTGGCCAGCGCACGATGGCCGGCACGCGGATGCCGCCTTCGTAGAGATCGCGCTTGACGCCGCGCAGCGGGCCGTTGCTGTCGAAGAAGTCGGGGTCGTGCGGGGGCACCGCCTGCGGCCCGTTGTCGCTGGTAAAGAGGACGATGGTGTCGCGCTCGATGCCGAGGTCGCGCAGGCGCCGCATCATCTCGCCCAGGTGGCGGTCCATGCGGGTCACCACGGAAGCGTAGCGCTTCTCGATCTCGGGCCACGGCTGCGCCCGGTACTCCGGCTCGATCTCCGGCACCTCGATGGTCTGCTTGGCCGGGAAGGCGTGCGGGATGGTGTGCCACCAGAGCAGGAAGAACGGCCGGTCGCGGTTGCGCTCCACGAAGGCAACGGCTTCGTCCCGGAAGAGATCGTTGGAGTAGGCGCCTTGCGCTCCGTCGCGGTTTGCGGGGATCGCCACCGGGCTGTCATCGCGCCACAGCTCCGTGGGGAAGCTGTCGTGCGCGTGGACCTGGTTCAGGTACCCGAAGAACTCGTCGAATCCCTGCTTGCCCGGAACGCCGGTCGTGCCGGGTTCGCCGAGCCCCCACTTGCCGACGATCGCCGTACGGTAGCCGGCGTCGCGCAGCGTGCGGCCGATGGACGGGTCGCCGGGCTCCAGCGGGACGAGGTCGTTGCCGCGAACGCGGGTGTGCCCCGTGTGCTGGCCGGTGACCATGGAGCTTCGGGAGGGCGCGCACACCGGGCTGCCCGAGTAGCACTGCGTGAAGCGCAGCCCCTCGCTGGCGAGCCGGTCCGTATTCGGCGTGCGGATCAGGCGCTGGCCGTAGCAGCCGAGGTCTCCGTAGCCCAGGTCGTCGGCCAGCATGACGATGATGTTGGGCTTTCGGCGGGGCGCTCCCATTGCGGCGGGTTGGGGGGCCGCACCGGCAAGCGCGGCGGCCGCCGCGGCCTTGAGTGTGTCACGTCGGGTGATCGTCGGCATGGCTGGCCTCGCAGGGCAGAGGGGCCGGCCCCGTGCGGCCCTCGGGGCGCCGCACGGGGCCGTAGGGGATCAGTTCTCCGAGAAGCAGGCGCCGGCGCTGGGGTTCTGCGATCGCGCGAACACCACGCTGCCGCCGCTCACGACGGGTGTGATGTCATACACGCCCGAACCCGTTTCCTGGTAGTTTGGGTCCGGCGCGCGGAAGTACTTCGCATGGCCGTCCGCCAGCAGATAGTCGGAGCCCTTGCTGTGGCGGTCGCGCGCCATCACGTAGTTCTTGTTGCAGGCCTGAAACGTGGCGTGCTGAGCGCCGAGCAGGGCGGGATCGTCGAGGCCCTGGGTCCACACGCAGGCGCCGCCACCCTCCGCCACCATGACGACCTGAGCGACGTTCTGCACCTTCGCCAGGCTGGACGGCGCCTCCCAGTACTCGGGGGGAAGGTTGCGGTCGTACCCGCCCATGATCATGCGGTTGCCCACGTAGGACCGCGACGGCGAGTTGAACGTGGCGCCGCGACCCGTCGCGTAGTCGGGACAGACGAAGATGCTGCGGACCGACTGGCCGAGCTGGGCGTTCGACACAGGGAAGCCCGACTTGACGTACGGGTCGACCATGAACTGCCAGGACGTGTTGCCGGAGAGCGGCGCCGCCGAATAGTTGGACGGCGGGTAGGTCTCGTCGTAGTCCTGCGCGTAGGCGCTGATGGCCAGCCCCGCCTGCTTCAGGTTGGAGAGGCAGGCCGTCTGGCGCGCTTTGGCGCGCGCCTGAGCGAAGACCGGGAAGAGGATGGCTGCCAGTATCGCGATGATGGCGATGACTACGAGCAGCTCGATGAGAGTGAAACCGCGCTTCATTGCGTCGCTACCTCCTGATGGGCTGAGCCCGGTGGGAGCGGACATCGCTAGGATGACCGCCGAACGATGAGGCGAGTGGGAACCTGAATGGTGGTGACCGGCCGCTGTGGGTCCTCGATCCGCCGGGAGAGCAGGCGCCAGGCGTGTTCCATCACCGCCTCGACCGGCACATGGATGGTCGTGATGGGCGGCTCGCTGTACTGCCCGGCCTCGATGTCGTCGCAGCCCACGATCGCGACGTCCTCCGGCACGCGCATCCCGAGATCGAGGGCGGCGCGGACCGCGCCGAGCGCGACCTCGTCGTTGTGGCAAAAGATGGCGTCGGGAACCTGCGGCGCGCGAAGGAGCTCGAGCGCGGCCTCGTGCCCGCCCCGGTAGTGGTCGCCGGTCGTCGCGACGTGCCAGGGCTCCTCCCCGATGCGGCGCAGCGCGCTCAGATAGGCGCGCTCGCGATCCAGGACGGGATGCCCCTCGTAGGTCGGGCCGCCGAGGTAGGCGATACGGCGTCGCCCGCGATCGAGCAGATGGTCCATCGCCTGCTGCGCGCCGGCGAGAAGGTCGATGCGGACGGTGTCGATGCCCTCGCAGCGCCGCTCGGTGATGGCCACGACGGGAACGTCGGGCCAGTCGGCCCCTTGCTCCATGCCCTCGACGCCGGGCGGCTCGTGCGCGATGAGGCCGTCCACGGGGAACTGCGGGCGGTGCGGCCGGAACGACGGCCGGGCGAACTCCGCGTGCCCGTGCTCCACGATGAGCTCGTAGCCCGCGGCCCGAACGCTCTCCGAGGCGTGCTGGATCATGCTGGCGAAGAACGCCTGATGGAGCTTGCGCATCCAGAGCGCCACGATCCCGGTGCGGCCGGTCGCGAGCGCCGCCGCCACCGGGTTCGCCTGGTAGCCGAGCTCCTCCGCGGCGCGTCGCACGCGGGCGGCGGTTTCGGGCGCGACGATGGCGAGGGCTCGCCCGCTGAGCACGCGGGAGACGGTGGCTTTCGAGACGCCAGCGGCGGCGGCAACGTCGGTAATGGTAGCCATGGTATGTAACCGGTTTCTGAAACCGGTTACATCCTACACCGTGCCGGCCGACGTGTCAAGGGCCCATCGCATTTCTCGCAGAAGAACCCGGCAAATGGACTGGGGCCGTCGTTCGGCGAGCCTGCCGCGCCACCGGGCGACGCGCCTGCGCGCCAACGGCCGGGAGGAGTCCGGGGCGCCCGCGTTTGACCAGAAGGCAGCGGCACCCCAAGACCTGGCCGCCTCCGAGAGGCAACGAATGGCGCACCCCACCGCGATGGGCGTTATCCTGATCGTTCTGTGCGCGATCGCTCTCGCCGCACAGCCCGCCGAGGAGGCGGACTACCTGGCCGACCACCCCCATCTCCTCACCTCCGTCCTGCAGGGATGGGGCGAGCTCGGCCTCAACGCGTGCGCGCACGCTCCGGGAACGACGCCGCTGCCCATGGAGATCGCGGGCAAGCGGTTCGCGCGCGGCCTGGGCCACCACGCGCCCGGCGAGATCGTCGTGGACCTGGACGGCGCATACACGGCCTTCGCGGCCGACGTCGGCGTGCAGAAGCAGGCCAGCAACATGGGGAGCGTCGTCTTCCGCGTGCTGGTGGACGGCAAGGTGCGGTTCGACAGCGGCCTGATGCGCGAGTCCACGCCGGCCAGGAGCGTCCGGGTGGACCTGCGCGGCTCTCGGGAGCTGCGACTGGTGGTCACCGACGGCGGCGACGGCATCACCTGCGACGTGGCGAACTGGGCGAACGCGCGCCTGCTGCGCCCGGCCGGCGCCGCACGCCCCGAGCGCCCGCTCTTCGACGTCGCGCCGTTCGCGCGTCTCGTCACGAGCGATCCCGCCCGCAAGGACGGCGCGCGCTCCAACCGCATCCAGGAGTACCGCGCGGAGGACATCGCTCTCGACCAGGACGTCCCTCGGCTCCCGTCCGGCGCGGCGGACGTGCCCATCTACCCCGGAGGACAGGGGTGCATCGGGCTGCACTGGCTCGAACGGCGGCGGCTGGCTCGGCTCGAAGCGCTCTGGGCGCGGGACGCAGCGCCGGCGTCGCCGGAGGGCGCCACCGTCGAGGCATGGGTCGGCGAGTCGCACTGGCAGGGCGAGTGGAGGCCGGTCCGCGGCGCCATCCGGGCAGACGGCGCCCGCTGGACGCTGGACATCGATCCCTCCGCGAACCCGGACGTGTGGCGAGGCGTGCGCGCGGTGCGCTGGATCGTGCCCTCCGCAGGCCGCCTGCTCCGGGTGGAGCGACTCGCCGCCTGGAGCCCCGCGCGGGTCGGATCGGTTCGGCTGCGCGTCGAGGCGGTCGAGCCGCCAGCGGCGCCCGTCGCCGTCACGGCCACCAACGGCTGGCTCCTTGCCTCGGATGGAAGCGAGCTCCCGTCGGGCGAGAGCCTGGCGCTGCGCGCGCCGCAGACGGTCACGGTGCGCTACACGCTGCCGCGGCCGTGGCGGTCCGACCGCACGGTGCTGCGCTTCGCGTGGCCGGGAGGCGGGTTCGGGGTCGCCGTTGACGACGTGCTGGCCAGCGGGTACGTCTTCGTGAAGCGCGCCGGGGTCCTGGTGGCGCGAGAGGACTACCCGCGGGGCGTCCGCGCCGTCGCGGCGAAGCCAGGGGCTGGCCGCACGGTCCTGGAGCGCGTCCGCTCGATGCCGGAGCAGACGCTCGAGCGGGCGCTCGAGCGCGCGCGGAACCCGATCCAGGACCTGGGGCCGATGCTTCTGTCTCTCGCGTGCGACAACCGGAAGTTCGTGGCGGAGCGCGAGGGAGCGGTGCGCGGCGACCGCGTGACGATGACGCCCACGGTCTCCGGTGCGGAGGGCGCACGGCTCGCCCGGTCGCTGGAGGGAGGCTGGCTCCCCGCGCCCGTCACCTACCGGACGCTGGGCGCCCTGACGGTCGCGCAGCGCACCTACGTCGTCCCGATGGCCGACGAGCCGCTCCCGGAGGCGCCCGCCTGGCTGCACCGGCGACCGCTCTGCGTGGCGGAGTTCACGGTGTCGAACCGCGGGCCGCTCGCCTCGGAGGCTGCGATCACGCTGGCGTTCGCGCCGGCTGGCGAGGGCGTCGCGCCGGTCTCGGCGCGCATGCGGCGGGGCGGGGCCGCCATCATCGCGGGGGGAGCCCTGCTGGCGTTTGTGGACACGCAGCAAGCGGGCGCCCTGGAGCCCCAGCTCGTCGGCGCGAGCGTTCGCCTCTCCGGGCGGATGCCGGCGCGCTCGACGGCCCGGTTCCGCGTGTGCTTGCCGGGGTGGGACGCCGGCGACGACGATGCTGGGCCGCTCGCCGACCTGCCGGACCTGCTGCCGCGCCTGCGCGCCTACTGGCAAGGCGCCCTGGCGGAGGCGATGGACGCGCGGTTGCCGGACCCGTTCGTGGACAACCTCCTGCGCGCCTCGCAGGCGCACTGCCTGTTGGCGGCCCGGAACGAGGGCGAGGGCGCGCGCATCGCCCCGTGGATCGCGGCGATGGCCTACGGCCCGCTGGAGAGCGAGAGCAACTCCATCATCCGCGGCATGGACCTGCTCGGGCATCACACGTTTGCCCGCAAGTCGCTCGACTTCTTCGTCGCGCGCTACAGCCCCGAGGGCTTCCTGACGACGGGCTACACGCTGATGGGGACCGGCTGGCACCTGCAGACGCTCGGCGAGCACGTCGCGCTGACCGCCGACGCGGACTGGGCCCGGCGCGTCGCGCCGGAGGTCGAGAGGGTCTGCGCCTGGATCGAGCGGCAGATGGAGAAGACGCGCCGGGAGGACCCGGCAACCGGGCGTCCGCGAGAGTGGGGTCTCATGCCACCGGGCGTCATGGCGGACTGGAACGCGTTCGCGTACTACTTCTGCCTGAACGGCTACTATGCCGCGGGGCTGGCCGGCGCCGCCGATGCGCTGTCCCTGACCGGCTCCGCGGCGGCTCCGCGCGCGCGGCGGGCAGCGGCCGACCTGCGCCGCGAGACGCTGCGCGCCTTCCTCGAGACGCAGGCCCTCGCGCCGGTCGTGCCCCTGCAGGACGGGACCTGGGTGCGCGCCTACCCGTCGCAGGTCCACGTGCCCGGGCCGACGAACGACTTCTTCCCGGGCGAGGACAGCAACCGGAGCTGGGCCTACGACATCGAGATCGGGGCGCACCAACTGGTGCCGCAGGGCGTGCTCGCGCCGAGCGCGCCCGAAGTGAGCGAGATGCTGGACCACATGGAGGACGTCGCTTTCCTCTCCGAGGGGTGGTTCGACTACCCGGCGGAGGAGTCGCGGCGCGACTGGTTCCACCGCGGAGGCTTCGCGAAGGTGCAGCCCTACTACTGCCGCAACGCGGAGATCTACGCGCTGCGCGACGACGTGAAGCCGTTCCTGCGCACCTACTTCAACGCCCTTGCATCGCTCGTCAGCACGGAGAACCTCTCGTTCTGGGAGCACTTCCGGAACGGCGGCGCCTGGAACAAGACGCACGAGACCGGCTACTTCCTGCAGCAGAGCCGATGGATGCTGGTGCAGGAGCGCGGCGACGAGCTGTGGCTGGCCCCCTTCGTCCCCTCTGCGTGGCTGGCAGACGGCAAGCGGATCGAGGTGCGGCGGGCGCCCACACTCTTCGGCCCTGTCGCGTACACGGTGCGCTCCCGCGTGGCGAAGGGCCGCATCGAGGTGGCGATCGAGCCGCCCGCGCGCCGCGCCCCCAAGGCGATCGTGGTACGGCTGCGGCACCCGGACGGCCGTCCCATCAAAGCGGTGACGGTAGACGGTGCGCCGCACCGCGACTTCGACCCGGCAGGCTCGACGGTGCGCGTCTCGCCGGCCGCCGGCCGCAGGGAGATCGTGGTTCATTACTGAGGCCGCGGCGGATCGGGTACGGTGAGGGGGCGCGCCGTGCGCCGCCCGATCGACCGCGCGAGAGGAAGCTCGACACGATGCCGACGACGTCGACGCCGGATGTCCGGAGGATGGTGCGCGCCGCGGAGGCGGACGGGAAGGCCGTGCTGGCCTTCAACGTCTCCTACCTGCCCATGGCCGAGCCGGTCTGCCAGGCTCTCGCGGAGCACGGCGCGTTCGGCATGATGGAGGTGGCGCGCCTGGAGTTCACCAAGTTCGAGGCGGCTTCCCCGACTGCGGTGGCGCGCGAGTACGAGCGCCACGCGGACCCGCGCCACGTGAGCCTGCACCTGGACCACATCCCGGTCATCGACGAGGACGACCTGCCGGTGGAGTGGCGCGACTACATCCGGGAGGCGCTCGAGTGCGGCTACCACTCCGTCATGGTGGACGGCTCGCGCCTGCCCTTCGAGGAGAACCTGGCGGTGGCGGCCGAGACCGTCCGGATGGCCGCCGCGACGGGAGCCGCCGTCGAGGCTGAGCTCGGGGCCGTGCTCGGGCACGGCGCAGGTCCGCTGCCGCCCTACGAGCAGCTCTTCGCGGAGCGCCGCGGCTTCACGGACCCGGAGGAGGCCAGGCGGTTCGCCACCGGGTCGGGTATCGATTGGCTGTCCGTTTCGGCTGGCTCCGTGCACGGGGCGATCGCGCAGGCGACGAAGGACCAGCCGAAGGTGCAGGCGCGGCTCGACATCGAGCACCTCCGGACCTTGCGGCGGGCGGCGGGCGTGCCGCTCGTGCTCCACGGCGGGTCCGGCATCCGCATGGAGTACATCGACGGCGCCATCGCCGCGGGCGTGGCCAAGATCAACATCGCGACGGACATCCGCCAGCCCTACGAGCGCGCGCTGAAAGCCTCGGGAAGCGTGCCGCAGGCGCAGGCCGCCGTGCGCGAGGCGATGCGCCGGATCCTCTGCGACGTGTTCCGCGTGGCGGGCACGGCGGACCGTCTCCACCAGATCGCGGAGGGCCTTCCATGATGGTTCTGGGGGTGGACGTCGGCACGACGGGCGTCAAGGCCGTTGCTTTCTCGGAAGAGGGCGCGATCGCGGGCCAGGCGTACGAGGAGTACCCGCTGCGATTCCCGTTCGAGGGAGCTGCCGAGCTGGACGCGGCGGGGGTGCGCGACGCCGCGCTGCGCGTCATCGCCGCGGCGGCGGCCGAGACAGAGCGGGCCGGGGAGGTGCGGGCGATCGGGGTCGCGTCCCAGGGCGAGGCCTTCGCGGCGCTCGATGCTTCCGGCGCGCCGCTGTGCGACCTCATGGTCTCCAGCGACACGCGGGGCGAGACCCACATGGAGACGCTCGCCGCGCGCTTCGGGCCGGAGCGGCTCTACGCCATCACGGGCCACACGCCGCACCCCATGTACTCCGCGTGCAAGCTCCTCTGGCTGAAGGAACGGAGGCCGGACGTGTGGAAGGCCGCCACGCGCTTCCTCTTCGCGGCGGACCTGGTGACGGAGGCGCTGACGGGCGAGGCTTTCACGGACCACTCGGTCGCCGCGCGCACCATGCTGTTCGACGTGCGCGCGCGGGACTGGTCCGAAGCGCTGCTCGGCTACGTGGGGCTGGAGCGTTCGCGTCTGCCGCGTCTGCTGCGCGCCGGAACGCCGGGCGCGCCGCTGCGGTCCGGCATGGCGGACCGGCTGGGTCTGCCCGCAGGGGTCGTCGTGACGACCGCTGGCCACGACCAGCCGGTCGGCGCTCTGGGCTGCGGAGCGGCGGCGCCGGGCGCGGCATCGTACTCCATCGGCACCGTGGAGTGCATCACGCCGGCTCTCGCCGAGCCGCGGCTCACGGAGGACCTGCGCGCCGCGAACCTCGCCGTCTACCCGCACGTCGCGGGCGAGCTGTACACCTCCGTCGCGTTCAACGTGACGGGCGGCAGTGCGCTCCGCTGGCTGCGCGACGCGCTGCTCCCCGAGGTGGCGGAGGCCGCGCGGGCGGCGGGCGAGGACCCCTACGACCGCATCACGGCGATGGCCTCCCCGGAGCCGTCGGAGCTGACGCTCGTGCCGCACTTCGGTCCGACCGGCACGCCGCATTTCGACGTGGACGGCGCGGGCGTGCTGTTCGGCCTGGACCTCTCGACCTCCCGCGCCGAGGTCATCCGCGCGTTCCTCGAGGGCATCACGCTGGAGATGCGCTGGAACCTGGAAGCGCTGCGGTCCGCCGGCTTCCGCCTCACGGAGCTGCGGGCCATTGGCGGCGGCTCGAAGAGCCGTGTCTGGATGCAGATCAAGGCCGACATCCTCGGCGTGCCGCTCGCCTCGATGCGGGTCACGGAGGCCACCTGCATGGGCGCCGCGCTGCTCGCCGGACAGGCGGCGGGCGCGTGGGACGCCGCGGAGCGCTCGCGCGCGTGGGCCACCATCGACCGCGTGCACGAGCCTTCTGGCGCGACAGCGGCCGCCTATGCCGACCGGTTCGCGCTGTACCAGGACGTCTACCGCGCGCTGGGCGCCGCACGTGAGCGCCTGGCGCGCATGAAAGGGACCAAGCGAAATGGCTGCTAGCACCAAGTCCACCTTCGCCCTCTTCTTCGGCAACCGCGGCTTCTTTCCGGGCTCGCTGATGGCGGCGGCGCGCGAGGAGATGAGCCGCGTGCTCACCGAGCGCGGCCATGGCGTTCTGATGCTGGACGCCGGCGCGACCCGGCACGGGGCCGTGGAGACGCCCGACGAGGGAGCCGTCTACGCGCGCTTCCTCAAGGAGAACGCCGGGAAGTTCGACGGGGTCATCCTCTGTCTGCCCAACTTCGGCGACGAGAACGGGGCGGTCGCCGCCCTCCGGGACGCGGGCGTGCCCATCCTCATCCAGGCGTACCCGGACGAGATGGACAAGATGGCCCCGGAGTCCCGGCGGGATGCCTTCTGCGGCAAGCTCTCGATCATGGACGTCTTCTATCAGAACGAGATCAAGTTCACCGCGCTCAAGCCGCACACCGTCCACCCGACGTCGCCGCGCTTCGCCGAGATGGTGGACCACTTCGACCGCGTCTGCCGCGTGACGCGCGCGCTGAAGAGGATGACGGTCGGCGCCATTGGCGCGCGCACCTCCGCGTTCAAGACGGTGCGGATCGATGAGCTCGCGCTCCAGCGCAACGGCGTCACGATGGAGACCTTCGACCTGGCCGACGTGTTCGCGCAGATGTCCGCGCTCGACGCGAACGGCGCTGCCTATAAGGACAAGGCCGCCGCGCTCACCGCCTACAGCGACTTCGGGCAGGTGCCGCCGCCAGCGTTCGACCACCTGACGCGGCTCGCGGTGGTGCTGGACAGGCTCGTGGAGGAGAATCGTCTGGACGCCATCGCGGTCCGATGCTGGCTCGAAATGCAGCAGCAGCTCGGCATCTCGCCATGCGTCCTGCTGAGCTACCTGAACGATCACTCGCTGGCGGCGGCCTGCGAGGTGGACGTGGGCAACGCGGTCAGCATGTACGCGCTCAACCGCGCCTCGGGCGAGCCGGCCTCCTGCCTCGACTGGAACAACAACTACCGCAACGAGGAGGACAAGTGCATCCTCTTCCACTGCGGCCCGGTGCCGCAGTCGCTCATGGCGGGGCGCGGCCAGGTCATCGACCACCTCATCCTGAAGAACGCCGTCGGCGAGGGCCGCGGCTACGGCTGCAACGTGGGCCGCATTCGCCCGATGCCGTTCACCTTCGCGAGCATGATGACGGAGGACGGTGAGCTGAAGTTCTACGTGGGCGAGGGCACGTTCACGGCGGACCCGATCCCGAAAGAGTTCTTCGGGTGCGCGGGGGTGGCGGAGATACCGCGCCTACAGGACGTGCTGCTGCACGTCGGGCGGCAGGGGCACCGCCACCATGTGGGCGTCACGCCCGGCAACCACGCGGCGGCGGTGATGGAGGCGCTCTCCTACTACCTCGATCACTTGGTCGCGGTGCCGCAGGCCGAGGGCTGACCCGCCCGCCCCGGCTTCCCCGGCGATCCGGAACAGGCGCCCCGCATGCGCGCGTACTGCGTGAGCATGCGGGGCGTTCTGTTCCGCGCCGCGGGGAGGACGGGATGACGAAGCTGATGGGGGCGGTCGCGCTGGCCGCGGCGGCGACGGCCGCGACGGCGGACGTGCGCGGCCGCGCCGTGGAGTATAGGGACGGAGCCGTCGTGCTGGAGGGCTACCTGGCGACGGACAGCGCCCGGCAGGGCAAGCGGCCGGCGGTCCTGGTGGTGCACGAGTGGTGGGGGGTGACGGCGCACCCGAAGCGCTCGGCGGAGCGGCTCGCGGCGATGGGCTATGTGGCCTTCGCGCTCGACATGTACGGCAAGGGCAAGGTGGCGGCGGACGCCGCCGAGGCGGGTCGGATGGCCGGCGCCGTTCGCGGCAACCCGGAGATCGTCCGCAGCCGCGTGCGCGCGGCGCTGGAGGTCCTGCGCCGCGACGAGACGGTGGACCCCGACAGGATCGCGATCATCGGGTACTGCTTCGGGGGCACGGTGGCGCTGGAGGCGGCCCGGATGGGCGAGCCGTTCGTAGGCGTCGTGAGCTTCCACGGTGGCCTCGCCTCCTCCGTGCCGGCGGAGCGGCGCAAGCTGACCGCGAAGGTGCTCGTGCTTCATGGCGCGGACGACCCGGCGGTACCGCCCGGGCAGGTGGCGGCGTTCGAGGACGAGATGCGCGCGGCGAAGGCGGACTGGCAGCTTGTGAAGTACGGCGGCGCGCTCCACGCGTTCACGAACCCGGAGGCTGGCGGCCCCGGCAACACGACGTCGCGCTACGACCCGGCCGCTGCGCGGCGGTCGTGGAGGCACATGGCGGACTTCCTGGCGGAGTGTTTCGGCGCGGGGTAGAGACGAGCCGTTCGCGACCTGCGGGGGTCCGCTCGGCGGTCTCCCGCAGGCACGCCGGTGCCGGGCGGCCCGGCAAAGTCTCGTGCCGCTGATTCCTTTGGGCGGTTTGCTGACGAAAAATGTAGCGTAACTGCGTATTCTTCTCCGGTTCTGGCGCGCGCCGCGAGGCCGGCGCCGACGGGAAAGGAGAAGGGCAGTGACGCAACCGGATGGCCGGCGCATGGATCGCCGGCGCTTTCTGCGGCTGGCGGGCGGAGGGGCGCTCGCCGCTGGCGCGGGGGTTCTGACCGGCTGCGGCGGCTCGCTGAAGACGGCGGGCGGCGGCAACGCTGGCGGACAGGACCTGACCCAGGCGCAGGTGTTCGGCGCGCTGGAGGCCACCCGCGCGTTCCTCGACAGCGTGACGGTGACGGACCGCGATGACCTGCACGGGCGGCTGCTCGACTTCCTGCGGTCCCGTTCCGAGTTCCTGCACGCGGGCCAGACGGAGGACTCCGTGTGGGCGGTCTTCCGGAACGGCATCCCCTACGTCATCTTTACCAACCGCGGGCTCACGCCAGGGGAGGCCGAGCTCGACCCGGACGAGCAGGACGCGGTGTCCGGCCGGGCGGCCGGCTACGAGGTGCCCAGGGGCACGCTGGCGGCGCGCCTCTGCAACGCGATGGGGCCCGGGTTCAAGGACGAGCCAGCGATCATCGGCGGCGTGCTCAACCGGCGAAACTACGTCGTGACGCGGCAGGCGGCGCAGATCGAGTCGCTGCGCAGCATCGGGCGTCCCGCCGTGTTCTACTACTCGGGACACGGCGGCCGGTGCGACATCCCGCGGCTGGACGCCCAGGGCAAGATGATCTTCGGACCGGACAACCTCCCGCTGATGGAGGCCTCCTTCGGCCTCTCCACTGCGACGCCCTACGACGAGGCGGCCGACAACCGCTACCGGTCGGAGATCCTCGCGGGCCTGCTCTCGGCGGCCACGTGCGTGGAGGACATCCGGAACAACCGCTACGTGTGGGCGGACCGCTTCCTCATCACGAGCCGATGGGTGCGGCGCTACTGGAGCTTCAGCGACGACAGCCTCGTGTGGATCAGCGCGTGCTCCAGCGCGAACGCGGAGGCCGGCAGCCTCATGGCCGCCTGCAAGGCGAAGGGCGCCGGCATGTACGTGGGCTGGAGCGACTGGGTGGAAGGGCCGCACGCGGTGGCGGTGAGCAAGTTCGTCATCGACCGGCTGTTGGGGACCAACGTGCTCGCGCCGGTGGAGAGCCCCCGGCAGCGCCCGTTCAGCTATACGGAGGTCTACGACGACCTCCGGCGGCGCGGCCTGCATGCGCGGCCGACGCTGGACCCTACCACGAGCCGGCCGAATGGGCGCACCACGCAGATCATCTTCTCCGGGTCGGCGGGCGGGCAGTTCGGGCTGCTCGCGCCCTCCATCCAGTTCGTTCGCGTGGACGAAGAGAACGACGAGGCCGTGCTCACCGGCATCTTCGGCGAGCCGGCGCCGGACGAGCGCGCGGTGCTCATCGGCGGGCTGGAGGCGTCGGTGATCGAGTGGACGAAGGACAAGGTGCGCGTGCGCCTTCCGCGCACCGGCGCGGGCTCTTCGGGCAACGTGGAGGTGCAGGTTCGCGCGCACCGGAGCAACGTCCGCCGGATCACCGAGTGGAACCTCACCCTGCGCCACCGGTTCCGTGCGCCGGAGACCCCCGAGCTCAAGGTCGAGGGGCCGGTGCGGGTGCGGTTCCGCGCCGATGTGGGGGAGTACCGCGAGTCGCCGGGCGCCCGGCCGAAGAAGGCGGTGCGCTACGCGATGCTGACCCGCGACTCCGGCGCGACGCTGACGGCGAGCGGTACTCGTCGCGAGGGCGACTGCACCACCACGTGGTTCGGCCAGTCCGAAGTACCTCCCTACGGCTACGAGCAGGGTAACCCCCCGAACCCCGGCCTGACCCACATGGTGAAGATCGACGGTGTGGACCGGAAGCTCTCGCTGGGTCTGGGGCTTGGCGCTTTTCCGCCGCTGCCCTGGAAGGTGCGGGTGGTCTGCCCGAGCGGAGACGCGACGAACGATCTGGCGCCCGCGTTCGGCCTGCTCATGGAGATCGTGGAGTATGGGCAGCCGATGGACGAGTCCCTCCCCGGCGTCGTTCTTCCCTCGCTGGTTCTGCCGCTGAACGCCGCATGGGGCATCTCTGCGGGGGTGTTCGAGGGAGACGAGGGCCTGGTTCGCTTGGAGTGGGACGCGGCGAACCCGACGTCGCCGCCGGACCCGGACGCGGCGCGTTCCGCGCGGGCGTAGGGCTTCGTCGGTCCGGGGCGGCGCGCGCCGCCCGGCACCTCCGCGGCCGGCGGAGGGGCCGTGGCCCGCGTGCCGCCCCGCTTTGCGGGTCATCACGACTGGCCGCGACCGGGGTCGCTCGAAGTTCCCCGTAGACAAGCGCCCCTCGCTTCGCTATGCTGAAGGCGCGCCACCGGGCGCGCTCGCTTCCTGGGTCGCCCTTGCTCGCCGGCCTTGCGCCCCTTGCCGCTATCGCGGATCTGGCCGTGCCGCCGCGTCCCGTCGTGGTGGGCGCGATCCGGTGGGACGGCTGGTACGCCGGCAACCCGTGGGAGAGGAACCTGGACGAGCCGGAGTGGCGACCGCGGCTGCCCTTCACCGCCCGAGAGACACCCGACGGGCGCGTGTAGGTGCGGTCCGACCGGCAGGAGGTGACCGACCGCGAGATCGCGTACGTCGAGCCGGCTGCGACCAACCGGTGGTACCGGGAGCAGTGCGCCGCGACGGGCAAACTGGTGGTACCACTTGTGAACGCCGGCTGGGACGGGCGCCTGCGCCTGCAGGACCCGCTGTGGGCGCACCCGGACCGGGCAGAGGCTGGCGCGGTACTGGTCTACGCCTGGAACGAGACGGACGAAGGAGGCTGGCTCGCGCCGACGCTTGCGGACGGCGCCGCGCGGCTGGAGGCGCTGCGCCGCTCTCTCTCCGAGGAGCAGCGGGCGGAGGTGGCGCCCCCTCGCGCTGAGCGGCTTGGATGGCGACCGGGCGCCCGGGAAGGCGCCGGCGAGGACGGCACACGGTCCCGCGCGCGCCCCCGACGGCGCG
>Ga0272446_1003315_pt1 | contig 20526 bp, 19 predicted proteins | sample YNPCB0061_FD_194587 | JGI IMG/M metagenome (GOLD analysis project Ga0272446, IMG submission 194587) | Hot spring microbial mat communities from Yellowstone National Park, WY, United States - YNP-CB-006-1 | ecosystem: Environmental > Aquatic > Thermal springs > Hot (42-90C) > Sediment | place...
CTGTCAATCCGTCAACTAATTGCAGACGGCTGATACCAGCATTGGTAGGCATCGGCTAGAGCCTTGCCGCATAGAATTTGAACTTCGCCTTCTCTTCCGTCGGCAGCGCTACCCGCGGAGTGCCGGCCCCGCTTGCATCCACCGGCCATTGCAGACCGGCTGCAGGGACCTGATCGAGGGCCACACCGTCGAGTTCCTTGATCAGCTGGACCGCCTCACTGAACGCGCCCGCCACACTGTCAGCCTTGAGTTCGGGATGCAGCTCCGCCATCAGCTGGTTGATCAGGTCGAAGTCGGAGCGCGCATCGCCCTCACCCGCCATCACTTTGCTCAGCCGCTGCACCCGGCGTTCGCAGTTGGTGGCCGTGCCTTCCTTTTCGATGAAGCTCACGGCGGGCAGCGCCACATGAGCATAATCGAAGGCTTTCGTTTGCACGCAGTCTTCCACGATGAGCAGCTCGAGACGGCTCAAGGCGCCCTCAACCTTGGTCCTGGGCAGGCCCAGCTCGAACGGGTCGACCCCGATCAAATAGAGGGCCTTCAACTCGCCGCGCTCGATAGCGTCGAACATCTCCGGCCAGCTCAAGCCGCTCTTGTCCACCGGCTCGACGCCCCACAGCTTGCCCACTGCCTTGCGCGACGCGGCGCGGGTAACCGGGTTGTAGCCGGGCAGGTATTTTGAGACGGCGCCGAAATCGATGGCCCCCTGAGCGTTGCCGGCACAGCCCATGACGTTCACGCCACCACCCTCGACCCCCACCGAGCCGAGCAGCATCTGCAGGGCGGCGCACATGCGGTAAAAGGTCTCGTTTTGCGGCGAGGTCTTGGGATCGACGCCGTAGAGGAGCGATGCCGGCCGTTTGCTGGCATAGAGCCGGGCGGCATCGCGAATGCTTTCCTCGCTCAGCCCGGTCTTTTCCACCAGTTCGCTCATGGGGATTTTTTCGATGTTTCGCTGCAGCTTATCGAATTCCAGGGTGTACTCGTCGAGGTAAGCCTTGTCGTAGAGTTCCTCTTCGATCACTGTCTTGATCAAGCCCAGCACCAGCGCGTCCTCGCTGCCTTCCTTCAACGCCAGGTGCAGATTGGCGGTCTTGGTCAAAGGCACCGCCTGCGGATGGGCAACAATCAGCACCCCCCCTGATCGCGCCGCCTTTCTGGCGCGAATGGCGGCGATCGCATGCTTTTCCAGGGTGTTCGAGCCCAGTGCCAGCACCGCCCCAGCCTTGGCGATTTCTCCCAAGCTGTTGGTCATGGCGCCGATGCCGACGCTGCTGCCGAGGCCGTCGTAAATGACCTGCTGCCAGGGACCGGCAACGTTGTCGATATTATTGCTGGCAAGGGCCCCGCGGGCCAGTTTTTGCGCCAGGTAGTATTCTTCATTGGTCAGCATGCCGCCGCAAATGACGCCGATGGCGCCGCCGCCGGCGCTGTCTTTGACCTTCTGCAGGGCCGCGGCAGCGGACTTGATGGCATCATCCAGCGAGCACGCCGTCAGCTCCGAGCCGTTGCGCAAAGCAGCAGCCCGCAAGCGCTCCGGAGAGTTGATAAAATCAAAGTTGAAGCGCCCCATTTTGCAAAGGGCCCCGACATTGGCGGCGGATTCGAAGTCGCCGCGCACTCGAACCACTTTGCTTTTGTGGGTGTCATACACGGCCCTGCAGCCGATGCTGCACTGCAGGCAAACGGTCGAACCGGACCGGTACTGCCAGGAGCGCAGTTTGCCGCGACCGCCGCGCCAGCCGATGGCATCCACCGGGCAAAATTCCACGCAGTGACCGCACAATTCGCAGCCCGCCTCCATGGTCGGCAGGTCAAAGGCGGTCGCTATTCTCTGGTTGAAGCCGCGGCCCACCTTGGTCCACACATCCGCCCCCTGGATTTCGCTACAGGCGCGGATGCAGCGCCGGCACAGGATGCACTTGTTCATGTTGAGGTGCAGCTGCGGGTTCGGATCGGGGTCCACCTCGTATTTGTGCCGCTCACCGCCTTCAAAAGCGGTCGGCTTGATGCCGTAAAGGTGCGCCATGTCCTGCAGTTCGCACTCGCCGGTGGCGTAGCAGGTCATGCAGTCATTGGGATGGTCGGACAACAGCAGTTCCATGATGGTCTTGCGGGACTCGATCACTTTTTCCGATTCCGTCTCGATGACCATTCCATTCCGCACAGGGAAAACACAGCCGGCAACCAGCGTGGACCATCCCCCGCGAATATCCTCCACCACGCATATTCGACATGCCTCTTCCAGAGGTAGGTATGGATGATAACAGAGGGTTGGAATGTAGATTCCAACTTGTTTGGCAGCTTCCAAGATGGTAGTGCCTTTCTCTACCTCAACCTCCTGGCCATTAATTTTCAATGTCACTTTTGCCATGATGCTTTTTTCCTTTGCCTATTTCTACCTGAGCCTTGAAATATAGGAGAGCCTGTTTTCCCTCTTCGCCGTTACTTTTTCTTCTTGGTCTTTTGCTTGCGCTTTTCCAGCCTTGCCGCTTTGGCCTGGATCTCGACCAGGTCCTTGCACACCCCGGTAGCACATTCCTTGCGCTCGATGTGGGCAAGAAACTCGTCCTCAAAGTAGGTCATGGCACTGAGGATCGGACGACTGCTGGTCACTGCAAAATCGCAATGCGGCACATCCACCATGGTCTGGCAGAGCATGCGGATCTGCTCCATGTCCTGGATAACGCCCTTGCCCGACACGATCCGCTCCATGGTCTCCTGCATGCGCTTCATCCCCAGCCGGCAGGGCACGCATTTGCCGCACGACAGCCCCTCCTCGAAATCGAGAAAGTACTTGGCGACGTCGACCATGCAGACGGTGTCGTCAATGGCCGCCAGCAAACCGGTGTCTTTTTCATAGTAGATGTCCGGGCGAAACGAGCGATTCGGCTGCACGGACAGCAAAGGGAACAGCAGGCGACCGTTGACCAGCGTTTCCTCGACAACCTCAACCGCCATTTCAAGCGTCACGCCAAGGTAGAAAAATTGTTTCTGCGGAAAGCCGATCAAGGGGCCGTTCTTGCACTTGCCGCCGCAGCCCATCTTGGCCTTGCCGATGGTAATGGCGAGACCGCGCCGGCGGATTTCATCCTCCAGGGCCTGCCGCAGCGGTTGGGCGTCACATGAACAGTCGCCGGTTGGCGTGCAAATGGTGATGCAAGCTTTATCCCCAGCGGGATCGCAGAAAGCCCTCAATTTCTTGGTCGCCTTAGCCTTTGCAGGCGCCGACTCATCCGCGCTCTTGCGAGCAAATAAACTCCAACGAGTTTCCTTGCCTTCCTTCTTCGCCGTTCCGAATCGTCCTAGCATGGTTCTTCTTTCGCTCTCTTTCCCATCCCGTCGACTTTGACGTCGGCGGTGGATCCGCTGGTTTCACCCGAATGTGGCTATCAGACTAGTAAGCTTCTGGCGGCCGCCTCGGTCAGGGCCACGAATTGGTCCGGAAAAACGCCCACATAGACCATGGCGAGCACCAAAAAGATGGCAAGCGACTGAGTCCATCGGTCAACCATCACTGGCGGATACGGTCTGACCGGTTCCAGCAAATAGGCGGCCTTGATGACGATCAAATAGTAGTAAAGGGATATGGTGGCGTTGATCATGCCGATAATGACCAAAGTCAGGTAGCCCTTTTCCAGGGCGGCGGCAAACACCAGGAATTTGCCGGTGAAGCCGACCGTCGGCGGGATCCCGGCCAGGCCGAACAGCCCCAGCATGAGCGTCATGGCCATGAGCGGCGAGCGCTTGTGGAGCCCGGCCAGTTCCTTGATCTGCAGATTGTGGCCGTCGTCGGCTATCTTCAGAATGACCATGAAGCAGGCAAAATTCATGATGAGGTAGGCGATCGCATAGTATATGGCACTGGCGTAACCGCGCTGGCTCATGCTCAAAATGCCGATCATCATATAGCCGGCGTGGGCGATGCTCGAATAAGCCAAAAGCCGCTTGATGTCCTTTTGAATGAGCGCCACCAGGTTGCCGAAGGTCATGGACAAGACCGAAAGGACCACCAGCAGTTTGATGAACAGCGCGCTCTCGCCTCCGGAAAATCCCACGAAGCGAATCACCAGGGCGGCGGCGGCCATCTTCGAGGCGGTGGCGATGTAGGTGGTGACCTGGTTGGACGCACCCTGATACACATCCGGCGCCCAGATGTGAAAGGGGAACAGGGCCTGCTTGAAAAAGAAGCCGGAAAGGGCCAGCACCAGGCCAACGATTGCCGCCGGCTGATCCAGCATTCCGGGCAGGACTTTGATCAAGTCGGCCACGTAGGTCGTCTGCGCAACGCCGAACAGATAGCTGATGCCGAACACCATGAAACCGGAAGCCGCGGCGCCGATCATGAAGTACTTGATGGCGGTCTCGGCGAACATATCCGCCTTGCGCCGCATGGCCACCAGCAGGTAGAGGCAGTAGGAGGAAAGTTCGACCGAAACGTAGATGGTCAGCAGTTCCACCGAGCTGACCAGCATCATCATGCCGAGCGTGCAGATGAACATGAACATGAAGAACTCGGCGTGTTGGCGCGGATCGATACTTTCCAGTTCGCTGCAGGTCAGCACCACCCAAAAGGTGCCAATGGCAAGCAACAGTTTGAACACCTGGCTGAAAAGGTCCACGCGATAGGCGTCGAAAAACACCATTCCTTCCAGGCGTGCGCACAGGACGGCCACCAGCACCCCGACCCCGGACAGCACCACGGCGATGCTGTACAGCCGTTTCGATTCCACTTTTCGTTGAACGGACAAAGCGAAAAATATCGCCGCCATCAACACATAATACAACTCAGGAATAAAAAGGACCCATTTCATCATTGCGACTCTTTCCCCTCATCCGCCTATAAGCTGCTAACAAATGGGATCACTGCACTCTGAATCACATCCAGTATGATCCGGGGGAACAACCCGAAGAACAGGATCACACCCACCAGAATGATGCGCGGAGATGCCAGATACATTGGCACATCGGGAATATGCGCCCATTTTTCATTCTTTTCGCCGTAGAAGGTCTTCTGCACCACGCGAAGCATGAACAGAGCGCTGACCACCAATCCAAGCACCGCAAAAGTGCCTCGAACCGGGTACGTCTGCACGGCCGAGACGAACACCAGTAGCTCCGCCCAGAAACTCGCCATGCAGGGTACGCCGATGCCGGCAAAGGCAGCGATGATGAAAAACGCCGAAGCGATCGGCATGGTACGCGATAATCCACCGAGTTCGGGGATCATCTTGGTATGGGTCTTGTCGTAAATGTAACCGACGGCGGAGAAGAACAAGGCCGTCATCACGCCGTGAGCGAACATTTGGAAGACGGCGCCGTTGATGCCATTGACCGTCATGGTCGAGAGCCCAAGGCCGACAATGCCCATGTGTGAGACGCTGGAATAGCCGATGACATATTTCAGGTCGGTTTGGGCGAGGCCCACAAAGGCCCCGTAAACAATGCCGATGGTGGCCAAAAGCGCCATCAAATCGGCCCAGTAAACCAGACCGTCCGGACATAGGGTCATGCCCAGGCGGAGGATGCCGTAAGCACCAAGCTTCATCAACACCCCGGCGTGGATCATGCTCACCGCCGTCGGTGCGGCCACGTGGCCAACCGGCGACCATGTGTGGAACGGCCACACACCCGCCAGCACTCCAAAACCGAGGTAGAGCATCAAAAAGGCGATGTTTTGCACCTGCGGAGCGAAGCCCATCCGTTGCAGTTCGAAGATGTCGAAGGTGACGCCGCCGCCCTGTGCCCACAGGTAAATGATCGCGGGCAGGATCAGCACGCTGCCGGCGAGCAAATAAAGGGTCAGCTTCATGCCGCCGTATTCCTTGCGGGTGCCTCCCCAGATGGCGATCAGCGGGTACATGGGGAACAGCGAGACGTCGTACCAGACAAAGATCCAGAACAGATCCATGGACATGAACACGCCATAGACGCCGGCAACCAGCAGGAAGGTGAAAGCGAAAAACTCCTTCACCCGATTTTCCAACTCCCACATGGTCAGCACGCCGGTGAACAAAACCACCGAGGTCAGCAACAGCATGGGCAGGTTTATCCCGTCAACTGCGAGGAACCAGTAAATACCAAGGCCCTTCACCCACAGGGTTCGTTCCACAAACTGCAGCCCGCCCTTTTGCACGTCATAGGCGTGGTATAGCCACAGACAAAGGATCAGGCCCACCCCGGAGAAGAACAGGCTCACTTGTTTGACCAGCTTGTCCCGATCGGCCGGGATGAACATGATGACTATAAGACCCAGTACAGTCGACATCAGTATCGCCGTAAGGATTGGAAAGTGCGCCATTTCCATGTAAGTCATAAGCAAGTCCGTCCGCTATTCAAGAAAAGTTAAGTGCCTATCGCCCTAACCAATATGCTCCATCAGATCATGAAAAAGAGCACTACCAATCCCACCGTGGCAATCATCACCAGCAAATTGTTTTGCAGCATGCCGGACTGCAGGAAGCTGAACAGGCGGCCGCTGCCGATGGTGAACAGGCAAAACCCATCGATACCGCCGTCGATGACCCTGCGGTCGTTGCGGGTGAAAATGTTGGTGAATCCGCAGTAAACCACTCGATCCAGGAACTTGCGGAGGAAGTCATCGATAAACCACCGGTTGGCAAAAAGCGTCTCCAACTTGGGCAGTTTTTTCAAGAAGCCCTCCTGCGTCGCGCTCTTGCGACCGAATTCCAGCCACGCCCAGAAGATACCGCCAAGGCCCATGCTGACCGCGGCGATCAACAGCACATAATGGCCCATGCCGTGCTCCCCATGCCCAGCGGCATGAGCATCGCCGCCGTGTCCAACCAAGACATTCTCGATGGAGGACTGGAAAAAGCCCAACAGCAGGGTGACGGTCGCCAGGATGATGAGCGGCCAGGCCATGAACCAGAACACGTTGCCGTGGCCTTCCTCGTGGCCATGCGAAGATCCATGACCATGAGCGGCGCCGTGCCCCGCGGCACCGTGTTCATGGTCGATTTCAATGAGCTCATCCTTTTCCTGATGATGGTGGCTGCTGGCATGGGCCGCCGCCGCGTCCATCTGCCGGGGAAAGAGGATCATGAAAATCAGGCGGAAGGTGTAATAGGCAGTCATCAGCGCGCCCAACAGGCCGGCGACAAGATAAATCTTATTGGGATAGGCGGCCAGCACGCCCATGATCGCTTCCTTGCTGAAAAACCCGGAGAATGGAAACACTCCCGACAGCGCCAGCGCGCCAACGGTCATGCAGACCATGGGGATTTTCAGCTTGCGCCCTCCACCGCGACCGATGTCGCGCATGTCGTTGCTGTGATATTCATGGATGAAGACACCCGAGCAAAGGAACAGCAGCGCCTTGAAGCCGGCGTGCGTGGTCAGGTGGAAGACCCCGGCAAAATAGCCGCCGGCGGCGAGGCCCATGACCATGAAGCCGAGTTGACTGACGGTGGAGTAGGCCCAAACCTGCTTGATGTCAAACGTCACCATGGCCATGGTGGAAGAGAGCAGCATGGTGATGGTGCCGATGATGAGAGCGACGCTCATGGCCGTCGGGGAGGCGGCGAAGAAGGGGAAAATTCTGCTGAACATATAGACGCCGGCGGCCACCATGGTGGCGGAGTGAAGCAAAGCGCTGACCGGGGTGGGGCCCTCCATGGCGTCGGGCAACCAGGTCAGCAGCGGAAATTGCGCACTCTTGCCAATGACGCCGCAGAAAATCAGCAGCGCCGATATGGTCACCAGGTAGCCGGGGATTTGGTTCGCCTGGGCGGCGCTGTTCATGGTCAGGATACCCAGGTCGCCGAAGCCGAGCACCAAAACGATCAAGCCAAGGAAAAAGCCGATGTCGCCCAGCCGGGTCATGACAAAGGCCTTCTTGCCGGCCTGCGAGGCGCTCCACTTTTCATAGTAGAAGCCGATCAGCAGGTACGAGGCGAGCCCGACCAGTTCCCAGAAGATATACAGTTGCAGCATTCCCGGCGCGATCACCATGTCCATCATGGCCCAGGCAAACAGCGACTGGAAGGCATAGTAGCGGCTAAAGCCGGGGTCGCCGGCCATGTAGCCGAGCGAATAGACCTGCACCAGAAAGCTGATGACGGCCACGATCATGAGCATGATCAGGCTCAGCGGGTCGAACAGGTAGCCGAACGGGATGACGATGTCGTCTGCGATCAGCCATGCGGTCTTGTATTCTATGGGCTGGCCCAGATGGATGAGCTTGATCATTAAATAGAGGGCGCAAAGGAGTGAGGTGCTTACGGCCCCAATCGAGATCATGCTGGAGAGTTGAGGCTTGTGCCGCGTGAAAATCAGGATGACGGCCATCGACAAGAATGGCAACCAGGTGCAGAGTACCGCCGCAAGTAAAATCGGATCTTTGAAAAGCCAACTCATATTAACCCCTCATTTGCTGTGCGCGTTCGATGTTGATCGAACGGAACCTGCGGAACAGAGCCAGAATGATGCCCAGGCCTATCGCTGCCTCTGCGGCTGCCAGTCCCATGACAAACAGAGTGAAGATCTGGCCCACAGCCGGCTCAGGTGTCAGAAACCGGTTGAAAGCCATGAAGTTCAGGTTCGCCCCGTTGAGCATCAGTTCGATGGATATCAGCATACCGATCAAATTGCGCCGCTGAAGGACCCCCAGCAACCCGAAGCCAAATAAAACCGCAGCAATGATCAAATAGGTGCTCAATGTATTCACGAGGTCAACCTCCGACTAAATCCGGCCGTTACAATCGCTCCGATGATGGCTACCAGCAGCACCAGCGAAATCACTTCAAACACCAGGTCGTAGCGCGTCAGCAGCATTTCGCCGATGGTCACCACCGACCAGTCGGTGCTGCGATCCAGGGCAGGCTTCCAGGTGGTCCGAAACACCACTCCAACCATGCCGACCACAAAGATCAAGCTGGCGGCGGAGGCCATCACCACCTTGGGTAGCTTGCGCTTGGGCACTTCCAGGTGCAACGGCCGCGACAGCATGATGGCAAAAACGATGGCGATACACACCGCCCCAACGTAGATCAGCAGTTGCATCAAGCCAATGAACATGCTGCCGAGGAAGACATACAGGCCGGCGATCCCGGTGAGCGCCAGCACCAGCCCGAACACGTTGTAGAGAATGTTCCGTGGAAAAACGGCTATTCCCGCTCCCGCAAAGGTGAAGCCGACCACAATCCAGAACGCCATCTGCGACATTGCTTCGGTCATAAAATTCATTTTTGACTATCCTCCAGCCTTGCCATGAGGTCATACACTCCCCCCCACCTGTTTAGTTCTTCCAGTTCATACTCGGTGGAGTACTGAAGCGTCTGGGTCGGGCAGCACTCGACGCAGAGTCCGCACAGGCTGCAGCGGGTAAAATCGATCACGTAATGGGTGGCAATCTTCGGTGCCCTTGCGTGCGACTTGACTCCCTGGACCTTGATGACCCCACTGGGACAGGTGCGCTGGCAAGTCCCACAGGCGATGCACCGGTGTGTTCCGGTTTCCGCGAAAACCTTCAGTTCGATGTGTCCACGATAGGCGGGAGAAAGAGTCAGCTCCTTGCGCGGATACTGCACCGTCACAACCGGACTCACCAGGCGGCGCACCGTAACACGCATGCCCTCGACCAAGCTCCAGCCACCCTCAAAAATCTCTTTCCAATAGCTCATAGTCTCTCTTCCACCGTGCCGCTTATATGAATTTGAGTACCGCCGCCGTGACCACCAAGTTCAAAAGACTCAAAGGCAGCATCACCTTCCAGGAAAAGTTCATCAGCTGATCGAAGCGCACTCGAGGGAAAGTCCACCGTACCCACATGATGACAAACAACAACACGTAGACCTTAGCCAAAAACCAGACAATGCCGGGTATGCCGAAACTGAAGCCAAACGGCCCATGCCAGCCGCCGAAGAAAAGGGCCGCAGCCACCGCGCTGACAATGAACATGTTGGTGTATTCCGCCAGAAAGAACAGACCGAAGCGCATGCCGCTGTATTCGGTGTGGAAGCCGGCGATCAACTCCGATTCCGCCTCGGGGATGTCGAATGGCGCGCGGTTGGTTTCAGCGGTCGCACAGATCAGGTAGATGATGCCGGCAACAGGCTGCAAAAAGATGAACCAGATTTTTCCCTGACTAGCAACAATCTCGGCAAACCTCAACGACTGAGTCATCAACACCACGCTCAGCACGGACAACAGCAGCGGGATTTCGTAGGCGACGTTCTGCGCCACCGAACGGATCGCGCCGAGCAGCGCATATTTATTGTTGGCCGCCCAGCCGCCGGCCAGGATGGCCAATACACTCAGGGTGGAGAACGCAAAAATCAGCAGCACGCCGATGTTCATGTCGCGAATGATGAGCTTTTCATCGAACGGCAGCACCAGGAAGGCCACCAGCACCGGCGCGAAGACCAGCACCGGGGCCAGAATGAACAGCTTCCAGTCGGCGCTGCGCGGGGTGATCAATTCCTTGCCCACCAGCTTGATGCCATCCACGATGGTCTGCAACAAGCCGTGCGGCCCCACCTCCATCGGTCCATAGCGGAGCTGGATGTGACCGGCGACCTTCCGCTCCAGCCACACCAGAAAGAGCGCATTGAGCTGGGAGAAAGCCAACACGATGATTAGACCCACAATGATTCGTATCCAATCCGAAGCCATTTCACTTCCCATATAATCTGCTCTCCTTCGGTGGGATGAGGGAATCGCCCGGTGTGATCCCCGTCCAATATTGACGCTGCAACAACTTCAAAAGTGCATTAACGATCGATTTCGGGGATGACCACATCGATGCTGCCAAGGATCGAAATGGCGTCGGCGACCAGGGTCCCTTTGAGCACTTCCGTCAGCACATGCAGATTGCCGAAGCTCGGCACGCGGATGTGGCAGCGGTAGGGATAAGGACTGCCGTCGCTGACCAGATAGTAGCCCGTGAGACCGCGGGCGCTCTCGAAGGCGAGATAGACTTCACCTTTGGGCGGCCTCACCTTGAACGGGGCCATCTCGTTGATGTGCGGTCCGCTCGGCAGTTGATCGAGCGCTTGCTCGATGATCCGGCAGCTTTGCTCCATTTCCTGCAGCCGCACGTTGTAGCGGTCCAGTGCATCGCCTTTGACGCCGGTTGGGACTTCGAAATCGAACCGGTCATAGACTTCGTAGGGCTCAGATTTGCGCGCATCGAAAGCCACCCCACAGGCGCGCAGGTTGGGCCCGACCACGCCGAACTGGCGCGCCAGTTGGGCGTCAATGATGCCCACGCCGCGGGTGCGGTGGATAAAGATGACATTCTTGGTCACCAGGTTGTGGTAATCGTCCCAGCGGCTGCGCAAACGCGCAATGAACTTGCGGGTCATGGCGATGAACTCGGCATCGATGTCCCGAGTGACGCCGCCAAAACGGCAATATGAATAGGTCAGGCGGGAACCGGTCACCCGATCGAGGATATCAAGGATGTTTTCCCGATCATCGAAAGCGTAGAGGAAAGGAGTGAAGCCGCCGAGGTCCATGACGTAGGTGCCGAACCAGAGCAGGTGGCTGGAGATGCGGTTGAGCTCCGAGCAGATCACGCGAATGTACTTGGCTCGCTCGGGGACCTGCACGCCGGCCAGCTTTTCCACCGCCAGCACGAAGCCGTGGTTATAGAGCAGCCCGGAAAGATAGTCCATGCGGCTGCTGTTCGGCATAAACTGTTTGTAGGTCCGGTTTTCGGCCATCTTTTCGTGGCCCCGGTGGCCGTAGCCAATGACCGGGTCGGCTTTGATGATGAATTCGCCGTCAAGGTCCAGAAGCACACGGAGGACCCCATGGGTGCTGGGGTGCTGAGGCCCGAGATTGAGGGTGTAAATCTGTTCGACTACCGGTTCTGGAAAGTGCTCAGCCATAGATTTCTTCCCGTTTATGATAAGCGTGAACAGCACCGAAGGTTTTCCGCAGCGGCGTAAAATCCGCATCCTCGGGCAGCAGGAGCGGCCGCAGGTCGGGGTGGTCCGTGAACCGAATCCCGAAAAACTCGCACACCTCGCGCTCCTGCCACAGGGCGGAAGCAAAAATGTCGCTCACCGTCGGCGGCGACTGATCATGCCCAAACAGCACGCGCAGTGAGATCCGCGAAGTCGGTTCATAGCAGTTGAGATGATAAACCAGCTCGAACGTGTCCTGAAAATCCAGGGCGGTGATGGACTCCAGGTAATAGCCACACCCTTCGCACAACTTGATCGCTTCCCGCAACTTGCCCAGGGGCGCCTGGGCGGCAAAAACCACCCCCGCTTTATAGGAATCATCCCTGCAGACAGCATCCTGCGGCAGCAATGCCTGTATCTTCTTTATCAGTTCCTCTCTCGCGGCCATGACTAGCGTTTTCCTCCCATACGCCGAAAGCGTCGCAGATAATTTCGGTCCTCGCCGCCGGTGATCTTGTCCTCGAGGGCCAGAATACCCTGAATCAGCCCCTCCGGACGGGGTGGGCAGCCAGGCACCATGATATCCACGGGAACGATCAGGTGGGCCCCGGGCACGATGGCGTATTGGCCTTCATATTCGAACGGGCCGCCGGAAATGGCGCAATTGCCCATGGCGATGCACCACTTGGGGTTGGGCATTTGGTCCCAGAGCATTTTGATGGCGGGGGCCATTTTCTTTGAAATAGTGCCGGCCACAATCATCAGGTCCGACTGCCTGGGTGAGGGCCGGAAAACGCCAGCTCCAAAGCGGTCGAGGTCGAACCGGGCAGCGCCCGCGGCCATCATTTCAATGGCGCAGCAGGCCAAACCAAAGGTCATTGGCCAAAGGGAATTGGCTCGCGCCAAGTTGAGCACGTCTTCCAGAAGAGCAAATTTGATAACCGGTTCTACCCTTTGAGTTTCCACTCGAACACTCCTTTGCGCCAGGCATAGACAATAGCCAGGGACAAAATACCAACGAAGATAACCACTTCAACGAAATCCCGCACCGCAAACTTGCCGTAGGCCAAGGCAACCGGAAACAGGTAGAGGACATCGACGTCGAAGGCGAGAAAGATCAGCGCATAAATGTAGTAGGCGGCAGTGAACTGCATCCAGGCCGTACCGATGGTCTCCATGCCGCTCTCATAAGTCTCGTCCCGCAACGCACCCGTGCTCCGCCGAACGATCAGTCGCGAGATGATGAGCGGAACGACAGCAAAGATCACTCCCACCAACAGGTAGAGGGCCACAGCCAAAAAATCGGTCATCAACTCATAAGGCAGCATGCCAGTCTCCGCTTGCTATTCGATATAGATGGCGTCAAACTTACAATTGTCTATGCAAATGCCGCAGCGCACGCACAATTCCTCGTCAATGCAATGGCATTCCCGCTTGGCCCCAATGATTGCGGCCTCGGGACACTTGAGGCGGCACAGTCCGCAGCCGGTGCACTTGTCGGTGTCAATGATGTAGGTGAGGAGCGGCTTGCAGACTTTGGCGGGGCATCGCTTGTCGAAAACATGCGCGTTGTACTCGTCGCGAAAGTAGCGCAGAGTGCTCGCCACCGGGTTGGGAGCGCTCTTGCCAAGACCGCACAAGGCCGCTTCCTGGATGGTGTTGCAGAGCTCCTCCAGCTTTTCGATATCGCCCGGTTCCGCCCGCCCCTCGCACATGCCGATCACCAGCTCGTGCATGCGCTTAACGCCGACCCGGCAGGGCACGCATTTGCCGCATGACTCTTGCACCAGGAAGTTCAAGAAGTAGCGCGCCACATCCACCATGCAGGTGTCTTCATCGAGCACAATCATGCCGCCCGAGCCCATCATCGAGCCGGCCTGCTTCAACTGTTCGAAGTCAACCGCCAGGTCGATCAGCTCCTCGGGGACGCAGCCGCCGGATGGCCCTCCGGTCTGCACCGCCTTGAAGCGCTTGCCGCCGGGGATGCCGCCGCCGATGTCATAGACAATTTTGCGCAGCGGCGTGCCCATGGACACTTCCACCAGACCGGTGTTGTTGATCTTGCCGACCACCGAGAAGATTTTGGTTCCCTTGCTGCGCTCGGTGCCGATGGAAGCGAACCATTTGCCGCCGTTGTTGATGATGGTCGGCACACTGGCCCAGCTCTCCACGTTGTTCAAGTTGCTGGGGCGGTTCCACAACCCTTTTTCCACCGTATGGATGTGTTTGCCGCGAGGCTCGCCGATCTTGCCTTCAAGCGACGCCATCAGCGCCGTCGACTCACCACAGATGAAGGCGCCGGCGCCGCGGTTGACGAACATGTCGAAATTGAAATCGGTGCCGAGGATGCCGTTTCCCAGCAGCCCATATTCGCGCGCCTGTTCCAGCGCCCGGTTGGCGTGCTTCACCGCCAGCGGGTATTCATAGCGGCAGTAGATGTAGCCTTCCTTTGCGCCGATGGCGTAGGCGCCGATGATCATGCCTTCGATCACCTGATGGGGCGTGCCCTCGAGCAGGGCGCGGTCCATGTAGGCGCCGGGGTCGCCTTCGTCAGCGTTGCAAATGACATACTTGAATTCGCCGTGCGCTTTTCTGCAGGATTCCCATTTGACCCCCGAGGGGAACCCGCCGCCGCCGCGACCCCGCAAGCCCGAGATCTTGACCTCTTCGATGACCTCCTCCGGTTTCATCCCGCTGAGGACCTTGGCGAGCGCGGAATAGCCGCCCCGGGAGATGTAATCATCGATTTCCGTGGACCAGGTGAGACCGGTGTCGTTGAAGATGATCCTTTCCTGATGAGCGTAGAACGGGATTTCCTTTTCGCGGACGATCTTCTGACCCGTTTGCGGGTCCACATAGAGCAGGTCTTCCACCAGGTCGTCGGCAAAAACGGAGCGTTCACAGATCTCGGCGACGCGGTCCTCATGCACCCGTTCATAGAAAATGTTGGCCGGCTCGATCACCACAATCGGACCACGAGCGCAAAAGCCATGACAGCCCGTGCCGGTGACCATGTACTCGCGGGTCGCATGCTTGTCTTCGATCAATTTTTGAAAGGCCTTGATCAAGCGGTCCCCGCCGCCGGAATTACACCCGGGCCCACCGCAGATTCTGATCCGCTTCCGAATAGTCTTCCTCTGTTCCAGGATCTGTTGACGCAGAGCGTCGAGATCTTGAATGCTATTGAGCCGCATCATGTTAACTCCGTTGAGCCTCCTGGTCTTTCAGTTCTTTCAGCAGGGCGGGCACCTTGCCGGCAGTGACCTCACTGTAGGTCGTGTCGCCAACCACCACCACCGGCGCCGAGGCGCAGGCGCCGACGCAATTGACCGTTTCCAGGGTGAGAAATAAATCTTCAGACGTCTCGCCGGGCTTCAAATTGACCTCCTGTTCGAGACGCTCTATGATTTTAGGTCCGCCCTTGACGTGGCAGGCCGTCCCCGTGCAGACATGCATGATAAACCGCCCACGCGGCTTGAGACTGAACACCTTGAAGAAGTTGGCGACGCCGAAAACCTGACTGATGGGCATGCGCAGCCGCTCGGCAACACGCTCAACACTTTCCTTGGGCAGGTAGTTGAAATGGTGATTGATGTCTAGCATGATTTGCAGCAGGGAAGATGGCGTGGGGCCCCACTGGTCGATGATTGCATCCACTTCTTGCAGGCTGAATTCCATTTAAGTCCTCCATCCGCACCCGGCCTATCTTGTAAGCCTGGCTATTCAAATGCCCCAGATCCTAATGGGGGGTGATTCTTGTCACAAAGTGAGCTCATCGTCAAGTGAAAAATAGCTCATATTCAGTGGCTCTTACCGTCGCCGGCGCGGTTGAGAAAGATAGAAAAGACCGACCCCTCACCCAGCCGACTGCGGACCTCGATCTTGCCGCCATGGGCGCGAATGATTTTCTGGGCAATGGCCAAGCCCAACCCGGTGCCTTCCTTCTGCCGGATTTCTTTTGCCTTGCTGCGGTAGAACTGGTCGAAGATAAAAGGGATTTCTTTTTCGTCAATGCCGGGACCAGTGTCCGCGACCTGCACTACAATCCAGTCGGCCTGCTGCTGGGCGCTGATGGAAACCGAGCCGCCGGGATGGTTGTACTTGATGGCATTGGCGATGACGTTGCTCAACACTTCGCGGAAGGTGTCGGGGTCGGCGTGCACTGGCGGCAGGTCGGGGGGTATATGTGTGATAATTTGCACGTTTTTTTCGCTGGCCGCCAGTTCCAGTCCGGCCAGGGCCGCGTCCACGCAGGCGGCCAGCGACACCGCCTGCAGCCGGTTGACAATCTCGCCCGCCTGAATGCGGCTCATGTCGAGCCAGTCGTTGATCAACTGCAACAGCCCTTCAAGACGCTCCCTGGCCCGCTCCAGCATCTCCCGCTGGAGCGCGCTCAACTCCCCGCCGATGTCGCTTAAAAGCACCTCGATATACTGAAAGATGGCCGCCATGGGGGAGCGCAACTGGTGCGTGACCATGGTGATAAAATTGCGCTCCATGGCCTCTTTTTCTTCCCGCAGGGCGCGCGATTCTTGATCGAGCCGGCGCTTTTCCAACCCCCGGCGGACCACGATCAACAATTCATCCGGGGTGAAGGGCTTGGGTAGATAGTCGTAGGCGCCTTCCTTCATCACCGCCACCGCGCTCTCGATGGTGGCGTAGCCGGTGATGATGATCACCACGATATTCTTGTCGAAGTGCTGAATCCGGCGGGCCACCTCGACGCCGTCCATCTCCGGCATTTTCAGGTCGACCAGCACCAGGTCGTGCGGCTCCCGCATCAGCACTTCCAGACCTTCGCGGCCGCTCGCCGCCAGCGTGACCTGGATCCCCTCCCGGCGCAACACCCGCTGGCAGGAAATGCGGGCGATCTCTTCATCATCGATTACCAGGACCTTGGAGGAATCCACATCCGACCTCGGGTCAAGCGCGGCGCTGAGCCGACGGCTCAGCAATTGGCGGAAAAGCGAATGGAAGCAGGTCAGGCACTAGGAGAAACGCTGCCGCAGCGCGGCCACTTTTTCCAGCAGTTCTTTGGGGCGCAGAGGTTTGTCCATGTAGTCATCGGGCTGAGGGATGTCACCCATGTCCTCTTCATCGCTGAAGGAGAAGCGGGAGCCGGTGTCAGCGCGCACGCTTGACACCATCAGCACGGGGATGTGGCTGAAGTCGGCAAAATCGGGCGAGGTCCTCAAAGAGCTCATCAGGCTGAAACCCTCGAAGATGGACTCCATCATAATGTCGAGCATGATCAGGTCGGGCTTGACTTCCTTGATCTTATCCAAGCCCTGTTTGCCATCATTTGCCACCACTACCTCATAGCCATCAGCCAGCAAGATCATCTTGGTGGTTTTCACAAAATCCGGGTCATCATCCACAATAAGAATCTTTCCCTTGGTCGCCATGCACACACCTCCAGGCCGATGTGGAGAAAAAGTTCACAAATGTCGCGCACCTTCCTTGAAAATTAGAGGGAAATTAGCGGAATCGGCCTTGTCTGTCAACAGCAAATCTAGTACCATAGTTCACAAAGTGGCGCTGTGGATCGGCATTGGCTGCGTGGATTCGGTGAAAGGACGCTCATGTGGTTCAAGAAGCTCATCTGGTACAAGCGCATCGGCACGAAAATGAGTGTGCTGACCAGCCTTCTGGTCATCATCTTTGTCAGCGCCTACACCTACTTTTCCATTAAGAGTCAACAGCAGTATCTGACCGAGGAAGTCATCCGCAGCGTCAATCTGCTCAGCGACACCATCAAGCTGAGCGCTCGCAAGGACATGCTGCTGTATTCTCCGGAGCGCCTCCACCAGCTGGTGGACACTTTCGGCACCCAGCCGTCTTTGCAGAAAATCAGGATTTTCAATTACCTCGGCGAAATCATGTACTCCTCGGACAAGTCAGAGATGGGGCTGTTCGTCGATAAACGGGACGAGCAGTGTTATGCCTGTCACGCCGCGGAAAAACCGCTCGAGCGGTTGAGCACTCCGGAGCGAACGCGCATCTTCGACCTTCACAACGGCTACCGTGTCCTGGGCGTGATCAATCCTATCTACAACGAGCCGGACTGTTATACCGCCAGCTGTCACGTCCATCCGCCCGACCAGAAAGTCCTCGGCGTGTTGGATATCGATGTGTCATTGCAACCGGTCGACGAACAGATTCGCAAGGCGGAAGCCAAGTTGCTGTTGACCGGAGTGAGCAGCGTCATCGCCCTGGCCATCCTGATCAAGGTCCTGATGAATCACTTTCTCAATCACCCTTTGCGCAAACTGATCGCGGGCACTCATCGCATCGCGCAGGGAGATCTCGACTTTCAAATCCCGGTGCGCTCCGAGGATGAAATTGGTGTTTTTGCCTCCTCATTCAATCAAATGACCCAGGACCTGAAGCGCGCCAAAAAATCCCTCACCGAGTGGGGCAACCGTCTCGAACAGATGGTTGCCGAGCGCACCCGTGACCTCGAGAATGCTCAGCAGCAGCTAATCCGCAGCGAAAAGCTGGCGTCGCTCGGTAAGCTTTCAGCCGGAGTGGCTCACGAGATCAACAACCCGCTCACCGGTATCCTCACCTTCAGCCAGCTGCTCATGGAGCAATTTCCGCCGGATAGTCAGGAGCATCAGGACCTGCAGGTGATCGTCAAGGAGACCATCCGCTGTCGCAACATTGTCCGCGGGCTGTTGGAGTTCGCCCGGCAGAGCGCGCCGGAGAAGCAGTCGGTCGACATCCGCCAGTTGTTGCAGGAAGTGCTGCAAATCGTCAGCAACCAGGAGTCTTTCCAGAATATTCATCTGCAGGTGAACATCCAGGAGGGACTTCCGAAAATTGGTGCCGACAAAGACCAATTGAAGCAGGTCCTGTTGAACGTCATCGTCAATGCCGTCGAAGCGATGGCCGGCAATGGCAGCCTGCAGATTGAAGCGCACTGTGTCCCGCAGAGCGGGCAGATGACCATTCACTTCGTCGATGACGGGCCCGGCATCGATCCGGAAAACCTCAACCGGCTATTCGATCCCTTTTTCACCACCAAGGAGATGGGGACCGGTCTCGGCCTGGCTGTCTCCTATGGGATCATGAAGGCACATCGGGGAAATATCGAAATTGAGAGCACTCTGGGAAAGGGCACGCATGTGACCCTCACGCTGCCGTGCGGGCCGGTGGAGCAGAGCGAAGCGGCGGCGGGGGCGCGCTTCGGGATGCGCTAAAAGACGTAAAAGAAATCTTCTTCCAGATTGATCTGCAGGCGCTTCATCAGCAGCACGGCATCACGGGTTTCACCCTTGCCAAGGGTCATGAAGCCATCCTCGATGGTGCATTTGGCCTCGAACCCGAGCTGCCGGAAAGCCTTGATGGCAAGCTGATTTTCCGCCAGTATTTCAGCCTTCAGAAAATACAGGCCAAGCTTGTTGCCAACCTCGATGAGCTCCTTGATCATGGCGGAGCCAAGGCCGAGCCGGCGATAATCCTTGCCGATAAAGATGCGCACCTCGGCGGTGTGCCGATAGACGCCCTTTAACAGATGCAGGCTCGAAACGCCGGCAATCCTCTCTGTGGGCTCATCCCAGGCGAGCAAAGGCAATACCCGGTGATAGTCCAGGCTGTCGATCCAGTGGGCAATGGTGGCTGGATTGCGCACATCATCGCGCAAGGATTCGGCCTCGTGCTCGGACGCCTGGGCAAAAAAGCGGCTCAGGGCTTCCCGGTCGGATTTCTCCAAAAGCTTAAAATTGACCACATCACCAGTGATCAGAATGGAGCGTTTCGGCGCATAATTGAGCTTGGGAACCACATTCTCCATGAGCAAGGCACCATTTTCGTGTGATCTTGTCGCGACCTGCAGAAAAGCGAGGCAACCGGCTTCGGCAAACCTGCCCTGGCGATGCAAGCATTGCCGCTTGCAGCCCCATGAAATTCCGTTGCCGCCTCAGCCACATAAGTCGTTGTGCAAGAGCCCCCGCGAGTGAATTGCATTCTACTGACAACTTGAGCTAAAAACAAGCCATTTGCTTTGGGGTCCGGAACAATTTGCAAATTTATCTACCAGGGGAGGGCGAGTATGTTTGAACAAATCCAGGTTGGTTTTGTCGGCGGCGGGAACATGGGTGAGGCTTTGATCAAGGGGATTCTCTCGGCGTCTCTGGTCAAGCCGGAGCGAATCCACGTACACGACGTCATGCCACAGCGACTGCACCACTTGAAAAAACACTTCGAAGTCAACACTCACTCCAGCGTGACTAAACTCGCAGAGTGTTGTCAGGTCATCGTCATTGCGGTGAAACCAAATAACGTCAGCGAGGTCCTCGACCAACTCGGTGCTCAATGCACCCCCACCTCGCTGATCATCTCCATCGCCGCCGGCGTGACCCTGGCCACCCTGGCGAAGGGGCTGCCGCCCGGTATTCCGGTGATTCGCGTCATGCCCAACACGCCGGCACTGGTGCTGCAGGGCGCTTCGGCGGTGGCCCGAGGAGCAGGCGTGAGCAATGAACAGATGGACCTCGCCATGGCCCTTTTCCGCTCTGTGGGCAAGGCCATCGAAGTGGACGAGAAACTGATGGATGCCGTCACGGGTCTCAGCGGCAGCGGCCCTGCCTATGTCTTGCTGCTGATCGAGGCGATGATCGATGGCGGTGTGCTGATGGGCATTCCCCGCCCA
>Ga0272446_1003316_pt1 | contig 20524 bp, 21 predicted proteins | sample YNPCB0061_FD_194587 | JGI IMG/M metagenome (GOLD analysis project Ga0272446, IMG submission 194587) | Hot spring microbial mat communities from Yellowstone National Park, WY, United States - YNP-CB-006-1 | ecosystem: Environmental > Aquatic > Thermal springs > Hot (42-90C) > Sediment | place...
AGTCGCCCCCCGCTACAGTCCGCGCGGAATTCCCTCTCAAGGAGCACCCCGTGGCCTTCCAGACCGTGCCTGAGCTGCTGCTGCACCGCATCAAGGCGTCGCCCGACGCGACTGCGTACTCGTACCCCTCCGGCTCCGGGTGGAAGCAGGTGTCGTGGAAACAGTTCGGCGACCAGGTGAAGCAGATCGCCATGGGCCTGCGGGCCCTGGGCCTGGCCAACGAGCAGCGCGTGGCGATCCTCTGCAACACCCGCTACGAGTGGATCGCCGCGGACTTCGGCATCCTCTCGGCGGGCGGCGCGACCACCACCATCTACCCGTCGAACCTCGCCGAGGAGTGCGCGTACATCATCAACGACTCGGACACGAAGTTCGTGATCGCCGAGAACGAGGAGCAGGTCGCCAAGCTGTCGAAGGTGCGCGGCGAGCTCAAGGGCGTGAAGCACGTCATCAGCATCGACGGGAAGGCCTCGCCCGACGGCTGGGTGCTGACGCTCAACGAGCTGATGGAGAAGGGCAAAGCCGCGTCGCAGGCCGACTGGGAAGCGGTGTGCGCCTCGGTGAAGAACGGCGACCTCGCGACGCTGATCTACACGTCGGGCACCACCGGCAAGCCCAAGGGCGTAGTGCTGACGCACGACTGCTGGGTGTACGAGGCCGAGGCCATCGACGAGATGAAGCTGCTGGTGCACGAAGACGTGCAGTACCTGTGGCTGCCGCTGGCGCACTCCTTCGGCAAGGTGCTGGAGGTGGCGCAGCTGAAGATCGGCTTCCAGACGGCGGTGGACGGCCGGGTGGACAAGATCGTCGAGAACCTGGGGCAGGTGCGGCCGACGTTCGTGGCCGCGGTGCCCCGCATCTTCGAGAAGGTCTACAACAAGGTCGTCGAGGGCACGAAGAAGGAAGGCGGGGTGAAGTACTCCATCTTCAAGTGGGCCTTCGCGGTGGGGAAGGAAGTGTCGCAGCTGCGGCAGAAGCGACAGGAGCCGTCCGGCCTGCTGGCGATGAAGAACGCGATCGCCACCAAGCTGGTCTTCTCGAAGCTGCAGAACCGCTTCGGCGGGCGACTGCGCTACTTCGTGTCGGGCTCGGCGCCGCTGTCGCGCGACATGGCCGAGTTCTTCCACTCCGCGGGCATCTTGATCCTCGAGGGCTACGGGCTGACCGAGACGAGCGCCGCGTCGTTCGTCAACCGGCCCGAGTCGTTCAAGTTCGGCACGGTGGGGCCGCCGCTGCCCGGCACGCAGGTGAAGATCGCCGAGGACGGGGAGATCCTCATCAAGGGGCGTGGGCTGATGCGCGGGTACCACAACCTGCCCGAGGCCTCGGCCGAGACGATCAAGGACGGCTGGCTGTACACCGGCGACATCGGCGAGATCGACTCCGACGGGCTGTTGCGCATCACCGATCGCAAGAAGGACCTGATCAAGACGTCGGGCGGCAAGTACGTCGCGCCACAGAACATCGAGGGCAAGTTCAAGATGATCTGCCCCTACGTCAGCCAGTCGCTGGTGCACGGCAACAACCGGAACTTCTGCACCATGCTGGTCGCGCTCGACCCCGAGTCGATCACCGCGTGGGCGAAGGAGAACGGCGTCACCGGCGGCTACGCGGAGATCGTCAAGGATCCCCGCACCCACGCGCTGGTGAAGCCGTACATCGCCGAGCTCAACAAGGGGCTCGCCAGCTACGAGTCGATCAAGAACTTCGCGATCCTCCCGAAGGATCTCACGCTCGAGGACGGCGACCTCACGCCCAGCCAGAAGCTCAAGCGCAAGGCCGTGGAGGCCAAGTACAAGGACCTGCTCGACGGCTTCTACGCGGGCAACCTCGCCGAGGTCTGACGTCAGCCGAACGTCTTCACGAAGAAGGCGAGCGTCATCGCCCAGCCCAGGGCGATGACGGCCCGCTTCACCCTGGCCGCGTCGAGCCGACGCGCCAGCGCGGCGCCGCCGTAGCCGCCCACCACCGCGGCCACCGTCATCAGCCCCGCGCGCGGCCAGTCCACCTTGCCGGCGACGACGAAGGCCGCCAGCGCCGTCAGGTTGATCGCCACGCCCAGCACCGACTTGAGCGCGTTCATCGCGTGCAGGTGCCGCGGCCCCAGCAGCGAGAAGAGGGCCAGCATCATCAACCCCATGCCGCCGCCGAAGTAGCCGCCGTAGAGCGAGATGGCCGCCTGCCCCGCGACGAGGACGGCCAGCGACGACGTGCCCCGCTGCGCCAGCGCCGCCCGGAGCCGTTCGCCGAAGGTGAAGACGAGCGCCGCGACGAGCAGGAGGAAGGGCACCAGCTGCGCGAAGACGCGCTCCGGGGTGAGGATGACGAGCCACGCGCCCGCCAGGCCGCCCGCCAGCGACACCGGCGCGAGGCGAGCCACCAGCGCGCCCTCCCCCGCCACCTCGCGGCGGTAGCCCACCGCGCTGGCCACGCTGCCCGGCCACAGCGCCACCGTGCTGGTCGCGTTCGCCGCGAGCGGCGCCGTGCCCGTGAAGAGCAGCGCCGGGAAGGTGAGGAAGCTGCCGCCGCCGGCCACCGCGTTGATCGCCCCGCCCAGCAGGGCGGCCCCGGACAACAACGCGGCCTCGGCGAAGTCCATGCGCGCCGTATAACCTCACGCGCAGCCATGCCCGGCCCCTTTCGACACCACGTCGCCATCGGCGATCCTCAGGCCCCGTTCAGCACCGTGAAGGCCGTGCTGGCGGCGCACCGGCTGCTCGACGGGGAGCGCCTCCGGGCTGACGTGCAGCTCGTCTCCATCGGCGACCACTTCGACTGGGGGCCGCCCGAGGCGCGCCGCGAGGCCACCGCCGACGCCTTCCAGCTGCTCGAGTGGCTCGCCTCTCACCCGGCGGACCAGGTGGTGCTGATCGCGGGGAACCATGATCTCGCGCGCGTGTGCGAGCTGTGGAGCTTCCCCGACGACGCCACCTTCACCGCGGCCCGCCAGGAGGCCGACGAGGCCTACCGCCGCGGCGAGGTGGATCGCGACCGGCAGGCCACGTTCCTCCAGCGGCACCCGTCGTTTCCCACGGCCGAGAGCCTGTCGCGCGACTTCTCGTGCTTCTCGGTGGCGCAGCGCGAGCTGGTGACGCAGCTGCTCCGCACCCGCCGCTTCCGCCTGGCCCACGAGCACCACGGGCTGCTCCTCGTGCACGCGGGCGTCACGGTGGACGATCTCGCGCTGGTGGGCCTCGCCGCCGACACCGCGGCCGGCGTGGCGCACGGCCTCAACACCTTCCTCGACCAGCGCGTGGCGAACTGGCGCTCGGGGCCGCTCGACCTCGAGCCCCTGCATCAGTCCGGCGACGCGCGGCGCGGCGAAGGGCGCGGCGTCCTCTTCCACCGGCCGGTCAACCCGGCGCGCGCGAAGCCCGGGCAGCTCGACGGCCCGCCGCGGCGCCGCTTCGATCCCCGCCGGTTGCCGCCACGCCTCGTCCAGGTCGTCGGCCACGTGCGCGACAAGAAGTGCCGAGAAGAGCTCGCCGGCTGGTGCGAGCCCGGCAGCGTCGACGGCCCTCTGCGCTCGCTCGCCGTGGAGGGCGACGTGGTGCGCTACCAGCTCGGCTGCCTGCCCGACGCGCGGATGATCTTCATCGACGGCGGCATGCTGCACGCGAGGGCCGACGACTACGAGCTGCTCGATCTCGATCGCCGTCAGCCCACGTCGAAGGACGCGATCAGCGGCACGTGATCCGACAGGCCGTGGAAGCGGCCCTTCGTGTCGTCGAAGGCGCAGGTGTCCTTCAGGTCGGTGAACTCCACGCGGTTGCCGCCGAAGATGTGGTCGAGGTGCATGCGCAGCTTCAGGAAGCCGGCCGTCGAGAACGAGTCCGGGCGCCGGGCGTCGATCTGCTTGAGCACCTCCTGCGCGCCCAGCATGCCGGCTTCCTGCGTGAGGTAGCGGTACACCGGCGTCGCGGGCGCGGAGTTGAAGTCGCCCACCACCAGGAACGGCTCGCCCTTCGCGGTGCCCTCCACGTACTGGCGTAGCGCGCGCGCCTCCTCGAGCTGGTTCTTCCCGTGGCCCATCTTGCGCTTCTCGCGCCAGAACTCCGTCGCCCACGGCGTCGGCAGCGAGAGGTGCGTGTTGAAGAGGTGGAAGCGCTTCCCCTTCACGTTCTCCACGTGCAGGTGCGCGGCGATGCGCGTCTGCTTCACCTTCCTGAGGCGCTCCGAAGCGTGGTGCGTGATGGCGTGGGGCTTGTGGCCGTTGTCCGCGAGCACGTCCAACGTCTGCGCGTTGACCAGCATCGCGAGGCCCGTCGTGTACAGCTTCACCGCGCCCACCTGGTACACGTGTGCGGGGAAGTACCAGGCGCGGTACGGCATGACCCGTCCGTGGAGACGGAACTCGGCTGCCAGGTGGCGCAGGAAGGCCTCGAGCTGCGTCTCCGCCGGGTGCCCGCCCCGGTGCGCAACGCCTGCGCGGATCGACCGCGTCTCGACTTCCTGCAGCGCGACGAGATCTGGCAGCGGATTCAGCCCCAACAGCGCCTGGGCGATCTTCCCCTTGGAGGCCGACGTGCTCGCCAACCCCTTGAGCCCATGACCGAAGTAGCGGACGTTGTAGCTCGCCAACCGCATGGCGCCCTGAGTGTAACGCGCGTCAGCGAGCCGCGCTGCCCAGGGCGCGCTCGAGCGCCAGTCCTTCCACCGGGGACGGACCGTCGGGCACGAAGCGCTCCGGCGCGGACAGGACCAGCTCGTCCAGCGCCAGGGCCTCGGCCAGCGTGGCGCGCTCATCGTCGGCCAGCCCGGCGCGGGCCAGGCGCCTCACCCACCGCGCGACGAGCTCCGGCGGGGCCTCGATCCGCGCGATGCGCGCAAAGGCCGCGAGGAGCAGCTTGCGGGTGCCGGCGCTGGCCAGGGTCGGATCGTTCGGGTGCAGCCAGTCCGGGTGCACCTGCGCGAGGCGCTGTCGTCGCACGAAGGACGAGGCGTGGAACGGCCTCGCCGCGCGCCGCGCCCCGGCCCGCTTCGCGGCCTCGAGACAGGCCCGCGCGTCGTGCGCCTTGAGGTCGACGCCGTGCGCGCGGACCCAGGACAAGACGCGGTGCTGCTCCGCCGACGCCCAGCCCGTGGCGTCGAGGACGGTGCGCCACGTGCGCCGCTGGTAGAAGACGCGCGTCGCCGCGTCGATGAGCTCGCGCGCCCGGCGCGGGGAGAGGACCTTCGCCGTCCTCGCCGCCCGCGCAGTGGCCCACGCATTCACCCAGGGCAGCGTCATCGGCTTGAAGCCGTGCGAGGCGTCGGCGTGGAGGAGCGCCACCAGCGAGTCGTCGTCCCACTCGCCGCGGGCGTACCGGCGGGCGATCTCCCCCACCGGCGTGACGACGCGCGGCAGCTCTGCGGCCCGCAGCGCACCCATGCTGGACGCGCCGAAGAGGTGCACGCCGGCCGCGTGCGCGGCGAGGAGCTCGTGGTGCCAGACAGACGGCACCGACTCGAACACACCGTCGATGAGCGCGATGACGCGCGGGCGATCGACCAGCGCCCGGAACACGTCACCCTGTCGCGCCGGCGGGCGGTAGTCCGCCTTGAGGATGCGCCGCGCCTCGGCGACCGGCAGCGAAGGACCGAGGAAGACGATGACGTCGGACGGCATGGCCGGAGTGTCGGCGCGTCGCGGCGCGCGCGCAGCAGGATTCCGCGTGGCGAACCGGCGCTCACCCCGCCACGCGCTGCACCCGGGCGAGCACGGACAATTGCTCGGCCATGGCGACCTTCACGAGGTTCTTCACTCCGCGATCGCCTCCGAGCGCGAGCGGCAGCCCGAACGCGCACATCTCGTGGCGCGACAGCGGGCCGAGCTTCTTCCGGGCCTTCGCGACCAATGGGCCTGCAGGATGCCCCCGCGGGCCGAAGGCCCGACGAGGAAGACGTCGAACAGGACCTGGACGTCGTCGCTCGCGTCGAACCGGTCGCCGTGGTGGACGTCGAGCAACACGAAGCGACGATCGTGCCAGGCGATCACCTTTCCGAACGCGGTCCGGACTACGGCGATGGCACGGGGCCGCCGCTTGCCCGGCGGCAGCCACTCGGCCAGCGGCGCGTCGAGCAAGGCCGGGTTGACAGCCCAGACGAGCCCGCCGCCGAAGCTGCCGAAGCCAACGCGCTTCCAGAACGTCACCAGCTCCGCCGGAACCGATCGGGCGAGCGACGCCAGCATCGCGCGGCGCGGACGCTCCCGGTCGGCATCCGGAGGGTACTCCGTGACGAAGGTGTCGAGGTCGGCCATGCCCAGTCCGGTCAATTGCGTGTCGACGGGCTCGCGCCAGCGCTGCGGTCAGAGCAGCTCGGAAACGAGCAACTCGTCGCTCACTGCCTTCACCACCCACGGCGACTCGAGCAGCGTGACTATCGCCACCGGCACACGCATCGCCGTCGACAGCGGCCCACGAAATGACTTCCGCGCCACTCGCGCTGCTGGCGCCCGCCGCAGGACCTCGCGGAGCTCCTGCCCCGCCTCCCGCGCGCCCAGCGCCACGTCCTCTCTCGCGCCGTGGATCTCGGTCAACCGGGACTGGGCCGCCTCCAGCACCGCCGCCTCGATCGCCGCGACGAGCGAGCGCCGGCACGCGTAGCCCGCCGTCAGCGGTACCGGCCCGTCCTCCGCGTCGAAGAGCAGCGCGCCTGCCACGGGCAGCACCTCTCGGTGCGGCGTCAGGTCAAAGACGAAAAGCTCGAAGCCGCGCCCGGCGAGGTGCGCCCCCAGTCTCGTCGAGCACCTGACCAGCCGCGCCGTCGCCCCTGGTGTCCAGCCGTGCGGTAGCACCCGCGCCAGCGCGTCGCGCTCCACGAGTTCCAGCACCGCGTGCTCGATGGCCTTCTCTCGGCTCGTCGGGTGGGCACCCAGGCCGTTCGAACGCCACGTGCCCGACGACGGCCCCAGCCACGACACGCCACCCGGCGGGCAGTAGACGGCCTCAGCGGGCACGCTCACCGCCTCGCCAGTGGAGAGCCGCGTTCCGTCGACCCAGGCAACCGCCTCGTCTCCGTGGGACCACAGCGCGTCGTCCGGTGGCGGTCCGAAGCGCAGCCTCGCCACGTCCGGCGCCTCGGCCGCAGCCAGCTCGATGGCCTCGCCCAGCGCGCTCCACTGCGCGGCCTCCAGCGTCAGGCCCTTGCCCTGCGACACCTGCAGCACGTGCCCGCCGGGCCGCACCGCGCCCACCACCTCCACGCCGCAGCGGTCGAGCCCCGTCAGCCGCGCCAGCCGCGTCACGCCCGCCCACCTCGACAGGGACGTCAGCGTCGGAGCCGTCATCGCGCCGCGAATTGGGAGTGCGCGCTGCCGGAGAAGATGTCGGTCTGCGGCGGCGGCACGTCCTTCTTCTTGCGGAACTCGTAGCCGATCTCGAGATCCACCACGAAGCCGAACTGGTTGTCGTAGCGCGCGAGCTCCGTGTTCATGCGGAACGTCTTGTACATGCGCCCGTTGATGAACAGGAACGGGAGGATCTTCAGCCGCGCCCCGGCGAACGCGACGGCCTTGTACCCGAACAGGCCCAGCACGCCCTGGTCCGGCTGGTAGCCGAGCTCGCTCCACGACTCGACGCCGCGCAGGTAGTAGCTGCCGAACACCTGGAAGAAGCTCAACACCGGCACCTCGAGGTGCGCCACGAAGTCGGTCGCGCGCGAGTTGCTCACGCCCTGCAGCGCGAGCGTCAGCCCCACCGCCCCGGGGATGCCCCAGCTGCCTTCGAGGTAGTAGCCGAAGCGCTCGCCGAGCCCGTTCTCGAGCATGTACCGGTGCTTGGGCACGTAGTTGGCGATCGCCGGATCGACGCGCGGCAGCTCTTTGTAGATGAAGCGATCGACCTCGTAGAAGGTGTCGAAGTAGCTGGGCGCGTAGCGGCTGCCCAGGTACCGCGCCTCGACGACCACGCGGAAGGCGTTGACGATCTCCTGCCCCACGTTGAAGCGCCCCAGGAGCCCTCCGGTGAGACCGAAGTCGCCGCCCACCAGCATCGAGAAGTCCACGTAGGGCTTGAGATCCACGTGCGCGGTCTTCACCACCTTCACCTCGGCGTCGACGCCGACGATCCCCAGCGGCTTGTTGGTGGTGACCAGCCGCTGCTCGTCGTTCACAACGCGCTGGCCGTTCTCGTAGACGTAGTCGTACGGCGCCATCCAATCGAGGCCGCCCGAGATGCCGATCGAGAAGCTCTTGAGCGCCTCGGACTGCGGGTTGAAGAACGAGAAGGGCTTGATGAAGGCGATGCCCGACAGCTGGTTCCACTGCAGCACGTCGTTGACCATCAACTCGAAGCCGCCGAAGCGGTTGTACGCGTCGACCTCGGCGGACACGCGCGGGAAGTCGATGTCGATGTTCGGGGAGTAGCGGCGGGTGATGGCGCCGTGGCCGATCGACGCGGCGTAGCGCTGGCCCACCGACACGTAGAGCGGGTCTTCCTTCTTCCCGTAGGTGACGTACTTGAGGATGCGCCCGTAGTCGTGGAACGAGTCCCAGTCCTCGGTGCGCAGGCGGCCGATGTTCTTCGTCAGCAGCGGGTCGCCGGTCGCGGGATCCGTCTCGAGGCTGACCATCTCGATGCGCAGCGGGACCCCGAAGCCCAAGCCCAGCTTCGCGTCGAGGAAGCGCAGGTCGACCAGCGGCTCCACCAGCAGGTAGTAGATGTCGCCGAAGCGATCGAGGCCGGCCGACACCCCGATGCGCGTGTTCTGCACCACGAGGCGATCGGCGCCGAGGTAGGTCGACAGCTCGCCCTTGATGAACTTGGGCGGCACGTCGCGCTTCTCGGTGTCCAGCGCCACGCCGGCGTCCGCGGTCGGCGCTTCGTCCCCGGCCGCCACCTCGGCGGGGCCCGCGTCCAGCGGCTCCACCGGGCCGGCGACCTCCACCGCGGCGGGCTCCGGCGGCGGCGTGGGCGCCTCGACGTCCACCCCTCCGTCGAGCGCTGCGAGCGACAGCACCACCAGCGAGGCGATCATCTCGGGGTCACTTTCCGCAGGGATCGATGGGACGGAGGAACTTCGCCAGCTCGGCCTCGTCGGCCACGGTGCCGGCCAGCTCCAGCTCTGCGACCTTCGCGCCGGGGTTGGGATCGGCCTGGCTCCACACGCCCATCGACAGCGCGTCGCCGGGGCAGTCGAAGAGCACGGCGCTGTTGAGGCCTTCGTTGCGGGTGCTGCCGGTGTCCACCACGCCGCGCGTCGCCACGTAGTGCACCTTGCGCCCGTCGACCGTGAGGGTGCCCCGCTTGAGCACGTCTTCGGCCTTCAGGTTGACGTTCGACTGCCGCAGCGCCGAGGCGTCGCCTTCGCCGGTGAAGAAAGCCTTGGTCCGCTTGTTCTGCTCGTTTGCGATGACGTGGAAGTACTGGAAGAGGCGCGCGCCGTCGCCCACGCCGCCGTCGCTGGCCAGCTTGTCGGTCATCACCGTCATGTCCATGAGCCCGAAGACGCTGACGCTGGCGATCACCGTGTAGCCGTCGGGCAGGCCGCCGAGCTGCTTCTTCGCGTTCTCGGCCTTCACCGTGGGGTCGGTCATGCCGGCCACCATGTCGCTGCCCTTCTTGACGACGAAGAGCGTGAAGATGGTGAAGCCCAGGCAGAGCAGCGCGGCGAGCCCGCCGCAGCCGAGCAACACGTACAACCAGGGAGAACGCTGCTTGGGAGCCGCGGGCACCGAGGGTTCCATGGGCGCCGACTCTTACCGCAGGATGACGCGCGTGGCCCGACTAGATCGCCGCCGTCTGGATGATGGCGTACATGCTGTCGTAGTAGGCGTTGAGCGCCTCGAACATCCGGGTGATCACCGGCAGCAGCATCACCGTACCGCCGATCAGCAGGAAGTGGGCGACGACGCTGTACTCGATCATCGCCTGGCCGCGGGGGGCCGACCGCTTCACGCGTCGCACGAGCTCGAGGGCGTTCATTTGGCACACTCCGATGGGCAGTTCTTCTCGAAGTCCTTGCAGGCCTTCTTGCAGGCGGGGATTACCTTGGGGTTCTTCTTGTCGGCCTTCTGTTCGCAGACCTTCTCGCACTGAACGACGAAGTCCTTGCAGTCCTTGAGGCACTGCTTCTCGCCGGCGTTCTCGGCGAGCGCGGGCAGGCCCAGGAGGGCGATCACGACGACGGCGCTGCGCAGGGTCTTCTTCATGTTCACTGCCTCCCGGTGGAGCGTTCTTCTTCGACCGTGACCAGGACCTGGCTGCCCTGGTCGGTGCTCTCCACGACTGCAACTTGCGTGTTGGAATTCAACGAGGCCACGACCGTCACCCGGCCCTCGGGCGAGCGTACCGGATCCTTCACCGCCCAGCCGCCTTCCTTCATCTCGCGGAGCAGCTCCGCCAGCAGCTGTTCCACCGACTTCGCCTCGTAGGCCGCGAAGATCGAGAAGCTGGACGCGCCGAGCTCACCCATGCTCATCACCCGGGGCGGCTGCGAGCTGGGAGGCAGCCTCACGCCGGCGGGCAGCGCGCTGGCCCGCTGCAACACCTTGTACGGCTCGTTGGCCGACAGGAGCACCACGGTGTTCTCGCCCTCCTGGCTGGCGATCACCATGTGCATCACGCCCTCGCCGAACTCCGGCAGGCCGCCGTCCGGAGCGCGCCGGTACTCGAACCACGACACGTAGCCGCGGCGCGGCGAGAAGCGGTACGCCGAGTACATGATGTTCGCGCGCGTGTACGCCTCTTCGTAGAAGCTCAAGACCTTGTCGACGCTGTCGGGCGTCTGGAACCACGAGCTCGCGCTGATCTCCGCGCCGGCCTTCTGGCTGGTCAGCTTGCGCGGCTCGGCGCCCGGGTACGGGGGAATGCCCCGCAGCGAGACCGGGTCAGGCGCCATGAAGTCCTTCGGCGGCTGCACGGCCTCTCCGTGGGGGATCACCTCGGCGGCCTTCACTTCGGCCTCGTTCATCAACGCGTCATCGTCCTTCGGCGCGCGCGCGTACGACAAGACGACGCCGCCCATCACGCCGGCCGCCGCCGCGCCCAGAAGCAGCTTCCCCACGCTCACCCCGGGCACCGACTTCGACGGCTTCATGGGTCACCAGGTGTTCTCCGGCTTGCCCATGTACTTGTCCTCCATGGTCTGCTGCGTCGACTTGTGGCGCTGGTCTGACCAGCCGGACGTGTAGTGGTTGCCGAACTCGCGATCGGGATCCTTCTTCCACGCCACCGGCGGCGTCTCGAGCATGTCTCCCGTGCCGTCCACAGTCGCGAGGTTCGACAGGAAGCCATCGCTCTGCGCTGACTGGGCGAACTGGTTGGCCTTCTGCAGGTACTGCTGGCGCAGGCCGTAGGGGATCGCCACCCACTTGGTGAACTTGTGGCCGGCGTTCGCCGGGTGCGCGAGGGGGTTGAGCAGGCCCTCGTCGTCCATGCTGTTGAGCGCCCACGAGTCGGTCACGACTGAGAACTCGCCCTTGGGGTACTTGAACGTGCCGTCGTTCTTCGCGTTGTCGTGGATCTGCGACTCGCCTGACTCGCCGGTCCACCGCTTCTGCTTCGTCATGTCGGCCTTCGCCCACCACTCGAAGAGCTTCTGGGGCAGGAAGTAGTTCTGCATCGTCAGCTGCGCGTTGCAGATCACCTGCCCGCCCTTGTTCATCATGTTGAACTCACCGGCGACCATCACGCCCACGTTCCCGCTCGTCGAGCAGGCGATCTCCTGGCCCTGGAACCAGCACTGGTGCGCGGTAAGCGCCTGGTGGTGATCCGTGTCCTTCGCGTCGTGGTTGGGGTCGCTGTACGTGTTCCACGCGGAGGTGTGGTCCCAGAACGTCTGCATGGACGCGCGGGCCGCCAGCGCCTGCTGCGTGGAGATCGAGACCTTGTCCTCGCGGTAGTCGAGGTCGGCGAAGTCCCAGGGCGTCGAGACGACCGTCTCCTGCTGGTCGAACTTGTAGAACGCCATGTCCTCGAGGAACAGCGTGTACATGATGAGCGGCACCAGCACGATCATCAGCACCGCGGTCTCGACGGCAGCGCCACCACGGGGCGCGCGCAGCGTGAAGGATCGCATGGTCAGTCTTCCCCTTCCGCGGGCGCGCCCGAGCCGAGGAACTGCGCGCCGTTCGAGTCACCGGCCATGCCCACCACCTTCTGCAGCTCCTGCTTGCTGAAGAAGTGCAGCTTCGAACGCCAGAAGGGATCGAAGAAGTTGGGCGCCACCTTCCAGTTGCCCTGCTGGTGGAAGTAGACCTTGGCCTTCGACACGGCCACGGCGTCGCCACGCGGAACCAGCTTCAGCTTGGCCGGCTTACCGCTGACCAGCTCGACGTTGATCTCGCCCTGGTCGTTGACCTCCCACGGCGCCTTCGTGCCGAAGTCACCATTCTTGCCCTGGAAGATCCTCAGGCTCTGCGTCACGCCGGCGTACACCGTCGGCATGCCGTAGTCGTCGTTGGCGCTGCTGGTCGAACGGAAGTTCACGAAGCAGCTGCCGTTGCCGTTGCAGGTGTCCTGCATCTGCACGCCCTTGAACTGGTTGTGCTGGCCCGAGTGCGCGCGCCCGGGGAACGGCGGCATGAGCGTGTGGCTGCCGCCCGACTCCTCCGAGAAGATCTTCCCGTTGAACGCCATCGGCATCACGGGAATGCAGTGGAAGTTGAGGATCTGGATCAGCCCCACGCCGAACTGGTTCCCGGCGCCCACGTTCTTCGCCTGCGCCGTGTTGCTGCTGTTGGTGCCGGTGCCTTCGCCCACGCGCGCCTGGGTCAAGAACTCGTGCATGAAGTGGCCCGTCGTCAGCGCGCCCTTGGGCACGTCGGGATCGTACGGGTTGCGGAAGTTCTGGTGGTTGATCGCGGTGCTGCCTCCCTTGTCGAAGAGCGGCCGCGTCGCGTTCGCGGTGTTCTGGATGATCTTGCTGCGCTCGGTCGCCGACGCCCGGCTCCGGCCGCTGCAGCCGCCGCCGCCGCTGTCCACGCCGCCTTCCTGCGCGCACTGGAAGTTGGTGTTGTTCTCTCCGGACAGCGCCATCACGTAATCCGAGTTCTTCGCGTTGGTCTGCTTCAGCGCGCTCAGCACCGAGCCCACGCCCGTGATCTCCCCCTGGGCTGTCTGGAGGATCGTCTTCTGTCTCGAGTGCAGGCTCTCGACCATCTTCTGCAGGTCGGCCACGGCGTCGTTGAACTTGCTCTCGAGGCCTTGCAGCTTCTGCCCGAACTCCCGCGCCTTCCGCATCATTCGGAACGCGCTGATGATCGCAGAGATCACGTGCGGACAGTGCGCGAAGTTGAAGGGGTAACACCCCAGCGCTGTCTCGGCGGCGGCGATCAACATGAGCGCCGCGAAGCCCGCGTTCAGCATCGCCACATCGTTGGTCATGATCGCCATCCACGAGTGGAGGCTCATCTGCGCGACCAGCGCCGCCGCGATCGCGCGGTTGAAGTGCGCGGTCACGTTGAAGGCGCGCGCCTCGATCGTCGCCAGCGAGTACGCCGCGGCGTCCGAGTGCGACTGAATGCGAATGCGCTCGTGGATCGCGTTGCTGATGTTGAACGACGTCATCAGCATGAGCGCGGTGATCAGCAGGGCCACGCAGCCCAGCACCATCACCTGGCCACGGGTGCGAGCGACGAGACGACCGGTTCCTCGGGGTGCGCTGGTCATGGGGTCCTCACGGGGAATAGCCGGGCGGCTGCCAGCCGATGCGGCACATGTTCTTCGTCGGGAGCTTGAAGCGGTTCGGCAGGAAGTTGGACTGCATGCGCATGGACCAGCTGGTGCGGATCGGCAGGATGTACGTGCCGTTCCCCGCTTGCCCCGAGAAGCTGGTGACGGTGCGCGCCCCGGCGCTGCCCCCGCCGGCACCCTTCCTCGACGACTGCCACTTCGGCGTCTCGTTCGAGAGCCGCAGCGTGCGCATCAACACCCGGTTCTCCTCGCCCGCCACGATCTGCCACAGCACGCCGTTCACGAAGGGAATGACGAGCTGGTAGTAGAAGGTGATCTGGATCGACAGGCGGCCACGGTTCGCCTGCTGCCAATCGTCCACGTTGCGGCCGAGCGCGCCCGCCGGGTTGTCGAAGTCATCCGCGTAGTTCCCCGTCGGGTTGCAGATGGTCAGATCGAGAAAGTCGCCGCCGTTGAGCAGCTGCTTCGCCTTGCCCCACGACTGGGCGAACTTGCCGGGCGACGCGTTGAAGAACGCCGACGTGCTGGTGTGCCCGGCCGCCACCGGCAACAGCACCGCCGCGGCCGCCTGCTTCATCGCCGACTGCTTCGCGTTGTGAATCGCCCCGACCCGCACCGCCTTGTACGCGGCGTACTTCGCCATCAGGCGGGCCTGGTGCATCAGGCCGAGCTGCAGCATCCCGAGGATCAGGAAGACGAAGAGCGGCATGACGATCGCCGTCTCGACGGCCGCCTGGCCTCGCTTCCCTCTGCGCGCGTGCGGGCGTGTCATTCTCACGAGCAGATTGTCGCCTCGGAGTGACACCCGCTCCATCCGTCGAGTGGCCGCGCCCCGCCGTCGCCCGGAGGCGCTGTGCGCCTCAGTGGGTCGGCATCTCACCCAGCTCGTCGAGGTCCGCCAACAGCGCTCGGCTGATGTTGTAGCAGGCGTGCTCGCGGGTGGGAAAGTGCGCGGGGATGCCTTCGAGCACCCGGCGGGCCTTCTCAAGGTCCTGGTTCTTCTGCGTAATTGCCTGCTTGTAGCCGACCAGCATGGCGCTGCACTTGGCGTCCAATTCGGGGCGGATCTCCCGCATGCGGGTGCGGGCGATCTGGAGTAGCTCCTCGGGCCGGTTGGGCGTGGACTCCAGCAGCAGCCAGGCCTCGCGGTAGGTCTTCCAGGACCGGAAGAGGTTCTCGGAGCCCACGTTGCGCTGCTCGTAGAACTTGGCGGCCTTGTCGATCTGCTCCTTGGCCTGCCGGGTGGCCTCGTCGGTGGTCATGTCGGGCACGGGGATGATCTCGACCCAGAGGTTCCAGATCCGCCAGGGGTCGTCGCCGGGCGGGTTGTTGACGTTGTCGAAGACGAGCGTGTTCGGCTCGCCGGGCTTGAGCGACGAGGCGGGCAGCACCACGTCGAGTTCGCGCTGCTCGGCGTCGAGGCTGTCGGGCGGCACGCTGCCCAGCTGCACCCCGTTGAGCTCGATGCTGACCTCGTCCTTCGAGATGTCCTTGGCCTGGTAGTGCACGACGCCGACGATGCGGGTCGGCGACGCGGCGGTGATGGTGAAGGCCTTCATGTCCGGCCGCGGGAAGTCGACGGTTTCGCCTTCGCCGAAGCTCTCGGGGATCGGGTTGGCGTTGGGCACCAGCTCCGGGGGCTCTGCCTTCTTCGCGACGCGGTGGGGCATGACCGCGTTGATGACGAGCGCCATGAAGCCCAGGGTCAGCAGCCCGCCCACGATGCTCACGGCGATGCGCGCGGCCTTGGGCAAGTCGCCCCACATCAGCTGCAGCTTGCCGCCGGCCGACTTCGACAGCTCGCGGCGCTGGCGGGCGCGCTCTGCCGCAGAGACCGGCGCCACCGCGTCGCGGCCCGGCCTCGAGACGACGCGCGCCGGCGCGGAGGTGCCACGACGCGACGCGAGCGCCTTCGGCGGCGGCACCTCGAAGTTCCTCGTGGAGTTGCCCGAGACGGCCTCTTCCGCGTCGTCCGCGGGCTCGTCGACGTCGCCGGTGCTGTCGGGCTCGTCAGGCGCGACCGCCTCCTCTTCGTCCTCCGCTGGCGGCTCGGGCTCGGGCTCCCGTCTCACCGCGCGGCTAGGCCGTGACGAGGGCCGTGAAGACGCACGGGTGCTACCGGTGGGCCGGCGCGCGGGCGGCGGGCTCTGCGGCGGCTTCAAGATGGTGGCGTTGGGATCCTCGTCGGCGCCTTCGTCGACGGTGGACTCGGGCGGCTTAAGCAGCGTCGCGTTCGGGTCCACGTCGTCGGTCTCGTAGACCATCACCACGTCGCCCACGATGATCCGATCGCCGTTCGCCAGCAGGTGCGGGGCCGACAGCGGCTCGTCGTTGACGATGGTGCCGTTCGCGCTCTTGAGATCCTCGAGGTAACGCTGGCCGGCCTTCTCGAAGATGCGGCAGTGGCTGCGCGACGACGACGGGTCCTTGATGACGACGTCGTTGTCGGCGGTCCGGCCGAGGCGGATCTCGCCGCCTTCGAAAGAGAACTCCTCGCCCTCGCCGGCGCCTTCGGTGACCTTCAGCACGAATCCCACGCGGCCTCACGGCAATACACCCGGCGCGCGAGGTCAAGCGCTTGTCGCGTGGGGCCCTTCCGTCGTACGGGCGGGCGCCATGCGGACGACGATCGCCGGACTCGAGGTGCAGGTGCTGCAGGACACGAAGGGCCCGCCCACGGCGGCCATCGTCCTCTGTCACGGCTTCGGAGCGCCGGGCGACGACCTGGTCGGCCTGCAGGGCGAGCTGGTGCACCTTCAGCCGTCGCTGGCGAGCGCCCGCTTCTACTTCCCGACGGCGCCGCTCTCGCTGGGCGGCTTCGGCTGGGGCGACAGCCGCGCGTGGTGGATGATCGATCTGCCCACCATCCAGCGGCTGCAGCAGGCGGACCCGGCGGCGCTGCGCGAGTTCCGCAAGCAGGAGCCCGAGGGCATGGCGGCCGCGCGTTCGCTCTTCAAGAAGCTGGTCCTCGACGTGGCGACGCAGACGGGCCTGCCGATGAAGAAGGTGGTGCTGGGCGGGTTCTCGCAGGGGGCCATGCTGAGCACCGACGTCGCCCTGCGCCTGGAGGAGGCGCCGGCGGGCCTGGCGATCCTCTCGGGCACGCTGCTCCTCGAGGACCAGTGGCGGGCGAAGGCGCGGGCGCGCGCGGGCCTGCCGGTCTTCCAGTCGCACGGGCGGCAGGATCCGCTGCTCGGCTTCGCGGCGGCGGAGGCGCTCCGCGACCTGCTCACCGAGAGCGGGCTGGCGGTCGAGTTCCACGCCTTCGACGGCGGTCACGGCATCGCGCCGGACGTCGCCGTGAAGCTCGCGTCCTTCCTCGCCCGCGTCACCCGCTGAAGGGCCGCGTCACCCGCCGATCGGCTTCTCGGCCTCGGCGGCGCCGAACTCCTCCTGCGACTGCTTGGGGTTCGAGCCCCAGGTGAAGTCCTTCGGGATCCGCCCGCCGCCGCGGTTGCCGCTGGTCCACTCGTGCAGCTGGTGCTCGATGTCGGGGCGGGCGTCGGCCTGCGCGCGCTGAGGAACGGGCAGGAGCATCGGATCGTCGGTGTGCGAGTGGCTTCCCATGGGCGTCATCTCTAGCCGACTTCCACGAATTCGGCAGCGGCGCGTGAATTTGAAAGACTCAGGCGTCCATGGCCCAGGGCGCGCGCATTCACGCCTTCGACTGGCTGCGCGGCGTCGCCGTGGCGGTGATGATCCAGACGCACTGCCAGGTGCTGCTCCGGCCGGGGCTCATCGAGTCGAAGTGGGGCTGGGAGCTGGTGCGCATCGACGGGCTGGTGGCGCCGTCGTTCATCTTCTCGGCGGGCTTCGCGCTGGCGCTGGTGCAGGTGCGCGCGGGCCTGGCCGGGCGGCGCGCGGCGCAGGCGAAGAAGACGCTCAAGCGCATCGGCGAGGTGCTGCTGGTGGCCAGCTTCATCAACTTCATCTGGTTCCCGATGCTGCGGGAGCCGAAGTGGCTTTTCCGCGTCGACATCCTCCAGTGCATCGGGCTGTCCCTGCTGCTGGCGCTGCCGTTCCTCGTCGGCCTCTCCACGCGTCCGCAGGTGCTGCGCTGGGTGATGCTGGGGCTCGCGGCGGTGACGTTCGGCGTGGCTCCGCTGGCGGAGCCGCTCACGGGCCTTCCGTCGCTGTTCCTCAACAACAAGGCAGGCGTGCTGGACGCGACGACGGGCGCGACGTTCCCGCTGCTGCCCTGGGCGGGCTACGTCTTCCTCGGCGCGTCCTTCGGCGCGACGGTGGCGATGATGAAGTCCGAGGCCCAGCTGTGGCGCTGGGTGGGGCTCCTGCTCGGCGTCGGCGGGCTCCTGTGGTGGCAGCAGGACGCGGTGCGGGCGGCGTACCCGCCGCACAACTTCTGGGTGACGAACCCAGCGAACGCGGCGCAGCGGTGGACGCTGGTGTTGAGCTTCGTGGCCGTGCTGCGCCTGGTGGAGGTGCGCTTCCCCCGCGTCATCGACTCGCGCCTCGCGAACCTGGCCGGACGCTTCGGCGGCTGGTCCCTGTCCGCCTACTTCTTCCACGAGATGCTGCTGTACCAGTCGCACGTCGGGCTCTTCACGCGCTTCTTCCGGGCGAAAGCCGACTGGCCCCTGTACTGGGTGCTGGTGCTGGCGCTGGTGGCGATGACGTACGGGTGCTGCCGCGCCTGGGACGTGCTGGAGCCGAAGCTGAAGGGCCGGCTGTTCGGCAAGCCCGCGCCCGCCTGACGGCTACTTCGGCAGCACGGCCTCGAGCTGCTTCTTCAGCTCGGCGCTCTCGGGCTCGACGCCCGAGGCCAGGTGCGCCACCACCTTCCCGTCCGGCGCGACGAGGAACTTGTTGAAGTTCCACTTCACCTCGCCGCCGTTCTCCTTGAGGCCGGTGAGGTACTTGTACAGCGGGTGGGCGGCGTCGCCCTTCACGGGGATCTTCGCGAAGAGCGGGAACGTCGTCTTGTACTTGAGCTCGCAGAACTTCTTGATGTCCTCGTTCGAGCCCGGCTCCTGCGCGCCGAAGTCGTTCGACGGGAACGCCAGCACCTCGAAGCCGCGCGCCTTGTACTGCTGGTACAGCGCCTCGAGGCCCTTGTACTGCGGCGTGTAGCCGCACTCGGACGCGGTGTTCACGATCAGCAGGGCCTTGCCCTTGTACTGCGACAGCGACACCTCGCTGCCGTCGATGCGCTTCACCTGGAAGTCGTAGACGCTCATGGGGGCTCCGGAGAGAAGAAGGGACAGGGCGAGGCTCGTCATGGTCGCGCGGACCTAACCGCCGGCCTTCGTCGTTGCACGGCGATCGCGTCAGTGCGCGGACGCGCCGCCCGCGCTGTTCAGGCCCACGAGCGGCTCGAAGCGCGCCTTGCTGGTCGCCTTGTGGAAGGCGTCTTCCGCCGAGATCTTCCCTTCGCGGGCGAGGTTGAAGAGCACGTCGTCCATCGCCTGCATGCCCTGCCCCTTCCCCGACTGGATGATCGAGTTGATCATCGGCGTGTTCCCCTCGCGGATGATGTTCGGCAGGCCGGCCGTCTTGAGGAGGATCTCGTGCACCGCGATGCGCCCGTGCCCGTCGGGCGTGCGGAGCAGCAGCTGCGACACCACCGCCGCCAGCGACTCGGACAGCATGGTGCGCACCTGCTGCTGCTGGTCCGTCGGGAAGGCGTCGATCACGCGATCGATCGTCTTGGGCGCGTTGTTGGTGTGCAGCGTGCCGAACACCAGCACGCCCATCTCGGCGGCGGTGATGGCGAGGCTGATCGTCTCCATGTCGCGCATTTCGCCGACGAGGATCACCCCCGGGTCCTGGCGAATGGCGGATCGCAGCGCCGACGCGAAGCTCCTGGTGTCGTTGCCGATCTCGCGCTGCGACAGCGTGCACTTCTTGTTCTGGTGAACGAACTCGACCGGGTCCTCGATGGTGATGATGTGCTTGGCGTGCCTGGTGTTGATGAGGTCGATGATCGCCGCCAGCGTCGTCGACTTGCCCGAGCCGGTGGGCCCGGTGACCAGCACCAGCCCCTGCTCGAGATCGGCGAGGCCGGTGAGCGCCGCCGGGGCCTTCAGCTCCTCCAGCGTGCGGATCTTCTCGGGGATGATGCGGAACACCGCGCCCGCGCCGCGCTCCTGGTTGAAGTAGTTCGCGCGAAAGCGGGCCACGCCCTGCAGCGCATACGCGAAGTCGAGGTCGAGGTTCGACGAGAAGTGATGCCACTGTTCCTCGGTCGTGAGCTCCATCAGGTGCTCGCGCAGCGAGGCGTCGGTGAACGGCTGCCAGCCCGGGATCGGCTTCACCACGCCGTGCTGGCGCAGGTGCGGGGCCATGCCAGCGGCCAGGTGCAGGTCGCTGCCGCCGTTGTCCTTCAGGTAGCGGAAGAGGACGTCGAGTCGCGCCATGGGGATCGTGCTCCGAAGGTGCTCAGGCGAACCGCTTGGGCTCCTCGGCCACGGCGCGCGCCGCGGCCTTGGTGATCGTGCCGGCCTTGACCAGGTCGTTCAGCGACTCGTCGAGCAGCACCATGCCCTCGCTGCGTCCGGTCTGCATCACCGAGCGGATCTGGAAGGTCTTCTCTTCGCGGATCAGGTTGGACACGGACGGCTTCACGAACAGCACCTCGACCGCGGGGACGCGCCGCGAGCCGTCGGTGGTGGGCACCAGCCGCTGCGAGACGACCGCGCGAAGGGACTCCGACACCATCGAGCGGATCTGCGATTGCTGCTTGGGCGGGAACACGTCCAGCACGCGGTTGATGGTGCGGATCGCGTTGTTGGTGTGGAGCGTGCCGATCACCAGGTGGCCCGTCTCGGCGGCGGTGATGGCGAGCGAGATCGTCTCGAGGTCGCGCAGCTCGCCGATGATGATGATGTCCGGGTCCTCGCGAAGCGCGGCGCGCAGCGCGTTGGCGAACGACTTGGTGTGCTTCCCCGCCT
>Ga0272446_1003317_pt1 | contig 20519 bp, 13 predicted proteins | sample YNPCB0061_FD_194587 | JGI IMG/M metagenome (GOLD analysis project Ga0272446, IMG submission 194587) | Hot spring microbial mat communities from Yellowstone National Park, WY, United States - YNP-CB-006-1 | ecosystem: Environmental > Aquatic > Thermal springs > Hot (42-90C) > Sediment | place...
CGCTGCTCATGCAGCTTGAGGTAGCCGGGTCGAACTCGGTCGTGAAGACCGCCCCCGAGGTCAGCCCGGTTGCCACGACCTGGTAGATCCCGCCGGGCATCCCCTCAGTGAGGACGAACGCATCGCGGAACGTCCCGTCATCGGCCGCCGCGACGAGGTGGCGCTGGGCGAGGCTGGCGTCCGGGAAGAAGACGTCGACCTGGACGACCTCGCCCGCGTCCATCTCGTCCCCGGCGATCTCTACCGTCTCCCCGATGGTGTACTCCCACTTGTCCGTGGTCACGCTCGCGATCGCCGCCGCCGGCAGCAGGAGCGACGCCGCGAGAAGGAGCGCTTGGAAGGCGGCGAGCAGACCGCCGCCACGGCCAGTGAACGCGCGCATCATCGAGACCCCCTGTCGATCCCGGTTCCATCCATGCCGGTCGGCGGGTCGGCTGCGCGGCGCCGGCGAGGGAAGATCCTCGGTGATAATGGCGTTCGAGCCTCGCCGGTGCCGGACTCCTACCCGGAGCGACCGTCCTGCCCGCGGTGCGGGTAGTGGATCTGATGGTACTGCCGTACCGGCGTCTGTCCAGTACTTGTGTCGCTCCGTGGTGCGCGCCGGCAACCGATTCGGTTTGGCGGGTGCAAAGTGGCGCACCCCATCCTGGCGGGCATGGCAGCCGGCTCCAGCTTCGACCCGATGCTCGATCCCGTCCTCGACCGCCTCGATCCAGAGCAGCGGGCCGCGGCGACGGTGCCGCCCGGACCGATCCTGTGTCTCGCCCCGGCCGGGAGCGGCAAGACGACGACCCTCGTCGCCCGCCTCGCCTGGCTCCTCGCCGGCGCGCCGGGCGAAGCCCGCGCCCGTCCCGGCGAGGTCTGCGCCGTCACCTTCAACCGGCGGGCGGCGGAAGAGCTCGCCGACCGGACGACCCGCGTCCTGGCGCCCCTCGGCCTCGACCCGGCCGCGGTCCGGGTCCGGACCTTCCACGCCCTCGCCCGCGAGATCCTCCTCGACGCCGGGCGACCCGTGGCGCCCCTCGTCGACCGAACGGCCCTCCTCCGGCGGCTCTTTCCGAGCCTCCCGGCGGACGAACGCCAGCGGCTCGACGACGCCATCAGCCGGCTGAAGATCGAGCACGAGGTCACGGCCGCCGACCTCGCCGCCGATCCCGACCCCTCGCCCCTCGGGCGAGCCTTCCTCCGCTACGCGGCGGCCCTCGCCGAGCTCGGCGGGCTCGACTTCGACGACCTCGTCGTCGGGGCTCGGCGGGCCCTCGAGACCGACCCGGGCCTCCTCGAGCGCTGGCGGCGGCGCTGCCGCGACCTCCTCGTCGACGAGGTCCAGGACGTCGACCGGGCCCAGCTCCGGCTCGCCCTCCTCCTCGCCGGCTCGACGAGGCGGGTCTTCTTCGTCGGCGACGACGACCAGACCATTTACGCCTGGCGGCTCGCCGACGTGCGGCGGATCCTCGACCTCGATCGCCTCCTGCCCGGCCTCCGTCGCGTCGACCTGGCGACGAACTACCGCTGCCCGGCGGTCGTCGTCGAGCGGGCGGTCCGGCTCATCTCGCAGAACCGGGAGCGCTTCGCCAAGCGGATCCGCCCCCGGTCCACGGCCCCCGGCCGACTCGTCCTGGCCCCCGTCGACGAGGCCACCGAGGACGTGGCCGTCGTGGAACGGATCCTCGATGCGTGGCCGGACGACGGCGCGAGCCGGGCGATCCTCGCCCGGACGAACCGGGAGCTCCTGCCGGCGGTCGCCGTCGCCCTGGAACGGGCCATCCCGTTCCGGATCCCCCGGCTGGCGAGTCCGCTCCTCGACCCGGCCCTCGACACGCTCCTTCGGGCGGTCGAAGGGGGCGACCCCGGGCTTCCGCTCCTCCAGCGGATCGCCGCCGCCGGGGCCGCCCTCGCCAGGGGGACGTCGCCGCTCGGCGATGCTCCACTCGACGACGCCGGCGGCGAGGGCGACGCGCCGGACGGGGACGGGTGGCCGGATCGCCGCGGCGAGGCAGACGACGGCACCGAGGACGCCGTCGAGGTCACCGCCGATGGTGCGGCCGACGCCGCCGATGGTGCGGCCGGCGCCTCCCTCGCCCTCGTCCAGGCCGTCCTCGGCTGGGCGGCCCGCTTCGGCCGTGGGGACGCCGACGACTTCGTCGCCGCCGTGCGGGACCGACGCGACCGCCTGGCCGCCCTTCGCCGCGACGATGCCCGCCTCACCCTCTCGACCGTGCACGCCGTCAAGGGGCTCGAGTTCGACGACGTCGCCGTCGTCGGCCTGACGGCCGACGGCTTCCCGAACGCCCGCTCGGTCGCCGCCGCCCTCGAGCCGGAGCGGGCGCTCGAGGAGGAGCGCCGCCTCGCCTACGTCGCCTGGACCCGCGCCCGGCGCTCGCTCACCCTCGTCTTCGATCCGGGACGGCCGTCAGCGTTCCTCTTCGACGCCTTCGACCCGGCCGAGCTCGGCCTGCCGGCGATGGGGCGACCGGAGTGACGGTCCGGCGACGGCCGGGCGACGGCCATCGTACGATCGGCGGATGACGCGGCAGCCACCACCGCTCGGCCGGCGGGGCGAGGGCTGGGTCGTCCTCCAGGTCGGCCTCCTCGTCCTGGCCGCGGCGAGCGGCGTTCTCGGACCGACCGTCGATGGTCCGCTCCGGGACTTGGCGCGCTGGCCTGGCCTCGCCCTCGGGCTCGCCGGCGGCGCCCTCGCCCTGCGGGGCGTCTGGGACCTCCGTGGCCAGATCACACCCCTCCCCTACCCGCCCGACGGCGCCCGGCTCGTGGCGACCGGCGGATACCGTCTCGTCCGGCACCCGATCTACGGCGGGATCGTCCTCGGCGGGATCGGCTGGGCGCTCCTGACGGCGTCGGCGGCGGCCGCGGTCATGGCCCTCGTCCTCTTCGTCTTCTTCGACCTCAAAGCCCGCCGAGAAGAGCTCTGGCTCCTCGAGCGCCTGCCCGGCTACGCCGCCTATCGGGCCCGGACGCGTCGGCTCATCCCCTGGATCTACTGAGGAACGGGGCGGCGGCGCCGACGACCCGGCCGGCGCGGCGGGCGATCCGGCGGCCCGGCGCGGACCCTCGTCCGCCCGGCCCGAGAACGCCCCTCAGCCGCTCGTCTCGAGGCGGTTGAGGGCCCGGAGGAGCCCGTCGATCGCCTCCCGGAAGGGTTCGGTCAGCTCGGCCGGAAGGGCCTCGCGGATCGAATCCGTCGGCCCGTAGGCGGCCCGGGCTCGGAGCGCCGTCCCGCGGAGCGCTGGGAGCGGATCGTCCCGGAGCCGATCGGGGAGCTCGGCGAGAAAGGCGACCCAGCGCTCGCGTCGGGCGACGCGGGCGGCCTCGAGGAGCCGATCGGCCCAGCGGGCGGCGGCGAGGGCGGCGGCGTCGACGGCCGGGGCGTCATGCCGGGCGAGGGGCAGCGGGACGGCTGCGGCCGATGCGGCGGCCGGCCGGCCCCGTCGGTCGCCCGGGCCCGCGTCAGGCATCCGGCCGGCGGTCACCCCCGTCGCCGACGACCGAGACGATGAGCGGCAGCCGCTTCCGCTCCGAGCCGTTCACGAGAAGGCGAACGGAGTAGTCGCCGGGCGCTGGGAAGGTGAGGTTCCAGAGGTCGACCGAAAAGGTGAGGAGGGTGTCGCGCCCGTCGGCGTGGCCGTGGGGGACGATCGAACCCTCGGCCGAGGCGATCTCCTTACCGTCGGGATCGAGGACGACGATCCGGAGCTCGTGGGGCCGCCCGATCTCGGGGGCGGCGACGGTGAGGCCGACGACGAGGGAGAGGTGGGGATGGACGACGGGCAGCGAGCGGCCGGCGATGCGCTGGACCCCGCCGCCGAGGACGTGGAACTTCTGGGCCGGTTCGGTGCTCGCCGCGTCGGCGAGGAAGGCGAACTCGATCTCGGGCATGGTTCCATCCTACCCGGCCGGCTACCCGGCGGGGGCCCGATCCGCGGCGACCGCCCGCTTCCGGGCCGGGGCGAGCTCGGGGAGCGGCGCCACCTCGGGTGGTACCTCGGGCGGTACCTCGTCGGTGGCGCGCCCGGCGGCCTCGGCGAAGGTGACCCCGGAGAGGGGCACGAGCGGCTCGCCGCGGAGGACCCGGGCGAGGTACTCCCCGGTCGCCGAGCCCGGCACCGCCGCGACGACCTCGGGCGGCCCCTCGGCGACGATCTTGCCGCCCCGGTGCCCGCCCTCCGGGCCGAGGTCGATGATCCAGTCGGCGGTCTTGATGACGTCGAGGTTGTGCTCGATGACGATGACCGTGTTGCCCGCGTCGACGAGCCGGTGGAGGACGGCGAGGAGCTTCTCGACGTCCGCAAAGTGGAGACCGGTCGTCGGCTCGTCGAGGACGTAGAGGGTCCGCCCGGTCGCCCGCTTCGAGAGCTCGGTCGCGAGCTTCACCCGCTGGGCCTCGCCGCCCGACAGGGTCGTCGCTGGCTGGCCGAGGTGGATGTAGCCGAGGCCGACGTCGTAGAGGGTCTGGAGCTTCAACCGGACGGCCGGCACGGGGCCGAAAAACTCGAGGGCCTCCTCGACGGTCATCTCGAGGACCTCGGCGATGGAGCGGCCCTTGTAGTGGATCTCGAGGGCCTCGCGGTTGTAGCGAGCGCCCTTGCAGACCTCGCAGGGCACGTAGACATCGGGCAGGAACTGCATCTCGATCTTGATGATCCCGTCGCCCTTGCAGTTCTCGCAGCGCCCGCCCTTGACGTTGAAGCTGAAGCGGCCGGGGCCGTAGCCACGGAGGCGCGCCTCGGGGACGCCGGCGAAGAGCTCCCGGATCGGGGTGAAGAGGCCCGTGTACGTCGCCGGGTTGCTCCGCGGCGTCCGGCCGATGGGGCTCTGGTCGATCTCGATGACCTTGTCGACGTGCTCGATCCCCTCGATCCGGTCGTGGGCGCCGGCCGGCTCGCGGGCGCCGTGGAGCTCCCGAGCCAGGGCGCGGTAGAGGACGTCCTCGACGAGGGTGCTCTTGCCGGAGCCCGAGACCCCGGTCACGGCGATGAAGGTCCCGAGCGGGAAGCGGACGTCGATGGACTTGAGGTTGTGCTCCCGGGCGCCGCGGACGACGATCGCCTTGCCGTTGCCCGGCCGCCGCCGGGCGGGGATCGGGACCGAGCGCTCGCCGCGGAGGTACGCCCCCGTGATCGAGCGGGGCTCGGCGAGGACGACCTCGAGGGGCCCGTTGGCGACGATCTCGCCGCCGTGCTCGCCGGCGCCCGGGCCGATGTCGATGACCCAGTCCGCGGTCCGGATCGTCTCCTCGTCGTGCTCGACGACGAGGACGGTGTTGCCGATGTCGCGGAGGCGGGTGAGGGTCGCGATGAGCTTCGCGTTGTCGCGCTGGTGGAGGCCGACCGACGGCTCGTCGAGGATGTAGAGGACGCCCATGAGGCTCGTCCCGATCTGGGTCGCCAGCCGGATCCGCTGGGCCTCGCCGCCCGAGAGGGTGACGCTCGGCCGGTCGAGGGTGAGGTAGTCGAGGCCGACGTCGACAAGGAAGCCGAGCCGGGCGATGAGCTCCTTGCGGACCTGCCGGGCGATGGTCCGCTCCCGCTCCGTCAGCCGCTCCGGAAGGTGCGTGATCCAGTCGAGGGCCTCGGTGACCGACATCCGGCTGACGTCCCAGATGTTGCGGCCGTCGATGGTCACGGCGAGGGCCTCGGGCCGGAGCCGCTTGCCGCCGCAGGCCGGGCAGGGCCGGCTGACCATGTACCGCTCGATTTCGCTCTTGATGTAGTCCGAGTCCGTCTCCCGATAGCGGCGCTCCAGGTTCGGGACGACCCCCTCGAAGGTGGCCCAGTACGTGTTCTCGCCGCGGTCGTGGCGGTAGCGGATGAGGACCCGCTCCTCCTTCGTCGAGAAGAGGAGGTAGTCGAGGGCCCCGGGCGGCAGGTCCCGAACGGGGGCATGGAAGTCCCAGCCGTGGGCCTCGCAGATCGCCTCCAGGATCTTGAGGCGCCAGGAGGCGTCGGTCGGCATCCGAGTCCAGGGCGCGAGGGCACCCTGGGCGAGGCTCTTGCCCTTGTCGGGGACGACGAGGTCGGGGTCCACGACGAGCTGGCTGCCGAGCCCGGTGCAGACGGGGCAGGCGCCGTGCGGGGAATTGAAGGAGAAGCTCCGCGGCTCCAGGTCGTCCATCGTGAAGCCGTCGTAGGGACAGCTGAAGCGCTCGCTGTAGCGCCGCTCCTCGAACGCCGGCGGCTCGCCGTCGCGGGGCGCGGGGGCGATGACGACGACCCCCTCCCCGAGCCGGAGGGCCGTCTCCACCGAGTCGGCGAGCCGGGCTGCGTCGGGATCGGGGACGACCTCGCCGGTGGCGGGATCGATGGGCCGGCCGAGGGGGTCGCGCGGCCAGTCGGGCGGCGCCTCCGCCCGCCGGACGACGTAGCGATCGACGACGACCTCGATGGTGTGGCGCTTGTACTTGTCGAGGGTCGGCGCCTCGGCGAGGTCGTAGAGGACGCCGTCCACCCGGACCCGGACAAAGCCCTGCTTCGCCGCCGCCGCGAAGACCCGATCGCCCTCGGTCTTGCGGTCCTTGACGAGGGGGCCGAGGACGAGGAGGCGGGTCCCCTCGGGGAGCTCGAGGACCTGGTCGACGATCTGCTGGACGGTCTGGCGCGTGATCTCGTGGCCGTTCGGGCAGTGCGGGTGGCCGATCCGAGCGAAGAGGAGCCGCAGGTGGTCGTAGATCTCGGTCACCGTCCCGACGGTGCTCCGGGGGTTCCGGCTGGCGCCCTTCTGGTCGATGCTGATGGCCGGGGAGAGGCCCTCGATGCTGTCGACATCGGGCTTCTCCATCTGGCCGAGGAACTGGCGCGCGTAGGCCGAGAGGCTCTCGACGTAGCGACGCTGGCCCTCGGCGTAGATGGTGTCGAAGGCGAGGCTGCTCTTCCCCGAACCGGAGAGGCCGGTGATGACGACGAGCCGGTCGCGCGGAAAGGCGACGGTGACGTTCTTGAGGTTGTGCTCGCGGGCACCGCGGACGACGATTCGATCGAGGGGCATCGCCCGCTAGTCTACCGGCGAGGGCCGAAATCGGACAGGTGTTCGAACCGGTGCGCCGAAGGGCCGGCGGCCGGGAAAGCCGGGTGCTGCGATCCCGACCGGGTGACGGCCGGGCCCGTTCGGAGGGGCCGGTCGTCGCCGGGGACCGCTCCCCGCTCGGTTCGGCGGCCGGGAGGCGGGAGGCGCGAGGCGGCGCTAGCGGACCGGGGCCGTGACGAGTTCGAGGACCGTGGAGACGAGGCTGATGACGATGGAGGCCAGGACCGCCGCCACGACCGCCTCGAGACCGAAGTCAGGCGGAAAGCCGCCGATGGTGAAGGTGATCCCGACGGCATCCGAGACGTAGGCGACGCCGAGCAGGAGGAGGCCGTTCAGGACGAGGCCAAAGAGCCCCATCGTGACGAGGTTGGCCGGCAACGACACGATGCCGACGATCGGCTTGAGGTACGCGTTCACCAGCCCGACGAGGAGCGCGACGACGACGATCTGCCACCAGTCGCCCTCCGGGAACCGGTCCGGGAAGGCGTTCGCGGCCGGGAACGAGATGTCGGGCACGAAGCGGACGGCCGCCCAGACGGCGACGGCGGTGACGAGGGTCGAGACGACGATCTTGCGCATGGCTCCCTCCCGAGGTTGGACCGAAGCCCGATCCGGGATCGGCGGCCGACCACCGGCGCTCCGGCGGGGACATCGTAGCGGCCCGCGGCCACCGCGAGCCGGTCCCCGACGCGGTACCGCCCAACGCCTGCGCCTGCGTCGGGGCGTTCGGCCCGGCCGACCGAACCCGGCCGACCGAACCGGCCAGATTCTCACCGGGTGATCGCGCTGGGCCCGCCGACAGCACTCTGGCGATGGAGGCCCCGCTCGGCACGCTCGACGGCTCGGCTCGCTCGGGGTGGACCCGGCCGCGATCGGGACAGTTGCGTCACCTGGCGAGCGGCTGGCCAGGATCCACGCCTGCAGGCGAGCCGGCCTCGGTTTCCAGCTGGTCAGTTGCGTCACTACGTGAGCGGCTGACCAGGATCCACGGCCTCCCTCTCGCCCGAGGCTGGCCGACCGCGACCGCCCTGCTCACCCGGCGACGCATTCGGCCCCTCGGAGGCCGAAACGTTCACCTGGTGAACGCCGTCCTCTACGGCCCGCCGCCCACCCCGGCGCAGCGCCGCGCCAACGTGCACCGGGCGAGAATCTGACCTCGTTCGCGGAACCGGCGGCGGCCGGAGGCCTCGCCCCGACCTGGCTTCGCCCGGCAGCCCGGGCGGTCGACACCGGCGCCGGCGGTCGGCGAGGGCGCCGGCGCGGATCTGCTCTCGTTCGGGAGCGGCGGTCGACACGGGAGCGGCGGTCGACACGGGAGCGGCGATCGACACGGGAGCTGGCGGTCGGCGCGGGGGCGAGGATCTGCCACCGTCGTCCAGGCCGGGCCCGAGGACGACGCCCAGCCCCGTCCGTCAGCCGACCCGCCCCCGGCCCCGCCGCGGCGGCCGCGCCCCCCGCCGGCGCCGAACGTTCGGCGTCACCGAACGGTCCCAGGTCGGCCGGTCGAGCCAGCGCGCCTGCCACCCCTCATCGTCCTCGTGCTCGTCGCGGATCCCCGGCAGCCAGTCCGCGGCCGGCGCCCCCGCATCCTCCTCGAGCCCATCGCCCTCGGCGACCGGGACGACCTCCACCGCAGCGACCTCGAGGACCGGCCCCGAGCCCGCCCGGACCCGGCCGGCGCTCCGTCCACCGGCGCCAGCGGCATCGACCCGGCCGCCCATCCCGACGCCGACCGGCATCCCCCTCGCCGCCCGCTCCGCCGCCCGGGCGACCTTGACCGACTCGTCCTCGGCCAGGACCCGGAGCCGGATCGACTGGATCTCGTCGCGGATCGCCGCCGCCCGCTCGAACTCGAGCTCCCGCGCCGCCGCCCGCATCTCGGCCTCCATCTGGGCGAGGAGCTTCTCGATCGCGGCCCGGTTGTCGACGGCGAGGGCCCGTTCGGCGAGCTCCTCGCGCTCCGAGCGGTAGACGGCCGTCGCCTCGGCCACGGCCCGGAGCCGGTCGTTCAGGTCCCGGATCTCCTTGACGATGGAGCGCGGCTCGATCCCGTGCTCCCGGTTGTAGCGCTCCTGGATCGCCCGCCGGCGGTTCGTCTCGTCGATGGCTGCCCGCATCGAGTCGGTGATCGTGTCGGCGTACATGATCACCTCGCCGCCCACGTTCCGGGCCGCCCGGCCGATCATCTGGATGAGCGACCAGGCGCTCCGCAGGAAGCCCTCCCGGTCGGCGTCGAGGATCGCCACGAGGGTCACCTCGGGCAGGTCGATCCCCTCCCGGAGGAGGTTGATCCCGACCACGACGTCGTAGACCCCGAGCCGGAGGTCGCGGAGGATCTCGACCCGCTCGAGGGTGTCGATCTCCGAGTGGAGATACTGGACCTTCACCCCGAGCTCACGCAGGTAGTCGGCGAGGTCCTCGGCCATCCGCTTCGTCAGGGTCGTGACGAGGGCCCGCTCCCCTCGCTCGACCCGGCGCCGGATCTCCTCGAGGAGGTCGTCGATCTGACCGGCCGTCGGCCGGACGTGGACGATCGGGTCGACGATCCCCGTCGGTCGGATGAGCTGCTCGACGACCTGCTCGCTCCGCTCGAGCTCGTACGGCCCCGGCGTCGCGCTCATGAAGATGACCTGATTGAGGTGGGCCTCGAACTCCTCGAAGGTGAGCGGTCGGTTGTCGAGGGCCGACGGGAGCCGAAAGCCGAAGTCGACGAGGATCTCCTTCCGGGTCCGGTCGTTCTTGTACATCCCCACGACCTGGGGGATCGTCATGTGGCTCTCGTCGACGACGAGGAGCCAGTCGGGCGGGAAGTAGTCGAGGAGCGTCCAGGGCCGGGAGCCCGGCTCGCGGCGAGCGAGGTGGCGGCTGTAGTTCTCGATCCCCGAGCAGTAGCCGAGCTCGCGCATCATCTCCAGGTCGAAGGTCGTCCGCTGCCGCAGCCGGGCCGCTTCCAGGGAGCGGCCCGCTGCTTCCAGCTCGGCACAGCGCTGTTCCATCTCGGCCTCGATGTCGACCATCGCCGCCTCGAGCTTCTCGCGCGGGGTGACGTAGTGGGTGGCCGGGTAGATGGTCACCTCCGTCCGCTCGGCGAGGAGCTCGCCGGTGAGCGGATCGAGCTCGGTGATCCGCTCGACCTCGTCGCCGAAGAACTCGACCCGGACGACCCGCTCCTCGGATGCCGGCTGGACCTCGAGCGTGTCGCCGCGGACCCGGAACCGGGACCGCCCGAGGGCGGCGTCGTTCCGCTGGTACTGGAGGTCGACGAGGTGGCGGAGGACGGCATCCCGCCGGTAGCGGGCACCGGTCCGGAGGCGGAGGACCGTGGCGCCGTAGTCCACCGGCGCGCCGAGGCCGTAGATGCACGAGACCGAGGCGACGATGATGACGTCCCGCCGCTCGAAGAGGGCGTGGGTCGCCGCGTGGCGGAGGCGGTCGATCTCGTCGTTCCGGGAGCTGTCCTTCTCGATGTACGTGTCGGTCCGCGGCAGGTAGGCCTCGGGCTGGTAGTAGTCGAAGTAGCTGACGAAGTACTCGACGGCGTTGTCGGGGAAGAACTCGCGGAACTCGGCGTAGAGCTGGGCGGCGAGGGTCTTGTTGTGGGCGAGGACGAGGGTCGGCCGGCGATGGCGGGCGATGACCTGGGCGATCGTGTACGTCTTCCCCGTCCCGGTCGCCCCGAGGAGGGTCTGGAAGCGCATTCCCCGGGCGAGACCGTCGGCGAGGCGCTCGATCGCCTGGGGCTGGTCGCCGGTCGGTTCGAAGGGGGCGACGAGTCGAAATTCGGGCATCGCAGGCCCGAGGATAGCACCGCCGGGTCGAACTGTTTCGAACGGACGTTCGGACGGGGCGCCCGCGGCCCCCTGCCCGCCCCGGGCCCCGTGCCCGACGCCCTAACCGCCGCCGGCCGTCGGCCCCGCCGCCCGCTCACCGGCGAGGGCGGCCCGGTAGAGCTCGCCGACCCGGCGCCGCGTCTCGGCCGGATCCCCGCTCGTGTCGACGACCCGGGTCGCCCGCGGCCGCAGGCGCCGGACGAGCCCCCGCTGGGCGCGGCGGCGCTGCTCGACGTCGGCCGGCGCGAGGCCCCGGCCGGCGAGCCGCTCCCGCTGCGCGGCCGCCGAACAGGTGACGAGCCAGACCTCGTCGCACAGGTCGGCGAGGCCGCCCTCGACGAGCTTGATCGCCTCGACGACGACGGCCGGCGCACCGGCGGCCGTCGCCCGTTCCAGGGCGGCGAGGATCCGTGGCCGGACCGCCGGATGGACGATCGCCTCGAGGTCGCGGAGGGCGGCGGGATCCCCGAAGACGATCCGGCCGAGCGCGGTCCGGTCGAGGCTGCCGTCGGGGGCGAAGACCTCGGGGCCGAACCGAGCCCGGATCGACGGCAGGGTCGGCGATCCGGGAGCCGTCACCTCGCGGGCGACGGCATCGGCGTCGACGACGGCCGCGCCGAGCTCCGCCAGCCAGGCGGCGATGGTCGACTTCCCGCAGCCGATCGGCCCGGTCAGGCCGATGACGACGGGCCGTCGCTCGCCCATCACGACCCCCGCCTCACGGCGCCGAGACCTCGAGGGCGAGCCAGGCATCCTCGGCCCGGGCCAGCTCGGCCTCGACGGCGGCGAGCTCGCTCGTCACGCGGCCGAGCTCGACGAAGTTCGATCGCACGGCGGGATCGGCGAGGGCATCGAGAAGGGCAGCCCGCCTGGCCCCCAGCCGCTCGAGGGCGGCGTCGAGCTCGGCTCGACGGCGACGGTAGGCGTCCTTCGAGAGGCGGGCCGCCGGCGACGCTGCGGGCCGGACGGCGGGGTGCGTCCGACCGGAGCTCGGCGCGGCGGTCGGACCGTGGATCGGCGCGGGGGTCGGACCGAGGACCGGCGCGGGGGTCGGACCGTGGATCGGCTCGGGGGTCGGGCCGGAGCTCGGCTCGGAGGGCCGGCCAGGCGTCGGCTCGGAGGGCCGGCCAGAACTCGACCGGCGCCGGTCCCGGCCGCCGACCGCGGCCGCGGCCGGGAGGTCCGGCCGACCCGCCGCCCCGGACCCCGTCGGCACGGACGGCGACCCGGCCACGGCCGCATCCCTCGCGCGCCAGCCCGCCGCCACCGCCGCTCGCCAGGCGCGGAAGTCGCCCTCGAAGGGCACGACCCCGCCGCCCTCCACGACCCAGAGCCGGTGGCAGACCCGCTCGAGGAGCCGTCGATCGTGGCTGACGAGGAGGATCGTCGCCGTCGACTCGCGGAGGAACGCCTCGATCGCCTCCCGAGCCCCGACGTCGAGGTGGTTCGTCGGTTCGTCGAGGAGGAGCAGGTTGGCCGGCCGGACGCCGAGGAGGGCGAGCTCGAGCCGCGACCGCTCGCCGCCCGACAGGTCGGCGACGGCCTTGAAGACGTCGTCGCCCCGGAAGAGGAACCGGGCGAGGTAGCTCCGGGCCTCGGCCGGGCCGACGGGATAGGCGGCCAGGAGCGTGTCGAGGACCGTCGCCCCGGCGACCACCGGCGGCCGGATCTGGGCGAGGTAGCCGATCGTCGCCCCGGCCCCCAGGACGAGGCTCCCGGCGAGGGGCGCCAGCTCGCCGGCGATGGTCCGCAGGAGCGTCGTCTTGCCGGCTCCGTTCGGCCCGACGATGCCGATCCGCTCGCCGGCTCGGACGACGAGGGGGCGCCGCGCCCGAGCCACGACGACCGCCCGCGGGGCGCCGACCGCCGTCGTCCCCGACCCTGCCCGATCGGCCGCCGCCGCGTCCTCTGCCGCGGCAGCAGCGTGGGAGGCCACGCCGCCCACCGCCCCACCGGCCGACCGACCCGCCCCGGCCGAAACCGGCACCGTCGGCTCCCGGACGAGGTAGCCGACGACGAGGTCGTCGGCCCGGAGGACGACGGATGCCGAGCGGCCGCCCCCCGCAACGTCGGCGAGGTGCCCGAGGCGGAGGGGGCGCCCCCGCGACGGGCGATCGGGTCGGGCGGCCAGGAGCCGCTCGAGGCGGGCGGCGTGCTCCTGGAGCTTCGTGTGCTTCCGCTGGCTCCGGTAGCGGGCGACGAGCTCCGTCTCCCGGGCGATCCGCGCCGCGTGGGCCTCGGCCTCCCGCTCGGCTCGGAGGTCTCGCTCGGCCCGCTGGCGGGCGTAGGCGGAGTAGTCGCCCCGGAAGACCGTCAGCCGGCGCTCCCGGAGTTCCCAGATCCGGGTCGCGACGGCGTCCAGGAAGGCCCGGTCGTGGGAGGCGACGACGGTCGCCCAAGAGCGCCGCCGGAGATGCTCCTCGAGCCACTCGAGGGCGTCGACGTCGAGGTGGTTCGTCGGTTCGTCGAGGAGGAGGAGGTCCGGGTCGGCCACGACGAGCCGGGCAAGGAGAGCCCGGGTCTGCTCCCCGCCCGAGAGCGTCGTCGGCGGGCGACTCCAGTCGGACCGCTCGAAGCCGAGGCCGGAGAGGGTCGTCTCGACTCGAAGGTCGAGCTCGTAGCCGCCGCGGATCTCGAACTCGTGCCGCAGTTCCGCGTACTCGGCCTCGGCCGTCCGCCCCTCCGCCTCGGCGGCCGCCAGCCGGGCCTCGAGCGCCTCGAGCTCCGGCGCCCCGTGGCGGACCGCCGTCCGCAGGTCCGGCGCGGCGAGGAAGTCGGGGTCGAGGTGCGCCTCCTGGGGCAGGAGGCCGACTCGGAGGCCCCGGCGCCGCTCGACGCGGCCCGCGTCGGGCTCGTCGAGCCCGGCACAGAGCCGGAGGAGGGTCGTCTTCCCGGCACCGTTCGGCCCGACGAGGCCGACCCGCTCGCCGGCCGCGAGGGCGACGTCGACGCCGTCGAGGATCGCGACCGAGCCGAGCTCCCGGCGGACGCCCTGGAGCCGGAGGATCGACATCGGCCGACCTCAGACCCGCGGCCCGACCGGCGGCGTCCCGTCGGCGGCGGCCGGCAGGTCGGTCCAGCGGGGCCCGCGGCGACGGCCGCGCCGGGGCCCGGCCGCCGCTCCCGCCGGCTCCATCGTCCGCAGGATCCTCCGCGCCGCGGCCCGGTCAGCCGCCGGAAGGCGCTGGCAGAAGGAGCAGAAGTGGGTCGCCCGGCCGCCGAGGACGACCCGTCGGATCGGCCGCCGGCAGCGGGGGCACGGCTCGCCGGTCCGCTGGTAGACGACGAGACGCTCCTGCATCGAGCCGTCGCCGTTCGGGGCCGTGTAGTCGTCGACCGACGAGCCGCGCCGCTCGATCGCCTCGGCCAGGATCCGCCGGAGCTCGCCGTAGAGGCGGCCGGCCGCCGTCGGACCGACCGAGGCCGCCGAGCGGAGCGGGTGGAGGCGGGCCGCCCAGAGGGCCTCGTCGGCGTAGATGTTCCCGACACCGGCCAGGAACGCCTGGTCGGTGAGGAGCGACTTCAGCCGCCCACGGCGCCCGGCCAGCCGGCGTCGGAAGGCGGCCGCCGTGAAGCCGGGATCGAGGGGCTCGGGGCCGAAGCGAGGGGGGCGGGCCCCGCCGAGCTCGCCCATCAGCTCCCCCGTTACCGGGTCGCGTCGAGCGAGACCGATCCGCCCGAAGCGACGGACGTCGCGGAAGACGAGGCTCCGCCCGTCGGCGAGCCGGAGGACGACCCGGGTGTACGGGTCCGGCGCCAGCTCGCCGAGGACGAAGAGCTGGCCCGTCATCTTGAGGTGGACGGCGAGGATGGCGCCGTCGTCGAGCTCGACGGTCAGGAGCTTCGCCCGCCGACCGACGGCCACGATCCGGCGGCCGACGACGGCCCGCCGAAAGGCGTCCGGGTCGGCCGAACGGAGGGTCCTCGGGGCGAGGACGAGGGCATCGGCGATGCTCGCCCCGACGACGAGGGGGGCGAGCTCGCGGGCGATGGTCTCGACCTCGGGCAGCTCGGGCATCGGCAGCCGACGGGGCGCGACGGTCAGCCGACCGGCTCGCCGAGGTCGGCCCCCACCGCCCCGACGTCCGCGAGCCCCTCGTCAGGGCCCACCTCGCCGGCCTCGCGCCCGAGCGGCGTCATCCCCTCCCAGTCGTCGCCGACCTTGACCTCGACGACGAGGGGGACGTCGAGGCGGACGGCCGTCTCCATCGTCTCCCGAACGAGGCCGGCGACCGTCTCCACCTCCTCGCGGGGAACCTCGAAGACGAGCTCGTCGTGGACCTGGAGGAGCATCCGCGCCCGGGAGCCGGCCGCCCGGAGCCGCTCGTCGACCCGGATCATGGCGATCTTCATGATGTCGGCGGCCGTGCCCTGGATCGGCATGTTGATCGCCATCCGCTCCCCGGCCGCCCGGAGCGACGGGTTTCGAGCCGCGAGCTCGGGGATCGACCGCTTCCGGCCGAGGAGGGTCGTCACGACCCCGTCGCGGCGGGCCACCTCCTTGATGTGGAGCATGTAGTAGCTGATCCCCGAGTACGTGGCGAAGTAGTTGTTGATGAACTCCTGGGCCTCGGCCCGGCTGATCCCGGCCCGGGTCGAGAGGCCGAAGTCGCTCATTCCGTAGGCGATCCCGAAGTTCACCATCTTCGCCATCGACCGCTCGTCGGGGGTCACCGCGGCGGGATCCTTGCGGAGGACCCGGGCCGCCGTCTCCCGGTGGACGTCGACGCCCCGGGCAAAGGCCTCCCGGAGGTGCTCGTCGCCGGAGACGTGGGCGAGGATCCGCAGCTCGATCTGGCTGTAGTCGGCGGCCAAGAGCGTCCAGGCCGGATCGCCGGCAACGAAGGCCCGCCGGATCCGCCGCCCGAGCGGGGTCCGGATCGGGATGTTCTGGAGGTTCGGATCCGACGACGAGAGGCGGCCGGTGGCGGCGACGGCCTGGTGGAAGGTGGTGTGGAGGCGGCCGTCGGCGGCGATGAGGGCGGGCAGGGCCTGGACGTACGTCGAGCGGAGCTTCGTGTACATCCGCCACTCGAGGAGCTTGTCGATCATCGGATGGGCAGGTCGGAGCTCTTCGAGGACGCTCGCGTCGGTCGAGTAGCCGGTCTTCGTCCGGCGACCCTTCGGCAGGTTGAGCTCGAAGAAGAGGACGTGCTCGAGCTGCTTCGGGCTGCCGAGGTTGAACTCGTGCCCGACGGCGTCGTAGATCTCGGCCTCGAGGCGCCGGATCTCGGCGGCGAACTCGGCGTCGAGGGCGGCCAGGGCGGCTCGGTCGACGGCGACGCCGATCCGCTCCATCCGGGCCAGGATCGGGATGAGCGGGAGCTCGACCTCCCGGAAGAGGCGGGCCAGGCCTTCCCCTTCGAGGGCCGCCTCGAGGACCGGGCGGACGGCGAGGGCGGCGAGGGCGTCGAGCCCGGCTCGAGCCGGCGGCGCCAGGTCGCCCGCCGGGGGAAGGACGACGTCGAGCCGCTCGGCGACGACGTCGGCGAGGGGTTGGCTCCGGAGCGAGGCGTTGAGGAGGTAGGCCGCGATCTGGGTGTCGAAGGCGACGGGGAGGGCCGGGGCCTCGGGCGCCTCGACGAGGGCGGCGACGAGGAGCGGCTTCACTTCGTGGCCGACGAGGGCGGGGCGGATCTCGGTCAGGAGACGGAGGACGGCGCGGGTCGCCGCCTCGGTCGCGACGAGGACCCGGCCGTCGACGCCGGCGAAACCGAGGGCGAGGGGCTCGCCTCGGAGGGGCCGGGGATCGGTCTGGACGTACGCGACGCCGACGGCCGGCTGGGCGGCGAGCCAGGCTGCCAGGGCGTCCCCGGTCGGAGCGGGCTCGAGGACCTGGCTCGGATCGGCGACGGCGGCAGCGAGCCGGGCCCGGAGATCGGCCGGCGCCGGAGCGGGCGCTGCCGAAGGCGTGACGACGACCCCGCTCGGGGTCGCCGCGGCCGGGACGCCGGCCCGCCCATCTGGCTCGCCCGGGGCACCCTCGCCGGCCCCGGCTGCCGCGGCCGGACGACTCGCCACGGCGTCGAAGTCGAGGCTGAGCTGGAGACCGACGCCCTCGTCGAGGAGCGAACGCCCGGCGGTCGCGGCGGACGTCGATCGGTCGGTCGCCCTCGGCCGCTCGACGACGCCGCCTTCCCCGGGCGTGATCGCGGCCGGCTCGGTGGTCCGTTGACGCTCGGGTCCCCAGCCGGCCGGGCGAGCGCCGACCCGGGCCGCCGGAAAGGCGGCCTCGGCCGTGGCCCGGAGCGCCGCCCGGGCCTCCTCCTCCCCTTCCCCGGCCAGCGGCGGGAGCCGGTCGAGGAGGGACCGGAACTCGAACTCGCGGAAGAGCCGGATCACTGCCTCGCGGTCGTAGCGCCCGAGGCGCGCCCGCTCCAGATCGAGGTGGATCGGCAAATCACGGACGATCCGCATGAGCTCCCGGCTGGCGAGGACCTGCTCCTTCGCCTCGGCGATCGGAGCCCGCAGCCGCTCCGGCGTCACCTCGTCGAGGTGCTCGTAGAGGGCGTCGAGGGAGCCGAACTGGGCGATGAGGCGGGCCGCCGTCTTCTCCCCGACGCCGGGCACGCCCGGAATGTTGTCGGTCGGGTCGCCCTTGAGGGCCTTGAAGTCGACCATCTGGTCGGGCCGGAGTCCGTAGCGCTCGGCGACCTTGGCCGGGTCGTAGACGACGGTGTTCTCGACCCCCGAGCGGGTCGTCACGAGGCGCGTCCGCTCGGTGACGAGCTGGAGCATGTCGAGATCGCCGGTCACGATCCAGGAGTCGAGGCCCTGGGCTTCCGCCTCCCGGGTCAGGGTCCCGATGACGTCGTCGGCCTCGTAGCCCGGCAGCTCGTAGATCGGGATATTCAGCGCCTCGACGACCCGGCGGACCTTCGGCAGCTGGTCCCGCAGGTCGTCGGGCATCTCGAGCCGGGTCGCCTTGTAGGCGGCGTACTGCTCGTGGCGGAAGGTCGGCGCCGGCAGGTCGAAGGCAGCGACGACGTACTCCGGACGGACGTCGGCGATGGCCCGCAGGACGATGGAGCAGAAGCCGAAGACGGCGTTCACGAGCTCGCCGTGGGACGTCGTGAGGGGCGGCAGGGCGAAGTAGGCGCGGTAGATGAGCCCGTTGCTGTCGAGCAGCATCAGGCGATCGACTGGGCGCCGCTCGGGGGTGGGGTTCTCGGCCACGGTCGGCTTCAGTGTAGCGATCGGCCGCCGGTGGGCCGGGGGCACGTCCCGAAGCGGCGAAGGCTCGGGGCGGTGGTGGGTCGGTTCGGTCGGTGGTGGGTCGGTTCGGTCGACGGGCGAGGGTCGACGGGCGACTCCGGTCAGCCCGGCGGTGCGCGGCGGCGGCTCGCCATCCGCTCGGCCGCGACGCGGAGGGCGACGAGGCCGAGGCCGACGGCGAGGAGGACGGCGAAGATGATCGGGAGCTGCCCTTCCGCCTCGGACATCGGCGCTCGGTACGTCCAGACGGATCGGTCGTCGGTGCCGCCCTCGGCCTGGACCTTCGGGGGCGCCGTTTCGGCCTCGGGACCAGCCGGCCCAGTGATCTGGTTCGGCACCCCGGACTCGTAACCACCGATCGCCGGCGCGCCGGTTCGTTCGGCGGCCGATCCCCCGCCCCCGAGGAGTCCAGGCCCGAGCGGCGTCGCGGTCAGGAGGAGGCCGGCCAAGCCGAGGGTCGCCACGGCCGCCCCGAGCGGCCGGAGGACGGCCAGGCGTGGCGCCCCGAAGGCGGCCACGAGGCGCCGGAGGCCCCGCGGCCGGAGGCGGGCGGCGTCCTCGGGGCGCAGGCGGAAGTCGCGGCGGCGCGGCGGAACCGGGAGGACAGCCGTCGCCGCGGCGATGGCCTGCAGATCGTCGAGCAGCTCCGCGCAGGCCGGACAGACGGCGACCTGGGCCTCGGCCTGCGAGCGAACCTCGCCGCCGAGGTCCGGGTCGAGGAGGCTCGCCACGAGGAACGGGTCGTGGCCGCGGTGGGCGACCGGAGGCTGGGGCGGCGTCGGGAACGGGGCGGAGGGGCGCGGCTCGTTGGTCATCGATCACCTGACGGTCGGGGCGCGGCGGTGGTTCCCTGCGACCCTCGGTTCCATCGCCTGTTCGCCATCGTCTCGGTCCTCCTATCGATCGCCTCGGAAGAGATCGAGCCGCCCCTCGAGGAGCTGCCGCAGGGCGAGCCGGCCGCGGTGGATCCGCGACTTGACCGTCCCGAGGGAGACGCCGGTCAGCTCGGCGATCTGGGCGTAGTCGTAGCCCTCCACGTCGAAGAGGACGATCGCCGTCCGTTGGTCGGGGCTGATCCGGGCAAGCGCCTCGGCGAGGACCCGCGACCGCTCGGCGGCGAGGGCGGTCGCCTCGGGGTCGGCGGCGGGCCCGGCCGGCGGCTGCCACGTCTCGTCGTCGAGCTCGGGGTACGGGCTCGCCGGTCGGCGGCGGCGCGCTCGCTGGAGGTCCATGGCGGCGTTGATGGCGATCCGGCTCAGCCAGCTCCGGACGCTACCGCCGCGGAACGAGCGGAGATTGCGGTAGGCCGAGAAGAAGGCTTCCTGGACGGCGTCGCTCGCCTGATCCGGGTCCGGGACGAGGCGGGCGACGAGGGCCCAGAGCTGATCCTGATAGGCGAGGACGAGCTCGTTGAAGGCGTCCAGATCGCCGTCCCGTGCCCGCTCGACGAGGATCCGGTCGCGGCGGGCGACGGCGTCTTCCTCGACGCCGATCGGGCTAGACAGCCCGCTCGGTTCGGCTGCCCGGCCGGCTGCCCGGCCGGCGTCCGACGACGCCGTCGCGGCGTCGGCGGGTTCCGCCGAGGGGACTCGCGGGGTCACCGCCTCGACCCGGGCGCCGTCGAACTCGGCCGGGGCCCTCCGTTCGGCTGTGCGGGGCGGCAGGTCGTTCACCCCGTCGGTTCCTCCGCGGGTCGAGAACCTCGGTTGGGCGCCGCTGCCGGTCGGCCGGGTCTCGAGAACGGCCGGCTCCATCCGTCCGCCGGCTGGCTCGGCCTGGTCGCGACCCCCGGCCGCCGGCGATTCCACCTGATCGCCCGGACCGGGCCTGGGGCAGCCACGCCGACGGTGAGGCGCTCGATGGTCGTCATGTTCGTCACCCTCACGTGGCGCCCGCCCCGACCCCGACGACCCGCCGCGACCTGAGAGCGAGGCTTCCGTCCCTCGGCGTCGCGCCGCCACTTCGGCGACCGCCGTCGATCTCGGCTACGAGACTGGTGCCGAAGGTGGGACTCGAACCCACACGGACTTGCGTCCAGCGGTGTTTGAGAGCCCCGTCCGGCATCCGCCGGGGTCCGCCGACGCGCGATTCGAGCGTGGCGACGCTTGATCCTGGCGGGAATCGTCCGTCGGCGTCCGGCCCATAGACTACCCGAACTACTACCAGCCCGAGGCCAGAAAGCGGGTCCGCCTCACACGCCGTAGATCGACGAGGACGGCCGTTTCCGGTCCAGGTGGACCGGATGGCCACCCCCACGGACAGAAAAGCGGCCCCGCCGGCTGGGGAGGGGGCCAGCGGGGCCGTGAGGTGAGGGGGGATGTCTGCTACTCGGGGGTGGCCGGCGGGTCGTCCGGCAGCGGCCGCCCGCAGGTCGGACAGCGGCCGGCCTCGCGCATCCGCTCGTCGCGCCGCGCCAGGCCGGCGCGCAGCTCG
>Ga0272446_1003318_pt1 | contig 20513 bp, 20 predicted proteins | sample YNPCB0061_FD_194587 | JGI IMG/M metagenome (GOLD analysis project Ga0272446, IMG submission 194587) | Hot spring microbial mat communities from Yellowstone National Park, WY, United States - YNP-CB-006-1 | ecosystem: Environmental > Aquatic > Thermal springs > Hot (42-90C) > Sediment | place...
GAGACTGGTTTGCCACTACCCGTTCTAGCTTTAATACTTTACTCGGTGATGGGCAGAAGCAACAGGGGGCTACTGTTTGTTTGCAAGACCTGTAGGCTGGTCAATCCAGCGTTTTGTCAAAGGGCGATTGCTTTGGGGACACTGGCTCTATGTGGCTGGCTTGCGTCTGGAAGCTGGCGAGCTATTGATAGTGGTAACAAACTATGCCCCAGATAAAGCTCTTAGGGCTGTCCTGGGCAAGGGCAACTTTGTTGGGCTTGTTCAACTGCATCCACTCACCCCTAAACCTCATGGAAGCTTGCCTAAAACTATCTTTCACCTTGGTCTTGATTTCCTGCGTCGTCTCATCTTTCATTTGCATCACTGCTTTCACTCAATTAAATTTTTCCCTGTACTTAGAACTGTTAATCAAGTAGGCGATCGATGCCTAAAATGATTATTGATTGAGATTATTTAGAAGAAGTTCATAATCTGAGGTTTAAGTATATTAAAAATCATGGAAGCGATCATTGAGCCAGAGGTGAGAGTCCCTTGAACCTTCACCTAGTGGGTCAAAAATTTTGTTAATCCCCTCGATCACTTCTGCTGAAGAAGTCAACAAGTGAATGGAAGATTTGCGTAATTGGGATGAGGAATAAAGCTGAACTGGTAATGCCTAGATATTTGTACCTATAGCCAAAAGTGATGTCTCAAGCCGCCTAAAAATGACCGATAGAATTTATTTATATATTCCTCAAACTTTCTGGTTAAGACTTAAAGCCCCCATCGAGATTTGAACTCGAGACCTCATCATTACCAATGATGTGCTCTACCCCTGAGCTATGAGGGCAATTACTTCGGCAAGTCACTATAACATAACTGATGGGGGTATGCCAATCATTAGACAATTATTTTTCAGGAAAACTTAACTTATCCAGAAGTTGATAAGAGTTTAGACCAGATAATGGTGGTAAAATCAACCTATTTGTGTAATTTTTAGTCAAAAGGCTTCGGAGAACGAAATGACAGAGATCACTCCCCAACAGGTTCAGGAATTGCGCAGTCGCACGGGTGCTGGCATCAAAGATTGTAAAAAAGCTTTAGAAGAAACGGGTGGAGACCCCACCAAGGCGGCTGAGTATTTGCGGCAAAAAGGATTAGCCTCGGCGGCGAAAAAGGCATCACGGACAACGGCAGAGGGCATTGTACACAGCTACATCCACTTTGGCAGTCGGGTAGGGGTGCTGGTGGAAATCAACTGTGAAACTGATTTTGTCGCCCGCAGGGAAGAACTAAAAGAGCTGGCAGACAGTGTGGCCAAACAGATCGCCGCCTGCCCCAATGTGGAGTATGTAAGTGTTGCCGACATTCCCCAAGAGATTGTGGACAAGGAAAAGGAGATTGAATCGGGTAAGGATGACCTAGCTAATAAACCCCCAGCGGTGCGGGAAAAAATTGTCCAAGGGCGGGTGGACAAGCGTCTCAAGGAATTAAGTCTGTTGGACCAGCCTTTTATTAAGGATCAGAGCATTACGGTAGATGAGTTGGTGAAACAAACTGCCGCTCGCCTTAGTGAAAATATCCGCGTGCGCCGCTTTGTGCGCTTTGTGGTGGGTGAATGATGCGCGTGGGGCAGGGCTACGACATTCATCGCTTAGTCCTCGATCGACCATTGATTTTAGGTGGGATAACCATTCCTTACGATCGAGGGTTACTGGGGCACAGTGATGCGGATGTGGTAACCCATGCAATTATGGATGCCCTATTGGGCAGTTTGGCTTTGGGGGACATTGGTCATTACTTTCCCCCAACCGATCCCCAGTGGCGGGGGGCGCATAGCATTAGCCTACTGCAAAAGGTGTACCAGTTGGTACGGGAGCAGGGCTGGGAATTGGTTAACCTAGACTGCTCGATCGTGGCGGAACAGCCCAAACTAAAACCTCACATTCTGGCGATTAGGGCATCTTTGGCTGAGGCTTTAGGGGTTGAGACCGATCGAGTGAGTGTCAAAGCCAGAACCAATGAAGGTTTGGATGCCATCGGCAGGGGTGAAGCCATTGCCACCCATGCGGTAGTGTTAGTGACCCCCAGAACCACCCAAAGTTAAGTAACAATTGTTATGGCAGACCTGCATTTAGAGTCCATCAGCAAGTACTGGCACAAAGACCGCCCAGTGTTACAAGACATTAACTTGGACATACCTGATGGGGAATTTTGGGTGTTGGTGGGCCCCTCTGGGTGTGGCAAGTCCACCATTTTGCGGTTAATTGCGGGACTGGAAACCCCCTCCACGGGCAGTATTTTTATCGGCGATCGCTTAGTCAATCAAGTGCCGCCCCGTCAACGGGATGTGGCAATGGTATTCCAAAATTATGCCCTCTATCCCCATATGACCGTAGCGGAAAATTTAGCTTTTGGTCTGAAAATGGGGGGGATGGATGCCAAAACTATTCAGGAGCGCACCCTCTCGGTGGCTCGATCGTTAAAAATCGACCATTTATTACAGCGCAAACCCGCCCAACTATCGGGGGGACAACAACAGCGGGTGGCACTGGGGCGGGCAATTATTCGCGCACCCCAGATATTTCTCATGGATGAACCCCTGTCCAACCTCGATGCTCAGTTACGGGATAGCACTAGGGCAGAGCTGAAAATTTTACACCAGCACATTGGCATTACTACAGTCTATGTGACCCACGACCAGACCGAAGCCATGACCCTTGCCGATAAAATTGTCGTCCTCGATCGGGGCAAGGTACAACAGGTGGGTACGCCCTTAGAAGTGTATCAAAATCCCGCTAATTTAATGGTGGCTAGTTTTTTGGGCAATCCCCCCATGAACATTTTTCCCGCCCGTTGGCAGGGGGGCAGACTGTGGATGGGGGAGCAATCTATTGCCTGCTGTCCCCGTTGGGATTTACCCGAACAGGTCACAGTGGGGGTACGCCCCGAAGCCATGCAATGGAGCCTACAGCCCATAGATAATAGTTTGCCAGCGGAAGTAATTTTGCTAGAGCCGTTGGGCAGTTACACGATCGTCCGTCTTTGTCTAGTCCATGACCCCCAACAAACCCTGCTGTTACCCCTCCCCAGTAGTCAGGTGTGGAATTGGCGAGTCCAAACCCCAGTGTGGCTAGTTGTGCCTGAGCAGGCTATTTATCTGTTCTGTCCCCAAACGGGAGAGCGCTACCCATAAAATTTTGCCCAAAATCTATCCAAATGAGGATTGGGGGCAGGGAATGGGCTTTAATAGAAATAGCACCTCCCACCAATAACCATGGTAATTGCACGGCGACAGTTTCTACAGGCACTTAGCGCAGTTTGTGGCACCCAGATTTTAGGTATAGCTACCAGGGCAGAGTCAGCGGAGCTACATTTTATTAGCACTTTGAGTAGTTCCAGCCGTAAATTGGCAGTATTAGTGGGCATCAATCAATACAACACCAACGGGGATTGGCTGTCCCTCCACGGTTGCCTCACGGATGTGGAACTAGAGCGGGAATTACTGATCCATCGCTTTGGTTTCCTTCCCCAAGATATTGTGACCATCACGGATCAACAGGCGACTAGGGCAGAAATTGCCACTGCCATCAGGGAGCATTTGGTGTCTCAGGCGATCGATGGGGATGTGGTATTTTTCCATTTCAGCGGGCATGGGGCGCGCCTCAGCAATCGGGTAAGTAACCTACTGAATTTGAGCAATGGGGAAAGTACCCTGGTGGCGATCGATGGAGAAATTCCCATAAGTACCCTCAATCAATGGCTAGGGGCGTGCGTAACCCCCAAAATTCTCGGTGTTTTAGATACGGGAGCCAGTTATCCGGGGTCGCCCATAGTGGGCAATCTGCGCATTCGGGCGAAACCACCCACCGCCGATCCCACCCTCATTGCCCCCACCCCCACCAAACCCCAACCCCTGACTGTACCCCAGATATTGCGGGCGGCAGAAGGGGAGCAAATCTGTGCCGATATGGTGTGGAATGGCTTTAGTAGCGGGCTGTTTACCTACCTGCTCACCCAACAACTGTGGCAAAGTACCCCTAGCTCCCTCACCGCCATTCCCAAAAAAGTAAAAGAAATCGCTACCGCCGATCGCCAAACCGTCGCAGGCAATAGCACCGTAGATTTAGCCGTAGATTTAACTCCTGTGCAAGGGGAGAGTGCCGATGGGGTGATTACAGAAATTACTGCCGATCGGCGCAGTGCCGAAGTGTGGTTGGGGGGATTGCCCACCCTGCCCCTATCCTACTATGGGGTAGGCTCTGCCTTGACCATCAGCGCCACGGGGGAAGTGGTACAGATTAAATCCCGCAGTGGTTTGACCGCCAAGGTAGAAGCCACCAGCTCAGGTCCCAGACTACAACCGGGGCAATTATTACAGGAACAAATCCGCGCCGTACCCAAACAACTACACCTGGCGATCGCCCTTGATCTGGGACTAAACCGCATTGAACGGGTGGATGCCACCAGCACCATCTCCACCCTACCCAGAATGATCGGCGTACCCGCAGGGGAAACCCAAGCCGATTGCGTCTTTGGGAATCAAAATGCCAGCTATGGTCTATTTTCTGTCAATAAAGAACCCCTCCTCGGCTCCTTTGGCTCTGTGGGGGAATCGGTGGGAGCCGCCCTGCGTAGACTCCAACCCTTATTGGAGGGACTACTGGCGGCAAAATTCCTGAAATTGACCAGCAATCAAGACTCCTCCCGTCTAGCCGTCAAGGCTACCCTGAGCGCCCGTATGGGGGTAGATAACTATTTACAGGTATTGGCAAACCGCTGTACGGAAAGGTCCCTATCTGCCGATCGCAAAATTGCCCCCGCCCCCACCGCCCACAATAAATCCCTCGCCATTGGCGATCGCCTCAGTTTTCACATAGAAAATTTAATGGAGATTCCCCTATATGTCACTGTATTTTGTGTAGATGCCAGAGGCAGAATCCTCATTCCCAGCTTTGTGCGCAGTCCCTACGCCAGCGATGCCATCGTTTTGCCCAGACAGATTTTGACCATTCCCCAACCCCAAACCCCCTTTACTTGGAGTGCCTCAGCCCCCCAAGGATTAGTCAATGTGCAAGTGGTACTGAGTCGCGCTCCCTTTGCCCACACCGCCGCTGTCCTGTCCACTTCTTTGCAACAATCTGCCACTTCCACTGGTATTATTACCCCTGCCAATCCCCTAAAAATTATTCGTGCCCTGTTACAGGATTTAGATCAAAATGAAGGTAATAATGAATTTTGGCTATTAAATGTAGATAATTGGGCTACCCTTGATTTTAACTACCGCGTAGCCTAAAAATTTCCCGCTTCTGGACAAATTCCCCATGAGGCGTAGGGAATTATTGAATTACTGTGGTAGGATACTGTAAGCTAAAAGCCGAATCTAGCCAACTATCTCCAGCACATGGGTGACAAGTCCCTCAAGTTACAAATCTCGATCCCTCCAGTGGAGGGTATTGAGGATATTCCAATTGCGGCAATCGAGGTGCTGGCATCCAAGATGGGCTTTTCCCCCGATCTGGCGCAGGACATTGTTCAGGCACTCACCGAAGCCTGTGTGAATGCCATCATGTACACGAACAATGATGCAGATGTGGATATTGTTGTCTATGCTACCCACGACAGCCTGATGGTGGAGGTGAGGGACAAGGGCAAGGGGTTTGACCCAACCAGTGTACCCAGTCCAGACTTTGACCTAATGCAAGAAGTGGGGGGCGGCGCTGGGGGGTTTGGATTACATATGATCAAGTCTCTAGTGGATAAACTGGAAATTGATTCTGGTCCTACAGGAACCGTAATCCGTATGAGTAAATATCTCAAGCCCGTATCCAGTGTGCCTAACTAATTGACCTAGTCAAACACTTTTACAGAAACAGCCATGACTCACTCTTCTTTTCTCCAAGATGAACTGAAAATTACGGAAATCCCTGATGGTGATCAAGTTACCTTCAAACTCAGTGGAGCTTTGAGTGTGACTACTGTGCCGTACTTTCGCCAAACTATTCAGCCATTTATTGACCGCAAACAACAGTTGATTGTACTGGACTTTGAAGGGGTGACCAAAATTGTGAGCCGTGGGGTGGGCGCGGCGATCGATATGGCGGTACAGGCGAAAAAGCAGGGTGGCAAGCTACGGTTAGAAAATGTGGGCAAGTATGGGCGCTCCCTGTATATTCAAGGGGTGCATTTGGTGGCAGATGTGCCAGAATTAGAAGGTTTCGAGCCTTAGATGGATTTTATTATTGGCGGGGTGATGTTCCTATTGACTGCAATGGGTGTTGGTCTATTGTTAGTGATTTTCGGTATCATGCGCTAATTCTTCACTCTCAAATTGGCAGTTTTCCCCTCACCCCCAGCGAGGGGAGTTAATACACTAATTTTATGCTTCTCACAGACTGTCTAGTAATTCCCACACCGATCGTTTGAGTGGTTCTAAGCCTGTACCTGTAACAGCGGCAATCGGCAGTGGAGTTGCTGGAAAAGCTGGTAATAAATTTGCTAGGCGCTCTGGTTCTAGGGCATCTACTTTATTGATGACTAGAAGTTGCGGTTTTTCGGGTAGTCCGTGTCCGTAGGCGCGCAACTCGGCTTGAATAGTGTGGTAATTGCGCACAGGGTCATCCGCTGTACCATCTACCACATGGATAAGTACCTTAGTGCGTTCAATGTGCCTGAGAAAATCATGCCCCAATCCGATGCCCATGGATGCCCCCTCAATCAGTCCGGGGATGTCCGCAAAAACTACCCCATCCCCGTCGGGTTTAGATACCACCCCTAAATTGGGTACAAGGGTAGTAAAGGGATAATCAGCAATTTTGGGGCGGGCTGAAGACAGTACCGATATGAGGGTGGATTTACCTGCGTTGGGCAGTCCAATAATTCCTACTTGGGCAATTAGTTTCAATTCTAAGCGCAGGCGACAAGACTCTCCCTCTAGCCCCGGTAAGGCAAAATCGGGGGCGCGTTTGCTGTTGCTCAAAAAATGTTTATTCCCCAATCCGCCCTTGCCCCCCTTGGCTACCACCAGTCGCTCACCGTGCTTGGTCAAGTCCCCTAAAATAATGTCTCGATCGGCATCCATGACAACCGTGCCACAGGGTACTTTGATGATGCAGTCTGCGCCCTTGGCTCCTGTCATATTTTTCGGTCCACCCCTGCCCCCGTCCTCTGCCTTAAATAGGCGGTTATATTGAAAATCCAACAGGGTTTGTAAATCGTGGGTAGCCTCTAAAATTACTGACCCCCCGTCGCCCCCATTTCCCCCTGATGGCCCCCCTGCAGGTACATATTTTTCCCGCCGAAAGGCAACTATCCCGTCCCCGCCCTTCCCCCCTTGCACTTGTACTTCTGCTGTATCAATAAATTGCATAGTTGTCTGCTCCTTTCTGAAGGCACTTTAACTTAAATCACTAATAGTACCTGTCTATTTGCTTAGGACAGGTTTCGGCTTCCAGTCCCTAGCCGTTCTCCCTTGGGGAGAGGGTCAAAAGTGTATCAATCCGCCTGTCTAATCCTATATTTTTCTCTGGGAATTTCCTAACTGGTGGTGTTGATTTCCCTCGCCCAGAACCTGTCAATCCATGGGGGGAATACCCAGAGCCTGTAACAACGGTGTAAATTTACTATTGGTCTCCCTGATCTCCGCCTCAATTTCTGAATCGCGAATAATCCCTGAACCAGCGAACAAACGGGCACGATCGTGCGTAATATACCCTGATCGAATAGCGACCATAAATTCACTATTGCCTTGACTATCAAACCATCCTACGGGAGCGGCATACCAGCCGCGATCGCAGGGTTCGTACTGGCGCATTAGCGGGAGCGCATAGTCTCTGGGGGCACCAGCCATGGCCGCGGTGGGATGCAATTCTTGTAAAACATGGAAAAAGGCTAGGGGGTCATCACTAGCTAACCTGCCACAGATTGGGGTTTGCAGATGTTGCACATTGGCTAACTGGCACAGTTGGGGCGCAGGAATGGGGGCAATTTGCACCTGGGCAGTGGTTAAGGATTGACAAATAGAATTTATGACCATTTGATGCTCTTGCCGATTTTTGGCACTGCGCTGTAGTTGTTCCCCTAAGGCTCGATCGATCTCAGCCACAGAGCTACGGGGCATAGAACCCGCTAGGGCAGAAGTTTTTATTTGATGAAAATTATCTTGAAATGTCGATCGGAGCAATAGTTCGGGGGAAGCGCCCACCAGATAGGTATCTTCAACCCCAGTCAATTTGATTAAAAAGACAGTACAGTTGTCATAATTGGCCCGCAAACATTCCACTACGGCATAGGGACAAATGACACCCTGACTGACCACTTCTAGCACCCTTGCCAAAACAATTTTGCTTAATTTTTGCTGTTGCATTAACCCTATTGCCTTTTCCACTGCCATCGCCCAAGAACATTCCCCCAGCAATTCTTGGATAGAAAAAATAGGCGGGCGGGCATTGCCCTGAGCGGTGGTGTCAGGGGGGCTGTGGTGGATTAACTTGTGCATTACCACTTCCAGTCGATCGTGGGGATAAATCACCACATGGCGGGTCAGTGTATGTGTCTGGGATGACCACAACCACTGGGGCAAAAAAAATAATCCTCTGGGAATACCCGCTTCAGGACGATCGTAAAAGGAAAAACCCCCCACAAACCGTATCTGCCCCACCGCTCCCTCTAGCCAGTAACGGGCTTGTGCCTTGATGGAAGCGAATCGATCTGCCCCAGCCTCTGGCGTGAGCACCAACTCTGCCCCACCCCCGATCATTTGCCCATCCTGTTGATGCCAGTGAAAATCACCCCGTTCAGGCGCACTATCCCAAAGTTGTTCATGGCTGAAAATATAGGGACGACCCGCCCCCGTCGCTCGATCAATCACCTCAGCCATTTGGTGCTGTAATTCGCCAGAAATTACCAACTGAGCAGTCATAGGGTGCAGGAAGCCGCCCCAAAAGTACCATTAAAAACCGCCACCGACTGAAAATCCGCCAGATTGATATTGCACACCATGACAAGTAGCGCCAGAGACTGATCGACCATTGATTTTGAGCTGTCGTTCTTAAAAGGATAACACAGTTAACAGGAACTAATTGGCGACTGGGGGTTCGGCAGAAGCGCCATTGATTTCTTGGGGGTGGGTGGGCGGGATACCCTCGATCGTGATCAACTCCTCAATAATGCCTTTGACCACAGGGGCGGCAACCGTAGAACCCAAAGCCCGGGCACCGATCGGTTCATCCACCACCGTCATCACCACAAAACGGGGGGCACGGGCAGGGAAAATGCCCACAAAACTGGTAATTTTGCCACTGGTATAGCCACCACTGGCACTAGCTTTTTGGGCTGTACCTGTTTTCCCCCCATAGCGATAGCCAGGGATGCGTGCCGACTTACCCGTACCATTTTCCACCACACTGGTCATCATTTCCACCACCTGATTAGCTGTAGTTTGGCTAAAAATGCGCTTGGGCTGGGGCAGATTTGCCACAGGTTGCAATTTGCCGTTTCCATCCACCACCCCCTTCACCACATGGGGTGTGACCATTACGCCCCCGTTCGCTAAAATGCCGTGCAATTGCACCATTTTTAATATAGTGACGGCAAACCCCTGCCCAAAGGCGGCGGCGGCAGGTTCAATACGATAATTCAGAAATTCTTCAGGAGGCTTGAGTTGACCCACCGCTTCGGCGGGCAAATCTGTACTGATAGGTTGATTGATCCCCAACTTTTGTAACCATTCATAGTAGCTTTTGCGGGACAGCAATTCCATCATGTGCACCATGGCGATATTGCTAGACTGTTCTAAAATTTCCGTAACTGTTAGGGAACCGCCACTACTGCCCCCGTCAAAGTTACTAATGGTGGCATCCCCCACCTGCATAATGCCCTCGTCATAAATCACCGTATCAGGGCGAATTACCCCCGCATCTAAAGCGATCGCCACATTCAGGGGCTTAAAAGTAGACCCCGGTTCATAGAGGTCACTCACCGCCCAATTTTTGTACACTTCAGGGGTTTTGTGGTAATCAAAATAACGATTGGGATCATAGGTGGGCTGGGTCACTAGGGTCAAAATTTCCCCCGTACGGGCATCCATCACCACCGCCGCTCCCCGCAATGCGGAAAATTTGCTGATTTGTGCCTGTAATAATTCCCGCGCCGTACGCTGTAACCGCCCATCGATCGTCAACTGTAAAACTCCCTGATCATTTTCCGTAACTGAACGGGGCACTTCATTGGGAATCAACCTGCCATTGCCGTCCTGTAACACCTCGATCGTGTACTCAGGTCTTTGTAGTATCTGCTCCTGACTCTTTTCTAAGCCCGCCTGCCCATAGTGGTCAATGTCCACATAGCCAATGATCTCAGCGGCAAGATTTTGGTGGGGATAAATGCGCCTCTGTTGGGGAATAAAATCCAACCCCTCAATGCGCAACTTTTTCAGGGCATCGACTGCCTCTTCATTCAACCACCGCTCCAAACGCACAGAGGTAGTCGGCAAAGACAATAGGCGATTTAATTCTTCAGGGGAACGATGCAAAATTGGCGCAATCCGTTCCGCAATTTCCCTAGGCGGTTCCTTTAACAAATGGGGATGGGCATAAACTGTGTACACAGCTTGATCCACCGCCAATGCCATACCGTGCCGATCGGTAATGGTGCGTCTAGGACGAAAAGTTTGGATTACCTTCACCTGTTGCTGGCGCGCCTTGGCTGTGAGTTCATCCCCTTGAATCACCTGTAAAAATACCAATCGGGCAATCAAAAGCACAGCACAAAGACCCATAAACCCCACGATCAACCACAAGCGCCACTCTAGCCCCGTCGGTACTACTTTCTGGGGGGCAGGAGTTAATTTACGGGAACGGCGCGCAGATTTAGTGGTTGCCATATTGCTTGCAGAAAAATGAATTAGTATAGGCGATCGATGGGCTACCCCAGTTCACCAGCAAATGCTCAGTCCATTGGTTGCAGCAATACTCTCGATCGTGTAACTTTTTTAGTGCCAATGCCTAAATTTTGAGAACATTATTCTATAATAAAAGAAGTCTGGGACCGCCACGGTTTCGACACTTCAGCGACGGCTAACTATGATGCAGGTCGAGAGCGAGCTAACTCTCGTAAATCCATGGCTCAAACAGTAAATGCGAACAACATCGTACCCTTTGCTCGTAAAGCAGCCACCGTTGCTGCCTAAGAACCCTTAATAGTTGGTTCCGAGGTCTAACTAAGGACACCGTTAAATTAGTTAGATATTAACCCCAACGGTTGCCACCCCAGACTTTGCTGGTAGGTCTGAGGTCTAAGGTTATACCAGAGTGCCTCTCTATCTTGGCTCAAAGATAGACCCTGTCTTGGGGGACACCTAGACTAAACCTGTGAAAGAGTGGGAAGTTAAGCGCTGGGGTGGACGGCAGTTCGACTCTGCCCGGTTCCATTGCTCCAGTAATTTCTACTCACCCCCGAACAATAAAAAAGAGGGGTAGTCCCCTCAAATCCAAACTATAAGAGAACCACCAAGGCACTAAATCTGCTTGAGCCAAGGTTCAGGTAGATACAGTTTGCGGGTGAGACCCAAAGCACTAAGCAGGGAAATTATCCCCCAAGTTAGATCAATTTCCCACCAATGTAAACCTGCCTTTGCCGATTTGGGGTAAGCATGGTGATTGTTGTGCCACCCTTCGCCATAGGTCAATAGGGCCGCCCACCATAGATTAGTAGAATGGTCTTCACTGTCAGGGAAATTACGATAACCCCACTTATGACAGGCAGAGTTAATTAACCAAGTGCTGTGCCACAGAAAAACGGCACGGACAAACACCCCATAAACCAAGAAAGAAATACCCAGCCCCTGCAAAGCACCTACCCAATACAGAAGTAGCGCCAAAGGGATTTGTAAACTTAAAAAGTATTTGTCAAGGACTTTGTAATAGGGGTCATTGGCTATGTCTGGGGCAAATTTTTTGTAATTATCAAAGTGAAAGTGTTCAGACTTGGCATACAAAATCCATGCCATGTGACTCCACCAAAACCCGCGGGTGGCTGAATAGGGGTCCTTGTGCACATCTTCCGTAAAGCCGTGATGTTGGCGGTGTCCTCCCACCCAAAATACAGGTCCGCCCTGCATTGCCAAAGCACCGATCGTGGTAATGATGTACTCCAACCACTGGGGCACATAGAAACTGCGGTGGCTCAGCATGCGGTGATAACCGAGACAGATGCCAATGCTACCAATCAACCAATGCAGGAGCAAAGTTACTCCTAAAGCCTGCCAAGAAAAATAAAAAGGAGCGGCAAGGACTCCTACATGAAAAGCACCAAAGAAGAACACATTGACCCAATTCAGTTTAAGGGGTGCGCTTTCTTCTGGGTGGGGCGCAGAAATATATGTCATGAATAATACCGTTGATGAAACCTGTTACATTGTAGAGGAAATTTGCTTAATTTTTCTTAAAAAATATACAGTTTAGCCCTTGGGTCTGCCTAATTAGCGGGGGTGGGACTAGCGGGCAAGGTGGGTGGTACGGGCACAGTAGTTGTGGGTGTTTCAGGGGTGGGTGTTGCCACCGCGGGGGTCAAAATACCTAAACTGAGCACTACCGTCAAACCCAGAAATAGCACTGTCAAGCCCCATGTAAAACGATTTAAGGCGGTTTCGGCACTGCGGGTACTGGCAAACATTTGCGCCTGTCCGCCAAAGCCACCCAACCCATCCCCTTTGGGGCTATGTAACAGGATCAACAGCACCAAAGATACGGCGGAAACTACCCAGACTATTTTCAACACAGCCATAAATTTTCCTAAATCACCAAAAATATAATTTTTTACACCAATAAAGGCAGACCAACCTTTATATTAGCGTAAATCCCTGCCCACTGGACTTTTTTCATATCCCCCCGTCGGTAGGAAAAGAAATACTCAGAATCGGCATAGGTGCAGTAGGGGGCGATCGACACCTGATCTGATCTCAGTCCTTGTTCTAGGAAAAATTGTTTTTGCACTGCCCGTAAATCTAGTCTGCATCGATCGGGAGCGGGGTCATCAGTTATGCCTACAGGTTGAGCAACTATCTGGAGCACCTGTTGTGCCACATCTTTACCCACTTGATAATTAAGACCGCTGATGGCTGGACCTAGACCAATTCTCAGGTTAGTTAGATCATCGTTTTGCTGGCGGAAAATGGCTAACGCTTGCGCCAAAATGCCCTTGGCTGTACCCCGCCATCCCGCATGGACTGCCATCACCATCCCCGATCGTAAATCGCCCATCAGCAGAGGCACACAGTCAGCACTACAGACCCACACCGAATCCCCCGGTACGGCAGTAAATAGCCCATCCCCTATAGCCTCCTCTGTACTGATGGTCTCGGCATTGAGAATCTCTGTGCCATGCACTTGGGTCAGAAAATGAGCCTTACCTCTGGTGTAGATTTTCCTGTGTAGATCGTGGGGCAGTAGAGGGTGGACGGACCGCCCAAACCAACCGTGATGCCACGGTTCCAGTAATGTACAAGTTAAAAAATCCTTATGCCATTGCCAGCGATCGTATTGCATGATGATTACGAAATGCTACTTTTATCCGCCCCCGTACTAATAGTTTAGCTAGATTGTTTCTGGATTTTGGGGTGGGATTGGTAAATTTGTCTTGTCTAGTGCATTATTGTATATCTTAAGTTTAATTAAGCATAGATTATGGAATTAACCCATCGTCCCCGCCGTCTGCGCCGCAATGCCAATATCCGCCGTCTGGTGCGGGAAACTAGCCTGTCGGTGAATGATTTGATCTATCCCATGTTTGTCATGGAGGGAGCACAGACCTGTGAGCCAGTCAATTCTATGCCTGGTTGTTTTCGCTACTCCCTCGACCTATTGCTCAAGGAGGTGCAAGAGGTAGCCAGTTTGGGTATTCCTGCCATCGCTCTATTTCCGGCGATCGATCCCGCCAAAAAAGATAATCAGGGGAGTGAGGCTTACAATCCCAAAGGTTTAGTGCAGGAAACAGTGGCACAAATTAAAAAGACCGTACCTGAACTATTGATATTTACGGATGTGGCGCTTGATCCATTTACTGACCATGGGCACGATGGCATTCTCAGCCCTGATGGGGTAATTCTCAATGATGAAACGGTAGAAGTTTTGGCCAAAATGGCGGTGTCCCAAGCCTCAGCGGGAGCAGATTTTGTCGCCCCTTCCGACATGATGGATGGCAGAGTCGGCGCAATTCGGGAAGCGCTGGATTCGGCAGGTTTTACGGATGTGGGGATTTTGGCTTATTCGGCAAAGTATGCCTCTGCCTATTATGGTCCATTTCGGGACGCTCTCGGCTCTGCCCCTAAATCGGGGGATAAAAAAACTTATCAGATGGACTGTGGCAATGCGATCGAGGCGCTCAAGGAAGTGGATTTAGATATTGCCGAGGGGGCAGATATGGTGATGGTCAAACCCGCCCTTGCCTATTTGGACATTATTAGCCTGATCAAAGCCCATACTACGGTTCCTGTAGCCGCCTACAATGTGAGTGGAGAGTACGCCATGATCAAAGCCGCCCATCAACAGGGCTGGATTGACGGGGAAAAGGTGATGTTAGAAACTTTGCTGAGTATGAAGCGGGCGGGAGCCGATGTAATTTTGACCTACTTTGCGCGGGAGGTTGCCCAACTTTTGGCTAGTGGCAAGGTGCCATAAGTAATTGCCCTCACCCCCAGCCCCTCTCCCACAGGGCGAGGGGAGTTAATACAGTGCAAGCAATTTGTCTTTTCCTACAATGGCAAGGGAGTAAAATACCTATACGCCTAAATCCTCCAAACACTTAGATAAGTATTGCTGTTCAGTCTGAAAAGAGAAGTTAGCTAAAATTTTTTGACGGGCACGCCTACCAATGGCTGATTTCTGCTCAGGGGGGAGTTGGAAAAACTCTTGGATTGCTACCCCCAGATAGGACAGTTGCGATCGAGGCAATAGAAAACCGTCCTGTCCGTGGCTAATCACTTCGGGTATGCCCCCCGCATCACTGGCCAAACAGCACAGCCCGCAAGCCATGGCTTCTAACAGGGCATTAGGTAAACCTTCCCACAGGGAGGGCAAAAGAAATAGATCACACAACAACAGATGGCGCGCCACCAAGAGGGGTTCTTTCAGGTGTCCTGTAATAATCAACTTGGTTCGATCGTGCTCGGAAATGAGTAACAAGGGCGAATCGGGATCGGGGCGGGGTTCGCCAATAAGCAACAACCACAGGGGTAGGGTTTGGGTCAGGTGGGACCAGGCGGACAGGAGAAAATCTTGTCCCTTTTTTTGCCGCAATTCCCCAGAAAAACCGAGAATAATGGCATGGTCGGGAATCCCCAAACTCGATCGATCCATGGGCAAGTGGTCGGGACTAAAGCAATCCGTATCCACTGCATTGTTAATCACCAGCACTTTTTTCTCAGTATTAGTTCCCAAGAGAATGTAAATTTTGTGGGCCAAATCGTGACTGACACTGGTAATCTGATCCGCATTTGCCAAAGTCCACTGCAAACGGGCAAAATCCCCGGGCGGAAACAGGGCACGATCGAGGTCATTGCCCCGCACACTCACCGTACTTTTAATGCCCATCAATTTGGCAAAATAGACCGCCACAAATCCCCCAGGGAATAGGTAATGCCCCCACACCGCCCTATAGGACTGTCGATCGTGCCAACTCTCTAATAAATTTAGGGTCAAGGGCAAAGTCATGTCCCACTGGCGATATACCCCCAACCGCCACACGGTCAATTGATCGGTGATGGATTCTGGGGCACTCACACTCCCGCTGGGCAGATGGCGACTCCACACCAGCACATCCACTGTATAGCCCAACTGGGCAATGGCACGGCTAATGCGCCCCCCACTCACCGCCACCCCGCCAATGTCTGGGGGATACCGATCACAGAGAAAGAGGAACGATGTCACGGCGAAAATACGCCCCATCAAACTGAATCTGTGCCACCGCTTCATAGGCTAGACGCTGGGCGGAAGCCAAATCATTTCCCAGCGCCGTCACCCCCAAGACCCTGCCCCCGCTGGTAATTAACTGATTGTTGCGCAGTCTCGTACCCGAATGAAAAACTACCGCTCCCAAAGACTCGGCTTTACCAATCCCAGAGATCATATGTCCCGTTTCGGGTTTGTCGGGATAGCCCCTACTGGCAAGGATTACACACACCGCTGACTGGTCATACCATTCTATGGGGGGCAGTTGCTGGAGTCGCCCTTCCACACAAGCCACAAGAATTTGCTCCAAGGGAGTTTTTAGGAGAGGCAAAATCACCTGAGTTTCGGGGTCGCCAAACCGACAATTGAACTCGATCACCTTGGGTTCTCCCGTAGGAGTAATCATCAACCCCGCATACAAACAACCCCGATAGATAATGCCCCTGTCCCGTAGTGCCTCTAGGGTTGGTTCCAAAATAGTAGTCTGGATTTTTGCCATCAACTCAGGGGTGACCCAAGCGGACGGACTGTAAGCCCCCATGCCCCCCGTATTTGCCCCCGTATCCCCTTCGCCAATGCGTTTTCGATCGCAGGCGGGCAGTAAAGGACGAATAGTGTAGCCATCCGTAACCGCCAACACCGATAATTCTCGCCCCGCCAAAAATTCCTCAATGACCACCTGCTGATGTTGCAGAAACACTTGCTCGATCGCTTGCCATGCCTCTGGTATAGTCTCAGCTACCGTAACCCCTTTGCCACTGGCTAAGCCATCCGCCTTAATTACGATGGGGGTCGATCGAGAAGACACATAATCTTTGGCTGAACTGCTATCCCTAAATACCACAAATTCAGCGGTGGGAATCCCTTTCGATCGCATCAACTCCTTAGCCCATGCCTTACTGGATTCAATTTGCGCCCCCATCTGGGTAGGCCCAAAAACAGGTATGCCCGCTTTGTGCAAAAGATCACTAAGCCCGCCTGCTAGGGGCATTTCTGGACCAATGACCACCAGCCCCACCCCCTGCACTTCCGCCAGCCGTACTATGCCCACATAGTCATCGAGGGTCAGGGAGACATTGACACATTTAGGCACACCCACAGTGCCCCCATTGCCGGGGATACAGTAAATCTGGGTAATGTCTGGAGACTGGGCTAATTTCCATGCGATCGTGTGTTCTCTGCCCCCTGCGCCCACCACTAATGCTCTCAATGCCCTGATCCTCTGTTAATAATTTGTAATAGTTCATCCCGAAAACTAGCTTTTTTATGAAACTCAAAGGCCCCAGCGATCGCTCCCCACACCCGTTCATTGGTTTCTAGGTCATAGCCCTGGTCCAGACTGCGAAAGAAATTTTCCCCCACCTCAAACTCACTGTGCAAATAGGTTTCCTTGCCCTTGCGATGGACTCGGCATTGTTTCCCCGCCTCCACAATCCCTTGGAAACTGTGGCTATCCTTGGCGGATACCAGCATATTACACCCGCACTGCCTTTCTAGGTCATTTATGGATAAATTGTGCAGACGATCGGGCTGACGGGCACAGCCAAAATAGGTCTCAGGGTTGATCAGTTTGTAATTGACGATCGTGATCTGGTCTCCCTCTGACAGCACCTGCAAAACGGCGGTACGGTAGGGGCGGTTAATTTCGTAGTCATAGGCTTGTTCCACATATAGCCAAATCCCTTCAGGGGAGAGGGGCACGGGCAGGGGGCGCACACACACCCGCACATGGGCAAAAAAGGGCGGATTGGCGATCGCCTGCTCCCAATTACTGTAGTCCCCCACCAACCAACTGGCAAAAGTAATTAAGTTTGATTCCGCCATATGCAACAGTACCTTTTATTTGTTGTTTACTTATATTGATATTAAATTAAGTAGGATTTGTCCTAAATTGCCGTAAAATTTTCCGCATTTTATCTTACTATCCAACGGGGCAATCTATCACCTCCATAAAGAATCATTGCAATCTCGCTCCAACAGCCCCATGTGCCACTAGGCTAAAAGTCTAGCCATTTTTTTGTTGCCTATGAAACTCGCCTACTGGATGTATGCAGGTCCTGCCCACATTGGCACTTTGCGCATTGCCAGCTCTTTTAAGAATGTCCATGCCATTATGCACGCCCCCTTGGGGGATGACTATTTTAATGTGATGCGATCGATGTTGGAGCGGGAGCGCAATTTTACCCCTGTCACTACCAGCGTGGTCGATCGGCATGTGTTAGCCAGAGGTTCGGGGGAAAAGGTGGTGGATAATATCACCCGCAAAGATAAAGAAGAGACCCCAGATTTGATTGTCCTTACCCCCACTTGCACTTCCAGTATTTTGCAAGAAGATTTACATAACTTTGTGGAGCAGGCGCAGATGCACGCCCAAGGGGATGTCCTCTTGGCGGATGTGAATCACTATCGGGTCAATGAATTGCAAGCCGCCGATCGCACCCTTGAGCAAATTGTCAGATTTTATATTGATAAAGCCCGTAAGCAAGATAAATTATCCTGCCACCGCACCAGTCATCCTTCCGTGAATATCATCGGCATTTCTACTCTAGGATTTCACAATCAACACGATCGGAAGGAATTACAGAGACTACTGCAGGATTTAGATATTCAAGTGAATCTGGTGATCCCTGATGGCTGTAGCGTTCATGACCTGAGTAAATTACCTCAAGCGTGGTTTAACCTAGTGCCCTATCGGGAATTGGGATTACTCACCGCCCAGTATCTACAACAGGAATTTCAACAGCCCTTTGTGGATATTACGCCTATGGGAGTGGTGGAGACCGCCCGCTGTATTCGTGCCATGCAACAAGTGCTAAATAATCAGGGGTGGTCAGTGGATTACGGTGATTTCATTGATGACCAGACGAGATTTAGTTCCAATGCCGCTTGGTTTGCCCGCTCGATCGACTGTCAAAATCTCACAGGAAAAAAAGCGGTAGTGTTTGGGGACAATACCCATGCCTCAGCCATGACCAAAATTTTGGCAAGGGAAATGGGTGTTCATGTGGTGTGGGCAGGGACTTACTGTAAATATGACCAAGATTGGTTTCAAGCCCAAGTGCAAGACTATTGCGATCGAGTAATTATCAGTGATGACCATGCGGAAATTGGCAATCTTATTGCTCAAACTGAACCCTCAGCCATTTTTGGTACGCAAATGGAACGCCATGTGGGGAAGAGATTACACATTCCCTGTGGGGTAATTGCCGCCCCTGTGCACATTCAGAATTTTCCTGTGGGCTACAAGCCGTTTTTGGGTTATGAGGGGGCAAATCAAATTTGTGATCTGGTCTATAACTCCTTTACTTTGGGCATGGAAGACCACTTGCTAGAGTTTTTTGGCGGGCACGATACCAAAGAAGTGATGAACAAAAGTATTTCTAGCCAGCCTAGCGAGGCAACGCCAGCGATCGTGTGGAGCAAAGAGGCAAAAGAACTCCTGCACAAAATACCGGGGTTTGTGCGGGGCAAGGTACAGCGCAATACAGAAAAATTTGCCCTCGATCGGCAGTTTACCGAGATTACCCTAGAGGTTTTTTATGCGGCAAAGGAAGCGGTAGGCAGTTAGGCTCGGTGAACCTTTCCCTATAATTTAGATTGGCAAAATCATCAGCTATTTACCCATGCCTAGACTATCTCAGGACTTAGAAAATTACTTTTTTCGGGAAGATGCGCCTCAACAGGTTTGCTTAGCAGACATTTTAGAGCTGGCGGGAGAAAGGATTTTCGGTTTTTTATTTGTGATTTTGGCTTTGCCCTCGGCTCTGCCTATCCCCGCCCCAGGCTATTCCACCCCGTTTGGATTTTTGATTTTTTTATTGTCAGTCCAGTTAATTTATAATTCCCCCAATCCGTGGCTACCCCCTAAATTACGGCTGTATCTCTTCCCTGTTGTTAAAATTCAAGGGATTCTCAAGGTGGGCTTGCCGTGGCTGAAAAGGCTGGAAAGTCTGGCGCGCCCCCGTTTGGGGTTTGTGTGTGATCAGCGTTTGGGATTATTTGTGATTGGCGTGATGATTAGCCTGATGGCAATTTCCATGATGATTCCGATACCCGGTACCAATACTTTGCCCGCTATGGGCATTCTGGTTACGGGCTTTGGGCTGTTAGAAAAAGATGGCTTGATTAGTTTGGCGGGTTTAGTGCTGTGCCTGTTGGGGATGATTTTATCTACCTCGATCATTGTGGCTGTGGTCTGGGGTGGCACTAGCCTTTTGGATACACTCAAACAGTGGTTGCGCCGTTAATCAATGCCTGAATCGATCGAGATGGGTCAGGGCATAAACAAATCAGCGATACTACTTCCCGCTCTCAAATTAGCAGTTTTTCCCTCACCCCAGCCCCTCTCCTTTTGGTTGAGGGAAGTTAATCCAGTGTAAGTATTTTGTCTATTCCTACACTGGGAAGAGAGTAAGTTCAAATAAAGGCATAAAGCATAAAGTAAAGATGATAAGGTAAGATTATTTACCGAAAAAACGCCGTAAAGCCCTGTCCTTTAGGGCAGGGATGTAAGGCGCACACTGTTTTATCAAGCCAAACCTGTGATAAAATAGCAGTATGAGAGTAATGGAAGCCAAGCTACTAAACGGG
>Ga0272446_1003319_pt1 | contig 20500 bp, 16 predicted proteins | sample YNPCB0061_FD_194587 | JGI IMG/M metagenome (GOLD analysis project Ga0272446, IMG submission 194587) | Hot spring microbial mat communities from Yellowstone National Park, WY, United States - YNP-CB-006-1 | ecosystem: Environmental > Aquatic > Thermal springs > Hot (42-90C) > Sediment | place...
CACTTCGACGAGGGCTCACTGCGGCGTTTGTTTGAACAAATCGCGCCCCGGACACGCCTGTTTGTGGCGTGCGAGACGCGGCGCGATGGGGTCTCGTGGTTGGGCGCGCGGTTGCTCGGGTTGCTCGGCTGTCACGCGGTCACGCGGCATGACGCGCGCCGAAGCGTCGCCGCGGGATTTCAGGACGGGGAACTGTCGGCGCTCTGGCCGGAACGGGGCTGGGAGCTGCGCGAACGGCGGGTGGCAGTGTTCACGCACCTGTTCGTGGCGCGACGGCGCGAAGACCGATGAACAGGCGCGAAGTCACGATCGTGGGCGGCGGTCCGGCGGGCTTGACGCTGGGCATCGCCCTGCGCCAAGGCGGCGTGCCGGTGCGCGTCTGCGAGGCGGGACGTTACCCACGCCATCGGGTTTGCGGCGAATTCATCAGCGGTCGCGGGCTGGAAGTGCTGGCGCGACTGGAGCTGCTCAAGATGTTGGAGCGCCGGGGCGCGCGGCGGGCGGAAACGGTCGCGTTTTTCGCGCCGGAGGGAGAGAGCCTGGGACACGCGTTGCCGCAGGAGGCGCTGTGCGTCTCGCGTTTCGCCTTGGAACAGACGTTGGCGGAAGAGTTCCGACGGCTGGGCGGGCGGTTGTTCGAGGGCGCGCTGTGGCGGGAAACGATGTGCGCGGAGGGCGTGGTGCGTGCCACGGGACGGCGCGTGCAGGGCGGATCGGATGCGCGCGGCTGGCGTTGGTTCGGGCTGAAGGCGCACACGCGTGAGGTGGCGCTGTTGGCGGACCTGGAAATGCACGTTCAACCCCACGGCTACGTGGGCGTGTGCCGGGTGGAGGACGGGTTTGTCAACGTCTGCGGCCTGTTCCGGCGTCGGGCGGGCGATGAGACCGGCGCGGTTCGGGACTGGCTGCGCGGGCTGCCGGGCACGCCATTGCGGGAACGGCTCGGACGCGCCGCGTTCGCGCCGGACACGTTTTGCGCCGTGGCCGGGTTGGGCTGGACGGCGTCGGGCCTGCGGGCCTGCGACGAACTGTGCGTGGGCGACGCGCTGGCGGTGATTCCGCCGGTTACGGGAAACGGCTTGTCTCTGGCGTTCGAGTCGGCGGCGCTGGTGGCCGAGCCGTTGACGGCATGGAGCGCGGGGCGATTGCGCTGGGACGAGGCGCGGCAGACCGCCCAACGCGCCTGTCGGCGGGCGTTTGCGGCGCGGTTGCGTTGGGCCGGATGGTTGCAGCGGGGGTTGTTTACGCCCTGGACGCGGCGCGGGCTGATGAGGGCGGGGCGGAGCGGATGGGTTTGGGAACGGTTGTTTTGGCGGACGCGGTGTGGAGCAAAATGACCCGTGGTCGCCGGGGTTTTGTTTGCAAAGACCGCAGGCAACCAGCCCACGGTTCGGTTCAGCGGCGAACGATTGGTGTTCACGCGCCGACTTGACGGCGCAAGCCGGGAGGTAGGTTAGACCGCCCGGCTCGCACGAGCGGTTCGCGGGCTGTGGCGACGAAGGAATCAGTTTTCTCGCCGACCGAAGGTGCGGCGGGCGTGTTCGAGCAGCCGGTCCACGCTCGGCTGTTGGTCAGGGCGCAGCAGCGGGCGCAGTTTCGCCATGCAGTCCTTATACGCCGCCAGCCGCTCCGGACTGCGCGGCGGCAGCCGGCTCATCCGTCGCACGGTCTCTTCCACAATGGGGCGGATGCGCGCGCGTTGCGCGTCGTCCAGCCGCAACTCGCCCGTGAGCCGCGCCAGCACGTCGTCCACGGTGTAAACCCGTCCCGCCGGTCCGGTGAAGCCGGGCGAAACCGACGCAGGCGTGGGCGTGGGCGCGGTGAGCCGTCCGGCGGCAAAACCACCGGCGAAAATGGCCAGGAGCAACAGTGCGATGCGAAAAGTTTGCCAGCGGTTCATCGGTTAACCCTTCCTCGTAGCCGCCGCTGTGAAACGGCGGACATGATGGGCGGGCGGGCGGGTCTGCCGCCCCACAGCGGCAGCTACTGACAGCGCGATGCGAAAAGTTTGCCAGCGGTTCATTGGGCTAAAAGAGGTCGCCGGTTTCAGCGGGCCAGTCGAGGAGCAGGGTGGAGACATCCGGCTCGGGCGCGGGCCGGTGCAATAGCACCAACGCCAGGCAGACCGCCGCCGTCGCGCCCGCTGCCCGCCAGCAAAGCCGCTCGAAGACGTCGGCAAAAGGGCGTGTCGCTAACTTGACCACGGCCTCATCCAGACCTACGACGACTGGGCCTTTTACCATGGCTTGAGCGGGAACGATGCCTTACCCACGGCTGATCCGGACGGCGACGGACTGCCCAATCGCTTGGAAAGCTTTTTTGGCCGCGACCCGCGCGTGGCGGAAAGCGAGCCGCCCTTGACTCTGACCCTCGATCGGGCGGCCACCCCGCCGACCGTGACCATCCGGTTCACCCGCAGCGCGCACGGGGCAGCCTTGGGGCTCGGGCTCAAGACTTCGGGCAATCTGGTGGACTGGACGGTGTTCACCGATTTCACGGAGACTGTGACCCCGCTCAGCGCCACGCTGGACCTGGTGCAGATTATCGTCCCGGCCCGCGAGTGGGCGGCTTTCTGGACCGTGGGCGAGACTCGTGTGCAGGCGTTGGGCCACTGATCTCGGAGGCGTGTCAGGCCCCACGAAGGCGGTGGCGGGCGACCTGTCGTCGAAGCGCCACGCCGCCGAAGTGGCGCAACACGGCCGACGGCGTGTCGGTTTCAAGGCCTCTCGCGGCGGGTTTCTTCCAGCAACTGCCGCGCGCGCTCCGGTTGCTCCTGGGTCAGGTAGCCGGCCATCTGCTCGTGAAAACGCTCGAGGCGCGCAAATTGTCCTGGCGCGCGGCGCCCGCCGCTCCGGGCCTCGCGGTGGGGCGATGGACTTCGCTCGCCGGAGCGGCGTCCGCCAATGCGCAACGCCGCCCACCCCGCGTCGTTGGGCTGCGGCTTGCGGAGCATCGGCGACACACGCCCTTTCGGAGACAAGGTCACGCAGCGCCGGGGCGCCTATTGATGCAACAAACCTTCGACCGGCTCAGGCGTGCCCTCTCTGCCTGAGGGGCATGTCGGGCGCGCAGGCCGGGGCTCCCTTTGGCTCCGCCAGCCGCTTCAGTTCATCTTCCTCCCAGCAGCACATACTCGACCCAGACGCCAAACAGGATGTGCCAACACAGATAATGGCCCAAGCGCAGTGTGTAGCTGGCCAGAAAGCCGGCCCGGCGGAAGTACCACGCCTGGGTCAGGTTCATGGCAAAGCTGCTGAGGAGCGCGTAGGGCAACAACCCGGCGGGGCCGGTGGCCGACTGCTCCAGCGGCTCCCGGAGCGCCGTGAGCGCAGCCCCAATCCAGAAAAACCAATGAGCATACCGACCCCCAGCAACCAAGCTGCCTGCCCACATGAGCAATGTCAGCGGAATGAGACGATAGAACACCTCCACAAAGAAGGCGCCGCTGCCATAGAGAAAGATGGAGTAGGGAAATGGCTGTAGAAATGGCGGCTGTCTGTCGTAGGGCTCGCTCCGCAACAAAAAGCCAATGATCGCAACGTCGAGTGACCCGAAAATCACCCCGATCAACAGCGGCTGCCAGCATCCGGTTCTGAACGATCGGTTCAGCCAAGCGGGCAGTCCCGCCCTTTCCTGCAAGGGCAGCAACGGCAGCCCGAGAAGCAGCAGCGCCACCTCGCCCCACGTCAACAGACGAACGGCGGTTAGTTGCGTTCCGTACAGCGCCGTAATGCCACAAAACAACAGCAATGCCGCGTAAACCAAAAGGTTCTGCCGCAGGGTGCGGCTGACGGTTAATGACGGCATACTGTTTAGGCCGGGAGACGGACTGCGCGAGACCGCTCCCGGTCCCGGCTTTTCGGGAGGTTCGAGAACATGGGCGGTATGTTATTGGGCCGGGCGATCGCTGCCAGGCCGTTTTTCCCGACAACCCGGCGGGCAAGGTCTGGACGCGCGCCAACATCACCGAGGGTCTGGAGCCGTCCGCGCTGCCGTTGGGCCTCTCCATGCAGGCGGCCGCCTGCGAACTGGCCGACCGCACGCACGCCGGCCACTGGTCGCCCGACCTGGACGCAGTGTTGATCCCGTTCGCCGGAGATGTCAGACGCGAATGACGCAGCCCGACCAGGATGTTTGGCTCGACCGTCTCGACCAACGAGACAGTCTCCACCGGTAGCCGCTTCTACCGCGTCGTGGCCAGTCCCGGTCGTAGTAGGTCTTGAGTCTCTTCGCGTGTGAAGGGTCTGCCCTACCGCCGTTGAATACCCACCGGAGAGCGCCGGTGGGTTTGCGTTTGTGGTGAACCACCGGTTTTCAGGCCGACGCGAAACCGACAAGCCAGTCGTTCAGCGCCGTCACGGCGCGGTCACGGCGACAGGTTTGGCCTCCGGTTCGCCCCACGCGTACGCCGCGAGCGCATTCAACTCGCGAACAAACAGCTCCCGACCGCTCACGGCGAGATGCGCCCAGGAGTCCGCGCTCTCGAGCTTCCGCTGGTCCAGCACCTCGAGTTGCTCCGGATTGGCGCGGATCAGGAAGAGAATCCCGCGCTGGTCCAGGGCCAGGATGCGGTCGCCCCGGGCCACCAGGCTCATGTATTTGCCGAAGGATTGTGCACTGGTCCACCGCTCGACGCCCGCGGCCAGGTCCAGGCAGGTCAGGCGCTGGCTACGCAGGTGATGGTAGGCGTGGCCGCCAATCACCACCGGTGTGGACATGTACCCCTGTTGCTTGAGCGACCACGCGGGCGCCACGCGCCATTGGTCTCCCTCGCGTGTGACGTGGAAGGCGATCGTCTTGCCGCCGTAGGTGCTGGTGAAAACGTGATCGTTGAACACCACCGGCGTGAGGATGTTCATTCCGCGAAACGCCTCGACCTCCTGCCGCCAGAGCACCTGGCCGGAATCCAGGTCCAAGCCCGCCAGCGTGGTCCGCGTCTGCACGAGGAGTTGCCGCCGACCGGCCAGCGTGGCGATGGCCGGCGAGGAGAACACGCTGCCCCACATCCCGCCTTCGTCCTCGAGCGCGCGCCAGACGACCGCGCCGTCGTCTTTCTTCAACCGGATCACGGACGCGGCGGCCTGTACGTAAAGCGCGTCGCCATCCACCAGCGGCGACGAAACAAAGCCGAAGGCCGGGAGGGGCGTCTTGAACTGCTCGACAAAGTCGCGGCGCCACTTGACGGCGCCGGTGCTGCCGTCCAGGGCCAGCAGCACGTCGCGCATTCCGGCCACGTAGAGCAAGGCCCCGTCCCAGGCGGGCGTGGCGCGGATCCAATCCCCGTTGGCCTTGGCGAAAAATGGCACCGAGAGTGCGCCCTCCCACTCTTGCCGCCACAGTTGCCTGCCGGTGGCGCGATCGAAGGCTAGCGCCGCCTCAAACTTCTTGTCCTTGGTTTCGGTCGTGAAAACCCGGTCGGCGGTGACGATGGGACCGGAATAGCTCGGGTGCAGCTCGACCCGCCAACGGCGTTGGAGGGCGTCGCCTTGCAAGCGGTCCGGGAACGGCGCGGTGGCGGGCAGCAAGCCATCGCGGGTCGGGCCGCGCCACTGTGGCCAATCTGCGGCCGCGCGGCCGGCCAGGCCGAGCGCGCCGAGCAAGAACGACGCGAAAAGCAATTTCATCGGGAGCTTGAAAATGTGGGCCCGCCGGGCGTTCCCGAGCGGCCGGCGGAAGGTAGGAGGAGGAAAAGCGAAGTCAAAAGCCGGCGGGAGAAAGTTGCTCGTCGCCGCCCCGAGGAATGCACCAACGAAGCACCGGCGCCAGCAGCCGAGCACGGTTTCACAGTCTGATCAGGCCGACGCCGCAATCCGTGGGCGGGCGCGCCAGGTGCCTATGGGGTGACTGCGAGCATGACCTGGTTCGTGCTCTAGTTCACCGCGAAACGCCGACCCGGTCCGAAGTCCGGCAGGATCAGTTGCGTGAACTCGCCGGTCGGCTGGGCGCAGTGATGATCCCGTAGGATTGTCCCGGCGCGGCGGAATGCGGGGCCCGGCTTTCCCAGTGGAAGGTATTCCCTGACCTTTCAGCGGGGGAGTTGCGGGGGAACCGTCCGTGGAGAACTGGATTCGGAGTTGCGGCCGGCGTTTGGGCCTGGCGGCGACACGTTGCTGGCCGCAAGGGCTACAGTGCATTGGCAGGTCAAGCGCGTGTTTTCCCGCAAGACCGCGGGAAATTGCTCGGGCGGACATGCCTGTGTGGCCAGGTCCGCGAGCGGGTTATCGCGCGGCGGGCAGGGCGGAAGGTTGCGGCTTCTGCTGGCGAACGACCAAGAGGACCGGAACCGGGCGCGCACCACTCTGAGCGGGGCGGTTGACCATCCGGAGGGTGCCGTCCTGTCGGAAGAACAGGATGGAACTGCCGCCCCCGTCAAGATTGAGGGCCTGGTGAGCGCCCATTTCGGCCAGCAAGCTGGCCAGCTCACGGGTGGACACCCCTTCGCTGTACCCGGGGCGGCGTCCATCCACTACCACGAGCAGGAGGCGTTGCCTCGTCGCGTCCAGCCCCACGGCGGTGCGTGGATGGCGTACCCCGTCCTCCCCAGGAAGAATCCGGCCGTCGAGGAGCAAGGGCTCAAAACCCGCCACGGCCAGGCGGGCCGGTACGGCGTTGGTCAAGTGCCCGATGTGCGGGGCGCCGGCCTCATCGAGCCAAAAGTTCCAATAGCCCGGCTGCGGGAAACTGGCTTCACGCCCGGCATTCTTTGCCCAGCCAAGTATCCGCACCGGCAGACCGACACGCCAGTGCGAGCGGGTGCCGGGTGGCGGGGGCGGATATTCCTCGAAGGCGTTGGCGTTAATGGCGGCGACGATGTCCGGTTGGCTCGCCAGGACGCCGGGTTTTTCGAGTCGCGCTTCAGCGGGACCCGGGCCGTCGGGGTCCGGCGCCACGATGACGTCCAAGGTGTGTTGCTTGGAGTCGAGCTCCACGCGCACCACGTGGATGCGCAGCGGCCGGGGCGTGGTGCGTTGCTCGAAGGAGTAGGCTACATCAGCCAATGCACTGGCGATGCCCACCGCGAGAAGGAGCAGGTAGCGGGTCACGGGCAAAGTCTGGCCCTGCTCCGGCAACGACGCCAGTTATTCCGCCGCCTCCGCCGGGCCGGGCAAACCCGCCAGCTTCGCGACCACTTGCGCCGCCGCAGCAAAGCCGAACGCTCCGGTGACAAAACACACCGCCCCGAACCGCCGCTCGCAGGCCGACCCCGCTGCCGCTCCGGCGGCCGCCTCCGCCGCGCACTCGGCCGGGTCCGGATAACGCAGCGGCTCGGTGGAGAACACGCAGTCCACGCCGAACGGCACGGCACCGCGCGGGAAGCCGTGTTCGCTGCGCAGCCGCCGGCGCACCTCGGCCAACAACGGGTCGTGGCTGGTCCGGGCCAGGTCGGCCACGCGAATCCGGGTGGGGTTGCGCCGGCCGCCGGCGCCGCCCACGGTGACGACCGGCAGGCCCTGCGCCCGGCAGCGGGCGATGAGCAGGGCCTTGAGCGAAGGGCTGTCAATCGCGTCGAGCACCGCGTCGTAGCGTGGCGCCAGCAGGGCCGCGGCGGTGGCGGCGGTGAAGAACTCCGCGCGCGGGTCCACGCGGGCCGCGGGGTTGATGTCCGCCACGCGCGCGGCGAGCAGGGCGACTTTCGGTTGGCCGACCGTCGAGGTCAGCGCCGGGAGCTGGCGGTTGAGGTTGGTGAGGCACACCTCGTCCAAGTCCACCAGCGTCAACGCCCCCACGCCGCTGCGGGCCAGGGCTTCCACGGCCCACGACCCGACCCCGCCCAAACCGATGACCGCCACGTGGGCGGCGCGCAACCGGGCCAGGGCCGGTTCGCCCAGCACCCGGGCCACGCCGCCGAATCGTGCGTGGAAGTCGCTCATGCCGCTTCAGGCCAGGGCGGCGAGGATTTGCTCGGCGGCGGCGCGCGGGTCGGGCGCGGCGAGGATGGGCCGGCCGACGACCAGCCAGTCCGCGCCAGCGGCGAGGGCCTCACGCGGGCTCAAGGTGCGTTTTTGATCGCCGGCCTCCGTCCCCGGCGGGCGGATGCCGGGAGTGACGAGCCGGATTTCGCGCGGCAGGGCGGCGCGCAGAACGGGCAGTTCGAGCGGGGAACAGACCAGCCCGCGCAACCCGGCGCTGACGGCCAGCCGGGCCAGGCGTTCGACCTGGGCGGCCGCGCCGGCGGCGACGCCAACTTCCGCAAGCGCGGCATCGTCGAAGCTGGTCAGCACGGTCACGCCCAAGACCAAGGGCGGGGCCTGGCCGCGACGCTGGGCCTCGGCGCGGGCCGCCTGTTCGGCCGCGGCCAGCATGGCCCGCCCGCCGCTGGTGTGGACGGTGAGCATTTGCACGTCCAGGCGCACGGCAGCCTCGACGGCGCGGGCCACGGTGTTCGGGATGTCGTGCAGCTTGAGGTCGAGGAAGACCGCGGCACCGGCCGCCCGCAGGCGGCGCACGATGTCCGGCCCGGCCGTGGTGAAGAGTTCGAGGCCGACCTTGACGGCGCCAACCACCGGGGCGAGGCGGGCGGCCAGGGCCAGGGCGCGGTCGGCGTCCGGCACGTCGAGGGCCACGATGAGCGGATTGCGCATGGCGTCAGCTTGGGCGGCGGCCGCGCGGAGCGGAAGCGGAATGTCCCCCGCCGGGCCGGGCAGACAGGCGAGTTGTCCTCACCGGCCCGGGCGGCGGCGTAGGGCGGGCGCATTCTCCGGCCGGGTGCCGGACCCGACGGGAACACCGTTTTGCCGGCTTCAAACGCCGGTCGCGGGCGGGGCGGGCTCGGCGTCGGCCGGCTCCGGCTCGGGGGTTTTCTTTTCGGCCGGGATGTTCTCGAGCACGACGTACTTGGGCAGGCCGTGTTCGATGGGCGCGCGCACTTCGCCCTCGATGAGCGGCGCGGCGTACTCGATGAACTTTTCGTTCACCATCATGCCGTCCTCGGTGAGCCAGTCGCGGGGCACGAAGTGCTCGACGTTGGCCACGTCGCGCAGGTCGTGGAGGGCGGTGCCCCAGCGGATGCGGCGGGTGCCGGAGTCGTCCTCGACGTACTCGCGGGTGATCTTGACCATGTAGCCGCTCTGGCCGTCCACCGCGGCGCGGACGGCAGCGCGGCCGCAGGCGACGGCGTTTTCGATGTCCGTGGCGCTGGCGCAATGGGCGGCGGCGCGCTGGGCGTAGCCGAGCAGGACGGTGCGGGTCTTGGTCTTGAGCTCGGCTTCGACGAGGTCCTTGAGTTTGAGGGCGGCGCCGGAAAGGTATTTGTGGCCGAAGGCGTCCACGCGGTTGGGGTCGGCGCCGACTTCTTCGAGGACTTCCTGTTCGACGCCGTTGACGGTGCGTTTGACCTTCCACTTGATGCCTTCGCCGACGACCACGATGCAGTACTTGTGGGCGTTGATGACCTCGCGCACGCGGGCGAGGAAGGGTTCTTTTTCGAAGACCAGCTCGGGCAGGAGGATGAGGTGCGGCGGGGCGGCGGGGTTGCCGCGTTTGGCCAGGGCGGTGCCGGCGGCGATCCAGCCGGCGGAGCGGCCCATGACCTCGATGATGCAGACCGAGCCGTCGTCGGTGGCCATGCTGGCCACGTCCATGCCTACCTCCATGACGGTGGTGGCGTTGTATTTGATGACCGAGCCGTAGCCGGGGCAGTGGTCGGTATGGGGCAGGTCGTTGTCAATGGTCTTGGGGATGCCGATAACCCGCAGGGCCCAGCCGCGGCGGAGGGCCTCTTCGTGGATTTTGAGGGAGGTGTCCTGGGAGTCGTTGCCGCCGGCGTAGAAGAAGTACCGGATGTTGTAGTCGCGGAAGACCTCGAAGAGGCGGTCCATGTCGCGCGCGGCCTGTTCGGGCTTTTTCTTGAAGTCAATTTTGTAGCGGCAGGTGCCCAGGGCCGCGGCGGGGGTGTAGCGCAGGCCCTCGATGGCGCTGCGGCGCTCCTCCTGAAGGTCAATCAACTGCTCGCGCAGGATGCCGTAGATGCCGTTGCGGCCGCCGTAGATTTCCTCGATCAAATCCGGATGCCGCCCGGCTTCCTCGATGGCGCCGGCCACGCTGGCATTGATCGCGCAGGTGGGGCCGCCGGATTGGGCAATCAGCATGTTTCCAACCAGTTCAGACATAACGATCCTCGTGCAATCCCGGCGGGGTTGAAGTTGTCGTTGCGGGGGTAGCGCCGGGTCCAAAACCGCCGGGGCACAGTGCCAAACCCGACACCGGACTGTCAAAGACGGATTTCCAGCGGCAATGGCGATTTCGGCGAGTTGACCCGAAAAGATGCTGGCCGACGCGGGGCCACGGGGGCTGCCGGACCGCCCTGTTCCCCCGCACGACTCCGCTCGGGTAACACCTATTGGCGAGTGCCGGCGGGGACTTGGGGTTAGTCCGCCGGTTCGAGCGAGGGCCGCAGCTTGTACTTTTTCTTCAGTTCGAGGCAGGCCTTGAGCGGCTTCATGCCGGCGGTGCAGGTGGGGTCGGAGAGCGAGGCGGCGGCGGCGCACACGCCGGCTTCGAGGCATTGGGCCAGGTCCCAGCCCTCGTGCAACCCGAGCAGCACGCCGGCGCAAAAGGCGTCGCCCGCCCCCGCCGTGCCGGCGATGTACTTGGGCGGCAGGTTGAGCGAGGACTGCCAGTGGTCGTTGCCCTTGCGGGTCCGGGCAAAGGCGCCTTCCGGGAAATGAATGACCACCAGTTCCTTGACGCCCATCTGGAGCAGCGCGCCGGCGGCGTGCCGCAGGGACACGGTGTCCAGCGCGCCGTCGGCCTGGCGGATTTTGAACCCGGTGGTCTTGCCGGCTTCGATCTCGTTCAGGATGCAGTAATCCACATGCTTGAGCGCGGGCGTGACGATTTGGGCGAAGCGGTCGCTGTCTTCGCTCACCACGTCCACGCTGGTCCGCAGCCCGGCGGCCTGGGCGGCGGCCAGGAGCGCGGCGGCACGCGTGCCGTGGACCTTGTCCGGCTTGTCCAGCTCGTCGAGCAGGAGCAGGTAGCCCAGGTGGAAGATGCGGGCCTTGATGCGGGAAAAGTCCAGGTCGGCGCCTTTCCAGAGCGCGTTGGCCCCGCGCATGTGGAAGAAGGTGCGGCGGCCGTCGGCGATTTCGGTCATGACGTCCGTGTACGAGGTGGGGGCGTCGGGCGTGGTTTTGAGGTGTTTGGTGTCAATGTGCCGGCGTTTGCAGTCGGCCAAGATGCGCTCGCCCAGGGCGTCGCGCCCCACCAGACCGGCGGCCATGAGGGGGAAGGGCGCGCCGAGCACGGCCAGGTCCACGAGCACGTTGTAGGGGGCGCCGCCGGTGCCCTCGCGCTGGCTGCGGATGTTGGCGAGCTGTTCCCGCTGTGGGTACACGTCAATGAGTTTGACCTGGTCAATGATCCAATTGCCGCCGGCCAAAAGTCCTTTGCGGTGGGTGGTGGTTTTCGCGTTCATGTCTGCGTGAGAAAAGCCGGCGCCTCGTCGCGCCTCGCTCTCCGGTACGGAGGGAGCCTACCAGCCCGTTTTTCACCTGTCAGCACCAAAACCGGGCCTGCCAACTGCGCGCCGGCAGGCGGTACACTAACCCGTGCAATCGCAACGCCTTAAGCGCAGAGCGGTCCGGTTGACAGCGGGCTTACCATGCGGGGTAACCCCGTTGGGGGCCGTCTTGGGTCAATATGAAAATCACTCGTTCGGGAATTCACTGGACAAACCGGCTGTGGAGCAAAACGCCGATGAAGCTGGCCACTCCAATCTTCCGCCCCCGTCACCCGCGAACCCGCGGCACTCTGCCGGGCCTGCTGGCTCTGGTACTCCTGGCCGCGCGGTCCCCGGCCGGCGCGCAGACCATTACGCCGCTGGCCAACGACCGGGCGGTCTTCGAGTTTGCGCCTGCCGCCGCTGGCGATGGCACGCGCTGGCTTGTGCTCCAGTTTGCCGACCAGCACTTGCTGGCGCGCACCTTGGACCGGACCGGCACGCCCGTGGACCCGCCGCGAGACCTGGGCCGCAGCGTGCCCTTGCCTCCGACCGCCGCCACCGCCGTGGGTGGAGGGCGATTCTTGGTGGCCTGGTCTGCGCCCGACGGGGCGATTTACGCCACCGCCGGTGACGGTAACGCGCCGCCCGTGGTCTTGGTGCCCGGGACAGAGGCGACGCCGTGGTTTGTGCGGGGATTGGCCGGCGATGCGTCCGGCTTCCTGCTGGTGTATCAAGGGCCCGACGATTGGTCCGGTCCGCTCTACGCCCAGTGGGTGGACCCGGAAGGCCGGCGGCGCGGGGAGCCGGTGCGCTTGATCCAGCCCGCGGTGCAAAACAAGTCCGACGGCATCGAAATGCCCACCGTGGTGGCCGGTGGTGGAAGGTTCCTCGTGGCTTGGCAGCGGCACGACTCGCGCCTGCCCGGCGCCGCGCAAAACGTGACCGAAGCCGTCCTGGTCCGCTACTCGTCCGAGGGTGCGCTTCCCGGGCCGGTCCTGACGCTCAGCGCGCTTGCTTCGGCCTCGCACAACCCGCTGGCGGCGGATTTCGACGGCGCACGCTTTCTGGTGGTTTGGAACCACAGTGACCCCGGCCCTTCCAGCCACGAAATCTTGCGACTGCACGGGCGCTGGGTCAGCCCGGACGGCGGGGTGGAAGGTGTCCAGACGGTGTTCGTGAACGACCCTGCAAGTCATTTCCCCGCGCTGGCCTGGGACGGGCGCTCGCACTTGTTGCTGTGGCACCAACAAGACTCCGGCGAGGTGCGCTGGCAGTACTTTCGCCGCGATGGTTCACCCCGCCTGCCCGCGCAGGTCCTCGCCGAGCTGCCCCGCCCCGAGGGACCCGCGACGGTCTTTCCCGGTGTCCGGTTTGATGGCGAACGTTTCCTGGCAGTGCTGAATGTCCTCGGGCTCGAGTTCGATGAGACCGGCGATATTGCGGGCTTCAGCTCCGGGGACGTTTACACCGCCTGGTTGCCTGCCAGCCCCCCGGAGCCCGCCCCGCCGCGCCTGACGCAGTTGCGTTGGTCGCCAGACACCGGGGCCCACCTGCGCGGCATGGGCGCACCTGGAGTGATTTACCGCCTGGAAGCTGCCGCCGACCCGGCCGGTCCGTGGACCTCGCTGGGCAGCGCACCTCCGGCTGGGGAAGAGGGTGCGTTCGAGTTTCACGACCCGGACACGACCCGGCCGCGACGATTTTATCGGGCCGTGACTCCTTGAGCAGTCCAGTCGGCGGGCGGCGGGGAGCGCGCTCACGCCGTCCCCGGCGTCGGCGTCGGCATCGCCTTGGGGAGCCGGCGGAACCGGTGCGTCCAGGGGTCTATGCGGCAAATGGCGGCGAAACCGCACTGGGTGCAGGCCTTCTGGGAGCTGTTTTTTTGGTACGGGTCCACCGCCGCTTCGCCGGCCAGGATGCGCCCGGCCAGTTCCACCAGCTTCGTTTGCAGGCGGCCCAGGAGGAGGGCGAAGTCCCCGGGTTCCAAGGCGTCGTTGCCTCGCGCCGCCAGCTTGCCGTCTTGCCGCAGCTTGAACAGGAACTGTCCTGCACCTCCGTCGTTGGGATCGGCGCCGAGAGCTTCCCAGGCCGCCCGGCTGAACCGCCCGCGGTGCTGGTAGGCGGCGCGGAGTTGCTCCGGCGGAACGCCCAGCACCGCCCGGCGGGATGCACCGGACGCAAATTGCCCGCGCAGGTTCACGTAGAAAAAGCCCGCCGGCCGCAACGGCCCCGCCAACGCCGGGGCGTTCCCCCCCGACAGCGCGCCCGCCGGCAACCCCACCGCGCACACCGCCGCCAGGTAAGCCGGCAGTTGCAGTTGAATGCCGTGCTCGAACAGCACCGGGTCGAACACATGCGCGCTGGACTTGTAATCGTGCACCACGCACCACACCCCCCCGGGTGCCGGCGCCACGTCCACGCGATCCACCTGGCCGCTGAGCCGCAGCTCGCCCCCCGCGGGCAGGGGCAGCGTCCACGCGGGCAACGCGCCGTCCGCGCCGCCGAAGGCCAGCTCCGCCGCCACGGGGTCGAACGCGTTGCCCGCGTGCATCCACGCCACCACCGCAGCCACGAAATCCTGCAACTGCGCGGTCAGGGTCTCCGCGCTCAGCGCGCCGGCCTCGTCCGCCTCGAACAACCCGCCGCCGAACTCCGCCGCCACGGCCCGGGCGATTTCCCCGACGCGCTCCCGCGCTGCCTCCGGCGTGAAGTCCCGCCAACGCCGCCCTGCGGCCCGGGCGCTGTCGTGGAAGCGCCGCAGCACCTCGTGCTGGAAGCTGCCCCGCTGGCGGGCATCCACCTCGAACCGCCGCCGCTCGTCCGCGCGCAGGCCGACCGCCACGAAAAACCGAAACGGACAGGCGGCAAACTGCTCCAGCTTGCTCACCGACACCCGCACCCCTCCCGGGCCGTAAAGCCGCGCCGCCAACGCGGGCGCCAACCGAAGCTCCGTCTCCGCCGCGGCGGCACGCCAGCGGGCCACGGCTTCCGTTGTCCACCCCGCTGCTTCCCAACAGCGCGCCAGCTCCGGGGCCGCCGCGACTTCGGGGCGCAGCCCGGCCTGGAAAATTTCGCAGGTGTGGAGCACGTCCGCCGCGTCGGTGGGCGCGCGCGCCGGCTCGATCACCAGCTTCGGGTAAAGCTGTTGCAATCGGCTCAGCCACGGCGAGGGCCCCAACGGACGCCCGGTGAGGTCCGCTCGGGCATACGTGAGCACCAGCCGCTCGCTCGCGCGCGTGCAGGTGATGTAGCCCAGGTACCGCTCGCGGCCCAGGCCGCGGCAGCGGTCCGCGCCCAGGTCCAAACCCTGCGCGCCCAGCTCGCGTTGCTCCAGGTCGCTCAAGAGCGGTGGGGCGGCCGGCACGGCAGGGAAGACGCCCTCGTTGAAGCCCGGCGCAATCACCAGGCGCAGGTCCGGGTTACGGGAACGGTCCACCGCGCCCACCAACACCTGGTCCAACGCGGGCGGGATCACTCCCACCGTCAACCGCGCCAGGCCGGCCTCGAGCACCGGCAACCAGTCGCGCAGCGGCCAGCGTTCGGTGGGAAAGGCCAGGCGCAGGTTTTCCAGCCAGAGTTGCATTTGCTCCCACACCGTGCGGTGCACCGCCCCGGCCGGCGCGGTGTTGTCGGCGGGCGCGGGCGCGGCCTCGGCCCAACGTGCCAGTTCGGCCTCAACGCCCAGGGCCTCCCAGAACCGCGCCAGCGCTTCGGCCAGTTCCGAGCCCGAGGGCGACGTGCCGGTGAGGTCCCGCGCCAGGCGCTCGAACGGGGGCACGATTTGCGCCCGCAAGGCCTCGAGGCGCGCGGCCGGGTCGGACTGCTCAGAAATCACCAGCGGCTCGCGCCACAGCGGGCCCTGCCAGCCACGGGCCAGGGCCTCGTTCTCCAGGCGGTCCAGCGCCGCCGTCTGCCGCGAAACCAACCCGGTCTTGAGCGCGCTGAACCAGTCCGCGTGCCGCCAGTCGAAGGCCACCGTGCGCAGGGCGCTGCGGGTGAGCTCGGCCAGCGGGTGGTGGGCCACGGATTCACGCCGGTCCAGGAAAAACGGGATTTCGTAGCGGCGGAACACCCGGCGGATCAACTCGGGGTAGCCCTCCAGACGGCGCAACAACACCGCCGTCTCCCGAAACCGCGCCCCGGTCTCGCGCACAAACCGCAGAATTTCGCGCGCCGCCAGCACAACCTCCTGCTCGGGGTCGCCGCACTCAAACACGCGCACCGCCGGGGCGGGGTCGCCCGCAAACGGCCGCGGCGCGGCCCAGTGCGCCTCGAGGTGTTGCAGCGCCGGGTTGGCGGCAAAGCGACCGCGGCCCGCGGCCCGCGGCAGGGTTTCGATCTCAACCGCACACCCGGGCAATTCCGCCAGACGCGCCTGCAGCCGACGCACGGTGTCGCTGACCGGCGTCCACGGGGAAAGCCAGTGGGTTTCATCCGGTGGAGGCGCTTCCAGGCAGAAGGCCAGCGTGGCCTGTTCCCCGGCCGGCAGCAGTGCCGCCAGCAACTCGATCTCTTGCGGGGTCATTTCCGCGAAGCCGTCCAGCCACAAGCCCGCAAATCGCAGCGCGGGCGGGAACTCGCCGCGAGCGGACCGCAGGGCGGCGGCGGCCGTGTCCGGCAGCACCTCGGCGTCCTGGAGGCCGTGGGCCTTGAGCCATTGCTGGTAGGCGCCGAGCAGGAGCGCCAGGTCGGCCAGCTTGCCCCGCAGCGGAGCGGACAACGCCGGGGCGCGCGCCAGCTCGGTCAGTTGCCTGGGCGCCACCCGGTGATGTTGTAAAAGCCGCAGCAACCGGCTCAGCTCGGCGGCGAATCCGGCCAACCGTGCCGAGGCGCGGAAAATCTGGAGCTGCTCGCGGTGGGTGTGGAGCAGCGCGCGCAGAACCATCAGGCGGCCCTCCTCGGCCAGCAGCTCGGGCGCGGGGCGACCCAGCTCGCGCAGCACCCGGACGGCCAGCCGGTCCAACGACAGGATGTGCAGGCGGGTGAACCCGGCCAACGCGGGGGCGGCCAACAACTGGCGCTCGATCTGGAAGGTGGCCTGCTTGGGCGCCAGGAACAGCAGCGGCGGACCTTCCGGTGCGGCGGCCAGGGCGGCGCGGATCTCGTCCAGACAACGCCGGGTTTTACCGGAGCCGGCCGGACCAAACAGCAACCGCACGCGCATGACGCAATTAAGCGGCGGCACCCGCGGAGGGCAACGGGAATGTGTCACGCCCACCCGGCGGCACCTCGAGGAGGGTGTCGTCGCGGTCGGAAATGGCGTTTTCCGGCGCGACGCCGCGCTGGGGCTCGAGGGCAGGGTGGGCAGTTCACCGTCCGTTCCGGAACTGATGGCGGGGCGGAGGGCCTTTCGCCTTTGCGCCGGGCGGGCTGGTGTGTAAACACGCCGCCATGCTCAATTACCTCTGGCTGGGCCTGATGCTGCTGGCCGTGCTCCTGGGCGGGATGCACGACCGGCTCAAGGAGGTGACCGATGCCGCCTTCGAGGCGGCGAAGACGGCGGTGATGACGATTGCGCTGCCGTTGATCGGGCTGACGGCCCTGTGGCTGGGAGTGATGCGCCTGGCCGAGCGGGCGGGGTTGATCCAGGCGCTGGCGCGGGCGTTGCGGCCGGCGTTGCGGTGGCTTTTCCCCGAGGTCCCGGCCAATCACCCCGCGCTGGGGTCCATGTTGATGAACCTGGCCGCGAACATGATCGGCCTGACCAACGCCGCCACGCCGCTGGGTCTGCGGGCGATGAACGACCTGGAAAAGCTTAACCGCCACCCCGGCACGGCCACCAACGCCATGTGCACGTTTCTGGCGTTGAACACCAGCTCGGTGCAACTGCTGCCCACCACGGCCATCGGCATCCTGGCCGCGGCCGGGGCGCAACGGCCTACGGCCATCGTGGGCACCGCGCTGCTGGCGACGGCGGTGTCCACCCTCGCCGCCATTGTGGCGGTGAAGGCGCTGCAAAACCTGCCCGGCTTTCGCCTGCCCGAGCCGGCCGTCCCGGCCAACGACGCGCCGCCGCCCGCCGAGGCCGCCCTTCCAGACGCCGCGGGTCCGGCGGCAGAAACGCCCCGTCCAGTGCGCGGCAGCGGCGTGGTGCTGGCGGTCTTCCTGGGTTTCTTCGCGTGGTTGTTTTGGCGATTGATGACCGGCCCGGCCGCTTCCGGGGCGACGACGGGAAGCATCTTCGTGCGGGCGGTGGACGCGGTGTCGCTGTTGGCGATTCCGTTCTTTCTGGCGTTTTTCCCGCTGTACGCCGCGCTGCGGCGGGTGCCGGTGTATGAGGAGTTCGTCGAGGGTGCGAAGGAGGGTTTCCACGTGGCGGTGCGGATCATCCCGTATCTGGTGGCGATGCTGGTGGCGGTGGGGACGTTTCGCGCGGCAGGGGGCGTGGACCTGCTGGCGCGCGCGTTGGGGCCGGTGCTCGGAGTCCTGGGGTTTCCGGCGGACCTTCTGCCGATGGTGTTGATGCGGCCGTTGAGCGGCGGGGCGACCATCGGCTTGTTTTCGGAACTGGTTAGCGCGCACGGGCCGGACAGCCTGGTGAGCCGGATGGGCGCCACGGTATTGGGCAGCACGGAGACCACGCTTTACGTGGTGGCGGTATATTTCGGGGCGGTGGGGGTGCGCCGGGCGCGGCACGCCGTGGCGGCGGGGTTGCTGGCGGACCTGGCGGGGGTGGTTGCGTCGGTGGCCATTTGCCGGGCGGTGTTCGGCGGGGGTTGAGGAGGGAAAATCGCGCGCTCCGAAGGGAAGGGCACCGCTGCGCTGGCGACGTTTGCTCCGAACGGTAGGGCGCCGCTGCGTCGGCGCCGTGCGGACAGCCGCGCCGCAGCACGGCCCTCCCGACCCGGTCGGCACGCTCCGCACCGCCGGGCGAAGCGTCGCCGCTGATGGAGCCGCTGGATTCCGCCCGGCGCGTTCCCGGCTCAGGCTCCCGGAATTTCCCAGCCGGCGCGGTACTGGCGTTTGAGCAGCTTCTCGGCGGCCGGGTGGTTCGGGATGCGCAGGGCCTGCGGGTCCCACTCGAGTTTCTCGTCCGGGAACCGCACGGCCACGGTGCCCAACAGGATGGCCTCGGTCATGGGCCCGGTCTGGGCGAAGTGCGATTCGCACATGGGCCCGCCCAGGACGGCGTCCACGAAGTGATGATAGTGGTTGCGGTTGTCGAAGCGCGGCCGGCGCACGTCCTGGAATCGTTCTTCGGGCAGCAGGTGCGGGGTTTGGCCCAGGGGATTGAGCAACGCGCCCTTTTCGCCCACGATCATGGCCGACTCGGGCGGGTAATCCTCGATCGAGTACAAGGCGCGGATTTCCCGGGGCGCCCAGAACTCGCCGTCGAACCACTCGACCACGAGGTCCTCGCCCCCGGTGGCGGCATTGCCCGGGAAGACCCAGGTGATGTGGTTGGCCTGGGGCCAGGTGTCCGCGCGCCGGGCGGGGGATTGCTTCCAAGATTCCTGGACGCGGGCCACGACCGATTTGGGCGGCTGCAGGGCGAGGCCTTTCCACACCGCGTCGAAGATGTGGCAGCCGATGTCGCCGGACCAGCCGGTGCCGAAGTCCAGCCAGCCGCGCCACTTCACCGGGTGATAGAGCTCCGGCACGTAGGGGCGCGCAGGCGCGGTGCCCAGCCAGAGGTCCCAGTCCAAGTGCGGCGGCGGAGGCTGGCCCTGGGCGGGACGCGGTCCGGCGGGGCGGTAGGCCTCGACCGCGCCGGGGCGGTTGGCGCTGAGGTAGAGGTGCTGCACGCGGCCGAGCACGCCTTCGCGCAGCCATTGGACCACCGTGCGGTCGCCCGCGCCGGAGGCCAACTGAGTGCCGAGCTGGGTGACGACCTTCTTCGCGCGCGCAGCCTCGGTGAGCCGGCGCACCTCGGCCACGTCGTGGCACATGGGTTTTTGCACGTACACATGCTTGCCGCGCTGGATGGCGCTGTAGGCGATGGCGAAGTGCATGTGGTCGGGCACGGTCACGTTGAGCGAGTCCACGCGGTCGCCCTCGGCGGCGAGCAGCTCGCGCCAGTCGCGGTAGAGCCGGGTGCCGGGGACCTTGGCGGCGGCGGCCTTGAGGAACTGCGCGTCCACATCGCACAACGCCACGATCTCGACGCGCGGGTGCTGGCGGAAATTGTCCAGGTCCACCGCGCCCATGCCGCCGGTGCCGATGCAGGCGTGCTGGAGCTTGCCGTTGGGCGCGGCTGCCCGCAGCAACGCCGGCGCGGCCAGCGGCACGGCGCCCAGAGCGCGCAGGAAGTGGCGGCGCGGGATGTGGCCGGGGCGAAGGACGTGGGCGGGACAGGGCGGGGTGGCAGTTGAAGACAGCGGCTTGTTCATGGGCTTCTGGTAACACCCCGGTTGTGCGGGGCAAGGAGAAAGCCGCCGCCGCCTCGCGCGACCGCGCGCCAGGCTCCGGCTCAGTCCGCCTCGACGCGCAGCCACAGGCCGGCGAAGCCCTCGAGGCGGTAGCGCTCGCCCGCGTGCGGTTCCGTGCCGAGGTCCTCGACGTACGCGCCCACCACCCACCAGCCCGGGTCGGGCAGCGCGAGCACAAAACGCCCGTCCGCGTCCGTGCGCACCGCGAAAGTGATCAGCGGCTCGGGCGGCAGGGTGCCCGGCGCGGGCGGACGGTCGCTCAGCCGCTCGGCATAGACCTCGGCGCCGGCCACCGCCGCGTCGCCGCGCAGCAACCGGCCGCTGAACACCATGCCCGGTCGCAAGCCGTAGGGCCGGGTCAGCGGCACGATCTCGAGCGGTTGCCCGGTGCGCCGCTCCCAGCCTTCCTGCCGGCCGCGGTGCACACAGGTCTTCACGAACTCGCGGTACACGGTCTTTTGCTCGCGGTCCACCCCGGGCGCGCTGTCCAGCACCAGCCAGGTATCGCCGCGCGTGGGCTCGAACCGCGCCTGCCAGGCCCCCGCGTTGGTGTCGCCGCGGAAAAGCACCGGTTGCAGCGCGGCGGTCAAATTCGTCGCGCGCCCGCGCGCGTCCACCGCCGCCAGGCGCTCGGGCCGTGGGGCCGGCTCCATCGCCAACTCGAACGGGTGGCCCGTGGCGAAGGTCA
>Ga0272446_1003320_pt1 | contig 20495 bp, 18 predicted proteins | sample YNPCB0061_FD_194587 | JGI IMG/M metagenome (GOLD analysis project Ga0272446, IMG submission 194587) | Hot spring microbial mat communities from Yellowstone National Park, WY, United States - YNP-CB-006-1 | ecosystem: Environmental > Aquatic > Thermal springs > Hot (42-90C) > Sediment | place...
GGCCATGCCCCCGTCGGGGTGGAAGAAGCCGATGATGCGCGGGCCGAAGCCGCGGCTGGGGTTGAGGAGCGCCGAGGTGGCGGCGCGGCGGTTGGCGAGGCCCGGGGGCCCCTCCGACCGCATGTCGCGCAGGATCTGGTCCTGGAAGCGCATCGAGCGGGTGGCCATCTCGCGCTCGTCGATGCCGAGGCGGACGAAGTCGTCGCGCAGGGTGAGGCCGCCCGAGATGAGCGCGCCGACGCAGCGGAGCTGGAAGGCGACGGCGCGCGCGCGGTCGACGCGGCCGAGGTGGGGCAGGAGGCGCGGCAGGTACATCACCCCGAGGCCGACGTGGCGCGCCTCGTCGCGCTCGATGTAGGGCAGGAGCCCGGAGAGGACCGGCTCGACGTTCGTGTCGGCGAGCGCGCGGAAGATGGCCAGCGCCTGCACCTCGACGAGGAGCTGCATCCCGATGAGCTTGTGGACCAGCGACTCGGTGGTGATGAGATCGTGGAGCAGCCCGCGCGACAGGCGGCCGAGGCGGGGGAGGCGCGCGCCCGTCGCGGCGGTGACGGCCTGGACGTAGTCGCGCAGCACGGTGAAGTGGCGCGCCTCGTCGTGGGCCTGGGCGGTGGCGGCCATCTTGGCATCGACGTCGTCGAGGCGCTCGGCGAGGTCGGCGGAGATCGACCAGGCGGCGAGCTCGCCCCAGAGGAGGACCGCGAGGAGCTTGAGCGCGCTCGCCTCCGTCGCTGGATCGCGAAAGCGCGGCGGGCCGTGCCGGGCGACGAGGTCGGCGAGGAGCGCGCGGCCGTCCCAGGCGTTCTCCTGGCCGACGTGGTAGAGGCGCTCGAGCTTCTCGGCGGCGCGGCGGGCGGGGGCGTCGAGCTCATCCTCGACGAGCGAGTAGGGCGGCCAGGCTGTCTCGGTCATCGAACGCCTCCTTTGTCGTTGGGGGCGCCGCCCCCGAACCCCCGCGGCGCGCGCGGGATCCGCTGATCGCGACGATGCGTCGTGCTGTCGTCGTCCGGCGGCGCAGCGGATTTCCGCGCGCGCCGATCGTCCGTCCGGTACAGGCCGGTGAGCTGGAGCTCGACGGCGGTCTCGACGATGGCGTCGACGTCGACGCGGTCGTCGGCCTCGAGGGCGGCGAGGACCATCTTCTCGATGCCGCCGAGGATGAAGAGGGCGACGAGGCGCAGGCGGGGGCGCGGCATCGCCTTCACGACGCCGGCGTGGATGGCGACGGCGAGGTCGGCCTCGATGGCGGTGAGGACGAGGTCGTCGATGCGGCGGAGCGCGCGCGCGATCGTCGCCGAGCCGTCGCCGGTGGTGCGCGCCTCGCGGAAGACGAGGCGCAGCGTGGCCTCGTCGGCGAAGACGGCGTCGAGCATCTCGCGGAGGCGGGCGCGGCAGAGGCGCTCGACGGCGTCGAGGTCGATGCCGATCCCGATCGCGCTCCCGGCGGAGGGGAGGGGCGCGCGGATCGGCGCCCGCGCCTTGAGGACGCCGTCGATGCGGGCGGCGGTGTCGTCGAGGATCGCGGTGAGGACGCCGTCTTTGTTCTCGAAGTATTGGTAGAGCGTGCCGCGGGCGATGCGGGCCGCCTTGCAGATGTCGTCGATGTTGGCGCGCTGGTAGCCGCGACGGGCGAAGACGGCCTTGGCGACGTCGAGGATCTGGGCGCGGCGCGTCTCGGCAGGGAGGTAGGTGCGCCGGCCGCGGCGTCCCGGCGCGCGCGCGGTCGCGGTGGGCTCGGGCGTGCGGCGGCCGCGCGGTTTGAGAACTGACATGTCAGTTCTATAAATCGAATCTGACATCAGTGTCAATTGTAGAGCGGCTGGCCGGGCGCGCCAGCCGACGTTATGTCGGGCGCATGCGCATCCTCGCCCTCAACGGCAGCCTGCGGGCCCGATCGTCGAACGGGGCCGTCCTCCGCGCGCTGGCCGAGCTCGCCCCGCCCGGCGTCGAGGTCGCCGTCGACGACAGCCTCGGCGAGCTGCCGCACTTCAACCCCGACCTCGACGAGGAGGGCGCCGTCCCGCCGCCGCCCGTCGCCGCCCTGCGCGCGCGCCTCGCCGCCGCCGACGCGGTGATCGTCTGCTCCCCCGAGTACGCCCACGGCGTCCCCGGCGCGCTGAAGAACGCCCTCGACTGGCTCGTCTCCGACGTCCCGCTGATCGGTAAGCGCGTCGCCGTCCTCGCCGTCTCCCCGTCGGGCGGCGCGCACGCGCACGCGCACCTCGTCGAGACGCTCCGCACGATGTCCTGGACCGTCGTCGAGCCCGCGTCGCTCCGCGTCCAGCTCGGCCGCGCCCAGCTCGACGCCGACGGCCGCCTCGCCGACCCCGCCGTCCGCGACCGGCTGCGCGCCGCCGTCGCCGCCCTCGTCGCCGCCGCCTAGCGACGATCTAAGGCGACTCGCCGGCCGCGAGCCGCCGCGCCAGCGCCTGCAGCGACTGCAGATGCGACGTCGTCACCTGATAGGCGCGCTTGCGCTTCAGGCCCTTGGTCGCGAACAGCCGCGCGATCCCGTGCGCCTCGGCGGTCGACTGCATGAGGACGAGCGTCGTCCCGTCGCCGCGATCGAGGAGATGGATGCGCCCCTGCGTGTGGAGGTAGGGCGCCCACCCCTCGAAGACCAGCAGCGCGTCGGTCACGGCCTCGTGCACCGTGAGGACGTGATCGGCGATCCGCGACGAGAAGCGGATCACGTGGCGCCCGCGCTCGTCGTCGGGGAGCACCTCGGCCCAGCGGATGTCGGTGAAGCGCTCGGCCCACCGCGCGTACTCCGTCAGCCACCGATGCACCGCCGCGCGCGGGGCCGCGATGATCGCCCGCCCCTCCTGCCAGTTCCCGTCGGTGTCGGGCAGATCGCGCAGCTCGATCCCGGGCGGCGGCGCCGGCGTCGCCGCGCGAGCCAGCCCCGCCCCGAGCAGCATCCCGACGACGACCAGCGCGCGCATCTCGTCCGAGGATACGGCCCACGCGCCGCGGCGGATCGCCGATTTGCGTGACGAATGCGACGACGACCCCTTGCGCCGCGGCCTCAGGTGTGCACGGAATCCTCGCCGGAGGAACAAGACCCGTGCACGTCTACCTGACCGCTCGTCACATCGGCCTGACCGACGCCATCCGCGCCCACGTCGAGAACCACCTCGTCGAGGCCGTTCGCAGCCACACCAGCCTCAAGGTCAACCGCATGCAGGTCCAGCTCGACCAGCAGGGCGACCGCGGCAACAACTTCGTGTGTCACGTCGAGCTCGAGCTCCCGGGGCACCACAACATCAACATCCGCGAGGACGCCGGCGACCTCTACGCCGCGATCGACGTCGCCAAGGATCGCCTCCTGCGCGCGCTCGTCGACTACCGCGACCGCATCCTCACCGAGAAGCGCCACCCGTCGGAATCGTGATTCGGCCCACGAATTCCCAACGTCGATAGCGACGCGACCGCGCCGCGTCGCCGTTTCCGTCTAGCTCAAAAAATTCACAGTCGACAGCACGCGCCGCATCGGCGACGATCGGCCCGCCCCACACGTGCATCCCACGCGCAAGGAGGCAGGCCCGGTGCAGTCATCGGTGCGCTCGCGGTTCCGGATCGGCTGTGTCGTTGCGGTGCTCGCGTCGGTGCTGGCGTGGGCGCCCGCGTCGGTGCGCGCGGAGGACGCGAGCGACGGCGGTGCGGCCGCGGCGGCGGCAGCCGTCGTCGAGCCGCCCGCGCACACCGACAAGAGCAAGAGCAGCGACAAGCCCCCGAAGCCCGACAAGGCCGAGAAGCCCGCCGAGAAGCCCGCCGAGAAGGCGACGGCGACGGCGACCGTGCGCATCGGCGATCGCAAGGTGTTCGCCATCCACCTCCCGCGCGCCGGCCTCACCGCCGAGGCGCGCGCGCGCCGCGTCTCGCAGATCCTCGAGCAGCTCGTCGAAGAGGGCCACCCCGGCGAGATCCGCAACGAGGTGAAAAGCGGCGTCGCCGTCGTCTACGCCGGCACCACCCCGGTCATCCAGCTCGTCGAGGAGGACGCCACCGCCGCCGGCGACTCGTCGCTCGAGGTCCACGCCGAGAGCGTCGCCTCGACCGTCCGCGCCGCCGTCCGCACCGAGCTCCGCCGTCGCGAGACCGCCAACGTCGTCTTCTCGTTCTCGCTGATCGTGCTCCTCGGGCTCGTGTCGTTCCTGCTCCTCCGCGGCGTCTCGCGCGCCGCCCGCCGCGTCTCGGCCGCGCTCTCGTCGCCGGAGCGCCACATCCCCGGCCTCCGCATGGGCTCGATCGAGGTCCTCACCCCCGCGGCGGTGAAGGTCGCCGTCTCGACGTCGGTGAGCATCGCCAAGCCCATCGTCCAGCTCGGCATCCTGTTCGGCTGGGTGCTCTTCTCGCTGTCGCTGTTCCCGGCGACGCGCGGCATGGGCAGCAAGGTCACCGGCTTCGTCCTCGACCCGATCACGACGCTCCTCGGCCGCCTCGGCAGCGCGCTCCCCGTCGTCGTCCTCGTCGGCATCGGCGCCTTCGCGCTGGTCATGCTGCTGCGCTTCCTGCGCGTCTTCTTCGACTCCGTCTCCACTGGAGACATCGCGCTCGGCTGGCTCCCGCGCGAGCTCGCCACGCCCGTCGGAGTCGTCGCCCGCCTCGCCGCCATCACCGTCGCGCTCCTCGCCGCCGCGCCGCTCGTCACCGGCGACGACGCGGGCTCCCTGCGCATCGCCGGCGTGGCCCTCGTCGGCGCGGTGGCCCTCGGCGCGACGCCCGCCGTCGCCAACGCCGCCGCCGGCCTGGTGCTCCTCTTCGGCCGCCGCCTCCACCCCGGCCTCTTCATCGAGCTCGGCAGCGACGCCGGCCGCCTGACGGCCGTCACGCTGCACGAGCTCCGCCTCGAGGACGCGACCGGCGCCGAGCTGCGCATCCCGCACCTGGCGGCGCTCGTCCGGCCGCTCCGCATCCTCGGCGACGCGCCGAGCGCCGCCTACGAGATCACCGTCGACGCCAAGGCCCCGCAGGGCAAGGTGCGCAAGGCGCTCGCCGACGCCGTCCGCCGCCAGGGGCGCGCGGTGCAGGTCGAGCTCGTCGAGATCGAGGGCTCGGACATCGCCCGCTACCGCGTCGTCGGCGCCGTCAACCCCGGCGAGGACGACCTCGCCTCCGCCATCGCCGACGCCCTCACCCGCGACGGCCTCGCCTTCCAGCGCATCCGCAAGCTCGGCGGCGGAGGCCGCTGATGAGGTGGTTTCGCGACGGTGGTGAGCGGCGTGGCGCTTCCTTTTACACGGAGGTCGGAGGTCGGAGGTCGGATGGGGTTTGTTTCTGTCAAACAAGAACTCCGTCCGTCCTCCGACCTCCGACCTCCGTGTTGAAGGAAGCATTCCGAACGCCACCACCCTCTCGGTGCGTCGCATGAGCGCGTTCGTCCTGGTGATGGCGCTCGTCGGCATCTCGTACGTGGCCGGCCTCTTCGGGCCGGGGCGCTCGATCCGCGGGCTCGGCCTGCCGTCGGGGATCGAGTGGGTGGCGGTCGGCGTCGTCCTCGGCCCCGGCGTCCTCGGCGTCATCGACCACGCGGTCCAGACCGACGTCGAGCCCATCGTCTTCGTCGCCGTCGGCTGGCTCGCCCTTGTCCTCGGCGTCGACTACGGCGTCATCCGCCGTCGCCGCCTGCGCGCCGGTCGCATCGCGCTCGGCCTCGTCGCCGGCGCCGTCACCCTCGCCGCGGTCTCGGGCGCCGTCTGGCTCGCCGCGCCCCACGTCGCGCTCTTCGCCACCCTCGGCCCGCTCGATCGCCTCGTCCTCGCGCTCGGCGCCGGCGCCGTCGCCACCGAGAGCACCTCCAACGCCATCCGCTGGGTCGCCGAGCGCCACGGCGCGCGCGGCCCGCTCTCCGAGCTCCTCGACGACCTCGCCGAGGCCAAGGACGCCGCCCCCATCCTCGCCGCCGGCGTCGCCGTCTGCCTCCGCCCGTCGACGACACTCGATGACAGCGTCGCCCGCGCGCTCCCCGCGCAGCCGCTGGTCCTCTTCGGCGCCGCCCTCGGCACCGGCCTCCTCCTCGGCGGCGCCGCCGCGATCCTCCTCCGCAAGGAGACGCGCGGCGAGCAGCGCTGGGGCATCCTCGTCGGCACCGTCCTCCTCGCCGTCGGCGCGATGGCCCGCCTCGGGCTCCCCGTGGTCACCTCGCTCTTCGGCCTCGGCCTCGCCGTCGGCCTCCTCTCGCGCCACCGCGACGAGGTCTCGGCGATGATCGACCCCACGCGACGCGGCGCGCTCCTGCCGGCGCTGCTCCTCGCCGGCGCGCGCCTCGAGCCGACCACCGCGCTCTCCGCCGCCGCGCTCTTCGCCGTCGCCCTCGGCGCCCGCGCCGTCGCCCTCGCCACCGTCGGCGTCGCCGTCGGCCGCGGCGCGCGCCTCCTCGCCGGCCCGGCGATGCTCAGCTCGGGCGAGCTCTCCGTCGCCATCGGCCTCAGCCTCGCGCTGGCCGTCCCCGGCGCGATCGGCGAGTCGCTCCTCGCGCTCTCCGTCGTCGGCGCGCTCCTCGGCGAGCTGGTCGGCCCCGTCGCCCTGCGCGCCGCGCTCCGCCGCGCCGGCGAGATCGGCCGCGCCCACGACGCCCCCAGCGACGACGCCCCCGCGCCCGACGAGAAGGAGGCGGCGGCGTGAGCGGCGGCGGCCACGCGCGCGAGCGCCAGACGCTCTTCGATCGCGTCCAGCAGGCGGCGGTCCTCGCGCTCCTCTTCGGCCTGCTCTACGCCGCGACCCGCGCGGTCCCCCAGGCGGCGGGCGCGCTCTCGTCGGTGGCGGGCATCGGCTTCCTCCTCCTCGCCGGCACGCTCGCCTCCGAGCTCCTCGAGCCGCTGCGCATCCCGCACCTCACCGCCTACATCCTCGCGGGCATGCTCGCCGGCCCCTACGGCCTGCACCTCCTCGACCACGAGACCGTCACCGAGCTCAGCAAGACCAACTCCCTCGCCCTCGCCCTCATCGCCCTCGCCGGCGGCGCCGAGCTCCGACTCGTCGATTTACGAAAAACCGCGCGCTCCCTCGCCTGGACGACGCTGTTCCAGAGCCTCTTCACGTTCATCTTCACGACGGCGCTCTTCTTCGCCTTCACCGGCTTCCTGCCGTTCGCCCGCGACCTGCCGTTCGCCGAGCGCGCCGCCGTCTCGCTCCTGTGGGGCGTCGTCGCCGTCACCCGCAGCCCGTCGGCGACCCTCGGCGTCCTCGCGCAGACGCGCGCCAACGGCCCCGTCGCCCAGGCCACGCTCGCCTCGGTGATGGTCTCCGACGTCGTCGTCCTCGTCGTCCTCGCGGTCACGCTCACGCTGGTGCGCCCGCTCATCGAGCCGGGCGCGACGCTGTCGATGACCAAGCTGGTCGGCCTCGGCCACGAGCTCCTCGGCTCGGTGTCGCTCGGCACCACGCTCGGCCTGGTCCTCGTCGTCTACCTGCGCTTCATCGGCCGCCAGCTGGTCCTCGTGCTCTTGCTGCTCGGGTTCGGCTTCACCGAGGTGCTGAAGTACCTGCACTTCGAGCCGCTCCTCACCTTCCTCGTCGCCGGCTTCATCGTCCAGAACCTCTCGTCGCAGGGCGAGAAGTTCCTCCGCGCGCTCGACGGCGTCGGCGCGGTCGTCTACGTCGTCTTCTTCGCCGGCGCCGGCGCGCACCTCGAGATCCCCATCCTGCGCCAGCTCGGCGTCATCGCGCTCGCGCTCTGCCTCGGCCGCGTCGCTTTCGCCTGGCTGGCCAACCGCGCCGCCGCGCGCGTCGCCGGCGACCCGCCGGTCCTCCGTCGCTGGGGCTGGGTGGGCCTGGTGTCGCAGGCGGGGATCGCGCTCGGCGTCGGCTCGGTGATCGAGCGCAACCTCCCCGGCTACGGCGCGCAGGTCCGCGCGCTGGTCATCGCCACCGTCGCCATCAACGAGATGCTCGGCCCCGTCCTCTTCAAGACCGTCCTCGACCGGACCGGCGAATCGCGCACCGACGACCACGCCTGACGGCTGCCGCGCGAATTCGTGTAAAATCGTCACGCATGAATCTGCTCGTCACCGGAGGAGCCGGCTTCATCGGCGCCAACTTCGTTCGGCGCCGTCGCGCCACGCACGCGGACGACCGCCTCGTCGTCCTCGACGCGCTCACCTACGCCGGGAACCTCGCGTCGATCGCCGACGTCCCCGGCATCACCTTCGTCAAAGGGGACATCTGCGACGCCGACACCGTCGAGCGCACGATGCGCGAGCACGCCATCGACGCGGTCGTCCACTTCGCCGCCGAGAGCCACGTCGACCGCTCGATCTACGGGCCGCTCGCCTTCGTGCGCACCAACGTCGACGGCACGGCGACGCTCCTCGAGGTCTCGCGCAAGCTTTCTGTCAAGCGCTATCTCCAGGTCTCCACCGACGAGGTCTACGGCGACCTCGGCCCCGACGATCCGCCCTTCAGCGAGAAGACGCCCATCGACCCGCGCTCGCCCTATTCGGCGTCGAAGGCGGCGGCCGACCACCTCGTCCTCGCCTGGGCGCACACCTACAAGTTCCCGGCGCTGATCACGCGCTGCTCGAACAACTACGGGCCCTATCAGTTCCCCGAGAAGCTGATCCCGCTCATGATCCTGAACGCGCTCGAGGACAAGCCGCTGCCGGTCTACGGCGACGGCAAGAACGTGCGCGACTGGATCCACGTCGAGGATCACTGCGACGCGGTCTCGGTCGTCCTCGACCGCGGTCGCGTCGGCGAGGTCTACAACGCCGGCGGCCGCTCCGAGCGCAAGAACATCGACATCGTCCGCGCCATCCTCGGCCTCGTCGGCAAGCCCGAGTCGCTGATCAAGTACGTCACCGACCGCCCCGGCCACGACCGTCGCTACGCCATCGACTGCGACAAGATCGAGCGCGAGCTCGGCTGGGCGCCGCGCCACCGCCTCGAGGAGGGGCTCGCCGAGACGGTCGCCTGGTACCGGGCCAACGCGCCCTGGTGGCAGGCCATCCGCAGCGGCGATTATCAACATTGGTACGAGCGCAATTACGGTCGGCGGGGGGAGAAACCGTGATGAAGGGGATTATCCTCGCCGGCGGCTCGGGGACGCGGCTTCACCCATTGACCCGCGTCGTCTCGAAGCAGCTCCTGCCGATTTACGATAAGCCAATGATTTATTACCCGCTCAGCACGCTCATGCTGGCGGGCATCCGCGAGATCCTCATCATCTCCACGCCGCAGGACACGCCGCGCTTCCGCGAGCTCCTCGGCGACGGCTCGCAGTGGGGGCTCCAGCTCGACTACGCGGTGCAGCCCAGCCCCGACGGCCTGGCGCAGGCCTTCATCATCGGCCGCACCTTCGTCGGCGACGGCGCGGTCTCGCTGGTCCTCGGCGACAACATCTTCTACGGCAACGCGCTCACCTCTCGCCTCGCGCGCGCCGTTCAGCGGACGCAGGGCGCGACGGTGTTCGGCTACTGGGTGCGCGACCCCGAGCGCTACGGCGTGGTCGAGCTCGACAAGACCACCGGCCGCCCCATCGCCATCGTCGAGAAGCCGACCGAGCCGAAGTCGAACTGGGCGGTGACCGGCCTCTACTTCTACGACAACCAGGTGCTCGACATCGCCGCCGGCCTGAAGCCGTCCAAGCGCGGCGAGCTGGAGATCACCGACGTCAACGCCGAGTACCTCAAGCGCGAGCAGCTGCACATCGAGCTCCTCGGCCGCGGCGACGCCTGGCTCGACACCGGGACGCACGACTCGCTGCACGAGGCGGCGACCTTCGTGCAGATCATCGAGCACCGCCAGGGGCTCAAGATCTCCTGCCCCGAGGAGATCGCCTACCGCATGGGCTTCATCGACGGCGCGCAGCTGCAGCGCCTCGCCGAGCCGCTCAAGAAGAGCGAGTACGGGCGCTACCTGCTCGACCTGCTGCGCTGACGAATTCTGTCAATCAACATTTGCGGCAGCATCAGCTTGGCCAGCGTGCGCGCCGTCGCCGCCGGGTCGACGAGCCCGCGCGCCGCGGTCACGCTGTCGACGAGGTGGCGCAGCGCCGGCCCGCGCTTGGTCTCGGCCATCGCGTGCGCCGCCGCCAGGTGCGCCGTCGCCACGCGCCGCTTGAAGCGCGGATCGTCGCGCAGCATCGGCTCCTTCACCTTGAGGTCGTCGAGCACCGCCAAGAGCGAGAGCGCGATCTTGGCCAGGTTCTTGTCGCCGGAGAGCTGCCCCTCCGAGTAGCGGTAGCGAATGAGCGGGTAATCGATGAAGGCGGCGGTGCCCAGCTTCGAGACGCGCATGAGGTACTCGTAGTCGACGTCGTTGCCGAAGCGCTGCTCGCAGAAGCCGGCCTTCATCGACGCCGCGCGCGTCATCACCACCGTCGGCGGGTGGAGGAAGTTCCCCCAGATCATCTTGTCGTAGACGTGGCCGTGGTAGACCGGCACCGTCGCGGGCAGCTCGGGCGGCGGCGTCGGCAGCGACTCGATCCCGCGCGTGGAGAGCGTCTCCTTCGACGGGAAGAGCCCGCCGAGGCCGTGGCGCGCGATCTGCGCGTAGTAGGCGGCCGCGTGCGAGCGCTCGTAGTAGCCCTCGGCGTCGAAGGCCGAGAAGTCGGTGGCGATGACCACGCACTCGGGGTGCTGCTGCAAGAAGGCGATCTGCAGGCTGAGCTTCTCGGGCATCCAGACGTCGTCGTGATCGAGCCAGGCGATGTAGTCGCCGCGCGAGCGGAGGAAGCCGTTGTTGCGCGACGCCGCCAGCCCCTGGTTTTGCTGCTTGACATAAAGGAGCCGGTCGCCGTAGCGCGCGCAGACCTGGGCGGTATCGTCCTTGCTGCCGTCGTCGACGATGATGAGCTCGATGTTCGGGTAGGTCTGCGCGAGGACGCCGTCGATGGTCTCGGCGACGACGTCGGCCCGGTTGTAGACGGGGATGATCACGCTGACGAGCGGAAGGGTGGCCACGATATGACGGTCGCATCGCGGCCGGGGCTGGTCAACTGCCGCGCGGGTTACTCGAGCGTGACGCTCCGGCGGAGGGTGCCGCGCGCGCTGCCGTCGGCGTTGTAGGTGGTGATGGCGAGCTCGCGCGGGCCGAGCTGGGTAAACCGATAGCGGACGGCGTCGCGCGTCGAGCGGGTCTGGCCGGTGACGCTGTCGGTGAGGAGATAGCCGTCGGCGCGGACCTCGATGGCGGCGACGGCGTCGGGGGCGCGCTCGAGCGCGACCTCGTAGAGCGCGGCGCCCATCTGGCGGATCGAGACGGCGGTGCCGGCCGTCACATCGATCCAGCCGACGCCGCGGGCGACCTTGGCGCCGCTCGCGTCGAAGCCGAGGACCTCGAAGGCGCGGCCGGTGCCCTCCGACGAGAAGGTGTAGCTCGTCGGGAAGTTGTCGCCGTCGGCGCGGGTCGCCTTGCCGATGAGGTAGCCGTCGACGCGGTACTCGACGCGGGCGACGCGGGCGCCGGCGAGCGCGCGCAGGTCGTAGCTGCTCGACGGCTGGCGCGCCCAGTAGACCTCGATGGGATCGAGGCGCGGGGCGCCGGCGGCGAAGGCGCGCAGCTCGTCGAGCGTGCCGTTCCAGACGTTGACGTCGATGCCGCCCGAGGCGCCGGGGACGCTGCCGCTCTCGGAGTACTGCCAGAAGCGCCAGGTGGACCAGGTGTCGGGGACGTGCGGGCAGCTCACGCCGTAGTTGGCGACCCACAGCGGGCGCTTGGCGAACTGCGCGGTCCCCGAGGCCGGCAGCGTCTCCCAATAGCCGATCGACGTGTAGATGATCGGCGAGCGGCCGGTGGCGGCCTCGACGCGGCTCACCCAGGCGGCGGCGCGCGCGATCACCGTCGAGGAGGACATCCCGTCGGAGGTCTCGAGATCGAGCACCGGCGGGAGATCGCCCGGCTCGAGCGCGCCGATCGCGTCAAGCAGTAAATCCGCCTGGGCGATGGGGTCCTCGGAGGCGCGGAAATATTGATAGACACCGCGGATGAGGCCGTTCTGCTTGAGGGCGGCCCAGTTGCGGGCGAAGGTCGGGTCGCGGAAGGTGGTGCCGTCGGAGACGCGGGTGAAGGCGAAGGCGCGGCCGGAGCGCTTCACCGCCGCCCAGTCGACGCTGCCCTGGTAGTAGCTGACGTCGAGGCCCTCGACGGTGGGGCCGGCGGCGCAGACGCGCAGCGCGGCTTCGGTGTCGTCGCCGCCCGTGGTGCCGTCGGTGGCGAGCGAGCCGCCGCAGGCGGCGAGGGTGGTGGCGACAAGGAGCGTGACGGAGCGGGCGTGATTCACGGGCGACCTCCGGGTGGGAGCGGTCGCACGCTGAGCAAGCACGGTGCCGACGCGCGCGCGGCGGTGCGCACGGTCGGTTGCGCGTCCGTGGCCCGGCCGGTGTAGACGGTCGTCTACGCTCGTCGACGGCGCGACTGCGCACTGCCGTCAGCAGCGCGAGGTCCCGAGCCCCGGCGCCACCGAGAGACGCTTTTTTTACACGGAGGACGGAGGAGGGAGACCGGACGGAGTGATCGTGTCTAACAAAAACTCCGTTCGAGCTTCGACCTCCGTCCTCCGTGTAAAGGAAGCGCGACGCGCCCCTTCACCGTGTGGACGCGAGCGCCGCGGCCGCCGCGCGATCGGCCTCGCGCCCGACGGCGGCAAAGGTGTCCCGCGCGCGCCCGGCGAGCTCGCGCACGCGCGCCGCGTCTTCGGAGCGCCCACGCCCGCGGAGCGCGCGCGCCAGCGTCAGCTCGGCCTCGGCGCGATCGCTCGGCTCGCCGGGGTTGGCCGGCGCGGTGAGGATCGTCAGCGCGCGCTCGAGCGGCGCGACCGCCTCGGCGAAGCGCGCGCGGTCGACGGCGAGCTCGCCGCGCGACACCAGCACCGTCGCGAGGTCGCCGTGCGTGGGGCCGAGCGCGGCGGTGAGGATCCGCTCCGCCTCGGCGAGGTGGCGCGCCGCCTCGTCGAAGCGGCGCTCGCGGCGGGCGAGCTCGCCGAGGTCGTAGTGGGCCGTCCCGAGGTCGCGCGGGTCGAGCTCCTTGGCCGCCTTCCGGATGCGGAAGCAACGTTCGAACGCGGCGCGCGCCTCGGCGAGGCGGCCGAGGTTGCGGAGGTCGGTGCCGACGCTGTCGAGCACGGTGGCGACCTCGGGATCGTCGGGGCCGGCCTGCTTCTCGACGAGGGCGAGCTCGCGGCGGTGCATGGCCAGCGCGTCGGCGTCGCGCCCGAGGCCGCGCAGCGTCCCGCCGAGGTTCGACAGCGCGTAGCTCACGTCGGGGTGGTCGGGGCCGAGCGCCGCCTCGCGGATGGCGAGGGCGCGGCGGGCGAGCGGCTCGGCCTCGGCGTACTGGCCGCGGCGGTTGAGGAGCCCGACGAGGTGCTCGAGCGCCACCGCCACCTCGGGGTGGTCGGGACCGTCGAGCTCCTCGAGCCGGGCGAGCGCGCGGCGGGCCAGCGTGAGGCCGGCGTCGATTTGATCGCGAGACAGATAGACGATGGTCAGGTTGGCCATCGCGCGCGCCGCGTAGATCGCCGAGCCGGGGCCCGCGCGCTCGAAGCCGGCCACCGCCTGCTCGAAGAGGCGCGTCGCCTCGTCGAGCTTGCCCTGGCGCAGCGCCAGCGTCGCCATATGGTTCTGGCGCGCGGCGTCCAATTCGATCGACCCGCCGAGGCGCTCGATGGCCGCCTGCGCCGCGCGGTCGAGCGCCGGCACCTCCGCCTGGCGCCCCGGCTGCGCGGCGACGACGAAGAGCTGGCTGGTGCGCGCGCGCGCGACGACGGCGTCGTAGCGGCCCGCCTCGCCCGCGAGCGTCGCCTCGGCCAGGGCCTTCTCGGAGGCGGCGGCGTCGCCGTTCACGTTCTCGAGGCTGCCGAGCACCAGCCAGGCCTCGGCCTCGACGGGGCGATAGCCGCTCGCCTGGGCGGCGGCGACGGCGGCGCGCGCCACCTCGCGCCCCTTCGGCCAGCGCCCGACGTCGAGGAGCGCGCGCGCATCGGCGATCTGTCCGCGCGCCGCCGCCACCCGCGCCGCCTCGGCGGGATCGCGCGGCGGCCGCACCGTCTGCATGAGCTGCTTCACGTCGGCGCAGGCGTCGACGCGCGGCAGCCGCCCGACGGCCTCGGGCGCCTTGTCGACGAGCTTGTCGTCGGCGGCGAGGAGCTGGGTGGTGAGCGCCGCGAGCTCGGTGCGCCGATCGCGCAGGCACTGCATGCGAAGATCGAGGAGCTCCTCCGACTGCTCGCCGCGCGCGCGCGTCGCGAGGCAGGACTCCTCGTGCATCGCGGCCCACGACGCCGCCCAGCCGTCGAGCCCGCGCGAGACCGCGGCAGCGACGGAGGCGGCGTAGGGGCGGCTGGTGCGCGCGAAGGCGGCGGCGAGCGCGTCGCGGCGCGCGGCGTCCCACACGCCGGCGAGCTGCGCGCCGGCCCCACGGCAGAGGCGCGCCGGATCGGCGGCGCGGCGCGCGAGGAGGACGCCGGTCGCGCCGGCGGCGAGGGCCACCCCGGCGGCGGCGCCGGCGACGACGCGCACGACGGTGCGGCGCGGGTCGCGGCCGAGCGCGGCGAGGAGGGCGTCCATCGACTCCCAGCGCGCGGCCGGATCGGCGGCGAGCCCGACGGTGACCGCGCGCCGCAGCCAGGCGGGGATGCGGCGGCCGCGCGGGATCGGGCGGAGGGCGCCGGCGCGGATGGCGGCGTGCAGCTCACCGACGGTGGCGCCGGCGAACGGGCGCTCGCCCGCGAGGGCCTCCCAGAGCGCGACCGCGAAGGAGAAGACGTCGGCGCGCGCGTCGACGGGCGCGCCCTCCATCTGCTCGGGCGCCATGTAGGCCGGCGTCCCGACGAGCGAGCCGGTCTCGGTCAGCGTGCGCGTCACCGGCGCGTCGGTCAGCGACGGCGCCGCCGGCCCGCTCTCGACGGCGGCCGCCCCGGCGCGTGCCAGCCCGAAGTCGGTCACCCGCACGCTGCCGTCGCGCCCGACGAGGACGTTGTCCGGCTTGAAGTCGCGGTGGACGACGCCCGCGCGGTGGGCGGCGGCGAGGCCGCGCCCGGCTGCGACGAACAGCGCGACCACCTCGGCCGGGGAGCGGGGCGCCGCGCGGAGGTGCGCGCCGAGCGTCACGCCGTCGACGAGCTCCATGGCGATGAAGACGCGATCGCGGTGGTGCCCGACGTCGTAGACGGCCACCACGTGCGGGCTCGAGAGGCGCGCCAGCACTTGCGCCTCGCGCGCCAGCCGCTCCTCGAGCTCGGCGGCGGCGGCGGCGCGCGCGCGATCGGGCCGCAGCAGCTTGAGCGCGATCTGCCGCCCGAGCTGCGGATCGTCGGCGGCGTAGACCGTCCCCATCGCCCCCGCCCCGACGGTGCGCACGATGCGGTAGCGCCCGACCACCGTCCCGGGCGCGAGCTCCTCGACGCCGCCCTCGCCGTCGCTGTCCGAGCGCAGCGCCGACACCAGCTCGCGACAGGAGTCGCACCCGTCGAGGTGCTCGACGAGCGGGCCACGACCGATCTCCGGCTGGCGCCCCTCGACGTAGTCGAGCAGCTCGTTCTCGTCGGGGCACCCCATCGTCACGCCGCGGCCCGGCCTCGGGTGTACCACGCCGCTGTGCCGACCGCCGCTCCACGGCCCATCGGGCGCGCCCTTTGCTCCCCACCGCCGCATGGCGAAGAGAGGGAAGCAGCGGGTCGTGGTGGTCACGGGCGCGTCGAGCGGCATCGGGCGCGAGGTGGCGCTGCGCCTGGCGCGGCGCGGGGACAGCGTCGTCGTGGCCGCGCGGCGCGGGGAGGCGCTCGAGGAGGTCGCCGCCGAGTGTCGCGCGCTCGGCGGCCAGGCGATGGCGGTCCCGACCGACGTCGCCGATCCGACCGCCGTCGAGGCGCTGGCGACGAAGGCGGTGGCGGCCTACGGGCGCATCGACGCCTGGATCAACGACGCCGGGGTCTACCTCCTCGGAGCGCTCGACGAGACGCCGGTCGAGATCGAGGCGCGCGTCCTCGACGTGAACCTGCGCGGCGTGTTGCACGGCGCGCGCGAGGCGGCGCGCGTCATGAAGCACCAGCGGCACGGGGTGATCGTGAACGTGTCGTCGCTGGCGGCGCGCGCGCCGTACGGGCTCGCGGCGGTCTACTCGGCGTCGAAGGCGGGGGTGCGCGCGCTCGGCGAGGCGCTGCGCCAGGAGCTCGTCGGCACCGGCGTCCACGTGGTCACCATCTATCCGCAGGGCGTCGATACGCCGCTCTTCCAGCACGGGGCGAACTTCACCGGGCGGGCGATGCGCGCGATGCCGCCGCTCATCTCGCCCGAGCGCGTGGCGCGCGCCATCGTCAACGCGATCGAGCTGCCGCGCGGCGAGATCCCCGTCGGTGGCGCGACCCGCCTGTTCACGCTGATGCGCCTCCTCCTCAGGCCGCTCTTCGACGTCACGCAGCCGCGGCTGGTGCGCGCGCTGCACCTCGAGCGGACGCCCGCCGTCGGGACGGCGGGGAACCTGTTTCAGCCGGGCGGCCCGACGACGGTGCGCGGCGGGTGGCTCCACGCGCGCCGGCGCTGGCTGCTCGTCGGAGGAGTGGGCGCGGCGGTGGCGGCGCTCGTCGCTGCGGCGCGGCTCCCGGCGGCCCGCGCGCGGCTGCCCCGGCTGCGCGCGGCGCTCGGCCGCTGACCACGGCGCGGCGGCCTACGCCCTGCACGTCGTCGACGGGCCCAGCCCCCGTTCCCCAAGCAGGAGCAGCAGCCGAGCGGCCCCGAGGCGGCGATGCGGCCGCGCCCCGACTACGGCGAGGAGAGCTACCGCGGCTTCGGGCGGCTCACCGGCAAGGTGGCGATCATCACCGGCGGCGACAGCGGCATCGGGCGCGCCGTCGCGCTCGCCTTCGCGCGCGAGGGGGCCGACGTGGTCATCGCCTATCTCGACGAGCACGAGGACGCGCACGAGACCCAGCGCGTCGTCGAGGCGTCGGGCCGGCGCGCATCTCGTGGCGGCGATCTCGCCGACGACGCCCACTGCCGGCGCGTGGTCGACGAGGCGGTGCGGACCTTCGGGCGCATCGATCTCCTCGTCAACAACGCCGCCTTCCAGGGCAAGGCGGTCGAGCGCCTCGAGGAGCTCGACGCCGCGCGCGTCGAGCGCACCTTCCGCGTGAACGTCGTCGCGATGTTCAACCTGGTGCGCCACGCGCTGCCACACCTCCAGATGGGCGGCGCGATCATCCACACCGCGTCGATCCAGGCTACGCCGCGACGAAGGGCGCGATCGTGACCTTCACCAAGGGGCTCGCGCAGGAGCTCATCGGGCGCGGCGTGCGCGTGAACTGCGTCGCGCCGGGGCCGGTCTGGACGCCACAGCCGGCCGAGCTCGCGCTACGTGAACGGCGAGATCCTCGGCGTGACCGGCGGCAAGCCGCTCGCCTGAAGTGGGAGTAGGATGCGCGCATGGCCGAGACGACCCTCGACGTGCGCGCGCTCGACAAGGAGCAGGCCTACGCCGCGCTCGAAGAGCAGCTGACCGCGATCCTCGACGGCATCGACGACCCGATCGCCGAGATGGCGACGATGAGCTGCGTGCTCCACCAGGGGTTCGGGCACCTCTGGACGGGCTTCTACCGGACGGTGGCGCCGGGCCTCCTGCGCGTCGGGCCCTACCAGGGCACGCTCGGCTGCCTCGACATCGCCTTCGGGCGCGGCGTCTGCGGGACGGCGGCGGCGGAGCGGCGCACCGTCGTGGTCCCCGACGTCCACGCCTTCCCCGGGCACATCACCTGCGACGGGCGGTCGCGCTCGGAGATCGTCGTCCCGGTGTTCGATCGCGCGGGCGCGGTCATCGCCGTCCTCGACATCGACAGCGCCGAGCTCGGCACCTTCGACGAGCGCGACGCCCGCGCCCTCGAGCGCTGGGTCCGCCGCTTCGCGCGCTAGCCGCTAGACAGAAATCCGCATCAGCTCCGACACGGCCCGCGAAATCCGCTCCGCGTCGGGGCGAACGCCGAAGTGCGCACGAATCTCCCGATGGAGGACCTCCCCGACGGCGCTCGCGCTCCCGCCACTCTCCAACGTCCGCACGATCGCCGGAATCAAACAGTCGTACTCGTCTCGCGGCGGATTCATCTCGAGGAGATCGCACCTCCAAAGCAATTCACTGACCCTGTGCCAAAAGCCCAGCAAGGCACCACGACCGTTCGTCGCGTCTGTCACGCTGGCCGTCGCTTCCGACGATAGTGCTCGACGTAGTAATCCACAGCATGAGCAGTACCAGTCTCGTGAATGTCACCAGTTTCCCGGTCGACGTTGATCGGCGCGTTCCCTCCGACGGCGAATCGCATGTCTCCGGTTTCGAAAAACTCTCTTCGGACATAGAAGAAGACCCACCCGAAGTCCTCTTCCCGCGTTCTCTCGTCCAGGAGAACGAACGGGGCGGAATATCTCTTGCTCAGCCCCGAAACATACGTCTCTGCCACCTTGTAGGCTTCCGCTCGAGTCACTGAAGCTCTCCCGTCAGTGGCCCTGTCCGGGCCCTTCGTGGAAAAAGCCGTTCCAGCCGTCGAACCACGCGAGGACGCCCTCGAGCCGGTCGCGGAGCTCGTCGAGCGTCAGGCGCTCGACCTCGACGTGGCCCGCGGCGACGACGAGCTCGACCTCGATCGGCGGGCCCGGATGCACGCTGATCCAGTCGTCGTCGGCCGTCTTCGTGTGCCACGCGCCGCGCGACCGCGTGTACGTGATCTCGGCGTCTGGCCTCCACACGAACGAGAGCCCGTGCTTCACCCCCCACGCATCGAGCAGCTCCTTCAGCGTGTCCGCCATCCCCTGAGTGTGACGAGCTGCCGCGGGGTGCGCTAGACAGGAAATCGGGTCAGAGGGTGGTGTGGGTGGGGGCGCGGTCGCGCTCGGCGCGCTCGGCGTCGTCGGCGCAGTAGGGCGTCCAGGGCACGAGCGCGAGGCGGCGCGGGTCGATGCACTGCCCGCACTCGACGCAGACGCCGTAGCTGCCGGCGTCGAGGCGCTGCAGCGCCGCCTCGATCTGCTGCGCCAGCTCGGCCTCGCGCTCGCTCATGCGGATGCCGAAGTCGCGCGGCTCGTCGCGCTCGCTCTGGTCACCGTCGTCGCCGACCTCGTCGCGGAGCCCGGCGGGCGGCGTCTCGAGCGCGCGCCGCTCGGCGACCGCGCGCGCCCCCAGCTCGTCGAGGCGCCGCGTGAGGACCTCCCGCATCTGCCGTTCGAACTGCGCGCGCTCGTCGCTGGTCATGCCCGCTCCTCCGGTGTCTCCACCATGCAGAGGTAGGCCGCGACGGCGGCGGGGGCAGCTCTCTCGCTCGGGCCCTGGTCAACCTTCGATCAGCTTGGCGAGCGCCGAGAGGTCGCCGCGCGCGTTCTCGAGCTGCTCCTGCGCCTGGCTGAGCGCCTCGGTGACCACCTGCACCGACGAGGCGGGCTCGGTCATCACCGCCGTCTCGTCGCTGGCGGCGCGGATGCTGGCGCGCAGCTCGGCGAGGCGATCGCGCAGCGCCCCGAGCGCGTCGGACGCACCCTCGAGCGAGGGGCCACCGCCGCCGCCCGCCGGCGCGGCCTTCGCCGCCGCCAGCTCCTTCTCGAGCTTCTGCACCTTCTCGGCGAGCTGATCGCGCTCGTCCTCGGCGGCGCGGCGCTGGAGCCGCTCGGCGTCGGCGCGCTCGGCGTCCCCGCGCGAGGCCTCGAGCTCGGCCTCCAGCGTCGCCACGCGCTTCTTGGCGCGGTCGAGCTCGGCCTGCGCCTCCTCGAGCGCCGCGCCTCCGTCGGCGGCGGCGCGGGCCGCGGCGCGCGCGTCGGCCACCTCGGCCTCGAGCGCCTTCAGCTTATCCGTCAAGCGCGAATTCTCGGCCTGCGCCCTCTCCAGCTCGGCGCGGACCGCCTCCGCCGCGCGCTCGGCCTCGGCGCGCGCCAGCGCCGCCGCCTTCGCGCCGTCGTCGCCAGCCGCCGCCGCCTGCGCCGCCGCCGCCTTCGCCTCGGCGAGCGCCTTCTCCAACGTCGCTCGCTCCGTCGCCGCCGCGTCCGCCGCCGCCTTCGCCTCGGCCTTGGCGTCGGCGAGCGCCTTCTCGACGGTCGCGCGCTCCTTGGCCGCGGCCTCCGTCGCCGCCTTCACCTCGGCGCGCGCCTTGTCGAGCTCGGCCTTCACCGCCGCCGCGTCGCCGCCCGCGCTCTTCGCGTCCTTCTGCGCCTGCGCCAGCTCGGCCTTCGCCGCCTCGGCCGACGCCTGGGCCTCGGCCAGCGCCTTGTCGACGGCCGCGCGCTCGGTCGCCGCGCGCGCGAGCTCCGCCTTCGCCGCCGCCAGCGCCCGCTCCGCCTCGGCGCGCGCCGCCGCGCTCTCGTTGGCGTCGCGGGTGAGCTGCGCCCGCGCCTCGTCGGCCGACGCGTTCGCCGCCGACTCGATGCGCGCCGCGTGGTCGGTCGCCTCCTTCGCGCGCGCCTCGGCCTCCTTGGCCTTCGCCGCCGACTCCTTCGCCTGCGCCTCGGCAGCGACGGCGCGCGCCTCGGCCTGCTTCGCGCGCGCCTCCGCCTCGGCCGCCTTCGCGGCGGCCTCCTTGGCCTGCGCCT
>Ga0272446_1003321_pt1 | contig 20491 bp, 20 predicted proteins | sample YNPCB0061_FD_194587 | JGI IMG/M metagenome (GOLD analysis project Ga0272446, IMG submission 194587) | Hot spring microbial mat communities from Yellowstone National Park, WY, United States - YNP-CB-006-1 | ecosystem: Environmental > Aquatic > Thermal springs > Hot (42-90C) > Sediment | place...
AAGCGCGCCCGCTCCGGGTGGAAGCGGAAGACGCAGCGCCCCGTCACCAGCGCCTGCGCATGGCCGCGGCGGAACACGCCCGGCGCGCTCACGCCGGGGGCGGAGATGTGGTCCACCTTCTCGACCAGCACGCGGGGCGAATGCTCCTCGCGGAAGAGGATGGTCCGCGGCGTCATGAGGTACATGAAGGCGCTGCCGAAGGAGCCGGGGAAGCGCACGCCCATGCCCGGCCATTCCCCGGTGCCGATGAGGTTCAGGTTGGCCTGGCCGTCGATCTGCCCGCCGCCGAGGAAGAACAGGTCGATCCGCCCCTGGCCGGTGAGGTCGAAGAGTTCGCGCGTGCCCTCGGTGAAGGGGTTGCCGCTGCGCTTGTGCAGCAGGGACAGGCGCACCTCCTGGCCCATCAGCTTGACCAGCCAGCAGGCGGCGGCCGGGATGGGGGAAGCGGCGCCGACCGCGATGTGGCGCGCCGGCGGCGCCGAGGGATCGAGGATCAGCCGCGCCAGCGTGGCGGCGAGGCGTTCTTCCAGGGCGATGCTCATTCCGCGGCCACCTTCGGCGCCGAGCCGAACACCTCGCGGTCGAGCCAGGCCCGGAAGCCCTCCTCGGTCCGCGCCGCCCGCGCATAGTCGGCGACATGGGCCGCATCGAAGCCGTATTCGTCGAGCAGGGCGGCCGGATGCGCGCCGCGCTCGGCAATCGCGATGGCTGTGATGTAGGTCGCGCTGATGGCGCCGGGGGCGAGGCGCTCATCCTCCAGCAGGTTGCCCGGCACCAGCCGCTCCACCGTCACCAGCGCCGCCCTGGCGGCATGGGCGAGGGTCGCGCATTCGCGCCGGCGGCCGAGCCAGACATTGCCCGCGGCATCGGCCATGGCGGCGTGGAAGATGGCGACCTCCGGCGCGAGGGCGGGCAGCAGCACGATCGGGTCCTCCCCCGCGGCGGCGAAGGGATTTGCGATCACCTTCCAATCCGGGCGGTGGGCGAGGATGTCGCTGCCGATGATCCCGCGCAGCGGCAGGAAGGGCACGCCCTTCTCGGCCGCCTGCAGCATGGTGTGGATGGCCGGGCAGGTGGCGTCGCGGATGCGGATCCGCCCCTCCTTGAGCGCCGCCGTGAAGCGCGGCGCGAAGCCGGCCTCGCCGAGCGAGACGGCGGAGGTCTCGACCTCCGCCACACAGCCCGCGCCGATCAGGATGTCGGTGGCGAAGCCCGAGACCGGCACGCCGAGCAGCCTGAGGCCCCGCGCCCCGCGGCGGATCAGCGCCTTGGCGATGGCGACCGAGGGCAGGGAGTTGTCGGGCGGGATCGCCACCAGCGCGCCGTCCGGGATCAGGGCGGCGAGCGCATCGGGGCTCGGCATCATCATCGGCATCTCCTCCGTGATCCCGGTTTCTACGCCCCCGCCCCCGCCGCCGCTAGGCTGCCCGATCCGATGGACATGACCACGCGCAACGGCCCCCGCCTGATCCTGCGCCCGTGGCGGGAGACGGATCCCGAACCCCTCTTCGGCATCAATGGCGATGCCGAGAGCATGCGCCATTTCGCCGCGCCGATGACGCGGGCGGAGAGCGACGCCTGGGCGGAGCGCATGCAGACGCATATCGAGGCCCATGGCTGGGGCTTCTGGGTGGTGGAGGAACGCGGCGGCGCGCCCTTCGCGGGTGTGGTCGGGCTGATGACCATCCCGTGGGAGGCCCATTTCACGCCCGCGGTCGAGATCGGCTGGCGCATCGCGCCCGCCCTCCGCCGCCGCGGCTACGCACTCGAGGCGGCGCGGATCGCGCTCGCCTTCGGCTTCGGCACGCTTCGCCTGCCCGAGATCGTCGCCTTCACCGTCCCCGGCAACATCGCCTCCTGGCGGCTGATGGAGCGGCTCGGCATGCGGCGGGAGGGGGAGTTCGACCACCCGCGCCTGCCCCCGGGCCACCCGTTGCGCCGGCACCTCCTCCATCGTCGCCGGGCGGAGGCGGCGGATGCTTCATTCCTTGCGCTGCCGCGCTAATCTCGGCGCCCTGACAGGAACGATCCGGCAGGAGGTGACCGTGTTCCGACCCGCATCCGCTCTTCTCGCGGCAGCGCTTGCACTGGCCGCGGTGCCGGCAGCGGCGGCCACGGTTTCGACCGCCTGGGCCCGGCTGCAGTCGAACGACCAGGAGGCCTGCCTGAGGATCGCCTTCGCCGCCATCGAGGCGGTCGGCTTCCGCGCCAGCATCTCGCAGGACCGGCAGACGGTGTTCGGCTGGCGCGGCGAGGAGGCGCTCACCGTGCGCTGCATCGCCGGCCATGGCGTCGCCGCGGTCTTCGCCTGGGTCAACGACCAGTCGAACGACAGCGCGCCGCTCGTGGAGTCCGTCACGCGCGCCTTCCGCGCCCCCGGCGCGGCGGCCGGCGGCACCTTGGGCGGCGGCCCGGTCAAGCGCTAGGGGCCGCCCGCCCCCCCTTCCGCCCCGCGGCGGCGCCGGCGAGCGCCCCCCTTGAGCGCCGCCCGAGCCGGCCCAAATCAACTGCATGCTGCGCAAGGTCGCGACCTTCCGCATCGGCCTGCTGCTCGCCGCCGGCCTGCTGGCGGGCGGCGGCGCGCAGCGCCAGCCCGACCCCTCGGATGCCTGGCAGGAGGGTGCCTGGGCGGGCATCCCCCGCGCCCGCATCGAGCCCACCGCGGACGGCGGCCTGCTCGTCCTGGCCCAGGGTCAGGGCAGTTTCGTCTGGCGCTGGGAGCGCCGTCCGGCCGAATGCCTGAGCTGGCGCTGGCGGGTGGATGAGGGGCCGCCGCCGACGCGGCTCGACCGGCGCGGCGGGGACGATCGGGCGCTGTCCATCACCATCGGCTTCGCCGGCTGGCCGGCCGGCGTCACCGGCTGGCAGCGCGCCCAGCATGCGGTCGCGCAGGCGAATGCGGGCGGGCGGCACCTGCCGCGCTCGGCCATCGTGCTGGTCTGGGGCGGGACGGGGGAGGAGCGGCCAGGCTTCGAGAGCCCCTACATGGCCGGCCTCGGCCGCGTCTGGGTGCTGCGCGACGCCGCGGCGCCGCGCGGCGTGTGGTTCGAGGAACGGGTCGACCTCGCCGCGCTGTGGCGCGCGGGCTTCGGCGGCGAGCCGCCGCCGATCGAGAAGGTGGCGATCGGCACCGATTCGGACGACACCGGCGCGCGCGTCGTGGCGCGGATCGAGGGGTTGCGCTTCGGCCCCTGTCCCCGCACCTCTTGAATGGCCGGCGCCCTTGGCCGGCAGCAGGGGAAGCAGCGCATGTCCGTCTCGCGCCAGGAGTTCCGCGACGCCATGGCGCGTCTCGGGGCCGCGGTGAACATCGTCACCACCGACGGACCGGCCGGCCTTGGCGGCATGACCGTCAGCGCCGTCTGCTCGGTCACCGACGACCCGCCGACGCTGCTCGTCTGCCTCAATCGCGGCAGCCCCCAGAACCGGCGGTTCAAGGACAATGGCGTGCTCTGCGTGAACACCCTCGCCCCGGGGCAGGAGGCGCTGTCGGCCATCTTCGCCGGCCGCAGCGCGGGTGCGAACATGGCCGAGCGCTTCGCGCATGGGAACTGGGGGCCGATGACCACCGGCGCCCCCTCCCTCGACGGGGCGACGGTCGCCTTCGACTGCCGCATCGTCGAGGTGGTGGAACGCGGCACCCACAGCGTCCTCTTCGCCGAGGTGGAGGCGGTGCGGCAGGGCGAGGCCCCCCGCGGGCTCATCTGGTTCAGCCGCGACTACCACCCGATCGGGGCGACCTGACCCGGCGCGCGCGGGGCCGCATGGCGACCATGCGGAGGTCGCAAAGGCGCCGTAAAGGGTTTTGATCGTATTGTTCAAGTTGTTGTAGCCCGGGAGCGCATGGATGACCGAAGTGAAAGTGGAACTGCCGGACGAGCTGGCCGCGGAGATCGCCCGCCGCGCCGCCGCCCTCGGCACCACCCCGGAGGAATGGGTCGCCGCCGTGGTGCAGGACATCGCCGCCGACCTGCCCGAGGACGCCGGCGACGGGCCGGACGACTTCATCGCCCGGTAGAGCGGGTTCCACGCGGGCGCAAACCGCTCACGTCGTCGGCGCGGGCATCTTCACGCCTGCGCCCGGCTCCAGCCGCGGGCGATCCGTCCTATCGCCGCACCACGCCCACGGGGAAGGAGCGGAGGTCGCGCTGGGCGGCGCGGAACACCGCATTCTGCTGGTGCCCCTTCTCGCGCGCGAGCTGCGGCACCCGCCGCATCACCCATTCCCCGAGCGCGAGCGCGGTGACGCGCCCTTCCGCATCCACCGCCGCCCGCCCCCTCAGCCCTTCCATCAGCGCATAGGCGAAGACGCCGTTGCGGTCGTCGTAGGAGTCGAGCGCCTCCTGCACGCTCGAGGAGGCGGCGAGCAGGAACCGCCCGGTGTCGTTGCCGATGGCGGCGAGCTGGTCGATGTCGATCTGCCCGGCATAGCAGGTGTCGATCATGATGAAGGCGTCGCGCGCACGGATGCGCGCGAGCGCGGCGACCAGCGTCGCGTCGTCGATTCCCTGCTGGCGCAGCGCCTGGATCGAGGAGGTGTCGCGCACGTCCGAGGGCAGGAACAGGAAGCGGTTGCCCGGCTGCGCCACGATGCCATGCCCGGCGAGGTAGAGGATGAAGGTGTCCGCCGGCGCCGTGTCCCGCGCCGCCGCGGCGAGCGCCTCGAGGATGCCCTGGCGGCTCGCGCGGGCATCGGGCAGGACGCGGACATCCACCTCGCGGAACAGCCCCGCCCCGTGCTCGCCGAGCGCGGCGGCGACCGAGCGCGCATCGGGCACGGCGAAGCGCAGATTGAGGTCGGGCTTCGCGTATTCATTCACCCCGATCGCCAGCACCAGGAGCCGCCCGGCGATCGCCGGGCCCTCAGGCTCCCCGGGGCGGGTCAGCATCAGGGCGGGGCCTTCGGCGAAGAGGGTGCCGTCGCCGGCATAGAGGCGCGTGGCGATGCGGTTCGCCCCGGGATCGAGCGGCACCTCGACGCTCGCCTCCCCCGCCGCCGGCTCGGCGCGGGCGGCGATGCGGTCGTTCACCAGCACATCGAGCGGCCCGAAGCCGAGGCCACGGTCGGTCGCGGTGAAGCCCATGCGCAGCGCGCGCGCCCCCTCCGGCACCTGGCGCGCGTCCCAGGCGAGCGGCCGGCATTCCTCCCCCACCACGGCGCAGAGCGGACCCGGTGCGAGCGTCGGCAGCCGCCCGATGCGCTGGCGCACCTCCCCGAGCTGCGCGAGCCTCTCCTGCGCCGGCGCGTAGTCCCCGGCGATCCGCCCGCGCACCGCCTGCGGCGCATAGAGGGCGCGGTAGGCCTGCTGGAAGGAGGCCCATTCCGGGGTCTGGTTGCGCCCGCCATTGAGGTGCACGCCGACCAGTTCCTGCCCGCCATTGGGGGCGTGGTCGAAGAGGCCCTCGGGCGTCCAGAGCACCCAGCGCAGCGTCTCGGCATGGACGAAGAGGGCCGCCACCTCCCGCAGCGCGCCGGCCTCGAAGCGGTACCAGCGGATGGTGCCGTCCCCGAGCGCGGCCACCGCCATCTCGCCGGCCACCGTCACCCCCCACACCGCGCCGGGGGTGGGGATCGAATCCACATGCCGGCCCTGCGCGTCATAGAGGCGGAGGTGGTTGTCGGTGCCGAGGAGGAACCCGTCCTCGCCGACCAGGATGGCGAGGCTGCGGGCGAACTCGCCCTCCCCCAGCCGCAGCGGCACATTGCCGAGGCGCGGGCGGTTCGAGTTCCGCCAGTCGAGGACGCGGATGCGCGGCGTTTCGGTGCGCGCCGGGACGAAGCCCGCCTCCCCCCGCCAGGCGGCGAGGCTGCCCGTCAGCGGGTCGAAGACCAGTGGCTGCCCGCCGGCGCGGAGCGTGAAGAGCACCTGCGTCCCGTCGGCCGAAAGGGCGAGGGTGACGCCGGTGTTGCGGAAATCCCCCCCGGGGGGCCGCGGCGCGAGGGCGAGCGCGCCGTCGGGCGCGACCACGCCCCAGCCGGGATCGGCCGCGGCGAAGGCGAGGCCGCCCTGCGGCAGCGGCAGGAGATGCGAGATGGCATCCCGCGCCGCCGGGATGTCGGTGAAGCCGCCGAAGCCGAAATCCGCCCAGCGGCGGATCACGAACTCGCGCCGCGTCTCGGCCGGGGCGGCGGCGGCCGGCTGCGGCACGGGCATTGGCTGCTGTTCCCGCACCATGAGCCCGCGGGAGGAGGCGGCGGAGGGTGCGGCGGCTCCGCGCCGCGGCGGCGCGGCCGGGGCCGAGGGCGCGGCGCGCGCATAGCCCGCGGCGTGGAGCTGCACGCCGCCGCGCCCGTCATGGGCCCAGGCGACCGCCGGCAGCCCCTCCCCGGCGAGGCCGCTGACATCCGGCAGCAGCACCGTGCGCAGGTCGCTCGCGCTCAGCACCTCGGCGCGCAGGCGGTCCTCGTAGCCGACCACGAGCAGCGCACCCTCGGGGGAGAAGGCGATGCCATAGGGGCGGCCGCCCGGCACCGGGGTCCGCTGCGCGATCCTGCGCCCATCCGCGCCATAGAGCCGCACCGCGCCGTCCGCGGCCGAGGCGGCGAGGCGCCCCGCGGGGTCGAAGGCGACCATGCGCGCGGGGCCGGTGAAGGCCGTGTCCTCGAAGAGCAGGCGGCCGTTGCGCGCGTCCCACACCTTGATCCCGGCCCGCCCGCCGAGGGCGGCGGCGAGCCGCGCCCCGTCGGCGGAGAAGGCGAGGTGCTGCACCGGGGCCGGCAGGCCCGGCAGCCGCGCCATGAGCCGCCCGCTGCGCGCGTCGAAGATGTAGAGGGCGAAGGCGCTGTCCCAGCCATGGCCGGTGAAGCCCGCCGCGGCCACGCGGGCCCCGTCGGGCGTGAGCGCGACGGCATAGAGCTCGCCCTCCGCCTCGGCCCCGAGCGGGGGGCGGATGACGAGGCGCTGCGTCCCCTCGGGCAGGTTCCACAGCCGCAGCGTCTTGTCGTCGGAGACCGAGGCGAGCACGCCGCCGGCCGCATCGGTGGCCAGCCGCGCGACGGGGGCGATATGCGCCTGCGCCTCGATGCGGAGGAAGGGCTGCTGCGGCGGCTCGGCCGGCGCCTGCGCCGCCGCCGGGCCGGCGAGGAGCAGGGCCGCCGCGAGCGCGAGCGCGCACCGACGCAGCGCGCGGCCGGCCATCGGTCTCAGCTCGCCAGTTCGAAGCCCTGGCCCTGGGCCAGCCGGTCAGCGTTCTGCACGCTCTCGGCGAAGTTGTCGCGCCGGGCGATGTTGGTGGCGGCGAGCTGGCGGAACTCGCCCTCCTGCCCGGATCCGCCAATGCCCGCGGTCGGGCTGCCGAGGCCGCGCACGCCCACCGCCGAGGCGGGGACATAGCCGCGCACGCCGGAGGCGGTCTCGACCAGGGCGAAGTTGCCCTCGGCCGGGCGCACCGTGACCTGCTCATTGGAGGAGAGCTGGCCGATCTGCGGGGCGTTGGGCTCGGGGCGGATGCGGATGGGGGCGGAGACGCGGGCGGTGGTGGGGGTCGGGGCCACCGCGCGGCGGGCCTGCACCGCCTGCTTGGTGCCCGGGGCGAGGGTCTCGATCGCGGTGTCGAACTCGGCGCCGCGGGTGCCGATCTTCTCGCTGATCGTCTGCGCGAGCGCGACGTCGCGGCGCATCAGGTCGCGCTGGTAGGCGAGCAGCGCCAGGCCCTGCTCGCGCGGGAGCCGCCCGGCGCGCACATCGGCGCGGATGCGGTTGGCGACGTTGACGCGGCAGTCCACGAGCTGGTTGAAGGCGAGCTGCGCGGCGGCGAGCTGCCGGTTCTCGTTCTGCAGGTCGTTGGCCACCGCCTGCACCAGCGCGCCCTGGCTCTGCGCCTGGCGCTGGCGCGCCTGCAGGTAGCCCGCCGTGCCGCCGATCAGCCCGCCCGCCAGCGCGCCGATCGCCGCCCCGGCCAGGATGTCGGTGCCGCGCCGGCCGGTCGCGGCGGCGATCGCCCCGCCGGCGATCGCCCCCGTGCCGGCGCCGATCGCCGCGCCGCGCAGGATGTCCTCGGCGAAGAAATTGCCGGTCGAATCGAGCTGCACGACATAGGCGCGGCAGGCGTCCCGTCCGTCATCCACCCCGATGCGGCTCGCCTGGGTCGAGACGCAACCGGCGAGCATGGCCGCGGCGGTGACGCTGGCGACGGAGCGGCGAAGCGGCGTGCGCATCAAAAATACTCCCAGGCGGCCTTCGTCGAGACAGCGTAACAGTCCTGCCCGCCCCTTGCCAGCCGGCGCGATGTGCCGCGTGAGCAAGGTCACCCTGGGCAAGCGCGCCCGCGCTCCCTAACCTTCCACCCATTGCCGCACCCCCGGCCGCGCCGGCCGGGCGGGCAGCCAAGCATCGACAGGGAGCCACGCATGCAGACCACTCGCAGACTGATCCTGGGCGCCGGCCTCGGCAGCCTCGCCCTCGGCCGCGGCGCCTTTGCGCAGCAGGGCGCCTCGGGGCCCATCCGCATCGCCACCGCCGGGCCCATGACCGGCCAGTATGCCGCCTTCGGCACCCAGATGCGCGAGGGCGCGAACCAGGCGGTCGCCGACATCAACGCCGCGGGCGGGGTGCTCGGCCGCCAGCTCGCCCTCGAGATCGGGGACGACGCCTGCGACCCGCGCCAGGCGGTCTCGGTCGCCAACCAGCTCGCCGGCCGGCGCATCGCCTTCGTCGCCGGGCATTTCTGCTCCGGCTCCTCGATCCCGGCGCGCGACGTCTATGCCGAGGAGGGCGTGCTGCAGATCAGCCCCGCCTCCACCAACCCGCGCTTCACCGACGAGGGCAAGTGGAACACCTTCCGCGTCTGCGGCCGCGACGACCAGCAGGGCCAGGTGGCCGGGCGCTACATCCTGCAGAACATGCGCAACCGGCGCGTCGCCATCCTCCATGACAACTCCGCCTATGGGAAGGGCCTGGCGGACGAGACCAAGAAGGCGCTGAACGCGGGCGGCATGCAGGAGGCGATGTATGCCGCCTATACGCCCGGCGAGCGCGACTACAACGCCCTCGTCTCCCGCATGAAGGCGGCCAATATCGAGGTCATCTACCTCGGCGGCTACCACACCGAGGGCGGCCTCATCATCCGCCAGGCCAAGGAGCAGGGGATGAACGTCACGCTCATCGGCGGCGACGCCCTGGTGACGAACGAGTTCTGGCAGATCAGCGGTGCGGCCGGCGAGGGCACGCTGATGACCTTCAGCTCCGACCCGCGCAAGCGCCCCTCGGCGGCCGAGGTGGTGGCCCGCTTCCGCGCCCGCAACGTCGATCCCGAGGGCTATGTCCTCTACACCTACGCCGCCATCCAGATCTTCGCCGAGGCGGCGAAGAAGACGAACACGCTCGATCCGCGCCGCCTCGCCGCGGCGCTGAAGGCGCAGGGCCCGTGGCAGACGGTGCTCGGCCCCATCTCCTTCGACCAGAAGGGCGATGTGACCGTGCCCGACTACGTCTTCTACATCTGGCGCAACGGCGCCTACGCCGAACTCTCCTGAGCCGGCCGAGCCGGGCCGGCGATGCGGCGGGGCCGCATCGCCGCGGCATCGGCATCGCCGCCGCATCCGCGGCCGAGGGGCAAGGATCGACTGGCGCGCCGCGGCCTGCCGGCTGACCCGCCCGCGGCGCGGATGCCTCTCCCGCGGCCGCGGCAGGCGGTCCGCGGGACGGCGCGCACCGCGCCCCGCCCCTTCCCTGCCCGCGCCGGGCCGCTAACCTCGCGCCGGACCCCGAGGAGCGGCGCATGACCATCCGCAACGTGCTCTACATCATGTGCGACCAGCTGCGCTGGGACCACCTCGGCTGCAACGGCCACCCCTTCCTGCGCACGCCCAACATCGACGCGCTGGCGGCGCGCGGGGTGAACTTCACCGAGGCCTATGTCCAGTCGGGCATCTGCGGGCCGTCGCGCATGAGCGCCTATACCGGGCGCTACGTCTCCTCCCACGGCGCGACCCACAACCGCGTGCCGCTCTCGATCGGCGAGGTCACGCTGGGCTGGCACCTGCGCGAAAGCGGGCGGACGCTGGCGCTCGCCGGCAAGACGCACATGCTGCCCGATGCGCGCGGCATGCGCCGCCTGCTCCTCGATGGCCAGAACGAGCTCGCGGTGCTGCTGCGGGAGGGATGGTTCACCCTCGTCGACCGCCATGACGGCCACCACGCCGAGCCCGAGAGCGCCTATGCCCAGTGGCTGCGCGCGCAGGGCTATGACAGCCCCGATCCCTGGACCGACTTCGTCATCGCCGTGACCGACGAGACCGGGGCGACGCGGAGCGGCTGGAAGATGCGCAACGCCCGCTACCCCGCCCGGGTGCGGGAGGAGCACAGCGAGACCGCCTACACCACCGACCGGGCCATCGCCTTCCTCGAGGAGCAGGGCGATGCGCCCTGGGTGCTGCACCTTTCCTATGTGAAGCCGCACTGGCCCTACATCGCGCCCGCGCCCTGGCATGCGCTCTATTCCCCCGCGCAGTGCCTGCCCGTGCGCCGGCATGAGGCGGAGCGGAGCGAGGCCGCCCATCCGATCCTGCGCGAGTTCCAGAACGAGGAGGTCGCGCAGGCCTTCCGGCAGGACGAATGCATCGCCACGGTGCGGCCCGCCTATCAGGGCCTGATCGCGCAGCTCGACCACCATCTGGGGCGGGTGTGGGAGGTGCTGGAGCGGCTCGGGCGCTGGAAGGATACGCTGGTCGTCTTCACCTCCGACCATGGGGACTATCTCGGCGACCATTGGCTCGGGGAGAAGGAGCTGTTCCACGACTGCATCCAGCGCGTGCCGATGCTGGTCGTCGACCCCTCGCCCGCGGCGGACGCCACCCGCGGCACGCGGGATGGGCGCTTCGTCGAGGCGATCGACGTCGTGCCGACCATCCTCGACGCGCTCGGCCTCGATCCGGCCGAGCATGTGGTGGAGGGGCGGTCCCTGCTGCCGCTGACGCGCGGGGCTTCGCCGCCCTGGCGGGAGGCGGTGTTCAGCGAACTCGACTGGACCTTCCGCGGCGCGCGGCGGCGGCTCGGCCTGCCGACCGGCCAGCACCACGCCTGGATGGTGCGCACGAACCGCTGGAAATACGTGCACTGGACGGACGGGTTCCGGCCGATGCTGTTCGACCTCGCGGCCGACCCGGAGGAGTTCCACGACCTCGGTGCCGACCCGGCGCTCGCGGGCGTGCGGGAGGCGATGCGCGAGCGGCTGCTGGCCTGGTTCACCGGCCTCAAGCGGCGCACCACGCTGACCTGGGCGGAGGCCGAGTTGCGCACCGACCGCCACAAGGCGGCCGGCGTCTTCTATGGCGAGTGGTAGCGCGCCGGCCCCCCCGCACCGATGCCCGCCGTCAGGACCCGGTGCCAGGCGTCACGGCGGGGGGGCGAGGCAGCCCGGCCCGGCGCGGGTGAAGCCGGCGACGCGGCCCTCGCGGATCTCGAAGGTGACGCGGCATTCGGGCGGCGGCGCCACCACCGGCCAGGCCGCGCCGAGCCCCGCAGCCGTGCCGTAGCCGCCGCGCCAGCCGATGCCGCCGACCCCGAGGCCGATGGCAGGGGAGGGGGGCGGCGTGCGGATGCCGAGCCGCTCATACTGCAGGAAGCGCCGCCCGTCCGCCGTGGTGAAGTCGGCTTCCGGCACGCCGACCGCGCGCACCAGATCCCCTTCGGAGAGGCCGACCAGCGCCTGCATCCGGGCGTCGAAGCCGGCGGGGGTGGCGCAGGCGGCGAGCGCCAGGGCGGCAAGGAGCGGCAGGACGCGCATGGCCGTGCACGTGGGCGCGCGGGGCGGTGGAATCCAGGCCGTGCCGCTCTCCGCCGCCGCCCGCGGCGCCGGCGGCGCGGGGTTTGCGCCGCGCCGCGGGCCGTTCAGGCCGCCGCGGCGAGGCCCGCCATGGCCCGGCCCACCGCCTCGGCGACGCGGATGCCGTCCACGGCGGCCGAGAAGATGCCCCCCGCATAGCCCGCGCCTTCGCCCGCGGGGTAGAGGCCGCGCGTGTTGACCGACTGCAGATCCGCCCCGCGCCGGATGCGGATGGGGGAGGAGGTGCGCGTCTCCACCCCCGTCATCACCGCATCCGCCATGTCGAAGCCGGGGATCCGGCGGGCGAAGGCGGGCAGCGCCTCGCGGATCGCGGCCACCACGACAGCGGGCAGGCAGGCCGCGAGATCGGCCGGCGTCACGCCCGGCTTGTAGGAGGGGATGACGGCGCCGAGCGCGCGCGAGGGGCGGCCGGCGAGGAAATCCTCCACCCGCTGCGCGGGCGCGCGGTAGTCGCCGCCGCCGGCGGCGAAGGCGCGTTCCTCCCACAGCCGCTGGAAGGCGACGCCGGCGAGCGGATGGCCCGGATAGTCCCGCTCCGGCGAGATGCCGACGACGATGCCGGCATTGGCGTTGCGCTCGGCGCGGGAATACTGGCTCATGCCGTTGGTCACGACGCGGCCCTCCTCGCTGGTCGCGGCGACCACCGTCCCGCCGGGGCACATGCAGAAGGAATAGACCGAGCGGCCGTTGCCGCAGTGATGGACCAGCTTGTAGTCCGCCGCGCCCAGGAGCGGGTGCTTCGCGAAATCCCCGAAGCGGGCGCGGTCGATCAGCGACTGCGGGTGCTCGATGCGCAGGCCGATGGAGAAGGGTTTCGCCTCGATGAAGACCCCGCGGTCGAAGAGGACCTGGAAGGTGTCGCGCGCCGAATGGCCGATGGCGAGCACGACATGGTCGGTCTCGATCATCTCCCCCGCTTCGGTCACCACGCCGCGGATGCGCCGGGCGCCGTCGGGCCCCGCTTCGATGGCGAAGTCCACGACCTTGGTGCGGAAGCGGTACTCGCCGCCCAGCGCCTCGATCTTGGCGCGCAGCGATTCCACCATCGTCACCAGGCGGAAGGTGCCGATATGCGGCTTGGCCACATAGAGGATCTCCTCCGGCGCGCCGGCGGCCACGAACTCGGTCAGCACCTTGCGGGAGACCGCCTCGGGCGCCTTGATGCCGGAGTAGAGCTTGCCATCGGAGAAGGTGCCGGCGCCGCCCTCGCCGAACTGGACGTTGCTCTCGGGGCTGAGGACGGAGCGGCGCCACAGCGCCCAGGTGTCCCGGGTGCGTTCGCGCACCACCTTGCCGCGGTCGAGGATGAGGGGGCGGAAGCCCATCTCGGCGAGGATGAGGGCGGCGAAGAGGCCGCAGGGGCCGGTGCCGATCACCACCGGGCGCCTCCAGCCCGCGGCCGGGGCGCGCGCGACATGGCGATAGGTGGCGTCGGGGGCGGGGGAGAGCCGAGGCGCGAGGTCCCGCTCGCGCGCGGCGCGGCGGAGCAGCGCCGCCTCCTCCGCGACCTCGACATCCACCGTGTAGACGAGGTGGATGTCCGACTTGTTCCGCGCATCCCAGCCGCGGCGGACGACATGGACCGCCCGCAGCGCATCGCCGCCGAGGCCGAGCCGGTCCCGCACCGCGGCCTCGATCGCGCCTTCTGGGTGGTCGAGCGGCAGCCTCAGTTCGGTCAGGCGGAGCATGGGCGGGGCTGTAGCATGGCCGCGGGTCAGTGCCCTCCGCCGAGATAGGCGTCGCGCACCTCGGGCATGGCCAGCAGCGCCTGCCCCGTGCCGGCGAGCGTGATGCGGCCGTTGACCAGCACATAGCCGCGATGGGCGAGGCGCAGCGCCTGGTAGGCGTTCTGCTCGACGAGGAGGACGGTCAGGCCCTCCTTCTCGTTGAGGTCGCGGATGGCGGCGAAGATCTGGCGCACGATCAGCGGCGCCAGCCCGAGGGAGGGCTCATCCAGCAGCAGCAGCCGCGGCTTCGACATCAGCGCGCGGCCGATGGCGAGCATCTGCTGCTCGCCCCCCGAGAGGGTGCCGCCGCGCTGGGCCTGGCGTTCCCTGAGGCGCGGGAAGAGCGCGAAGACCCGCTCGAGCAGCGGGGCCGGATCGTGGCCGGCCACCTGCGCGCCCATCAGGAGGTTCTCCATCACGCTCATGCGCGGGAAGACGCGCCGCCCCTCCGGCACCTGCGCGAGGCCGAGGCGCATGATCGCATGCGTCGGCAGCGCGGTGATGTCCCGCCCTTCCAGCAGCACGCGCCCGGCGCGCGCGCGCGGGTCGCCGCAGATCGTCATCAGCAGGGTGGATTTTCCCGCGCCGTTCGCGCCGACCAGGGTCACGATCTCGCCCCGCGCGACCTCGATGGAGACGTCGCTGAGCGCCTCGACCGCGCCATAGGCGGCCGAGACGCGCTCGACGGCGAGCATGGCTGCGCTCATGCCTCCTCCCCCTCGCCAAGATAGGCGGCGATGACGCGCGGATCGGCGCGCACCTCGGCCGGCGTGCCGTCGGCGATCCTGCGGCCGTGGTCGAGCACGACGATGCGGTCGGAAAGGCCCATCACCACCCCCATGTCGTGCTCGATGAGCAGGATCGAGCAGCCGCCGTCGCGGATGCGCCGCAGCAGGAGGGCGAGTTCCTCCGATTCGCGCGGATTGAGCCCGGCGGCGGGTTCATCCAGGCAGAGCAGGACGGGGTCGGTGCACATGGCGCGCGCGATCTCGAGCCGCCGCTGCTGGCCATAGGGGAGCGCGCCGGCGGGGTCGTCGGCGCGCGCGATCAGGCCGGTCGCTTCCAGCCAGGCTCTCGCCTTCTCGATCGCGGCGCGTTCGGCCCGGCGGTAGCCGGGCATGCCGAGCAGCCCGCCGATGCCGAAGCCGGTCGCGGCCATGAGCGTGTTGTGCTGCGCGACGAGGAGGTTCTCGAGCGCCGTCATGCCGGGGAAGAGGCGGATGTTCTGGAAGGTGCGGGCGACACCCGCGCGGGCGATGCGATGGCCCGGCAGGCGGTGGAGTTCGATGGCGGCGCCGTCGCGATGGAGCCTGAGCGCGCCCTCGCTCGGGCGGTAGAAGCCGGTGATGCAGTTGAAGACCGTCGTCTTGCCGGCCCCGTTGGGGCCGATGATGGCGGTGATGTCGCCGCGCATGGCGGTGAAGGAGACGGCGTCGACGGCGGTCAGGCCGCCGAAGCGCATGGTCAGGTGCTCGGCCTCGAGGATCGGGGAGCGCATCGTTCAGCCGCGCCCCTCGCCGACATGTTCGGCGCCGATCGCCCTTCGCGTCCCGAGCGCGACCGTCGGCGTGCGGCTGCCGACGAGGCCGCGCGGGCGCACCACCATGATCAGCACCATCGCGCCGCCGAAGACCAGCATGCGGTATTCGTCGAGGTCGCGGAACAGCTCGAAGCCGCCGATCATGACGAGGGCGGCGATGGCGATGCCGATCTGGCTGCCCATGCCGCCCAGCACCACGATCGCGAGGATGATCGCGCTCTCGATGAAGGTGAAGGATTCGGGGCTGATGAAGCCCTGTCGCGTGGCGAAGAAGGCGCCGGCGAAGCCGCCGAACATCGCCCCGAGGGCGAAGGCCGAGAGCTTGGTGTTGCGGATGTCGATGCCGAGGGAGCGGCAGGCGATCTCGTCCTCGCGCAGCGCCTCCCAGGCGCGCCCCAGGGGCTGGCGGCGCATGCGGATGCTGACCCAGTTGGTCAGCAGGGCGAGGGCGAGGATCAGGTAGTAGAGGAAGATCACGCGGTGCAGCGGCGAGGGTTCGAGCCCGAAGAACCCCGCGAAGGTGTCGGGCTCCCCGGACATCGAGAAGGGCAGGCCGAAGAAACTGGGGCGCGGGATGCCGGTGATGCCGTTCGGCCCGCCCGTCAGGCTGACCCAGTTGATCAGCACGACGCGGATGATCTCCCCGAAGGCGAGGGTGACGATGGCGAGGTAGTCCCCGCGCAGCCTGAGCACCGGAAAGCCGAGGAGGATGCCCCAGAAGGCCGCCATGATCCCGGCCAGCGGCAGGCAGAGCCAGAAGGAGAGGCCGAAATGCGTGGCGAGCAGCGCATAGGAATAGGCGCCGACCGCATAGAAGGCGACATAGCCGAGGTCGAGCAGCCCGGCGAGGCCGACGACGATGTTGAGCCCCCAGCCGAGCATCACATAGGTCAGCACCAGGATGCCGAGGTCGAGCTCGTAGCGCCCGGTGCCGGGGAGGAATGGCAGCGCGAGGGCGAGGCCGAGCATGAGCGGGGCGAGGAGGCGCCCGGCCTTGCGCAGCGCCTCGGTCCGCGCGGCGGAGCGGGGCTTCGCCTCCCCGCGCAGGCCGCGCCAGGTGACCAGCCCGAGCCGGCCGAAGAATGCGATCACGACCAGGATCGCGACATCCCCCCAACGTTGCCGGACCAGCAGCGCGCCATCGGCGCCGACATCGGTGCGCAAGCCCACGATGGGGATGAAGAGACCCGCCGCGATCAGCGCCGTGATCGCGGCGTCCTTCATCGCCGCGGCGGCGACCGAGGGGCGGTTCGCCATGGCGATGGCCGCGACCTCGCCGCTCATACCTTCTCGACCTCGGCACGGCCGAGCAGGCCGGTCGGCATGAAGATCAGCACGATGGCAAGGATCGAGAAGGCGGCGACATCCTTGTACTGCACGCTGAAATAGGCGGACCAGAAGGTCTCGATCAGGCCGATCAGCAGGCCGCCGAGGACCGCCCCCGGCAGCGAGCCGATGCCGCCCAGGACCGCGGCGGTGAAGGCCTTCACCCCGGCGAGGAAGCCGATATAGAAGTCGATCACGCCGTAGCGCAGCAGGTACATCGTGCCCGCGACCGCCGCCAGCGCCGCCCCGATGACGAAGGTGAGGCTGATCGTGCGGTCGGTGTCGATGCCGAGCAGCGCGGCCATCTTCCTGTCCTGCTCGCAGGCGCGCATGGCGCGGCCCAAGGGCGTGCGCGTGACCAGCCAGGTGAAGATGGCGAGGACGGCGAGGGTGACGGCGATGATCAGCATCTGCATGTAGGAGAACTGCACGACGAAGGCGTCGGCCTCGAGCACGGTGACGCCGCCGGGCAAGAGCGGCTCGATCGGCTTGACGCGCGCGCCTTGCGCCACCTGCACGTAGTTCTGCAGCACGATGGACATGCCGATCGCCGAGATCAGCGGGGCGAGGCGGAAGGAGCCGCGCAGCGGGCGGTAGGCGACGCGCTCGACCGTCCAGCCATAGAGGGCGGTGACGCACGTCGAGACCAGCAGCACGATCAGGATCGCCGCCGGGCCGTCCATGATCCCGCCCGAGACGAGCATCACGATGGAGATCAGCGCGATGAAGGCGCCGACCATGAAGATGTCGCCATGGGCGAAGTTGATCATGCCGATGATGCCGTAGACCATGGTGTAGCCCACGGCGATCAGCCCGTAGATCATGCCGAGGCTGATGCCGTTGATCAGCTGCTGCAGCGCATAGGCCACGCCCGTCCCCCTCGCGGTTGCGCGATGTCGCCCCGCCCCGCACATAGGGCAAGGCCGGGCCGGCGCGAAGCGATTTCGCGCCGCGGCGTCAGGCGCGGCGGCGGACCATCCGGATGGAACGGGGAGGAGAGGGTGGTGCCCAGGGCCGGAATCGAACCAGCGACACTGCGATTTTCAGTCGCATGCTCTACCAACTGAGCTACCTGGGCCCACAGCGCGTTCCCGCAGGAACCGGCCGAGGCGGCGGGGAATAGCCGAGGCCGTGGCCGCTGTCCAGCGGCTCAGGCGCCCTCCTCCTCCCGCTCGTCCCCGCGCGGGTCCGCCGCTTCGCCGGCAATCGCGTAGCCGCCGGTGAGCCAGCGGCCGAGATCGACCTGCGCGCAGCGGGGCGAGCAGAAGGGCCGCGACGCCTCGGCGGCGCGGCGGCCGCAGATCGGGCAGCGCGGCAGGGGGCGGGGCGGGGGGTCAGGCGGCATCCCGGTCCTCCTCGACGACGGGCGGGGTCGCGGCGGCATCGGGCACGAGGCTGAGCGGGTGGCCCGCGCCGGCGGCGAACTCCTCGAGCGCGCCGGGCAGGTCGCGCAGCGCGGCGAGAACGGCGGGGCTCGCGCGCAACGCGAGGCGCACCCCCGGGCGCGACGCCGCCCATCGCGCCGCCTCGCGCAGCGCCGCAAGGCCGCGCGTGAGAGGGGAGGGCGGCAGGCCCAGCACCTCGTGCAGCGGCGGGTGGATGCGCTCGCGCACGATCTCGGCAAGGCCGAGATGGGTGAAGCCGACGAGCCGCGCCAGCCGGTCCGGGGCGAGCGCGGCGCGGAGCGGCTCGGCCAGCGCCGCCCGCCGCTTCGGCGAGAGGCCGGCGAAGTCCACGAGGATCGCGCCGCCGAGGTTGCGCAGCCGGATCTGGCGCGCGAGTTCGCCGAGCGCCTCCCGGTTCAGCGCCGCGAGGGTGTTCGCCGCGCGCGCCCCGGCGGCGGCGCCGGCATCCATGTCGATGGCGGTCAGGGCGGGGGTGGGGTGGATCAGCAGCCGACCGCCGCCGGGCAGCGGGGCCTCGGCGCCGGCGAGGAGGTCGAACTCGGCCTCGAGCGAATCGTCGAAGGCCGGGGCGGGGCGGAGGCAGAGCCGACCGCCGAGGCGTCCGCGCAGGCGGGCGGCGAGGGCGGGGCTGTCGGTCACCACCTCCGCGCCGGGGTGCCGCGCGGCGAGGCGCTCGGCCGCCGAGGGGCCGCGCGCGACGAGGACGGGCGCGCCGGGCGGGGCGGCGGCGATGCGGGCGGCCTCGGCGGGCGTGAGGCGCGCGGTGACGCGCGGGCCCTTGCCGCCCTGCGCGGCGCGGGTGATGCGCAGCGGCAGGACCAGCCCCTCCTGCACCACCTCCGCGATCGGGCGGCGCGGCTCGCTCGCCTCCCGCTCTGGCAGGAAGCCGGTCTGGCCGCCGGCCAGGGCGACGAAGGCGCCGGCCATGGCGGGGGCGAGGGCGGCGATGCGGCCGCGATGGAGATCCCCGACCCCATCCGGCCGGGCGGGGCGTTCGATCCAGGCCTCCACCGCCACCCCGTCCTCGAGGAGGACGGTGCGCACCTCCCCCGGCGAGGCGCTGACGAGGATCAGGGGCTGAGCCATCCAATGCCGCGCAGCATCTGCGCCGTCTCGAAGAGCGGCAGGCCGACGACGTTGGAATGGCTGCCGGAGAGGAAGCGGATGAAGGCCTCGGCGCGGCCCTGGATGGCGTAGCCCCCGGCCTTGCCGCGCCACTCGCCGCCGGCGAGGTACTCGGCCAGCTGCTGTTCCGTCAGGCGCTGGAAGGTGACGGCGCTCTCGACCACGCGCCTGAGCCGCCGCCCGTCGGGCAGGGCGAGCACCACCGCGGTCAGCACCCGGTGCCGGCGGCCCGAGAGAAGGGCGAGGCAGGCGCGCGCCTCGGCTTCCGTCTCGGCCTTGGGGAGGATGCGGCGGCCGACGGCGACCACCGTATCGGCGGCGAGGACGATCGCGGCCGGCGCCTCCGCCGCCGCGGCCTCGGCCTTGGCCAGCGCCAGCCGGACGGCGTGCGGGCGCGGCAGTTCGCCCCTCAAGGGGGTCTCGTCGATGTCGGTGGCGATCACCCGCTCGGGTGCGATGCCGAGGCGGGCGAGGAGGTCGAGGCGCCGGGGGCTGGCGCTCGCCAGCACCAGCGGCGGGCGCGGGTCCGGCACGGAGGGGGCTTACTTGTAGCGGAAGGTGATGCGGCCCTTGGTCAGGTCGTAGGGCGTCATCTCGACATTCACGCGGTCGCCGGCCAGGACGCGGATGCGGTTCTTGCGCATCTTGCCGCTGGTGTGGGCGAGGACGATGTGGTCGTTGTCCAGCTTCACGCGGAACATGGCGTTGGGGAGGAGTTCAACGACCTGGCCGCTGAACTCGATCATGTCTTCCTTCGACATCTGGCCTCATGTGCGGGCGCGTCGCGCGCAGGGGTGGGGGCGCGCCGGGGGCGCGCCGCCGTGTTCGGGCGGAAAATGGTCCTCGCGGCCGTGCGGGTCAAGCGCGGCGTGGCCTCAGCGGCCCATGCGCAGCGCCACGCTCAGCGCATGGGCGGTCAGGCCCTCCGCCTCGGCCAGGGCGACCGCCGCCGGGCCGACCGCCGCGAGCGCGGCCGCGTCCGCCTCCACCCAGGTGGTGCGCTTGAGGAAGTCGAAGACCGACAGGCCCGAGGCGAAGCGCGCGGTGCGGCCCGTGGGCAGCACGTGGTTCGGCCCGGCGACATAGTCCCCGACGGCCTCGGGGCAGAAGCGGCCGAGGAAGGCCGCGCCGGCGTGCCGAACCTCGGCGAGCAGCGCGCGCGGTTCCGCGACCATGAGTTGCAGGTGCTCGGGCGCGAGGCGGTTGGTCAGGGCGGCGGCCTCCTCGAGGTCGCGCACCAGGATGATGGCGCCATGCCGCGCCCAGGACTCGCCCGCGATGGCGGCGCGCGGGAGGTGGCGCAGCTCCTCCTCGACCGCGCGGGCCACCGCCTCGGCCAGCGCGGCGTCGGGGGTGATGAGAATGGACTGCGCGCTCTCGTCGTGTTCGGCCTGGGCCAGCAGGTCCAGCGCGACGTGGCGCGGATCGTTGGCGGCGTCGGCGATCACCACCACCTCCGACGGGCCGGCGATCGAATCGATTCCGACCCGGCCGAAGACCTGGCGCTTCGCCTCCGCGACATAGGCGTTGCCGGGGCCGACGATGCGGTCAACCGGGGCGATCGAGCCCGTGCCCCAGGC
>Ga0272446_1003322_pt1 | contig 20482 bp, 19 predicted proteins | sample YNPCB0061_FD_194587 | JGI IMG/M metagenome (GOLD analysis project Ga0272446, IMG submission 194587) | Hot spring microbial mat communities from Yellowstone National Park, WY, United States - YNP-CB-006-1 | ecosystem: Environmental > Aquatic > Thermal springs > Hot (42-90C) > Sediment | place...
CGGACCTGCCCGAGGAGCACCGGATCGCGGTGGATGTCGCCGATGTCGCCGAGGTCTGGCGGCGCGGCTCGGTCATCACCTCCTGGCTGCTCGACCTCACCGCCGCCGCGCTCGCCGAGGACCCGGAGCTCGCGCGCTACGCCGGCCGGGTCGGGGATTCGGGGGAGGGGCGCTGGACGGTGCAGCAGGCGGTCGAGACGGCGGTGCCGGCGCCGGTGCTGACGGCGGCGCTGTTCGCCCGCTTCGCCTCGCGCGACGAGGGCCGCTTCGCGGCGAAGGCGCTCTCGGCCATGCGGGCGGGATTCGGCGGGCATCTGGAGCCGAAGAAGGGATGAGCCCCGCCGCCATCGTCGTCATGGGCGTCTCGGGCGCGGGCAAGTCCACCATCGGCGCGCTGCTCGCCGAACGCCTCGGCTGGCCCTTCGAGGACGGGGATGCCTTCCACCCGCCCCGGAACGTCGAGAAGATGCGCGGCGGCACGCCGCTGACCGACGAGGACCGCTGGCCCTGGCTCGCCGCGATCGCCGCGCGCATCGCGCGCGCGCGGGCGGAGGGGGCGGGCGTGGTCATCGCCTGTTCGGCGCTCCGCCGCGCCTACCGGGACATGCTGCGCGAGGGGGGCGGCGATCTCCGCTTCCTGCACCTGACCGGCGATCCCGCCCTGATCATGGCCCGCCAGGCGGCGCGGACGGGCCACTACATGCCGGCGAGCCTGGTCGCGAGCCAGTTCGCGACGCTGGAGCCGCCGCAGACGGAGGCGGATGTGATCGACCTCGCGGTGGAGGCCGAGCCGCCCGCGATCGTCGAGAGGGCGATCGCGGCGCTGCGCCGGCGCGGTGACATCGCCTGACGCCGCCGGCCGGGCGCGCGCTATTCCGCCGCCACCGCCAGCCCCGGCACCGGGCCGCGGGTGATCGCCGTCATCCGCTCGCGCACCTCGAAGATGCGGATCTGCAGGTCCGTGATGTCCGGGTTGGCCTTCATGCGCGCCACGATCGGGCCGTCGAGATAGGCTTCGGCATGCGCGCGCGTGTCGAAGAGGTAGATGCCGCCGGCGCGGCGCTCCGCCTCGCCGTCCAGCCAGATCTTCCATTGCAGGCCCGGCACGGCGAGGAATTGCCGCGCGCGCTCGTCGGTGTAGCGGGCCTCCCACTCGGCCTTCGGCATGTCGGGGCGGGTGTAGTTGATCTGCACGATCACCATGGCGCGGTTCCTCCCTGGACGCGGGCGAGCCTACACCCCGGCCCGGTCAGGTTTCGAGCGCCTGATAGGCCAGCATGTTGACGAGGCGCCGGTAGCGCAGCCGCATCTCCCCCGGCGCATGCGCCATCAGCACCACCGCGAGGCGCTCGGCCGGGTCCACCCAGAAATAGGTGCCGAAGACGCCCGACCAGCCGAAGGCCCCCGGCGCGCCCATGAAGGCCGACCCGCCAGGGTGGCGCCGCACCGCGACGGTCAGCCCGAAGCCGTAGCCGGCAAGGCCGGGATCCATCCGCTCCGGCCCGCCCGCGATGCCCTGCAGATGGTCGGACGCCATCCAGCGCACCGTGGCGGGCGAGAGCACCCGCGCCCCGCCGAGCCGCCCGCCCGCCCGCAGCATCTCCGCGAAGCGGAGATAGTCCGCGGCGGTGGAGACGAGCCCCGCCCCGCCCACCTCGAGCCGCGGGGGCGCGAGCGGGGCGGGGACCGATTGCGGCGCGCCGGTCAGCGGGCAGCGCGGCAGCGGCTTGGCGAAGCGCTGCGCCTTCTCCGCCGGCAGGACATAGCCCGTCTCCTCCATGCCGAGAGGGGCGAAGATGCGCTCGCGCATCAGCGTGCCGAGGGAGCGGCCGGCCACCGCCTGCGCGGCGAGGCCGAGCACGTCGGTCGAGAAGCCGTATTCCCACGCCTCGCCCGGATGGTGGCGGAGCGGCGTCGCCGCCAGCGCCGCGGCGAGGCTTTCGGCGTCATGCTCGCGCGCCGCCGTCAGGGAGGAGCCGGGATGGGCGGCATGGACCGCCGTCTGCCCGAATCCGCCATAGACGAAGCCGGTGGTGTGCCGCGCCGCGTCCTGCACCGTCATCGGCCGGCGCTGGGGCTCGGTCTCGATCGGTCCCTTGCCGGAGAGCATCGCCGGCGTCTCCTTCGCCACGCGCATCTCCATCAGCGGCGGCACATGCCTGCCGACGGGGTCGGAGAGCAGGAGGCGGCCCTCCTCGACCAGCGTCAGCGCGGCCACGCCGCAGACCGGCTTGGTCATGGAGGCGATGGCGAAGATCGCATCGGCGCGCATCGGCGCCCGCGCCTCGGCGTCGAGGAAGCCCGCCGCCTCGAGATGCACGAGCCTGCCCTCGCGCGCGATCGCGACCACCGCCCCGGGCAAGCGGCCTTCGGCGACCTCGCGCTCGAGCGCGGGGCGGATGCGCGCGAGCCGCGCGGAGGACATGCCGACCGCCTCGGGCCGCGCGGGCGGCAGGGGCGGGGTGTCGGTCTCGATGATGGCCATCAGGCGGCGCCCTCCCCGGCGAAGGGATTGGTCCGGCGCTCGGCGCCGAAGGTGGAGCCCGGCCCATGCCCGCAGATGAACTGGATCCCGTCGCCGAGCGGGAAGAGCTTCTGCCGGATCGCGCCGATCAGCGCCGCGTGGTCGCCATAGGGGAAGTCGGTCCGGCCGACCGAGCCCCGGAACAGCACATCGCCCACCAGCGCGAGGCCGAGCGCGGTCGAGACGAAGACGACATGCCCCGGCGTGTGCCCCGGGCAGTGCAGCACGGCGAAGTCGCGGCCCGCGATCTCGACCGTCTCGCCCTCCTCGAGCCAGCGGTCCGGCGTGACGGGGCGGCAGGCCATGCCGTAGCGCGCCCCCTGCTCGGGCAGGCTGTCGAGCAGGAAGGCATCGGCGCGGTGCGGCCCCTCGATCGGCACCCCGAGCGCCTCGGCCAGGTCCGCCGCCGCGCCGGCATGGTCGAGATGGCCGTGGGTGAGGAGGATGCGCGCGATGCGCGCCCCGCTCCGCTGGACCGCCTCGCGGATCCGCTCGGCATCGCCGCCCGGGTCCACGATGACGCCCTCCTTCGTCTCCTGGTCCCAGATCAGGGTGCAGTTCTGCTGGAAGGGTGTCACCGGGATGATGGCGGCGGCGATGCTCATGGCGCGGACCTTGGCGCGTGGGGGGCGCGCCGTCCAGGGCGGGGTGGCGCCTGGCGGCGGGGGCGGGGGGCGTCAGCGCCATCGCGCGCGGTTGTCCGAGGGGGCCGGGCCGCATGCCGGCCGCGCGGGCCGGTCGCCCCGCGCGCCCAGGCCGGAACGCTTGGTCGCCGGTGCTCAGGACGGTGCGAGGACGATGCGGCGCTGGAAGAGCGTCTCGGCGGTGCGGCGGTGGGTGATGGTGATGATCGCACTCTCGGGCAGCCGCTCGCCGAGCAGGGTGATCAGCCGCGCCTCCTCGGCGGCGTCGAGGGCGCTCGTCGCCTCGTGCATCAGGATCCAGCGCGGCGCGTGCAGCAGCGCGCGGGCGATGCCGAGGCGCTGCTGGTCGGCGAGGCTGATCTCGGCCTCCCAGTCCGCCTCCTGGCCGAGAAGGGGCACGAAATGCCCCGCCCCAGCGGCGCGCAGCGCCGCGGTCATCGCCACCTCGCCGATCGCGCCCGGGGGCAGCGGATCGGCAAGCGCCTCGGCCAGCCGGCCGTGCGGGAGGTAGGTGCGCTCGCCGAGGAAGAAGGGCGCGGTGCCCTCGGGCAGTTCGATGCGCCCGGACCCCCAGGGCGAAAGCCCCGCCACGGCGCGGAACAGCGCCGCCGCCGCCGGCGGGGAGGCTTCGAGCAGCACCCGCTCGCCCGGGCGGATCACCGCCGAGAAGCCCTCGACGAGGGTCTCGCCCGTGGGCGCGAACAGCGTCACGTCGTGGAAGGCGAGTTCGGGGCCGTTCTCCGCCGCGCGCCAGACCCGGCCGGGGCCGGTGCCGCAGGCCGCCTCGCTGATGTCCTCGCTCGCCTCGGCCAGCGCCAGCACCCGCTCGGCCGAAGCCTCCCACTGCGCGATGTTCGGGTAGTTGTCGGAGAGCCAGAACAGGGCGGCGACCACCTGCGTGAAGGCGATCGTCACCTGCATCAGGGTCCCGAGGCTCATCTGGCCCGAGAGATGCGTCGGGGCGAGGATCAGCATCGGCAGGCCGGACGTCAGCAGCGAGAAGCCGGAGGAGAGCAGCAGCAGGTTGCGGAAGCTCCGGGTCTGGTCGTGCCAGCTCGCGCGGACGCGGCCGAAGGCGGCGGCGAGGCGGCGGCGTTCCCCCGGCTCGGCGCGCGTCAGGGCGATCACGGGCGAATGGGCGAGCGCGGAGAGCAGCCCGGCCCGGAAATCGGCCTCCGTCGCCTGGCGCCGGTCGGTGGCGCGGACCAGCGGGTGGCCGACGAAGACGGTGACGCTGGCCCCGATCGCGGCATAGAGCAGGGCGACCCAGACCATGTGCCCGGGGATCGTCACCGCCGTCGCGCCGAGCACGAAGGAGACGGGGCCGGAGAATATCCACAGCACGCCGACAAAGAGGACGAACTGCAGGACGGCGTAGACGAAGGAGGCGAGGAACTCGACCACCATCTCGCAGACCACGCGCGCATCCTCGGCGATCCGGCCATCCTCGTTGTCGTGGCTGCCCTCCAGGTTGCGGATGCGGAAGTGCCGTCCCTCGGCCATCCAGCCGGCGATGAGCGAGAGGGTGAGGTGCTCGCGCAGGCGGATGGCGAGGCCGCGCCGCGCCTGGATCCCGGCCGCCTGCGCCGCCATCCAGGCGAGCACCAGCGCGAGGAAGAGCCAGCTCTGGCGGATCACCTCCGCGAGGTCCTTCCGCTCCAGCGCATCGAAGAAGGCGGCGTTCCACTGGGTGAGCCACAGCATCGCGGCGAGCTGCGCGATCACGGCGGCGAGCACGGCGCCCGAGAGCAGCAGCGTGCGCGGGCCGCCGGCGCCACGGTAGGCGCCGCCCAGGCGGCGCAGCATGCGCAGGGCGGTGGGCCCCGGCCGCGGCCGGCCGAGGCAGCGCGCCCGCATCTGCACATGCTGCGTGAGCCTCTCCTGCGGCAGGGCCGGATGTTCGGGAGTGAGCGCCATCGGGGTGTCTCTCAGCCAAGCCAGCCGCGCGCCCGGACCGATGGCAGCCCGGGCGGGGGCAGCGGGAGCACGGCCGGCACCGCGGCCTCGCCGCCATGCCGGGCGGAGAAGCGCGGCGTCGCGAAGGTCCGGGGCGATGCGTCCGTCATGTCGCTCTCTGCCTCCTTCGGCTCATCGGGGGCGTCATCGCGGGAGCCGATGCGGCCGGGTCCGACCGATGACATGCGGGGCGTCGCGCCGTGAAGGCATGCCCGCCCCGCCAGGGTCGAACGGGTCGGGCCGTGCGGCAAGGGAGGGTCGGGCCGGGCGCGGGCTCGTCACCCCCCGGACCGCCACCGCGGCCATCACCCCGCCACGGGCGCGAGCGCGCCGTTCCGCTCCAGCGCCTCGGCGATCTGCACCGCATTGAGCGCCGCGCCCTTGCGCAGATTGTCCGCCACGCACCAGAAGGCGAGGCCGTTGGCGACCGTCGGGTCGCGCCGCAGGCGGGAGACGAAGACGGCATCCTCCCCGGCGATCTCGAGTGGCGTGGCATAGCCCCCGTCGTCGCGGGTGTCGAGCACGATCAGGCCCGGCGCCTCGCGCAGCGCCTCGCGCGCCGCGCGCTCGGCGATCGGGCGCTCGAACTCCACGTGCACCGCCTCGGCATGGCCGATCATGACCGGAACGCGCACGCAGGTCGCCATGACCTGGATGTCGGGGTCGAGGATCTTGCGCGTCTCGACCGCGAGGTCCCGTTCCTCCCGCGTCGCTCCGTCCTCGAGGAAGGCCTCGATGTGCGGGATGACGTTGAAGGCGATCGGCTTGGGGAACTGCTCCGGCGTGCCGGGCTCGTTGACGAAGACGCCGCGGGTCTGGCTCCAGAGTTCGTCCATCGCCTCCTTCCCGGCCGCGGAGACCGACTGGTAGGTGGCGACGACGACGCGCCGGACCCGCGCCATGTCGTGCAGCGGCTTCAGCGCCATCACCATCTGGATCGTCGCCCCGCCGGGGTTGGCGACGATGCCCCGCCGCGGCCGCTTCGCGATCGCCTGCGGGTTCACCTCCGGCACCACGAGGGGCACGCCCGGCTCCATCCGGAAGCGCGGGGTGTCGTCGACGACGAGGCAGCCTGCCGCCACCGCGCGCGGCACATGCGACGCCGAGACCGCCGCACCCTGGGAGAAGAGCGCGAGATCCACCCCGGCGAAGTCGAACCGGTCGAGGTCGCGCACCTTGAGCACGGCCTTCTCGCCGAAGGAGACCTCGGCCCCGGCGGCGCGGCCGGAGGAGAGCGCGATCACTTCGCCCACGGGGAAGCCGCGCTCGGCGAGGGTCTTGAGGATTTCCCGCCCGACCGCGCCGGTCGCGCCGACGACCGCGATCCGATAGCCCATCTCGTTCCGCTCCCGCATGCCGCGCGCGGCGCAATCGCCGCGCGCGGGGTGTAGGGCAGAACGCGGTCGGGCGGAACGCCGCGCCTCAGGCGGCGCGAATGGCCCTGAGGAAGCCGTCGGCCCTCTCGCGCAGGGTCGCGGCATCGCCCGAGAGCGCGCCCGAGGCCTGCAGCACCGCCCCGGCCGAGCCGCCCGTCGCCTCGGCGGCGGCGCGGATGCCCTCGATCCGGCGGGCCACGGTATCGGTCGCCTGCGCCACCTGCGCGGCGCTGCGGGCGATCTCCCGCGTGGTCGCGCCCTGCTCCTCCACCGCCGCGGCGATGGCGGTGGCGATGTCGCTCGTGCGGTCCACCGTCGCGCCGATGGCGCGGATCGCCTCGACCGCCTGGGTGGTGACACCCTGCATCTCGCTGATCTGGCGGGCGATCTCCTCGGTCGCCTTGGCGGTCTGCCCGGCGAGGTTCTTGACCTCGCTCGCCACCACCGCGAAGCCCTTGCCCGCCTCGCCGGCCCGCGCCGCCTCGATGGTGGCGTTGAGGGCGAGCAGGTTGGTCTGCCCGGCGATCTCGCCGATCAGCCGCACCACGTCCCCGATGCGGGAGGCCGCTTCGGCGAGGCCGCGCACCGTCGCATCCGTCGACTTGGCCTCGGCCACCGCCTGGCGCGCCACCTCGGCCGCTTCCGCCACCCGGCGCGTGATCTCCTCGACCGAGGCGGCCATCTCCTCGGCCGCCGCCGCCACCGCCTGGACATCGGCATTGGCCTGCACCCCGGCCTCGGAGACGGCGAGCGCCTCGCGCCCCGCCTCGGCGGCGGCGTCGGTCAGGCTGCGCGCAGCCTCCTGCAACTGCGCCGCCGAGGCCGCGACCGAGTTCACCACCGCGCCGATATCGGCCTCGAAGGTGTCGGCCAGCCGCGCCTGCTCGGTCACGCGGTTCCAGGCCAGCATGGCGCCCACGTAGTTGCCCTGCGCGTCGCGCAGTGCCGAGACGTTCAGGTCCAGCGTCTCGGGTCCCATCTTCACCCGCGCCTTGTGCGGCAGGTTGGCGGGGTCCGCCAGCATGGCGCGGATGCGCCCGGGTGCCTTGTGGAAGATGTCGATGGTCTGGCCCATCATCTCCTCGGCCCTGACCGGCATGTCCGCCTCGATTGAGCGGACCAGGTCTATCGAGAACGCATTGGCGTAGGTGATGCGGAACTCGTCGTGCGGGTCGGCCACCAGCACGCCGAGGGGCATCTGCTCGATCATCTGGCCGCGGCGGAAGGCTTCGGCCACCGCGCCGCGCAGCTCCTCCACCGCCTCGGCGATGCGGCCGATCTCGTCGCGCCGGCCGCGGTCGGAGACGGTCACGGCCGCATCCCCGCGCGCGATCGCCCCGATCGTGCCCGCCATGCGCTTGAGCGGCGCGCCGATGCTGCGCGAGAGCACGAAGGCCGAGAGCAGGAGCACCAGCGCGATCGCCGCCGCGGTGGCGAGCACGGTGCGCGTCTGCAGCGAAAGCCCCGCCACCACCGCCTGCCCCGCCTCGGTGCTGCGGGCGTAGAGCCGCTGATTGGCGGCGGCCACCGCCTCCAGCATGGCCTGCTGGGCGGGCATCGCCTGCTCCTCGGTGAAACGGGCGAGGGCAAGCCCCGTGTCGATCGCGGCGAAGGCGCCCTCGGCCGCCTGCTCGGCGATGGTGACGAGGCGTTCCAGCTCCTCCCGCGCCCGCGGCAGCGCGCCGACGGAGGCGATGGCCCCGCGCAGATGCACCCGCGCCTGCGCGGCGGCGCGGCGGGCGCGCTGCGCCTGCTGCGCCTCGCCGGTGGCGAGGTAGCGCAGCGCGGCGGCGCGCATCTCGTTCACGCCCTGGTGGGAGGTCAGCAGCCGCTGGCGCACCTCCTCGCGCAGCTCGGCCGGCACGTCGTATTCGACGATTGAGCTCGCGCCCTCGAAGGCCTGGTCGTAGTCGGCGGCGCGAATGAAGAAGACCTCGTCGCGGGCGCGCAGGATCGCCTTGCGCTGCGCCGCCTGCTGCGCGATGGCGGCGCCGTAGGCCTCCGCCGCCTCGGCCAGGCGGGTGAGCGCCACCGCCGCCTCCGGCTCGCCGACGGTCTCGGCCGCCCGCCGCGCCGCGCCCACCGCGGCCGACAGCGCCGCCGCCGCGCCCTCCTGCGCCGCGTCCACATCCGCCGGCGTGTTCGCCGCGAGCACCATCCGCGCGCGATAGGGCGCGTTTGAGGCGACGCCCGTCGCCTCTGTCAGCTGCCAGCTCGCCTCGCCCAGCCGGCCCTGGCGCGCGACGGTGGCGGACAGGTGCTCCCCCGTCAGGCCGACGGTCGCGACGATCCCGCCCAGCATCAGCAGGGCGATGAGGCCCGAGGCCAGCAGCTTCAGGCCGACGGACAGGTTCTGGAACAGGCGCATCTTCACCTCGGCAGGCAATGGCTCCGCCCATGCTGCCGCGGCCGGGCTTAAGCCGTGGTGAAGCGCCGCCGCCCGCGCCGGGCCACGCCCCCGCAGCGCGAAGGCCCTTGCCGACTCGCCCCCGGACGCGGGATGGAGGGGACGTGCTGCACCTCATCAAACTGTCGGTCGGACCGAAGGATGTGGCGCAACTCGCCGCCCTCCAGCAGGAGCGGCTGCGCACCGACCCGCCGCTGCGCGCCTGGACCCGCGTCTTCCCCAAGCGCGGGCGGGAGGTCACGGCGGGCGGCTCGATCTACTGGGTGGTGGCGGGCTTCGTCCGCGTCCGCCAGCGCATCCTCGACATCCGGGAGGAGGCCTGGGACGACGGCACCCCCTGCGCCGCCCTGGTGCTCGATCCTGCGCTGGTCCCGGTCGAGGCCCGCCCGGTGAAACCCTTCCAGGGCTGGCGCTACCTCCGCCCCGAGGAAGCCCCGCCGGACCTCGCCCAGGACCGGCCGGCCGCGCGCGGGCTCGACCGCCTGCCGCCCCGGCTGCGGCGGGAACTCGCGGAACTCTGCCTGATCTGAGCGCCCCGCGCCCGATCGCGGCTACTGCAGCCGGGACAGGCCGATCTCGCCCTGCGGGTTCGCCTCCCGCCCGATGGTGCGCGACGGCGTGTGGGCGATCTCCACCGCCTCGCCGAGGAAGTCGTTGCGCCGGGCCTCGAAACGGTCGCCGTCGCGGCCGGTCCACACCAGCCGGCCGCCGCCGAGCGTCGCGCGCTGCCGCTCCGAGCCCGGCGGCAGGCCGTCGGCCAGGCTGCGCGGGGCGCCGGCGCTCATCGCCAGCAGGATCTCGGCCGTGCCGCCGGCCGCATCCACCGACATCACGAACAGCACGGAGGCGCGCCCCGCGCGCCGCCGCCACGGCCGGCGGCGGAGAGGGCAGGGGGATGATGTCCTGTCGCGCCGCCGCCTCGAGCACCCGCGCCGGGCGCGAGGGCCACCTGCGGCGGCGGGGCTTCCGCCGCGGCGGGCGGGCGGCCCGGCCGCAGCACCACCTCGGCGATCAGGCTGCTGTTGTCCCACGGGACCTGCTGCCTGCCGGTCGCCTCCACCACGCTGCGCCGCACCCGCGTCATCAACTGGCGGATCTCGAGCCCCGGCGTCGCCATGTGCTGCCGCAGCGCCGGCGTGAAGGGGCTGTTGCGGCCGGTGCCGTCCAGCGCGACCGCCCCCGGGCTGGTCGAGAAGGCGATCAGCGTGCCGAGGTCCACGGTCTCGACCCGCGCGAGCCCCCGGCCCACCGAGCGCGTGGCCGAGAGGCCGCGCATCCCGGCCGCCAGCGGGTTGTCCCTGCAGGCGTCGAGGATCAGCACCCGCGCCCGCGCCCCCTGCATGGCGCGCAGCACCTCGGTGCGGAAGCCGGAGGCGCGCAGAACCTCCGCCACCGCCGCGGCATCGGCGGCCGGATTGGCGAGGCGCGGGACCGCCCGGTGGGCGCCGTTGCCCACCACCAGGGCGAGCCTTTGCGCCGGGGCCGCCGCGCTCCAGCCGCCGAGGACCATGAGCAGCGCCAGAAGCGCCGAGGCGGCGCGCAGGACGCGGGGGCGCATGGTCCCCTCCCTTCCCCGCCCGCCGCCCGATGGTTGCCGCTTTGTAAGGCGCCTGCCACGGGGCGGAGAGGCCTAGTCTGCGAAGCCTAGCGCGTCGCGACGGCTTATTCCCGGCAGGCCGACGCGGCACAGGTCCGCCCCCCGGGGTGGGCCCTTTTGGGCCGGCTGGAGGGATCCAGCCGGCCCTATTTTCGCACCCGCGCCGGCGGCGCCTCCGCCTCCAGCAGCGCGAGTAGCCCCTCGAGCAGCCGGGTGGGGGAGGGCGGGCAGCCCGAGATCAGCAGATCGACCGGCAGCACCGCCCCGACGCCGCCATGCACGGCGTAGGAGCCCTTGAACACCCCGCCATCGACGGCGCAGTCCCCGGCCGCGACCACCCAGCGCGGCTCGGGCGTGCAGGCGAGCGCGCGCTCCATCGCCTCGGCCATGTTGCGGCAGGCCGGGCCGGTCACCAGCAGCACATCGGCATGCTTGGGGGAGGCGACGAAGCGCAGCCCGAAGCGTTCGAGGTCGTAGGCGACGCCCTGCAGGGCGTTCACCTCGAGCTCGCAGCCATTGCAGGAGCCGCTGTCCACCTCCCGGATCGCGAGGCTGCGCCCGAGGCGCTGGCGCGCCGTGGCGGCGAGCCGCTCGCCGAGCGCGGCCACCGTCTCCGCCGGCACCGGCGGCGCCGCACCGGTCAGCGGCCGGCCGAGGAGGGCGCGGGCGAGGCGGGGCCAGAGCATCAGAGGTCCACCCCCGAATAGGAGCAGTTGAAGGATTTGTTGCAGAGCGGGAAGTCGGCGACGATGTTGCCCTCGATCGCCGCCTCGAGCAGCGGCCATTGCAGCCAGGACGGGTCGCGCAGGAAGGCGCCCCGGATCAGCCCCCCCTCGTCGAGACGGAGCCAGGCGAGGCATTCCCCGCGGAAGCCCTCGACGAGCCCCACCCCCTCCCCCGCGCGGTCGGGCAGGGGCGCCATCGTCGCGCCCTCCGGCAGTTCCGCGAGCAGCCGGCGGACCAGCATCACCGAGGCGGTCAGTTCGGCCACCCGCACCCGCACCCGGGCATCGACATCGCCGCCCGCCTCGACCGCGATCGGCGGGGCGAGGAGATCATAGGGCGCGTAGCCCGGCACCAGCCGCGCATCGAAGCGCCGGCCCGAGGCGCGCCCGACGAAGCCCCCGGCGGCGAAGGCCGCGGCATGGGCGGGGTCGAGATAGCCCGTGCCTACCACGCGGTCCTGCAGGCTGGCATGGCTCTCGTAGATGCGGAGCAGCGCCGGCACCTCCGCCTCGACCGCCGCGAGCGCGGTGCGGATCGCCTCCGCCCCGCCCGGCGCGATGTCGGTCGCGACGCCGCCGGGCAGCACGCGGTCCATCATCAGCCGGTGGCCGAAGGCGACCTCCGCCGCGCGCAGCACCCCCTCCCGCAGCCAGCCGCAGCGCGCATGCGGGAAGGCGAAGGCGGCGTCGTTGCAGATGAAGCCCCAGTCATTGAGGTGGTTGTGGATGCGCTCGAGCTCCGCCATCACCGCCCGCAGCGCGACGGCGCGCGGCGGGACGGCGACGCCGAGCGCGGCCTCGGCGGCGGCGGCGAAGGCCCAGGCATGGGCCACGGTGGAATCGCCCGACAGCCGCGCCGGGAAGGCCGCCGCCGCGCGCGGCGACTTGCCGAGCATGAGGGAGAGCGTCCCCTTGTGCTTGTAGCCGAGCCGCGCCTCGAGCCGCACCACGACCTCCCCCTGGACGTGGAAGCGGAAATGCCCGGGTTCGATGACGCCGGCATGGATCGGGCCGACCGGAATCTGGTGGATGCCTTCGCCCTCGACCGGCAGGAAGGCCGGCTGCGACGCCTCCGCCCCCGGCATCGGCGCGGGCTGGCCCGAGAGCGGGCCGGCCACCGGCCACCGCCCGTGGTCGAGCCAGGGCCTGAGGTCCGTCCCCCCCTCGGCGGTGAGGCCCCAGAGGTCGCGGACCATGCGCTCGAAGCGGATCGCCCCGGGCCGCGCGGGGGAGAGCGCGGCATAGCGCCCGCCCTCGGCCGGGGCGGAGGCGAGCAGCACCGTCCCGCCCGCCTCCGCGAGGAAGGCCGCATGCACCATGCCGGGCTCGGCCCAGAGGGCCATCAGCCCGAGCGAGGGGTCCCCGGCCAGCGCGGCGGGCAGGCGGGACCAGGCCTCGGCGGTGAGGAGGAAGCGCTCGAAGGGCCGCGCGCCCTGCGGGGCGCCGGCGCGGATCAGGGCGGTCGCGGTCATGGCCGGGGCATGGCCGGGGGGAGGGGCGCCGCCGCCCGCACCCCCCGACCTTTCCTGTCCGGCGGGAGCCGATCAGGGCGGGGGCGGAGACCCTCCCCCGCGACGTCCGCCGTGCGCCTCATCCGATCACCCTCGCCGCTTCCGCCAGTATCGCTGAAAGGCCGGCCGGCATCGCGAGCGCGAGCGCGGCCGCGAGCGCGAGGTGCAGCCACAGCGGCGCGGCCGCCCCCGCCTCCCGCCAGCCGTCGAGGGCGCCGGCGGCCTCCGGTGTGGCGGGGCCGAAGCACATGGCCTGCAGCACGGTCACGAGCGCCGCGAGCGCCGTCACCATGCCGGCCGCGAGCGCGAGCGCGAGCCAGGGCGCCTCCGCCGCCGCCGCCGCCAGCAGCCGGAACTCGGAGGCGAAGAGGAGGAAGGGCGGCAGCCCCGCGATCGCCGCGATGGCGAGGGCAAGCCCCCAGCCGAGGGCGGGATGGGTTGCGACCAGGCCGCCGATGTCGGCGATCTTCTGGCTGCCCTTGGCCTGCGCGGCGCGGCCGACGCCGAAGAAGACCGCGCTCTTGACCAGCGAATGGCCGAGCAGGTGCAACAGCCCCGCGAGGTTCGCCGCCGCCCCGCCGAGGCCGAAGGCGAAGGCGGCGATCCCCATGTGCTCGATGGACGACCAGCCGAAGAAGCGCCGCGCATCGCGCCGCCGCCACAGCGCGAGCGCGGCCAGCAGCACGCTGGCGAGGCCGAGGCCCATGAGGAAGGGGCCCGGCGCGATCGCCTCCGGGTTCGCGCCCACGATCGACTTCGCCCGCAGCACCGCGAGCATCGCCGCGTTCAGCAGCAGCCCCGACAGCACGGCCGAGATCGGCACCGGCCCTTCCGCATGCGCATCCGGCAGCCAGGAATGCAGCGGCACCAGCCCCGCCTTGGTGCCGTAGCCGAGCAGCAGGAAGACGAAGGCGAGGTTGAGCGTGCCCGGGTCGCAGCGCGCCGCCACCTCCATCAGCGCCGCCCAGGACAGGCCCCGCTCCGCCTGCAGCAGCGGCTGGGCGGCGAGGTGGAGCACGATGGTCCCGAAGAGGGCGAGCGTGATGCCGACGCCGCACAGGATGAAGAACTTCCACGCCGCCTCGAAGGCCGCGGGCGTGCGATGCACCGCGACCATGGAGACGGTGGCGAGGGTTGCGATCTCGATCGCCACCCACATCACGCCGAGGTTGTCGGCGAGCAGGGCGAGGAACTGCGCCCCCATGAAGACCTGGAAGGCGGCGTGGTAGGCGCGGATGCGCCAGTGGTCGAAGCCTTCCTGCTCCAATGTCGCGGCCGAGAAGACGGCGGTGGTCAGCCCCACGAAGGCCGACAGCACCAGGAAGGGCAGGTTCACCGCATCCACCCGGGTCCAGCCGTGCTGCGCGAAGGGCTCGGCCGCAAGGGCGAGCGCCATCGCGAAGCCGAGGGCGCTCACCGCGGCATTGGCCGCGCAGGCCGGGCGCAGCCGCGGCACCGCCGCGAGCGCGAGGGCCCCGGCCCAGGGCAGGAAGACGATCGCCCATTGCAGCGGCATCAGCGCCGCTCCCCGCGATGTTCCTCGAGGCTCGCCGTGTCCAGCGTGTCGAAGCGCTCGCGGATCTGGAAGGCGAAGACGGCGGCGACCAGGGCGATCATCAGCACCAGCGCGGCGGCGGACAGTTCCACCACCAGCGGCATGCCGGCGACGCCGATGGCGGCGAGGATCAGCCCGTTCTCGAGGCTGAGCAGCCCCACCACCTGGCTGATGGCGTTGCGCCGCGTGATCATCATCAGCATCCCCAGCAGCACGACCGACAGCGCGAGGGCGAGATCCTCCCGCGCCAGGGCCCGCGCCCCCTCGGTCGCCGGCAGCACCACCAGGATGGCCAGCGCGACCAGCCCGACGCCGGCCACCAGCGACGGGCCGATGCCGAGCGCGGTCTCCACCGCGCGGTGGAGGTCGAGCCGCCGCACCGTCGCATGCAGCGCGAGCGGGATGAGCACGCCCTTGGCCGCCAGCGTGAGGGCCGCGGTGAGATGGAGGCCCGGCGCGCCCTGCGCATGGGCGGCCCAGGCGGCGGCCAGCGCGAGCAGCGTGCCCTGCATCGCGAAGGCGTTGATCAGCGCCCCGATGCGCCGCTGATAGAGCAGCACGAAGGAGAGCAGCAGCACGCCGCCGCCGAGCAGATGCGCAAGGTCGTAGCCGATCTGCCCGAAGCTCATGCGAGCCCCGTCGAGACGAAGAGCAGCACCGCCCCGAGCAGCCCGAGCAGCAGCGCCGCGCCGAGGAACTCGGGGACGCGGAAGACGCGCATCTTGGCGATGGCGCTCTCGAAGGCGGCGAGCGCGAGCGCGAGCCCCGCCATCTTCGCCACCCAGGCGAGCAGCCCGAGGGCCCAGAGATGCGGCGCGGCCCCGGCTGGCGCCTGGCCGAAGGGAAGGAACACCGCCGCCAGCAGCGAGAGCCACAGCGCGAGCCGCAGCATCGCCGCATAGTCCCAGAGCGCGAGGTGACGGCCTGAGGCCTCGAGGATCATCGCCTCATGGACCATGGTCAGTTCGAGATGCGTCGCCGGATTGTCCACCGGGATGCGCGCATTCTCGGCCAGCGCGACGGCGAGCAGCGCCGCCAGCGCGAAGCCGAGGGAGACGCGCAGGCCGAGGCCGCCGTCGCGGAACGCCGCGGCGATGCCGTCGAAATTGGTGGTGCCGGCGAGGATGGCGAGGGACAGCGCGGCCACCACCAGGGCCGGTTCGGCGAGCGCCGCGAAGCTCATCTCGCGCGCGGCGCCGAGCCCGCCGAAGGGCGTGCCCGCGTCCATCCCGGCGAGGGCCATCGCCACCCGCCCGAGGGCGAGCAGCCCCGCGACCAGGAGGAGGTCGGCGAGCGGCGCCAAGGCCATTCCCCGCGCGAAGGAGGGCACCAGCGCCGCCGCCGCCACCACCGCCCCCGCCGCGACATAGGGCATGGCGCGCGAGACCGGCGAGGCGTTCTCCGCCAGCAGCGGCCGCTTGCGCAGGAGTTTCGCGAGGTCGCGCAGCGGCTGCAGCGGCGACGGCCCCCGCCGGCCCATCATCCGCGCCTTGAGCCAGCGCACCAGGCCGGTCAGCACCGGCGCGGCGGCGAGGATCAGCGCGAGGTGCAGCGCCTGCGCGAGGAGGGCGCCGAGGAAGGCCATCTCAGCCGGCCTCCAGCGCGGCGAGCAGGGCGAGGAGCAGCACCACCGCGGCGAAGGTGAGGCCGAGGTTCTGCCGGATCGACAGGTCGCGCAGCCGCTCCGCCCGGCTGGCCAGCGCCTCCCGCCAGCGCGGCAGGGGACCCTCCAGCGCGGCGAGCGCGGGGTCGGCGAAGCCCGCGCGCAGCACCGCCGGCGCCGTCGCCCCGGGGGGCGGCATCGCGACATGCTCCTGCGCCGCGAGCAGGCTCTCCCCCAGCATGCGCCGCAGCGGCTGGGCGAAGCCGGCCGCGCTCGGCTGCGTCGCCGGGTCGCCGAAGGGCAGGTGGGCGGGGGGCGCGATGAAGCCGCAATCCCAGGCCGGGCCGCGGGCGACGCCGGCGGGCGCGCGGCGCCGCACCAGCCACCAGAGGCCGCCGATCGCCGCCGCGGCGAGCAGCGCCACCGGCAGCGGCCAGTAGCGCGCCCCGCCCTCGGCCGCGCCCACCACCAGCCCGCCGGCGCTTGGCGCGGCCGCGCCGGCCATCAGCCGCAGCGCCGGCGCCGCGAGGGCGAGCATCACCCCAGGGGCGAGGCCGAGCAGCACCGTCAGCCCCGCCGGCAGGAGGAGGGCGAGGCGCGCCGCGCCGCCGCTCTCCTCCGCCCCCGCCGCGCGCGGGCTGCGCGGCCGGCCGAGGAAGACGAGCCCCCAGAAGCGCACCATCGCCGCCGCCGCCAGCGCCGCCGCCAGCGCCGCCAGCGCGGTGGCCGCCGCGACCCCGATCTGGAAGGCGAGATCGCCCACCCGCCAGGCCGCGAGCAGCGCCTGCAGCAGCAGCCATTCCGAGGCGAAGCCCGACAGCGGCGGCAGCGAGGCCGCCGCCGCGACGCCGACGAGCGCCGCCCAGGCGGTCCAGGGCATGCGGTGGATCAGGCCCCCGAGCCGGTCGAGCCGGCGGGAGAGCGCGCCATGCAGCACCTCCCCCGCCGCGAGGAAGAGCAGCGTCTTGAACATCGCGTGGTTCAGGACGTGCAGCAGCGCCGCCCCGGCGGCCAGCGCGGCGAGCGCGGGCAGGTCGGCGCCGCGGAAGGCGAGCGCGAGCCCGAGCCCGATCGCGATCAGCCCGACATTCTCGATGGTGGAGCAGGCGAGGAGGGTCTTGCTGTCCTCCTCGAGGTTCGCCCGCAGCGCCCCGATCACGGCGGATGCCGCGCCGAGCGCGATGAGCGGCGCGCCGAGCCAGAAGGGCTGCGCCGGCCCCATCAGGTCGAAGAGGAAGCGCGCCAGCACATAGAGCGCGACCTTGGTCATCGCCCCCGACATCGCCGCCGAGACATGGGAGGGCGCGGCGGGGTGGGCGAGCGGCAGCCAGACATGCAGCGGGAACAGCCCGGCCTTGGAGCCGGCGCCGGCCAGCACGAGCCCGAGCACCGCCGCCGCCCGCCAGCCCTCGGGAGGCGCCTCCCGCAGCGCGGCGAAGGCGACATCCCCCGCCCCGCCGGCGGAAAGGCCGAGCGCCAGGACGAGGCAGAGCCCGCCGAAGCCGGCGAAGCCGAGGTAGATCCGCCCCGCGCGGCGGTTCTCCGCCGCCGCGTGCTCATGCGCGACGAGCGCCCAGGAGGCGAGGGACATCGCCTCGAAGCCGAGCAGCAGCGTAAAGCCGTCCGCCGCCAGCACCGTGAGGAGCATGCCCGCCAGGAAGGCCGGCCAGGGCAGCAGCCGCCGCGGCGCCATCGGCGCACGCACCCCGCCGAGCGCGAACAGCGAGGCTGCGGCCGAGACGAGCCCGAGCGGCAGCAGGAACCAGGCCGAAAGCCCATCGAGCGCGAGCCGCATCGGCCCCCAGGGCGGGCCGAGGGGCAGATCCAGGGCCGCCGGACCGCCGAGCAGCCCGGCGAGGCCCGCCGCCGCGATCAGCAGCCCCGCCGCCGCGGTGGCGCCGAAGGCCGCCCGCGCGCGGCCGGCGCGGCGCGCGAGCAGGGGCGCGGCGGCGCCCAGCGCCAGCAGGAGAACCGCGAGCAGGGCGAGGAGCGTCAGCACGGACGGCGCGGGAAGCGGGTCATGGCGGGCAGGATAGGCCCCGGCCGCCGGCCGCGGCCAGCCCCCGCGCCGGTTTGCATTGGCCCACAGCCGGGGCTAGGAGAACGCGATGCCGGGCGGATTCCGGCGGCCGGAACGGGGGAGGCCGGGCGCGATGCGCCGCAGGATGCGGGCCGGAGGGGGCCTGTCGGCTCGGTAGATGCGGAGGCTGCTGGGCTTCAGCCGCGGGATGGACGCCGTCAGCGCCGGCGCCGGCAAGCTCGCGGAATGGTGCGTGCTCGCCGCCTGCCTCGTCAGCGCGGGCAACGCCGTCATGCGCTACGGCTTCTCGCTCTCCTCCAACGCCTGGCTCGAGGCGCAATGGTACCTCTTCGCCGGCATCATCATGCTCGGCGCGGCGCATACGTTGAGGCGCAACGGGCATGTGCGGGTGGACCTCGTCTACGGCATCGTCCGCGAGAGGACGAGGCTGTGGATCGACGTCTTCGGCCTCGTCTTCTTCCTGCTGCCGGGGATGCTGCTGCTCGCCTGGATGACCTGGCCCTTCTTCCTCGACTCCTGGATGCGGGAGGAGGTCTCGCCGAATGCGGGCGGGCTCCTCCGCTGGCCGGTGAAGCTGCTGCTGCCGGTGGGCTTCGCCCTCGTCGCGCTGCAGGGGCTCGCGGAACTGGTCAAGCGGATCGCGGCGCTCAGCGGCATCGAGGACGGGGCCGCCCGCGTCGCCGCCTATGAGAAGCCGGAGCAGTGAGGGCATGATCGGGCTCGAGATGATGCCGCCGCTGATGTTCGGCGGCCTCGTCCTCTTCCTCCTGCTCGGCTTCCCGGTGGCGTTCAGCCTCTCCGCGGTCGGGCTCTTCTTCGGCTTCCTCTCGATCGAGCTCGGCTTCTTCACCCCCGCCTATCTCGGCAACCTGCCGCTGCGCGTCTTCGGCATCCTCTCGAACGAGGTGCTGCTCGCGATCCCCTTCTTCACGCTGATGGGCGCGATCCTCGAGCGCTGCGGGCTCGCCGAGGACCTGCTCGAAGGCACCGGCCAGCTCTTCGGCAAGGTGCCGGGGGGGCTCGCCTATGCCGTCATCGCCGTGGGCGCGATCCTCGGCGCCATCACGGGCACCGTCGCGGCCTCGGTGATCGCGATGGGCATGATCAGCCTGCCGATCATGCTGCGCTACGGCTACGACATGCGCATCGCGACCGGCGTCATCGCCGCTTCCGGCACCATCGCCCAGCTCATCCCCCCCTCGCTCGTGCTGATCGTGCTCGGCGACCAGCTCGGCAAGTCGGTGGGGGAGATGTATGCGGGCGCGATCGGCCCGTCCATGATGCAGGTGCTGCTCTTCCTCGCCTTCATCGCCGTGGTCAGCCTGATCTGGCCGCAGAAGGTGCCGCCCCTGCCGGCCGAGGCGCGCGGCATGCGCGGCTGGAGGCTCTACCGGCGCGTGCTCAAGGGCATGGTGCCCTCGCTGGTGCTGATGTTCCTCGTGCTCGGCACCATCTTCCTCGGCCTTGCCACGCCCACCGAGGCGGGCGCGATGGGCGCGGTCGGGGCCATCGTCATCGCCGTGATCAACCGCCGCTTCACCTGGTCCCTGCTGTTCGAGGCCATGGCCAACACCATGCGCATCACGGCGATGGTGATCTTCATCCTCATCGGGGCGACGGTCTTCACCCTGGTCTTCCAGGGCGTGGACGGCAGCCACTGGATCGAGCAGCTGCTCTCGCACCTTCCGGGTGGTCAGACCGGGTTCCTGGTCGCGGTCAATGTCGCGGTGTTCCTGCTCGCCTTCTTCCTCGACTTCTTCGAGATCGCCTTCATCGTCGTCCCGCTGCTCGCGCCGGTGGCGCAGAAGCTCGACATCAACCTGGTCTGGTTCGGCGTGCTGCTCTGCGTGAACCTGCAGACCTCCTTCATGCACCCGCCCTTCGGCTTCGCGCTGTTCTACCTGCGCGGCGTGGCGCCCAAGGAGGTTCTGACCAAGGACATCTACTGGGGCGCGATCCCCTTCCTCTGCCTGCAGCTCACCCTCGTCGCCCTCGTCATCTTCTGGCCCGAGAGCGTGACCTACTGGCTCGACCGCGGCACCGGGGTGGATCCGGCAAACGTCAGGATCGAGGTGCCGGAGGTCGAACCGATGAGCGAAGAGGTGCCCGTATTCCGCTAGTGGTCTGATGGACGTTGATGATTCCCATGCTCGCCCGGACCTGCGAGTCTGGGCGCATGAGGGAAGGCATTGAGGTCCGGCTCCGGCCGCGTGAGCGGGAACGGCTCAAGGGCGTGGTCTCCGACCGCAAGAGCCCACAGCACCATGTCTGGCGGGCGCGGTTGGTGCTGCTGACGGCGGATTCCGGGACGCCCCGCGCGGCCGCGCCTTCGCCGCGGCCTCGCCCGAGCAGATCGCCGCGGAGGTCGAGCGCACGTTGCACGAGGACCCGCCCGCGGCGACGCACTGGACGCTGCGCGCCATGGCCAAGGCGAGCGGCCTGGCGCCATCCACCGTCCACCGCATCTGGCGCGAGCACGGCCTGAAGCCGCACCGGGTCGAGACCTTCAAGCTCTCCAACGACCCGAAGTTCGTCGAGAAGGT
>Ga0272446_1003323_pt1 | contig 20482 bp, 20 predicted proteins | sample YNPCB0061_FD_194587 | JGI IMG/M metagenome (GOLD analysis project Ga0272446, IMG submission 194587) | Hot spring microbial mat communities from Yellowstone National Park, WY, United States - YNP-CB-006-1 | ecosystem: Environmental > Aquatic > Thermal springs > Hot (42-90C) > Sediment | place...
GACCCCCCAGTTCAGCGGTGCCGATCTGAAAAACCTGGTTAACGAGGCCGCCCTTCAGGCTGCCCGCGAAAATGCCACCGAGATTGCCAACGTGCACTTCCAGACCGCACTCGACAAAATTATGCTGGGCCTCGAGCGCGGCACCCTCAAGCTGAGTGAGCAGGAAAAGCGGGCTGTGGCCTACCACGAGGCCGGTCACGCTATTGCGGGCGAAGAGCTGCCTTATGCCGACAAGACCGAAAAGGTTTCGATTGTGCCCAGGGGAATGGCCCTCGGGGTGCGCTGGAGCAAGCCCGAGGAGCGTATCCTGATGAGCAAGGAGCACCTCGAGGACACCCTGGCCATGACCTTAGCGGGCCGGGCCGCCGAAGAGCTGTTTGTGGGCACCATCACCACTGGAGCGGCCAACGATTTCAAGCAGGCTACCAGTCTGGCCAAGCAGATGGTGCTTGACTGGGGCATGGGTGACCACTTCAAAAACGTGGCCTGGGGCTCCAACACCGGCCCCATCTTCCTGGGCGAGGAAATTGCCAAGAAGCAAGACCACTCCGAGGAGACCAGCCGCCTTATTGATGCGGACATCAGGGCTATTCTGGATCGGGCTTACGAACGCGCTAAACAAGTGCTGTCCAACAATGCCAGGGCCATGCACCAGCTGGCCGCAGAACTCCTGGAAACAGAGATTGTGCAAGGCGAGCGGGTGCGGGAAATTATTGCCCAAAGCAAGCAGCCGGAAGCAGCTACCGCGGCTTTTAATCCCGAGGCCTGATGTGTGAACCCCACCCGAATCGTTCCGTTAGGGGCGGGTTGGAGCACCATCGTTTTTCAGGCTGCTGCCCGCGCTTTCAGGCGGGGGCCCCAGAAAAAGAACCAATCGAGGCTTTTGCGGCCTGTTGCCAGCTTGCTCTGCTGTGCCTGAGTACCAGGCTCAGTAGCGCCGCTTGCGCTGGGGCAGCAACAGCATGAAAACCCCAACCACCACGCAAGCATCGGCCAGGTTCCAGATGGGAAAGCTGTCCAGGATAAAGATGCCTGTGCGGTTGATGTCCACATAGTCCACCACCCAGCCGTGGCCCAGACGGTCTATTGCGTTGCCGAGGGCACCTGCGGCAATTAGCGAAAAAGCCATCTGGCTCAGAAGCGAGACCCTTCGGTGGTTCGTGCTCAGATAGAGCAGAATCCCGATGCCCACCACCAGGCTCACCCAGACCAGAATGCGGGCACCGCCCTGGAAAATTCCAAAGGCTGCGCCGGTGTTTTTGATGAAGGTCGCGTCCACGATCCAGAACAGATTGGTCAGAAAAATGGCGCCCACCCCTTCGTCAAAAATGCGGGGGCCTACCGCCCACAACACCATAAGTTTGATGGCCTGATCGGCGACCAGTAGGACGGGAACCAGCCAGGTGGCGATGTTCATACCGCTGGGAAGTCTAGCACGGCCCCGTGAGGGTATGCTATACTCGCTACTGTTGCCCTGAAGCAAGGGGTTACCCCTTGTGTTGGCAGTTAGGAGTCCTGCGATGTCGAAGATCTGCGAAATTAGCGGCAAGCGCCCCACGGTGGCCTACAGCATCATCACCCGTGGTAAGGCCAAACGGGAAGGTGGGGTAGGTAAGAAGATTACCGGCTACACCAAGCACTGGCAAGAGCCCAACCTGCGCAAAGTGACCGTAACGGTGGCTGGCCACAACATCACCTTCCGGGTGGCCAACAGTCATGCCCACAAGGTCTACGAGCTGGTTGAGCGCTCCAAAGGTATGAAGCTCGAGGGCCTCAGCGCCAAGCAGATCAAAGCCCGCCTTCTGAGCCTGCTTTAAAAAAGCAAGACCATACTTAGAGACGTGGCTTGCCGCGTCTCTTTATTTTTGGCATAGAATAAACCCATGCCGATCAAACCCGGCTGGGTTGTGCTCGCTCTGGTTACGCTTATAGCCTTGTGGCAGAGCGCCCAACTATCCAGTGCGCGCCGGCAGATGGCGGGTTTGCAGGCGGAAATTGTCCGACTAAAGCAAGAGCTGCAAAAAGGTTCCGAGGGCTTTATGCTGCCCCTGCCGGGCGCCTGCCTTCCCAAAACCGACAGCAACCTGCCCGGTGCCCCCCGCGAATACCGCAAAGGCACCAACCCCGGTTTTGTGTTTATCGATGGTGATGCTTGTGTGCCGGTGCGCTTTGGCATGGGGGTGGTGGCGGCGGCTGGGGGCGAGGTGATTAAGGCCGAGACCACTTACAAAGAGATGACCCGCGCCGACTTCGAGGCCCTGATTCGGGCGGTTGCCAATGGGGCCAGCCCCGAGCAAATGGATCGGCTGCGCGGGCGAGAGGTCTGGATTCGCCACCCAGGGGGCTTTACCACCGTATATGCCCACCTTTCCGAGATTGCCCCTGGCCTTAAGGTGGGCAGCAAGGTTCACAAAGGGCAGTGGATTGGCCGGGTGGGCAACAGCGGCACCGAGGCCGCCCTGCGGGGTCGGGGCGAGGGGGCACGGCTGCTCTTCGAGTTGTGGGATGGCGAGCCCGACAAAGACAGGTATTTTGGTCAGGGTCTGAGGCCCGAGATGGTGCGAGCCAAGGCCAAGCTCGAGTTCGGTCTCCCCTAGAGGGTACGGTATTGTAATCCCCATGCGCCGCGACCTTGCCGAAGTCTGGAAGCTGCTGTGGATTCGGATTGCGGTTTATCTGATTCTGGTCTACCTGCTCCTTCAGCTACTGGGGGCGGTGTTTGGCGGGGCCAGAGCGGCTCTGGTCACGCTCTTTCTGGCCTTTATTTTTGCCTACCTGACCTCGCCCATTGTGCGGGCCTTGGAAAAGCGCAGGGTGCCCCGCTTTTTGGGGGTGCTCTTGGTATACCTGGGGCTTGGGTTTTTTCTGGGGCTGGCCTCGTTTTTGATTGCCGACATGGTGAATGTGCTGGCCCGCTTCGCTACCGAGCTCCCCCGCATTCTGACACCCCTGCTGGTCTGGATAGAAAACCTGCCTTCGCGGGTGGGTCAGATTGAAATTCCCCCAGCTTTTGAAGGGGCCTTTGCCCAGGCTGCCCAGAGCTTGCAAACCCTGCTCGAGGGCTTTACCCAGACCCTTTTGCAAGGGCTTAGGGCCCTGCTGGCCCAGGGGGGCAACCTGGTGGGGTTCCTGGCGTCGGTGGCGGGGGGGGTGCTCCAGTTTTTTGCTGCGCTCATCATCTCGATTTATCTGCTCTATGACCTACCCCAAATCTCCAAGACCCTCTTCCAGGCCATTCCGTTGCCCTACCAGCCTTTTGCGGCGGATATGGCAGCCAAACTGGATCGTGCTGTGGGGGGTTATATTCGCGGGCAAATCCAGGTGGCTTTTTGGGTGGGCTTGCTGGTGGGACTGGGGCTCTGGGTCTTCGGGGTGCCGCTGGCTGGTTCGCTGGGACTGCTGGCGGGACTGTTCAATATCATCCCTTTTGCGGGGGTGATTATTTCCACGGTGCCTGCGCTGCTTTTGGCACTGACGGTAGGCTGGCCGCAAGTCATAGCCGCGCTGGGGGTGGTGGTAGTTGTGAACCAGGTGGAGGCCCACTTCCTGAGCCCCCGTATTCTGGGGCAGGCAACCAGCCTGCATCCCGTTAGCGTGATTGGCGCAATTCTGGTGGGCTCGAGTCTCTACGGGCTGGTGGGCGCACTGGTGGCGGTTCCGCTGCTGGCCTTCTTCAAGGTCATTTATGCCGAGTTTTACCTGAAAAGCCACTTTTACCGCGAGGGCTGAGGGAGTATGGGCGCAACTTTGAGCTGGGCCTGGCAGAACCCCTGGGTGCGGGTGGTGGTGTACGTGGGCCTGGCGGGCCTAGCATTTTTGCTGCTGAGCTGGGTGATGAACGGGGCGCGTACCGCTGTGAATATCGTGCTGGTGGCTTTTGTGTTTTCGTATGTGGTCGGCCCGGTGGTGCGCTGGTTCGAGGTGCGCCGCCTCACCCGAGCTTTGGGCGTGGTGGTCGTTTTTGTGGGCATGTTGTTCTTTATGGGTCTGGCTACGGTGCTGCTGGCGGGCATGGTGAGTCAACTGGCCCGTTTTGCCGCGGGTTTACCGGCGTTGTTGTGGCCTCTGATTGGCTGGGTACAAGGCCTGCCCGAACAGATAGGCCGCGTCGAGCTGCCGCCGGTTTTGCTCGAGGCCCTCGATCAGGCTGCCCTCAACCTGCAAACCCTGCTCCAGGCCTTCACCCAGACCTTGCTACAGGCCCTCCAGGGGGTGCTGGCCCAGGGGGGCAACCTACTGGGCTTCTTCACCGGGCTTTTGGGGGGGGCATTTCAGCTTCTGACCGTCATTACCATCTCGATTTACCTGCTCTACGACCTCCCCCGCATTGGGGCGGCTTTGCTGCGGGCCATTCCCGCGCCTTACCAGCCGCGCACCCTCGAGCTGGCCCAAAAAGCCGATATGGCCTTTGGGGGTTATGTGCGTGGCACCATTCTGGGGGCGCTGTTCAACGGAGCACTCATCACCCTGGCCATGTATATAGCCTTTGGGGTGTTCCAGGGGTTTGGCCTCGAGGTTCTTACCCAGGCCATGTCGCTGGGCTTTTTGGCCTTCATCTTTAGCTTTGTGCCGGTGCTGGGGGTGATTATCTCGGCCATACCGGCGCTGGTGCTGGCTTTACCGCTGGGCTGGCTGGCTTTTGCGGTGGTGGCTTTTACCTTGTGGCTGTGCAACCAGATTCAGGGCTTCGTCTGGCCCATCATCATGGGCCGCACCACCAGCCTGCACCCGGTCACGGGCATTTCCGTGGTGCTGATAGCGGCCTCGCTATTTGGGCTGGGGGGTGCTTTGCTGTCGGTGCCGCTGGCAGCCTTTGTAAAAATCCTGTACACCGACTACTACCTGAACAGCCGCTTTTACCGGGAGGGGTAAGGTTTTGTACACGATGCGTCCTTACCCCACTTCGGTGGTGAGCAGGCTGAAGTGGTGTTCCAGGCGGGGTAGCTCTGCGCCCCGAAAGCGGAGCTGGGCCACGGTATTAAGCGGCAGGTTTTGCTCGAGGGCTACCTGCGTAACCAGCCCCAGCTCATTCATAAAGAAGAGGCCCTGCAGGCCGCGCCGCTCTACCAGGGTTCCGGGACCTTCATAGCCTTTTTGCAGAAGGTGCACCAGGATCCAGTGATCCCGGCTTCTTCGCTCGGCTTCCCGCACCAAATCGGCCATGGCCTCGGCCGCGCCGACCCGCTCGAGCAACTCGGCCTGGGATAAGGGTTTTTGCCCGCGCAGCCAGGCTCTGAGCTGCTGATGGGCCACCAGGTCGAGGTAGCGCCGCAGTGGACTGGTCACCTGGGCGTAGAAGGGCAGGCCCAGACCGTGGTGGGGCGCAGGGGTGGACTTGAGCTGCGTGCGCTTGAGGCCCTTGCGCTGGGCCCACATGCCAGCCAGGCCGGCTGCCGCCACCTGGAAACTGGGGGCTTCCTGGGTAGCAAAGGGAAAAGGAAGGTCTGCTTGCAGGGCTAGCTGGGCCGCGGCATAGCCGGCCAGCAGCATGGCCTCGCGCACCCAGACCCGGCTCGGGTACGGGGGAAGGGGCAGGATATGGACGGCTTCTCCCTCGACCCGTATCTTGACTTCGGGCAGGGCGATGTCCAGAGCGCCTTGCGCGACCCGGCGGGCCTGCAAGACCTCGGCGACGGCCTGTAGCGCCTGGAGCGCTGCTACCTCGAGGGCTTCCTGGTAGGTGATCCGTTGCACCCGCACCAGGCTTGGGTAGACGCTTTGCTGCAAAAGTTCGCCTTCCTTCGAGAGCCACAACTCGAAGGTTAGGGCGGGGGAGACCTCCTTTAGCCCCAGCCCTAAAGCCTCTGTGAGGGCGAAAGGCAGCATGGGGATGGTTCCTTCGGGCAGGTAAAGGTTGGCCCCTCGGCGCATGGCCTCCTGGTCCAGCGGGCTACCTGGGGTTACCAGGGCGGCCACGTCGGCCACATGAACCAAAAGACGGTAGCCTGAGGCAACCGGCTCAACGAAAATGGCGTCGTCTGGGTCCTGGCTTCCGGGGTCATCAATCGCGTAAGCAAGCTGCGCGGTGAGGTCGGTTCGTTGCTCCGGCGGCAAAGGGGGTATAGCTAACTCGGGTGGAAAGAGACGGAGGCCTAGCCGCTGGGGGTGCGGGTTCTCGTAGCGAAAGACCCCCAGGTCGAGCAGAAGGCGGTGGGCGCTCTCCGGTGTTTCGGGATGTCCCAGGGCCCGCAACACGGGGCTTTCCTTGCGCTTGCCCAAAGCCAGGGCCTGGAGTTCGGCCAGGAGAGGGGCATCCTCCGGGGCCGGGGCTTTTTGCCTAAGGCGCTCCACACCCTGCAAAAAGGCCTGTTCACGCTCTTCTTTGTGCCTTTTATCCCTCAAGATGGCCTCTAGCTCAGCCTGGGTACGGGCTCGAGCCCCACTTCCTTCCAGCACAAAGCGCGGGTCGTTCTGGGTCAGTTGATACGCAGCATACGCTGCCTCGGGGGTGTACTGGCCATAGACCAGTTCGGCCAGCTCCCGCAGGCTTACGGTCTGGCCTTCTAGCAGGGCCCAGGCTGTCTCCACCTCACCCTGGGGTGGGCTGAGCTGCAGAAGGGCAGGCCCGGGGTGCAGCAGGAGAACGTCCTTAGGGCGCACCCTGAGGCGCTCGCCCGAGGGCAGCTCGAGCAGTAGCTTGTCCCCGGCCCCGCGGGCCAGGGCGGGCTTGCCTTTGTAGATCACCAGCGCGTCATGCACGTTTTCAGAATAACCTTACCAGTGCCCGCCTGCTTCCAGTGCCTTACTGAACCACGCTGGGATCTCGAGCCCAAAGCGCCTTCGGGCAAAATCCCGGGCGAAATCGCCGTAACTGCCTGCCCGAATGGCCTCCCGGGCGCTTTCCATCAGGCGGTGCAGGTAGCGCAGGTTGTGCAGCGAGATCATGCGGGGGGCCAGCATCTCCTCGGCCCGCACCAGGTGGCACAGATAGGCCCGGCTGTAGTGGGTGCAGGCGTAGCAGTCGCACTCGAGGTCGATGGGCTGGGGATCGTCGAGGTAGCGGGTGAGCTTGAGGTTGAGCCGGCCTTCGGGCACCAGGGCGTAGCCGAAGCGCCCGGTGCGGGTGGGGTAGACGCAGTCGAACATATCCACCCCCAGCGCCACCGCGGCCACCAGGTCTTCGGGGTGGCCCACGCCCATCAGATAGCGGGGCTTATTTTCGGGCAGCAGCCGGGTGGAAAGCTCCACCGCCGGATACATGCCCTCTTTGGGCTCCCCCACCGCTAAGCCGCCAATGGCAAAACCGGGGGTGCCGAAGGCCACCGTTGCTTCTGCGCTGGCTTTACGGAGCGCCAGGTCAACTCCGCCCTGGGCGATGGCAAAGAGGGCCTGGTCGGGGCGGGTTTTGGCTTTCAGGCTGCGCTCGAGCCAGCGCAGGGTGCGCTCGATGGAAGCCTTCAGGTACTCCGGGCTGGCCGGGTAGGGCGGACACTCGTCGAAGGCCATGATGATGTCGGCGCCCAGGGCTTCTTGCACCTGGATGCTGTACTCGGGGGTGAGCTCGATCAGGTTGCCGTTCAGGTGGCTGCGGAAGGTTACGCCCTGCTCGCTGATTTTACGCAGGTCGCCCAGGCTCATCACCTGGAAACCGCCCGAGTCGGTGAGCCAGGGGCCGTCGTAAGCGGCGAACCTGTGCAGCCCGCCCAGGGCCCGCACCCGTTCGGGGCCGGGCCTGAGGAGCAGGTGGTAGGTGTTGCCCAGGATAATCTGTGAGCCGATCGCCTTGAGTTCCTGGGGCGAGATTCCCTTCACGCTGCCCTGGGTGCCCACCGGCATAAAGACTGGGGTTTGCACCACGCCGTGGGGGGTGTGAAAAAGCCCAGTGCGGGCCCGACCAGACTGGGCGGTGATGGCAAACTCGAACACCTGGGTATTTTGCGGCCTAGAGGCGCAAAGTGCAACCGCCCTGGCCCCTACCCCAGAGGGTTTTATCTTCAGTTGGCGGTACAGTTGGTGCGGGCTTGACAGCTAAAAGTGCGGGCCTGCTCGATGCTGGGCCCGTCGTAGCTGGTCTCGAGGCCCTTGCCCAGCACCTTGAATCCGGCCTCGACCTTGCTTTTACCGTTGATGCCGGTTTTGAGGGCCGCCGAGCCGTTATTGCCGTTTAGGGTCAGGTTGATGAAAGGCTTGGCCTCGAGGCTGGGCCCCGCCACGCCATAAAACTTGATGTCCATGGCCAGCCCCGCGAAGGCATTGCCCGCACCCTGCACCGGAACCGAGTAGCTGAAGCTGGGGTTGAGGGCAAAATTGGCGCTAAAGGTGTTGTTCCACCCGCCGTTGGTGGTGCGGCTGCGGTCGTAGTCGAGCTGGAGGTTGGTGGTAAAGGTGGGGGCAATGCCCACCTGCACCGTTACTTTGCCGCTGGCGTTGCTGCTCACCCCGGCAATCAGCTTGGGCTGCAAGACCACCACCACAGGCACACTGCCCACCAGGAAGGCCCGCTTGATGTTCCAGGAGGCCAGCTCTTTGTTCAGGCTAAAAGGGCTGTAGCTGGCGTTGGCCTGGATGGTGGCGGTAATGGAGGACTTGAGCGTGCCGCTCAGGCTGGCCCTGAACACCTCCACGCTGCCGCTGCTAATCTTCAGGTTGAAGCTGGGTTTGAGGGTCTGCTCGATAAAGCCATTGAGGGTGATGCTCCCGCCGGGAACACCCGGGATGTCGAACTTGACGTTGGTTAGGTTGATGCGCCCGGTGAAATTCTGCACGCTCACCCCATCCAAAGCCTGCACCATGTTGGCCTCGCCGATGGTCAGGTCGGTCTCGAGGCTCACATCGCCTGAAGCAATGGCGTCCTCGAGGGTGGCTTCCTCAGTCTGGATATACACTTTCCGCACCGCCTGGCTGGAAACCCCACCGCTTGCGACAGACTGACTAGAGACACTCTTAACTTTGCGCAACAGGCCATCGTTGCAGTTACTAACCAGCACATCGCCCGCGCTAGCGTTAAACGCGCTGTCGGTAACCACCACCTGACTGGGGGCCACCTCGGTTTTGTCGGGATCGAGCACCTTTAGGGCGCTCACAGGTGTGAGGTTACCGGTTACGCTACCCAGCTCAGTAACAGGGGTACATACCTGCGTCGAAGGGCCGGGAGGTGTACAGCCTGCCAGCAGTAACATTGCCAGGGGGAACAGTATAAAAACCTTCATTCCACCGCCTCCATCCAGGTTTCGACCACATCGCGCACCTGAGCTCCGCTCAGGTAAGCCTGGGTGTGGCGGTTGAACTCCTCGTTGCTCAGTTTGCCCCTAAACAGCTCCCGGTTGGTGGCGGGCACATTGGTGTACAAAAGCCGGAAGCGCGAGGGCCCCAAAGGCGGTACGACCAGGTAGGTGGCCTGGCCCTGGGCGTTGCGGTCGGTGGCCAGTGGGAAGGTATGGCGGCCTGCGGGTAGCTGCACGTTGCGCTCGAGCACCACCGTGGTGCTGTCGGAGTCCATGGTAACCAGGGTTACGTAGCCCGGCTGGCTCAGGGTAAAGCTAAAAAAGACCCGTTCGCGCAGCTTGTACTTGCCGCCCTCGCCTCGATCCGGGGCAAAGTCAGCAATAATGGGTTGCAAACCCCATTCCCGGCGCTGGCTATCGCTAATGCCAGGCTGGGGCGTACAGCCGGCCAGCAGAAGAAGTACAAGAAGGGGACTCCAAAATTTCATCCTTAGAGTCTACCCCAGCTAAGCTGAGAGCTTTACCTTGGACTGGATTAAGAGGGGCTTTAGGGAAGATACTGTGCAACGTGGAGCGCTATCTACTGGTCATGCTGGGCGGAGCCCTCGGGGCCGCCTTGCGCTATGGGTTGGGGGCCTGGGTGCAGGGCCTCTGGGGGCCGGGGTTTCCCTGGAGCACTTTTTTGATTAACATCACCGGCAGCTTTCTAATTGGACTGGTGCTGCGACTGAGCCTCGAGGGAGCCATGAGCCCGGAGTGGCGGCTGTTTTTGGCAGTGGGGCTACTGGGCGGCTACACCACCTTCTCCACTTTTAGCTGGGAAACCCTCACGCTGGTGCAACAAGGGGAGTGGCTGAAGGCTTTTTTGTATGTGGCCGGTAGTGTGGTGCTGGGGTTTACCCTGGTCTTGCTGGCCTACCGTTGGGCCGGGAGGTGGGTATGAAGCTGCAAGGGGAAGCCAAGCTGGTACGTATATTCTTGGGTGAGTCGGACAAGTGGCAGGGACGGCCCCTCTACGAAGCTATTGTGCTCGAGGCCAAAAAAGCAGGCCTGGCCGGGGCCACGGTGTTTAGGGGTTTCATGGGTTTTGGCGCCCACTCCCGCATCCATACCGCCAAAATACTCCAGCTCTCCGAAGACCTGCCCATCTGCATCGAGATTGTAGACAGCGAGGAGAAAATACAGGCCTTCCTGCCCACCCTCGACCAGATGGTGCAGGAAGGCCTGATTACCATGGAGAAGGTCGAGGTGATTCGCTACCGCTCGCGCTAAGGTTTTGTGCCCCCGCTTACCCGGGCCTTCTGGCCCTGCGTCTATCCTGCATTTATGTTTGGCAATTTCTTCAAGCCCAAAAATGTGGACAGCGAGCGGGTGCCCCCCGGCCAGGTGCTCACCGAGAAGTTCCCCGTGCTGACCTATGGCCCCACCCCCAACGTGCGCCCTGAAGAAGTTAAGTTTGAAATCAAAGGACAGGTGGAAGAACCCAAAACCTTGGGTTGGGAAGACCTGCTGGCCCTGCCGCAATCCGACCTCACCGCCGACTTCCACTGCGTAACCCGCTGGAGCAAGCTGGACGTAAAGTGGCGCGGTATCCGGGTGCCCGACCTGATGCAGCAGGTTCGGCTCAGGCCCCAGGCCCGGGCGGTGCTGGTTCACTGCTACGGGGGCTATACCACCAACCTGAGCCTGGATGACTTTTTGCTCGAGCAGAACCTGCTGGCCCACACCCTGTTTGGCCAGCCTCTGCCCCGCGACCACGGCGGCCCATTGCGCCTGGTGGTGCCGCACCTTTACGCCTGGAAGAGCGCCAAGTGGGTGCGGGGGTTTGAGTTTTTGGACAGGGAAGAGCTGGGTTTTTGGGAAGTTAACGGTTACCACCGCCGGGGCGACCCCTGGAAAGAAGAGCGTTTTAGCGATTGAGCTTTGGCCAGGCCTGTGCCAGAGCTGGCCATAACCCACCCAACGGCGCTGAGGAAGGCCTCGGACGCGCCCCACACCCGCAGAGATGACACTGGGTCTGGGGGGCGAGCAGGGCAGTTTGCTTTCCGGAGCAGCGGCAAAATTAGCGAAGACTGCGATAAAATGCCCGTGTGGACTGGAACGTCTGGTTTGTTTTGTTGCTGGCTTACTTGTTCGGCGCGATTCCTGCGGGGGCCTGGGTCGCCCGTTACTATGGTGTGGATATTCAGAAAGTGGGTTCTGGGAATACCGGGGCCACCAACATCCTGCGTACCCTGGGGGCTGGCCCGGCGGTGGTGGTGGCTGTGTTTGACGTATTCAAGGGGGGCATTGCCGTTTTGCTGGCCCGCTTATTTAACATCGAGGGGCCCCTCTTGGGCGGGGTGGCCCTGGCGGCGGTGCTGGGCCACAATTACTCGGTATTCCTGCGCTTTACGGGGGGGAAAGGGGTAGCGACCAGCTTTGGGACACTGCTGTTTCTGGATCCACTGGTGGCCTTGCTGGCCTTTCCGGTGGGCATTCTGACCATGTGGCTGACGCGGTTTGTATCGGCTGGGAGCATGGTTGGGGGTCTTGCCGCGGTGGTCATTACCATCGCGCTGGGGCGGCCTTTCTGGGAAATTCTAACCGTGTTGCTCCTGGCAGGCCTGATTTTCTGGACGCACCGCGAGAACATCAAGCGCCTGCAGGCGGGCAACGAGCGTCGCCTGGGAGATAAAACCGGGGTCGCGGAGGCCCCCCAGACCGACTCCGTTACACGTTAGCTGAATTCTGAGTGCCAAATTGGCACCAAGGCGCTCGAGTCTCCTCTAGACTGGAGGGGTGCAGGGGTTGCCGACAAATGTCCTTCGGGATAGAAAACGAACGGCCTACTTTTGGGGCGTTCTGCTGGCCATACCGGTTTTGCTTTTGATCTGGCTCATGCGCCCAGAGGAAGGCTTTATTCGATGGTTGTACCCACTGTTTATTCTGTTGTGTGCTAGCTGGGCCTGGCGGCTACTTCACCAGACCAACCTGGCGCGTATAGAGCGCGAGACCATAGCCGCAACGACAGTGTTTTTCACCCTCAAGTTTGTCTACTACCTGTTTTGGGGTAGCCTCGAGCACAACTGGGTCGAGATCGAGAGCACCTACTGGGTTATGGCTTTTGTTATGGTTCTGGCTTACATCGTGCTGGATGCCCGGATGGGGCTGGTCTATAGCCTGGTTCTGGCGGCGGTTACCCTGGCTTTGGGCTTGCTGCGGCTGGGGGGCGAGGTGGCACTGGGGCAGTACCAGGCCGAGTTTTTGTCATTTGTGCGCAACCAGATGCGGCTGTTTGCTATGGCGGGTTTACTGTACGCGCTGGCAATTGTTAAAGACCAGCTTGCTCATGCCCACCAGCAGGTGGAGCAGATGCATACCTTGGCCCGCACCGACCCCCTGACCAGCCTGCCCAACCGCCTGGCCTTGAGTGAGTTGCTGGAAGAAGCCTCACACCGCATCCATGGCGTGTATGTGGTGTTGCTCGACATAGACCGCTTCAAGCAGATCAACGACCGCTTCGGGCATGCCGTGGGCGACGATGTGCTCAAAGAAGTGGGGCGCCGCTTGCGTACCTCTTTGCGTAAGAGCGATATGCTTGGGCGCTGGGGTGGGGAGGAGTTCATGATTATCATGCGCGGCGACAACCAGCACGAAGTGCTGGCGGCAGTGGAACGCTTGCGCGAAGATATTGCCTTCTGGCCCTTCGAGAAAGTAGGGGCGGTTTCGGCCAGCTTTGGCGTGGCCCAGGGGCATATAGGCGACAGCATCCACAACCTGGTTGAGCGGGCCGACAAGGTTCTGTACCAGGCCAAAAGCCTGGGGCGCAACCGGGTTGAAATCAGCCCGGCCTAGACCTACCTCGAGGCCACCTCATCCCCTGGAGCGGGTGTCTGGGGTCCTACCTGGTACACCGCCTGCCAGGGGCGGTAGTTGGAGTTGAGCTGGTCGGTGCTTACCGTGCCGTCGGGGTAGGTGATGGTGCGGGTGATGCGGGTGCGGAAGCCATCCACGGCCCAGTCCACCTGCTTGATCTGGCCGGGGCGCAGGCTGGTGTCCACGATGTACTGCGGCGGCGGGTGGGGGGTGCGGGAGAGGATGACGGGCTGGGAGACCACCACCTTGCGCCCGTCGGGGATGCCGTATAGCTGCACGGTAAGGCTAGACTGGGTAAATGCTGTGCGCACGACAATGGGGCCGGGGGTGTTGTTGCTGGCCCGCAGGTTGAGGTAAGGCTGATACACGGCTGCGTCGTAGCCCACGATGGGGTCGTACCAGCGCACCCGGTAGGCGTGCTGGTTGCGCTCGAGGATGGGCAGCCCGGCCTGGTACAAAGCCCGGAAGGTGGTGGTCGAGACCTGGCAGACCCCACCGCCCACGCCCTTAACCGTGCGTCCTTCCGAGATAACCAAGGCCTCCTTGAAGCCGTTCTCCAGACTGATGTCGCCGATAGCCTGGTTGAAGTTAAAGACCCCACCCGCTGGCACCACGTAGCCATCCAGGTTGCGGGCGGCGGCGTGGACATTGGCAATACGCTCGCTGCTTGAGCCGCCATAGTTGGTGGTGGCCTCGGCCAGAAGCCGCAGGTTTTCGGCTTTGGGCAGGTCAGCAGCCCGCACCTGGGCTGTTTTGGGCACTACAGTCAGGCCAAACTCGCTCAAATCGGGGCGCAGAAGGGCCAGCTCGAGGCGTTTGCGGGTCTCGGGCTGGTTCAGCTTCCAGCCATCTACCTCGGGGCGCACCACCATTTGGCCCTCCGGGCTCAGGGTGTAGCGGGCATCCTGGGGCAATCGGTCGTGACGGGCAAACTGGGTCAGGATTTTGTTCAGGGCTGTGGTGTTGACCTTAATCTCGTCCTGGACGATCAAGAGTGAGGCTACCTCGGCAATGCTCAGGGTGCGCCGGTGGATCTTTCCACTACCAAGGGGGCGGGGTTCGGCATACACCAGGGTAACGGGCCGCAGGAGTTCATTGGCCCTCTGGGCCACTGGCTCGAGCATGGCCGCCGTCAGGCGGGGGGTGATGCTTCTGGGAAAAAACTCGAGCACGCTCTGCGTGGGGTGCTGGATATAGGTCTCGATGGCGCGCTCGATGTCGAGTTGCAAGCCCGCCTTTTCGGGAATAACCACGTACTGGCCGTTCTTAAACACCACCCTGGCATCGGTGGGGGGGTACTCGAGCTTGTCGGTAATGACCCGCAGGCGATTTTCCAGGGCTCTGGCATCCACCCTGGGCACCAGGGGAACCCTGACCTGCCCCCGCAGGGCTGCCAGGCGCTCGCTCCAGCGTGTTCGTCCCACCGCAAAAGCACGCTCGGCGGTGGCCCTGGGGTCGGGCTGCCAGCCCAGCTCGGCGGCGGAGACCTCCAGGGTTTGGTCGCCAGCCTTGAGGGTGAGCAGGGGTGGGGTGATGTTTTGCGCGGCAGCCGCAATTTTCGCGGTGGCCTCCTCCAGCGTCAGGCCTCCTACTAGTACCCCAGCGGCCTGCACGCCCGCAAAGACCCGGTTGTGGTGGTGGCGCTCGATGCCAGCCCAGCCCAGCACCGAACCCGCGAATATGCCCAGACCAATCAGCAAGCCCCGTCTCATCGGCTTTCGAGTATAGCGGCCCGATGTGGGCAAGGTGTGAAGGCAAACACCCAATCGGGTTTTACAATCTCTCATCACCTCAGCCCTGCTCAAAGAGGCTTGCCAGCCCATGCCCGGCCCTGCTTGAGCCTGGGCTGCGGGCGGGATAGGATGCCCCCATGCTACTTTATGGGCGAATAGAGACCATGACCGAGGCTGGGGCCGAGGCAGTGTATCTGGAAGGTGACCGCATCGCCGATGTGGGTAGCCTGCAAGACCTGAGTGCGCGCTACCCGGGAGCCAAAAAGCATTTTTTTGAGCAGATTACCCCTGGCCTGCACGAAGCCCATGCTCACCCGCAGATGTGGGGGTTGCAGCTCAGCAGCCTGGACCTGGAGGGGCTTGGCGACCCCCAGGCGGTGGCCCAGCAGGTGGCCGAGAAGGCCCGCACCCTGCCCCCCGGTACCTGGATACGCGGCGGGGGTTATCTGTTTCGGGACTACCCCACCCGCGAACTGCTGGATGCTGTAGCACCCCACCACCCGGTGTTTTTGCAAAGCCGCGACCGGCACTCGGCCTGGGCCAACAGCCAGGCCCTGAGAGAGGCCGGTATTACCGCCCAAACCCCCGATATGCCCGGTGGGGTGGTGGTGCGGGATGCCCAGGGTGAGCCCACCGGGTATTTACTGGAAGCTGCCCAGGAGCTAATAAACCGGGTCTTGCCCCCGCCCGGCCTGGCCGAGCTCGAGCGGGGCCTGCAAGACCTGGCCCGTCGGGGCTACACTGCCGTTCATCACATGGGCTGGTGCCACTATAGCCTGGCGGAACAACTCGCGGCTTCCGACCGGCTGCCGCTGCGGCTTTGGTGGGCCCTGGACCGCGACCACTGGCGCGAAACCCAGCCAGGCTGGCGGGGCGACCGGCTGGAGATTGCCGCGGTCAAGTTTTTCGCCGATGGGGCCCTGGGCAGCCGCACCGCCTGGATGGTGGAGCCCTACCCCGACGGTTCACATGGTCTGGCGCTCGACCCCCTCGAGCTGATCGAAAGTGAGGGCCAGGCAGCACTGGCAGCGGGCTTCGGCCTGACCGTACATGCCATCGGAACCCGGGCGGTGCAGGGGGTGTTGGAGGTGTTTCACCAACTACAACCCGAGTCCGGGCGTATCTTTCGGCTCGAGCACGCCCAGCATGTGCGCGATCAGGAGTTGCCACGGTTTGCTGGGCTGAACCTGGCGATTTCCATGCAGCCCATGCACCTTCTAGGGGACGCCGAGCTGGTGCGCTACCACCTGCCGGGCCACGAGCACCAGGCCTTCCGCCTGCGCGACCTGTGGAACACCGGCCTGCCCCTGGCTTTTGGCTCGGATACCCCGGTGATGAAGCCGCTTTTCGAGCTGAACCTGGAGGCTGCTACCCAGCACCCCCTGAACCCGGCCCAGCGCCTGACCCCCGCCGAGGTTTTGTGGGCCCACACCCGGGGCGCAGCGCTGGCGGCGGGCTGGCCCCAGCACGGCCAGATTCACCCGGGGGCCCCCGCCGACCTGACCTTGTGGGCGCAGGGCCGCCCTGTGGGGCGGGTCTTTGCCGGGGTGCTCGAGCTGGTCTGATACCAGATTCGGTTAGTTCGTCGCCGAACGGTGACGAACTAACCCGACCGAAGGGATACGCTTTCTTCGCCGAGCGCAGCGAGGGGTGTGCTCTAGGATTCAAAAAGATAGCCTCTTAGCGCTTTTTGTTTGAAGATTATCTTTTTGAATCCGGTATGATACCTGGAGCGCTTTGCTAGCCCAAAGCCCGCCGGTGGCCTTGCCAAAAGGATTTTGCACCTTTCTCGCCCCTGGAAGGCCAGGGTAGGGCAATCAGGCTGGCAGGAGACTTAGCGATTGTGAAGAGTGTTCTAGCGATCCTGGGCTTCTCTGGCCAGTAAAAAGCTTTCCAGCGCCCGCCCTGCGTTGCGGACGTGGGTTCGCATGGCAGCTTCCGCAGCCTCGGGGTCTTTGTCACGTACCGCTTGCAAGATGGCTTCGTGTTCGGCGCGGGACTGGGGCAGGCGCCCTGGGATGGCCGCCGAGCTGTTGATGAGCATGCGAATTTGTCCGTCTATGGTCTCGGCGGTGGCGAGCAGGCGTTTGCTGCCGGCGGCTTGCCAGAAGGTGCGGTGGAAGGCCAGGTCTAGGTCGCCATAGGTGTCAATATCGCCCTGGTCGGCGGCTTCGCGCTGCTTGCTAAACAGGCGCTCGAGCTTCCTAAAAAGGGCCCTTCCGTCATTCTCGACGGCTAATCGGACTGCCAGCCCCTCCAGCACCTCGCGCAGGCTGTAGATCTCCCGCACATCCTCGAGGCTTGGCTCCAACACAAAATAGCCCCGGTGGGGCACCGCCACTACCAGCCCCTCGCGCTCCAGCGCTGCTAGGGCTTCCTTGACCGGGGTGGGGGAGAGCCCCAGGTCTTCGGCCAGCACCCGCACCACCAGTTTCTGGCCGGGGGGAATCTTGCGCCCCAGAATGGCCTGCCTGAGCGCCTTGTAGGCTTCGCGGTTCAGGGTGGTGCGGTTGAGGGTCATCCTTGGTCTTTCAGTTTAGCACATTGACCATAAAAGATTTTAGATATAAAATCCCAAGGAAACCAAAGGAGGACTTGTGGCACATAGGGCCTTAGCGCATAAAAGCACCGATGATGTAGCGGTTGCGGTGGCCGATTTAAAAGCTGGCGAGGAGCTGACCATCCATAGCCTCGAGGGCGGAAAAGCCCACAAGGTTAAGCTGCTGGAGGACATCCCCTTGGGGCACAAAATCGCCCTCAAGGACATGCCCGAAGGCCACGTGGTCATCGAGTATGGCGAAAAGGTGGGCCGTATGACCCGGCCCGTAAAAAAAGGCGGGTATGTGCACGTGCACAACATCCGCACCCTGCGCTGGGATTATGGAAAAAGCAAGGGTAATCCCAAAGCCAAAGGAGGCCGATGATGCCCAGGAAAGTAGCTTCTAAAGGCTTGGCGCTCACTGGCTACCGTCGCCCCAACGGGGCGGTGGGGGTGCGCAATCACGTGCTCATCCTGCCGGTGGATGACCTGTCCAACGCCGCCGCTGAGGGCGTGGCCCGCTTGATTAACGGAACCACGGCCCTGCCACACCCCTATGGGCGCTTGCAGTTTGGTGCGGATCTCGAGCTCACCTTCCGCACCCTCTCGGGCCACGGGGCCAATGCCAACGTACACGGGGTGGTGGTGATCGGCATCGAGCCCAAATGGACCGACCGGGTGGCCTCGGCCATCGCCAAAACTGGCAAACCCGTCGAGACCTTCTCCATCGAGCGCCACGGCGACCTCAACGTGATCAACGCAGCCAGCCGGGCGGCCTACCGCATGGTGCAGGATGCCTCCGAGCTCAAGCGCGAGCCGGTTCAGGTATCCGAGCTGGTGCTCTCCATCAAGTGTGGCGAGTCCGACCCCACCTTGGGCCTGGCCGGCAACAAAGCCCAGGGCCGGGTGGTGGATCGGTTGGTGGACATGGGGGCCTCGGTCATCTTCGGCGAAACGTCTGAGCTGACCGGTGGCGAGCACCTGATCGCCAACCGCTGCGCCAGCCCTGCCCTCAAGCGCAAGTTCATGCAGATTTATAACGACTACATCCGCATGATCGAGGCCCAGGGGGTAGATCTGCTGGGCTCCCAGCCCACCGAGGGCAACATCCGCGGGGGGCTTTCCACCATCGAAGAAAAAGCCCTGGGCAACATCCAGAAAACTGGTTCGCGCAAGGTAAACGCGGTGCTGGACTACGCCGAGCCGGTCAAGCCGGGTCAGGGTCTGGTTTTCATGAACAGCTCCTCCGCCGGGGCCGAGCAGGTTACGCTCTGCGCGGCGGGGGGCAGCGTGCTGCACTTCTTCACTACCGGCCAGGGCAACATCGTGGGCCACCCCCTCATCCCGGTCATCAAGATCTCGCCCAACCCCATCACCTGTACCACCATGAGCGAGCACATCGACGTGAAGCTGCCGGATCTGCTGGTGGGAGATATCAATCTTGATCAGGCCGCCGACCGCATCCTGGAGGTTTTTGTTCGCACCGTCAATGGTCGCCTGACCGCTGCTGAACTTCTGCGGCACAACGAGTTCGTGATCACCAAGCTGTTCCCCAGTGCCTGAACCATGATTGTGGTTTGCGAGTTCATCACCCCCAGCGGGCTCGAGCGCCTAAAGCAAAGCGGCCTCGAGGTTCATTACGACCCCAACCTCTGGAAAGACCGCGCAGCCCTCAAGGCCCGGCTGGCCGAGGCCACCGCGCTCGTGGTACGCAACCAGACCCAAGTGAATGCCGACTTGCTGGCTGCTGCGCCTAAACTCAAGGTGGTCGGGCGGCTGGGGGTGGGCCTGGACAACATCGTGCAGCCCGACCTCAAAGCCCGCGGCGTACAACTTTACTTTGCCCGCGGCATCAACGCGGTTGCGGTGGCCGAGTACGTGCTGGCCGCCATGCTGCACCTGGCCCGCAACATTGCGGGGGCCGCGGCCCACGTGGCCGGGGGCGGCTGGAACCGCAGCGCTTTTGGCGGTTTTGAGCTGGCGAACAAAACCCTGGGCCTGGTGGGGCTGGGCGAGGTGGGCTTGCGGGTGGCCAAGCGGGCCCGGGCCTTTGGCATGAAGGTAGTGGCCTCCGACCCCATGCGCCTGCCCTGGGAGAGCGCGGTAGAAGACCTCGAGATCGAGCTGGTTGCTACCCCCGAGGTGCTGCGAAGGGCCCAGTTCCTCTCGCTGCATGCCCCCCTAACCCCCGAAACCAAAGAACTGATCCGGGCCGAGACCATCGCTACTATGCCCAGGGGCAGCTACCTGATCAACACCGCCCGGGGCGAGCTGGTCAACCAGGCCGATCTGGTGGCCGCCCTACGTTCGGGTCATCTGGCTGGAGCCGTGTTGGACGTGGTAGACCCCGAGCCACTGCCCGAGCAGCACCCGCTGCGGGGTGTGGACAACCTGTGGATAACCCCCCATGTGGCGGGCCTGACCGCCGAGGCCCAGGAAGCGGTGGGGCTGCGTGTGGCCGAGGGGGTTTTGAGCATCCTGGGGGTGGCATGAAGGTTCCCTATTCCGAGCTATTGCGGGTGGTCTCGAGCCACTTCCAAAGCCTGGGGCTGGCCCCGGGCCACGCCAACGAGTTCGCTGAGGTGATCCTCGAGGCCGAAATCGAGGGCAACGTAGGCCACGGCCTGACCCGTGTGGCCCAGTACACCAGCCAACTCCAAGCGGGTGGCTTGAATGCCAAACCGCAGATGCGTTTGGAACGAACCAAACCCAGTGTCGCCATTCTCCATGCCGACGGCGCACCAGGGCCGGTGGCCGGGCTCTTTGCGGTGCGGGTGCTGGCTCAGATGGCCCAGGAGCAGGGCAGTGCAACGCTGGCTGTGCGCGGCGCGGGGCACTCTGGGGTGTTGTCGGCCTATGTGGGTCGGCTGGCCCAGCAGGGCCTGGTGGCCTTAGCTTTTGCCAACACCCCGCCCGCTATTGCCCCTGGGCCGGTGTTGGGCACCAACCCCATCGCCCTGGGTGCGCCGGCCCAGCCCCAGCCGATCATCATCGACACCTCCATCTCGGTGGTGGCCCGGGGCAAAATTATTGCTGCTTCGAAGAAAGGCGCGCCCATCCCGGAGGGCTGGGCGCTTGACAAGGAGGGCCGCCCAACCACCGATGCTCGGGCAGCCCTGGAAGGTTCCTTGATTCCCATTGGGGAAGGCAAGGGCTTTGCCCTGGCGGTGCTGGTTGAGATTCTGGCG
>Ga0272446_1003324_pt1 | contig 20470 bp, 14 predicted proteins | sample YNPCB0061_FD_194587 | JGI IMG/M metagenome (GOLD analysis project Ga0272446, IMG submission 194587) | Hot spring microbial mat communities from Yellowstone National Park, WY, United States - YNP-CB-006-1 | ecosystem: Environmental > Aquatic > Thermal springs > Hot (42-90C) > Sediment | place...
CCCGTAGTGGACTTGTGCGTCGCCATCATTTGCATGAAACCGGCGTGCAACGAGCTGTTAAACGAGCAACACGAGCAGCGGGCATCGAAAAACGAGTCAGTTGCCATACCTTTCGCCATCGTTTTGCTACTCACTTATTAGAGAATGGTTACGACATTCGCACAGTGCAGGAGTTATTAGGACATAAGGATGTGAAGACGACGATGATTGATACGCATGTGCTGAGTCGGGGTGGGCGTGGAGTCTGGAGTCCCCTGGATCGATAATAAAAGGGGCGATCGCCTAAGCAAGCACGCGATCGCGAAGCAGGAGGCCTGCCCAGCATCGGCGGTTGAGCGCTGAGTTTTATCCTAAGCTTTCTGACCAAAGCTATACCTGATGACGACACAGGTAAGCAGTTGCCCTTTTCTTTTCCTTTTCCCTTGTAGATCGCTTTAGGAAACAGCCACTTTAGCCAGGGATATGGCATAACGGTGAAGGGTTCTAGTGGGGCGAAATGGAAAAGCGGATCCTTGGGCTTGACCCGGGGTTGGCAACTTTGGGATTTGGCGTAATCAGCGTCAATCATTTTCCTGGGGAAGGAACCTGCCCCAATCCTGCTGTGTGTGTCGTAGACTATGGCGTTATCCAGACAACGGCCAATCAACTAACGGGACAACGGTTACAGGTTCTTTACGATGATTTGAATACACTGTTAGACCAGTGTCAACCTGATCTGGTCGCGATCGAAAAGTTATTTTTCTATCGTATGGGTAATACCATTGCGGTAGCTCAGGCGCGGGGAGTGGTTTTGCTGGTGTTGGCTCAACATCATTTCACCCCTGTGGAGTTTACTCCCGCCCAAATTAAGCAAGCGCTGACTGGCTATGGGAATGCCAAAAAGTACGATGTTCAGTTGGCAGTAGCAAGGGAGCTGAATCTAGAGGCGATTCCTAAGCCCGATGATGCCGCTGATGGGTTGGCTGTAGCCTTAACGGCCTGGTTTCAAGCGGGATAGAGTCTGCTTGGTAGGCGACTAGCGTCGGGGCTTTTGCTTAGAAGAGAATCTGGCGGCGATCGCGGCAGCAAGCTCAGCAAATTTAGCACGCGACTGACGAAAAAAGCCACGGAGGTCAGGAGCGACAGTTTCTCGATCATTGGCTGGCGAAAATCGGGCTTCCAGGAATTCTTTTAGCTTACTGCTGGTGAGGGGACGGATGAGAGCACCTTTTTCAGCAATGGAAATTGAACCAGTTTCTTCTGAAACGACGACACAGATACAGTTATCGACTCGTTCGGTAATCCCCATGGCGGCTCGGTGGCGGGTGCCAAGCTGGCGAGAGGCACTTTTTTCTGACAGAGGTAAAATTACTCCGGCAGCAACAATGCGAGAATCACGCACTAAAACGGCCCCGTCATGGAGCAGGGTAGAAGTTTGAAAGATGGTTTGCAAGAGTTCCCTGGAAACCTCAGCATTGAGTCGCACCCCCGGCACAGAAAAGTCGCGTTCATCAATAGGGCTGCTAGTTTCCAAGATGAGCAAAGCCCCGGTGCGACTCTGAGAGAGATCCTTAACAGCATCGACAATTTCATCGGTAACACTGCCTGATTTGTAGGTGGGGCGATTAGGAGGCTTGAACAATTGCACTACCTGCCCCCGCCCTAGCTGCTCCAGAAAGCGGCGAAACTCTGACTGAAGAATAAATGCCATGGCGACGGCAGAGCCAATCACCAGTTTGTCGAGCACAAAGTGAAGTAGGCTCAGTTTGAGTTCACGACTGAGGGCTGAGGCCAAAACTAGAACAATGAAGCCCCGTACCATCCAGAGTGTACGACGCTCTCCCACAATCACTAACATCATGTAAGTGAGTGCGACGACCAGCAGAATATCCACCAGGGTATGAAAATTGAGCGATCGCAGGTTGAGCACAGCGAGAGGCAACAACGGTAGCATCCAGCCAGAATCTATCAGCATTTGCCAAAGGTCTGCCATTAATCTGGGTCAACTCTGCGCCTTGACAAGCGGAACTCAACCATCGCGAACTGGGTCATCTACTGGTCTACCCTCAGACCCTCAAGAGTGGCGTAACCGCTCCGGCAATCGATCTTGGCGGAGCAAATCTTGCCAGGTCTCCCGTTGCAAAATTAAATTGGCTTCACCCTCCTTAACAACAACTGCTGCCGGGCGCGGGATGCGATTGTAGTTAGACGCCATGCTGTAGTTATATGCCCCAGTTGCCAACACGACGAGAATATCCCCACTCTCAATCTTCTCTGGTAAAGGGGCATCCTTAATCAAAACATCCCCTGATTCACAATGTTTGCCAGCAATGGTGACGGGGGTTTGGTGCGGGGCAGACAGGCGGTTGGCAATCATCGCCCGATAGAGTGATTGATAGGTAATTGGACGAGGATTGTCTGACATGCCCCCATCTACACTAATGTAGGTGCGAATATCCGGCACGACTTTTTGACTGCCAACGGTATAGGCGGTCACACAGGCAGGCCCAATCAGCGATCGCCCTGGCTCGCTCAGCAATTTGGGTAAAGCTAGCCCCTGGGCTTCAAAGGCGGTTTTAACCGACGTTGCAACAACCTGCACCCACGCTTGAATACTGGGCGGATCATCGGCTTCTGTATAACAAATGCCCAGACCACCGCCAATGTTCAGTTCCTGTACTGGGAGGCCGTAGTGAGCCGCCTTCACAAACCACTGAGCCATCACCCCACCTAAGTCCTGATGGGGCTGCAACTCAAAGATTTGAGAACCGATGTGGGCGTGGAGGCCGATGCATCGCAAGGTAGGTTGCTGACTGACAAACTGAAACACTGCATCAAGCTGGTTCGGATCGAAGCCAAACTTACTATCTAAATGCCCAGTGCGAATGTATTCGTGGGTGTGGCATTCAATTCCTGGGGTCAACCGCAATAGCATCGGAATTGGCTGCTCACCGGCCAAGTTAATGAGGGTGTGTAATTCATACCAGTTGTCTACAATAATGCGGCAACCAGACTCGATCGCCAGTTGTAACTCCTGGGATGACTTATTATTGCCATGGAGATAAATTTGCTCAGGGTTGACTCCTGCCTGTAACGCTGTGATCAATTCTCCGGCTGAAACCACATCCATCCCCAGCCCTTCACTATGGGCGATCGCACAGACCGCCAAACAACTCCACGCTTTCGAAGCGTAAATCACCAGAGATTCACCGGGATAATACTGACGAAAGGCCTCGCGATAATGGCGACATGCCGTGCGTAGGGTGACTTCATCTAGGACATAGAGGGGGGAGCCAAATTGCTGCACCAAGGCAACCAAATCGCAACCACCAATTTCCAAATGGTCTAACTCATTGACCCGAGCCGTCAGTGGCACGAGTTGTTGATTGGGTGAGCGCTCTGCTGGATGATTCGGCAGGGCATCTGCCACTGTGATCTCTGGCAGGTAGCGGTAAGCCGAAGCTTGCCTTCTCTCTTGGTCTGATGTTCCCATCTATGTCAATCCTTCGTGGTAGTTATAGAGGTGGCAGAAATCACAGTCAATCTGCTGCCGCCCCCTAATATAAACCTTGTCCAAGCCTAGCCTGAATCGTTTTGCCCGTGGGGAACCTACAGGTTTCGACCTGGACTTGTTTGAGCTTTAGTCAGAAAGCTTAAGTCAGAACAGCAGGGTAAAACTCCTAATCTGGATCGGCTTTCTGAATCGCCATCTTCGACCGAGCACTGCCAAAGTCTGCTATACCCTGTGTGACTACAGCGATCGCTCAAGCGGTTCCAATAACAGTTTACAATCGTAGGCTATGTATCCTGTTGTGATTCTGATCTTTTCAGTTGTTTTTCGACCTTTTAAAGGGCATTCTCAGATCAACTTAAATTAAGCACAGGTGACTAATCTTGCCCTGTGCTTAAAGCGAGAAAAGTGAAAGGGCTAATCCGATCGATCTCAGTTCCTCTTAATTTATGGATGTTTCCACCCTTCTTACAGGGTAGATAGATGCCGTTGATAGAGAATCTAAACCGGTCGCATTCGCCGTTTATTTAGCATCCATGTTGGCAAGAGCATGCTTCTGGGATAAGGGCAATTGACAACTGTCTACCGTTTCCCCTGGTGTTGCGATCGCTGGTCATTGATTTGTGATTGATTTCCGTGCAGAAATTAGCGATTACCCCTCTAACGGAAGCATTGTTGCCTGCAACGTTAGAACTGGATCAGCGCTGTTTTGGTGGTCTATGGAGTATAGATGGCTACCGCCGCGAAATGGCCAGCCCCAACAGTGAGTTGCTGGTGTTACAGTCATTTTTCAATGCGAAGAGCGAAGCCCTTGCTGCACCCGTTAGCACTGAGCCAATATCAGATACCTTGTTGGCCATTGGTTGCTGTTGGGCAATCTTGGAAGAAGCCCACATTACCATCGTGGCGGTTGACCCAGCCTATCGGCAACAGGGGCTAGGGCAAACGATGCTTTGGGCGTTACTAGATTCGGCTCAAAAGAGAGGCTTAGAGCGGGCAACGCTAGAAGTGCGGGTTTCTAACCAACAGGCGATTGCCCTTTATACCAAGTTTGGCTTTTGCGCAGCAGGCCGCCGTCGCCGTTATTACCAAGACAATAACGAAGATGCCTTGCTCCTCTGGCAGAGCGGTTTACAGACCCCAGCCTACAGGGCGCAACTGGCTCAGTGGTATGACCAGGTGTGCGATCGCCTGCGCCAATCGGGTTGGCAATTGAGCGACCAGCGAATTTCCATTTCTTAGATCAAGATGTTCTACGACCCAATCCGCCACTCCAGCGTTTGTCCCCGCCTGTCCTGCCTGTACGAACGAAGGTGAGGATGGGGTGAACTCCGTAGCTGGGAGAAAACCCTCCAGACTTCATCCTGCCTGAATGCCCGACACGCTTGTGTAGCGCCATATCACCTGAACATTCATCACAGAGATACAAAAGACACGGAGAAACGGTTCTGGAATCTCTGGGTGAATCTTGGCAGGGTTGAGGCTTTCCGTTGGTTGCATCCACGCTCCTGATGGTGTTTTTGCCTATTGGGGTGGCTGCTTGACCGTAACGGTGAAGGCTGCTGATCGCCCAAATTCCTCCGGGGCGTACTGTAGCCGGGCTTCGGCCCCGGGGTAGGCAAAGGTTCCCGGAGTCACTGAACGGGCCAGATAATGCAGGGTGTAGACTCCAGGGCTGAGGCGATCGCCAAAGGCAACCATTTTGTCTTTGTAGAGGGTGCGATAGCTCAACTGCCAGCTATCGCTCTGCATGCGATAAGCCGCACTAGTGGTTTGGAAGCTATTATCCACAGCTTCAAAGCCAGCGGGGATAGGATCTGTAATCACGACGTGATCAACGGGGTGATCAGTAATGATTTCTAACTCAATGTCAAACACTTGCCCTGTGGTAACTGTCAGTGGTTCAGGAGAATACAGACCATTGCGATAAAGAACCCGATCCTGATTGGCCGGGTGCAGCAAGCGGGTAACCCGCAGACCATTGAACCGTCCCGGTTGGTCACCCTGTAAGCGATAGCGATAGGCCACCAGATAATGCAACAGCCCTCGCCCTGATTTAGTCAGTTTTAACTCCTGATTGCCCCGGGGTAATCCACTCATTGGGATTTGAGTTGATACACTGGCGGCGCGATCGCTCTGAAACCGCTCTTTCAGTAGGGGTTTACCCGCCAATTCGACCGTGGCTTCAAAGCTGGGGTCAGCGGGTTGAGCCTGACTATAGGCCACCAAGGCAGCCAGTGCCTCTGCATTGTCGTAGGTGCTTTGCCAAGTGCCGTTACGACGTTGGTCGAGGAGTCCCTGCAGCAACCGCGTCAGAGTTTCTGGGTTCGCGTCCTGAGCTATAAAAAGCCGTAGCGTCTGCGCCTGAATCGTCGTGGGGGAGTGGTACCAGCGCCATTCAGGGGGCAAGTTGACCGTAGCACTACGACCGGTTTCTGCCAGGGTTTGGCGAATCTGTTCGGTCATTTGTGCGCCTTCCCCTTGCCACCCAGGGGTCTGGGAGAGGAGGCGGGCTAGCTTAATCTGGCTAACGCGGTCAAACTGGTTGCGCTGGGCATAAAGATCGGCCACAAAGTCATTGCGGCGATCGCCCAGTTCAGCGAGGGCCAGCAGTGCCTCTAACCGCACCTGATTTTTGCAGAGGGCTTCTTTGCAGAAATCGTATTGCCCTGGATTGGCCAGAATCCGATTGAGGTAATCGGTTAAACCATTCTGTAGGCTCTGGAGTGCCTGGGTTGGAGCAGACTCCGCCGGAAAGGCTGCTTTAGCCTGGGCGATCGCCTGAGCCGCATAGGGGGTCACAAAGGGGTCAGAGCGGTTTTGCCCGGGGAAGGCGGCAAACCCCCCATCAGCCCGTTGTAGCTTTTGCAGGCGTTCAATGGCCTGATTTGCCTGCTGGGTTGGCTCAAATTGGCCCAAGGTCTGGTTTTCTTGCTGGGCCAGGGTTTGCAGTTGAGCCGCGATCGCCAACTGACTGGCGGCAGGTTCCAGAAAGGGTAAATCCGTCTGGTCAAACACCTGCTGGGCTGGAGCGAGAATTTGAGGAATCAGGGTGCGAGCCAGGGTCAGGTCTAATCCCCCCACTTGGGGATCCACGTTATTCGCCACATTCAAGGCTACTTGGGTACTGCGATCGGTGCTACCCGCTGCAATCACCTGCTCAATCACGCTGTGTTCCCGAATTTCCAGAGGCACCTCAAAACTATCGCTGGCATTGTTGAGAGCAGCCGTAAACGTTACCTTACCGGCTCCAAGTTGCTCCACGGTTGCAGGAAACCGAAAGGCACGGGAACCGGATTTGAGCGAGGCCTGCTGTTCAGCAGTTTGCTCCAGTTTCAGGGGTTCGCTGACAGCACCATTGACTTGCACCTCGCCTTCTTGCCCGGTGTTATTGATCACAACTAGCCCAATTTCTGGGCGATCGCCAGGACGGGCAAACTGGGGCAACAGTGGTTCGGCAATGAGCGGTTGGGTCGTCGTGAAGGTGGCATCCATTTGACCAAAATGCAACCGACCGTCGGTTGCCAGGGCCAGTACCCGCCAGGTCGTCAGGTCATCGGGTAAGGAAAACTGCACCGTTGCCTTGCCATTGGCATCAGTTGTCACAGTGCCGTTGTAGTAAGCCAAAGCGCGAAAATCCCGGCGGGTGCGGGTACTGCCTGCGCCGCTAGAGAGACCACCGCCGTAGCCCCAGCCCTTAGCGATCGGTGATGCCTGGGGTTGGAGTACCACATCCGGGCGATTATCGCTCAGCCGTGTCGAAATTGGTTGCTCTGCAAACACAACCTTTACTAAGTCAGGGGGGCGATAACCCGTCAGTTGCAGTACGGCTTCGTTCACAACCGCTATCGTAAATTGGCCACGGATCGGTTTGTTGGCCCGATCCGTTAGGCTCAATTGCAGGGTCTGGGTGGCACCGGGTTCCAGGGTTGGGGTGAGTTGGGTCGCGAGCTTCAGGTACTGTGCATCTAACTGGGTTTGAAACGGGGCAAAACCAATTCGTACCAGCTTATCCAGACTACCAGGTTCAATGCTGGCCAGGGGTTTACCCTGCCGCACCAGCACCACTTCCACTGCCGCGTTGGGCAACATGTCGGGGGTCACTGTAAATTGCACCTGGGGTGCATTACCCGTTACTTTGGTAGTGCTCTGGTAAAGGATATTATGACGCACCACCGAGAGGTAAAGCTCGGCTTCTGGATAGGGAGACTGCACCAGAACCGTGGCGGTTTCTCCAGGTTGGTAGGTTTCCTTATCTAGCTTGAGTTCGAGTCGGTTGTTTGTGTAACGATCTAGCCAACCCACCGGATCGGCTCCCGTCACCCAGATCTGGCTATCTGTGGCCGTCGCTTCTGGTGCTCCTGGAAAACTCGCTCGAATCCGGTAGGAACTGGCACTGGTTGGAGTGAGTGTGACAGTCTGAGCTGTCTCCTTGGAAGTTACAGTGGCCGTCGCTACAGTCTTGAATTCCACCTGGTTTTGATCGGTGCGACTCCCTTCAACCAGTCGGGCAATTCGAGTGTATTCCATCTGTTGCAGCTCAATCCGCACCTGTTGGTTGGCGATCGCTTTCCCTTTGGCATCGGTCACTACCACCTCCACGGGCAAAGCCTTGCCGGCCTGCCCCACAAAATCACTCTTCACTCCAATCAAGCGCTCACTAGGCAGCACCACAAAACTTTCAGAATCTGCCACCGCCAGGTTAGAAACATCCGTTACCTCGGCATCGACGCGATAGGTCATTGGGTAAGGTAAATCCGGTTCTAGCTTTACCTTCTCCTGACTGTTGCCCTGGGCATCCAGAGATCGGGTTACTTGCAGCACATCCGCTGCGATTTCCGGCGCCTCTTGGGGATAAAACCACTGTCGCCCAAACCGAAAGCCAGGCCAATTTGGCGGCGTAAACTCAGTTTGCTGACGGGTCACCGTCAGTCGCATCCGGCCATTTTCTAACGGCGCACCAAACAGGTAGCGACTCTGAACCTTCGCCTCTAGCTCTTTCCCTGCCAGGGCGATCGCCCCTGATTCCGGGGGCATTCCCTCTAGCTTTAACTCCACCTGAAAATTGGGCGGCTTAAACTCAGCAATCCGAAACTGGCCCACCATCTCAACGCCACTGGCACTTTTAGCTCGGAGCGTGTAGAAGCCCAGGGGTTGATTATTATCGATTGCCCAATCCATCGAGAAGGTGCCGTAGGCATTGGTCTTTTGCGGTGGCAATTCCAGCCGCTGCCCATTCGGCCCTTCCATCGTGAGTTGATAAGGCACTTCCCGATCCGTTGTCAGTGCTCCTCCTTGAGCGTAATGAGCAAAGCCTGTAAAGTGAGCCGTTTCCCCCGGCTGGTAGAGATCGCGATCGGGCACGATCACCCCCCGCGATAGGGGAGTCGTCCCCTGCCAACCGGCACTCACGCCATACTCGTAGGAACCGCTATACTCCAACGTGCGCGTGAACGCCCAATCTTGCCCAACCTGAGCGACCGTCAGCAACTTTGGTGGCTCCTTAAAGCCCTGCTCCGAACCGGCACAGGTGCGTAAATCAGCAGCCGTTAGGGCTAAATTACCGCTGGTATCCGTCTTGCCCCTGGCACAAGGCGCTGGGTCAGGTCGAGATTTTGCGTCTAGCCGTGACAGGTAAATTTGCACATCCGCCCCGGCCACAGGTGCCCCATCTGCCAGTCGATGCACCCGCACCAGCCCCCCTTGGGGAAACCATTGGGCAAATACTCCCAGATTTGTGACCTGCACCATGCCGTAAATCGTCGGTTCGCGCCACTTTTGCTTGCCGTCTTCCAAATAGGGGTTCGTTCGACCCTGGATGCCATAGGCCAGCATACCCGTATTGCCGCCCAACTTTTGGCTTAAGGGAATCGCCGTCTCAATCATTTGATTTTGTCGCGTGGCCACTTTGTTCGTTTCCCAGCGGTTAAACCGGGGCAACCAGCTATCACTGGCTTCATCGGGATAGGCCGAATCGCGATAGACCATGTCCTTGGGCTGGAGCACCCGCACCGTAGACTTAAACTCTGGCAAATTGACCGTTGAGACATTCAACTGCAAACCTTTGCCTGCTGGAAAAATATTGAAACCAGAAGGTGCCCAGAGATCGGGAGCGACATTCCCCGTTGTGAATGTGACCGTTGTAGGTTTGCCCAGGGCTTGGCCAAAAACATCAGTAATTTTTTCTCCCAGGGTGAGCTGGTAGCGCGTATTGGGTTCCAACGCCCAGGGATTAAGCCGAAAATAGCGATCGCCCTCATAAAGTCGCACCAGCTCAGTTTCTGGCTTTGGGGCAGGGGTCAGCTTCAGATTCGACTTGACGCTTTCTTCCTTGAGTCCATTGCTAAACAACAGTTGAGGAATACCCGATTCAAACCGGCCAAAGGCCCCCCCGCTATCGGGCTTGCCAACCAGTTGCATCTTGTCGAAAGCCAGTGCCCCATAGGTCTGAATCTGGCTTACAAACTGGCCTTCACTGGGCAAATTTCCCCGCACAGGGCGCACCCCCGGTGTGATCTGAAGCTGGTAGCGGGTGCCCTTTTGTAGCTTCTGCTGGGGTTCCAATGTATAAACCCACTGCCGGAGAGAGGGATCAAACCGCTCTTCTTCCGTCAAGTTATTAGGATTGTGCTCTTCCTGAGCAACTTTAAGCCCCACACCCGCAGATTGACCGGCTGGAATCAACTGCACATGCTGCCGTAGGGAAGCTAGATCAAGCTCTGTATTTGCCGTCAGCTTTAACACGGGCTTCAGCTCAAAGGGCTGAGCGTACTCTGCCTCAGGCGATCCGGGAGGGGGAGATGAGGGCAGATTAGTGAACTGAATCGGCTCGGTCTGAAACGTCCAGGCAAAATCTTGATCGAGGCGATGGTTGGCTAAATCGGCTAAACCAGCTTTGAGGGTGACCTTAACCCGTGTTGCTTTGGGAATCGCCTGCTCCGCCTGAAAACCCACCATCCGCGGAGTTAACAGACGAAATTGCCCTGGCAACGGTGGCACTAGCTCAAATTTTTTGAGTAAGTCGCTTTGTGTTTCACTTTCCAGACTCTCAATTGGAATCAGCGGTTGCTTGAACCGAATGCGGATTTGAGCGGTCGTATTAGCCGTTTCTGTAGGATTAATTGACTCAATCCAATCCGGTAGCTTACCAGCCTGCACTGGCGTTACAGCGGGGAGGGGAGTCTGCTCTCGACCAATTTGGGTCGTTCCACAACTGCCGATCGCCAGAGCTAGGCCCAAACTCACCACACTCCACCCCAACCACTGCCAGAATCTTTGCTGCCAACGACGCTGCGATCGCATACCTGCTTTCCAACCTATGCCTATACGGTCTATCTTCTCTCGCTACTGAGGTGATAACTGGCGTTCCTGGCAATTGCGATAAATCTTCATATGTCTTTATGTCATTGCCTTTTGAGGTATTTGAGACTTTCGCCGCAGAAACTTTCAACCGTGCTCACCAGTCAAGTATTCTTGCTTCCAGAGCTTAAATTACCCCCTATGCCTCGAACGGTCTGTTTATCTGCCCGACATCAGCGCCCGACCTTCCTGCTGGCGGGCTTGGCGATCGCCCTACTCAGCAGTTGTACCCCCAGCGGCGACCCGATTGCCCAAACCACCTGCACCGCCGCCTATGCCGAAGCCCTCTACACTTGGCGGGTCAACTACTGGACTAGTCGTACCAGTGCGGCTGGCCAACGCTGGGAAGAATTTAGCCGCACCCAACTGCTGACCCAAAATGGTGTAAAGCCCACTGGAGCCGTTACAGGGCCAGATGATAATGAAGTCTGGTATCCCAAGCTGCCACCGCGACCGACCCCAGATGAAATGGATGCCCGCCGTCGTCCTGGCGAAATGCAAGACCCCCCAGAGATGCTAACAACCGTCAACTACAGCCTGGAATGTGCCGCTGGGCGACTTAACACTGATCGGCATGTTTACCGTCAGGTGGCCAAAGCCATTCGATCCGGTGCCACCCCAGCGGTCAATTACACTCTGGGGCGTGCCCTTAGCATCGTTGACTCTGCCCCCTCCCCTCCTTCCCAGGAAGACAAAACCCCTCGCTAAACTAGAAGAGTAGGAATGTGCAACGTGGCAGAAACCTGCTTTGAACTCCAATGGTCTTATCCAAGTACCCTGATCAGAAACTGGGCAGAGGGCGTTTCTGGGGTTAGGGTGATCAACAAACGTGATCGCTGAAGCAACCTCGCCAGCTAGGAGGTTTAGTTGAGAATGAAAGAGTAACCGACGCGACTCTTTCACTGGTAAGCCCAAAGATTTAAGCCCAAAGATTCGAGTAGAGCCTTTGCTGAAGCTAGTCTCGGCCCTGGTCACAAATTTCATCAGTTCCTTTTGGTTGATCAGCTCGGGTTCGTCTCCCCAATCCAATCTAAATCGTCTCTAAAGTGCCCGATCAGGCTGTCAATTTCAGATGGTATGAGCTTCCCTGTGGTGCGCTGCCTTTTGCCCCTTGCCTCCTTCTCTCTACATGACTAGCTCCTCTAGCTCAGAAGCCATTGCCGCCCTCAATCAACAGTCGCTCATTACCCTGGTGCGAGCATTGCAGTATTCTCGCGGGGAATTTTCCCTGATTTTGGTGCGGTGTAACTATACCCATCTGCGATCGCGCATCGTACAACAACTGCGCGATCAATGCCCGTTTCCGATTACGACCATTACCCTACCCGAACAGGCAAAGACCCTGTTGACCAGCATCCGCATGGCGCTCAAAGGCGAAGGGGCCGCCAAAGGCATTACCCTCAGTACCCTCTGCCATCGTCCTGAAATAGAGGATGAGCTGAGCGAACGACCTCCAGAAGCCCTGATGGTGTTTGGTTTAGAATCCGTGCAGGCGATCGATGCCCTACTCACTTCGACAAACCAAGTTCGCGAAGAATTTCGCAAACGGTTTCCCTTTCCTGTGGCGTTGTGGGTCAACGATCACGTTCTAATCAAACTGATTCAAAAAGCACCCGACTTTAAGAACTGGGCCTCGGTTTCCGTTCGGTTTGAGCTGGCTCCGGCGGACTTGCTGCGCTTTCTCAAAAACCATACGGATCGTCTATTTGCCTCGATTTTAGATGCCGGTGATGAGCAAACCCCAGCCAATTGGACCGCACAAACTCCTAATTTACTGCGTGTGCCCGAGTTAGAGTTTGCCATCAAAGATATTCAAAGTAGCACAACCGTTTTGACACCGGAGTTAATTGCCAACATCGACTTTCTTCAGGGGCAATTAGCTCACTCCCAAGGGCAACTGCCCCGTGCCCATGAAGCCTACGAAAATAGCTTGCGGTACTGGTTACAGGTTGCAGAGACCGAGACGACTGCCAGGGAATCGCCGCCCCCTCTGGAGACGGCCCAGGAAATCGAAAACCAGAGAAAAAAGGTGGTGCATTTCCCCCTTCCCGCCAACGCTCAGCCCCTTTTCTCTTCAGCGTTGCTCCTGCATCCAACCCCGCTGGATCGGGCCGCCTGCGTTTGTTTTTATCTGGGCATGGCCTGGCGAGCCAATGCCGTTTTAGAACGTGCGCATCGTTTATTCTCCTACCAGCAAGCCGAAGCCTACTTTCGTCAAAGCCTGGAGTTATTCGAGCAAGAACATCGACAGGATCTGGTCGCCCGCTTTGTCATTGCCCGCTTAGAAGTGATGCAAAAGCTGGCCCATGCGGTCAAAATTCCCCAGGTAGATTGGTGGCAAGCGATTGAAAATTTGGCAACCAATGCGCTGAAACTACATCACCTTTACAGCGACCCGATTCGTCAGGCGCGGGATCATGGCTTTTTAGCCGAAGTCATGCTGGTGCGCGGAGAGCATCGTTATGCCCGTTACCATGCCGATGCGGCTTTGCGAATTCTATACAGGGTAGAATCTGAGGCAGATGAGTATGATGTGCTGCATCCTAATTTAGAAAATAGTTTAGAGCTGGCAAATACCTACCACCGCAGTTGGTATCTGTTGCTGTTAGCCAAGGCCGAACAGGGTTTGGGCCATCTTGAAACCGCGATCGCCCATCTTGAAACCGCCAGCCATCAGGCTACCCCTCAGGCAGACCCCACCCTCTACATTCGCATCTTAGATACCCTGCGGCGCTTTTACTACGATCAGAAGCGTTATCGAGAGGCTTTTCAAATTAAGCAATATCAACGCACTGTCGAACGTCAGTTTGGGTATCGGGCTTTTGTGGGTGCCCTGCGGCTTCAGCCTCCCGCGATCGCTGGTTTGCCCCTCGTCTTTGATGCCCAAGCCTTGCTTGCCCAGGAAATTGCCGCTTCGGGTCGGCAGCAAGATGTCGAACGCTTGATTTCACGGTTAGGACGCGACGATTTGAAACTTACCGTGCTCCATGGCCATTCAGGTGTTGGCAAAAGTTCGATTATCACCGCCGGTCTCATTCCTGCCTTACAGGATCGACTCATTGGCGAACAGGTTGCCCTAGCGATTCATTGCGATCGCTATCGCGATTGGCAAACGCGACTCCGGCGTCAACTGCAGTCCGAGGCTAAAGCTCTGTCCCTACCCCTTGAATCCGAATCAGACCCGTCATTACCCGACTCCTCTTCAGCACAGAGCAACCCTACCTCCTGGCAGCCTTTAATCACAACCCTGCAAGACTTTGTTAATCAAAACTATTTGCCAATTTTGATTTTTGATCAGTTTGAAGAGTTTTTCTTTGAGCAGGAAAACGCCGCCTGCCGCCGCCCCTTCTATGAGTTTTTGCGGGCCTGTCTCAATTTAGATCGGGTTAAGGTGATCCTGGCTCTCCGAGAAGACTACCTTCACTATCTGCTAGAAATCCAGCGACTGCCCCGCACCAATGCCATCGAGTTGGATGCGATCGCCGATATTTTGGGAAAGAATGTGCGCTACCCCCTGGGAGACTTTTCCCCAGAGGATGCCAAAGCCGTCATTACCAGTCTCACAAACCAATCTCAGTTCTATCTAGAACCCGATTTAATCGACGAACTGGTGCATGACTTAGCGAGAGAGACCGGAGAAGTGCGCCCGATTGAGTTACAGGTCGTTGGGGCCGAGTTACAGGCAGAAAACATTGACACCCTGGAGGAGTACCGCCAGAAAGGGCCTAAGGAAAAACTGGTACAGCGATCGCTCGAAACCGTGATTGACGATTGCGGCGACGAAAATGAATTGGTTGCTCGTACCGTTCTCTACTCTCTCACCAACGACCGAAATACTCGTCCTCTCAAAACCCGTGACGACTTAGAAACTGACCTTGTAGATCTGGGCCTCACCCATGAAATCGACAAACTTGACCTGGTGTTAGAGATCTTAGTAGGTTCTGGCCTAGTCTTTCTGGTTCCCGAAAACCCTGACAATTGCTATCAGCTTGTCCATGACTATCTGGTCAGCTTTATTCGCCAGCATTGCCAACCGGAACACATCGAAAACTTAAGCCAAGGTGGGCACTCTCTCCACTTACCACCACCCTTGAAAGATGCTGACTGGTTAATCAAGCCTTCCACCTTTCTTCCCGCAGTTCTCCAGGCCGATCCCCTGGATGATATTTACCGCTTTCGCTTAGCAGAACCCATTCAACAGCGACTAGAAGAATTACTAGAAAAACAAAAAGCCAATGCCCTGACCTCCGAAGAAGCAGCTGAATGGCGGGGCATCGCCGAATTGCTGAGAATTTTCACCTGGGTTAATGCCCAACTGGCTGCCTCCATTTCAGGGGATGACGCCCTGTTTGCTCAGGCAGAAGACACAACAGAAACCGATAAAACGGAACCGTAGGACGCAAGATGAATGATGGTCAGCCAAATCATTCAGGGACATTCAATCAAGCTCATAAAGCTGAACTTTTCTGAAGTTTATCAAAATTTTTCTGCACTAGTCTGTATCGACGACTGATCACAGAGTATATAGACTAAAAAAGTGTTCCTAAGGCCAAGAAATTCCTTTCAATTTCTAACAAGCAACTCTCCTCAGATTAGGGTAACGATCAAACATTGGCGTTGATTATATTGGGCATCCTAAAGAGTTTATCAAGAGTGAAAGGATCGCCTGCATATTGCTTTTATTGGCAGGCTGAAAGAACCAATTAATTGGCACAGAAATTGCAAAAAATCAATCGTCAATCCTAGACTTCCTGTTAATCAGGAAGTACTCCTATGCGTTATCAAAAGGTACTATCTTTGGTGACGGCTGTCTCAACTCTGATGATGGCTGGCTTGAGTTTTACACCTACCGCTCAGGCCATTTCTGACTGCCGCAGAGACGGTAGTGGCACGGTAGAAGTTTGCTTATCAGCTCGTCCCAGTTCTTATACAGACAAGGGTCGAGAATATACGAGAGTTGCCAATTGGAAGATTCAAGCTCGCAAGTTGGATCGCCGGGGAAACGTTACTCTAAAGCGGTTGGAAGTGGCTTTTGGTTGCGGTGGCTTCCACAGACCCGGTAAGGGAAAGGCCACCTATCGCTCATCCCAACGAAGGTTTCAAAACCCAGCCGCTGGGAGAACTTACACAGTTTCGCTTGTCCAGTGCAATCAATACCTGCAGATGACTCCCGGCCCTGGTTACCAGGCAGCCACTGCAAAACTCTGGTTTACCAGAGGCAGTAAACGTTATGGCCCTGTGCAACTGACAGTAACCGCAGGAGGCCAGATTCCAAATGCTGGCTACTTGGGCGATCGCTAATTAACCCAAGCGGAGCGTTTTTTCCTGGTCATTAAATTTCTGAGGCATCTCTAAATCGGATGCTTCACCTAGTGTGACTCATCCGACGATTCCCCCTGCCAACTCAATGGCCCATTGAAAAGGTCATTAGAAAAATCAGCCGTTCACCCTGAAATTTCTAACAATCAAGCATTGCCCCTATGCGTTACAAAAACAAACCCCAATACCCGATTCAGTCTTTTTGTTTGATGCCTTTAATTATGGCAATCAGCTGGTCAATGATCTACGGTTCATTCCTCAAAGTAAAAGCGGCTTCCGAGATGATTCAGGTTATCCTCAACCAATCGCACCACCTCACTCAGGCCAGCATTGCACTCAATCGTCAAATGACTGAGGCAAACAGCCAGATACAAACCCGGCAAACGGCTCATAGTGGAGCAGTGATTAGTTTATCTGCCATGGCCAATCCCAGACCGCTAGAACATCAATCAGAGAGACCTTTAGCTCTGTTCAGACAACCGCTCGCTTACCTTTCTCCCGTAGAACGGCAGATCATCACCGAAATCAACCGGGTTCGCCAAAACCCCACCGCCTATGCAGCAGAGTTAAAGAAACTCCGCACTTTTTATCAAGGGAATCTGCTGAAACTTCCGGGAATGGCCACCATCAAGACCCAGGAAGGCCCTGTGGCAATGGAGTCCGCGATCGCGACCCTACGCCGCCTGAAGCCGCGATCGCCCCTGACCCCCTCGCGGGGACTATCCCAAGGGGCACGGGATCACGCTAAAGACTTGGGAAAGCACGGGGCTATTGGGCACTACGGCCGCGATCGCAGCGATCCCTTTACGCGCATCAGCCGCTATGGCCAATGGCAGGGCTTAGCCGGAGAAACCATCAGCTACAGCCCAATCCACACCGCCCGCTGGCATGTCATGCAACTGATCATCGACGATGGCGTTCCTAGCCGCAGTCACCGCCGCACCTTATTAGAAGAGGCCTACCAATTTACTGGCGTCGCTTGTGCCCCTCACCGGGTTTACCAGAATGTTTGCGTGATGACCTACGCAACTACCTATGAGGAAGACACAGCCCAAAAGCAATAAAAACAGGACTCCCTTGACTCCTCAGCCCTTCTCAGCATTGGCAGCAATCGCCTACACTCCACCCGCTGGCCCCAGGGCACGCCCTTCAACCGCACTGCGGAATGGTTCAACCTGATCGGTGTAGCCAATGGGCAAAACCACTTCCACATTCTCATGGGGGTTAGGGATGATCACCCAAGTCTCCACTGTGCCTCCTTCGACCCGACTAGCCGCATCCACACCCGCTTCAACCGCCCGCTTCACCTCTGAAACATCCCCCCGAATGTTTACCGTGAAGCGGGCACTCCCTGCCCGGATGTACCCCACCAGGGTAATGCGCCCAGCTTTTACCATGGCATCCGCTGCCGCCAGTACCGCCGGAAATCCCTTTGTTTCAATTGAACCAACCGCCTTCGGCATTCCTGTCTCCTCGTGAACCTATTGGAAATCATAAACCTTGTCCAAGTCCAGAACGAGAGTTGTATCTGTGGGAAAACGACTGGTTTCGAGCTGGACTTGGTTTCGATGGCAAGTAAACCTAAGGTGAAATCTAGAACTTATACCCGAAAGGCATCCACCAGGGGAGTAAAGTCAATTGGCATCACCGACTCTACATTTTCCGGTGGGTTCGGCACGATGTAGTGGGAAACTAGGCGCTTGCCAGGGGGCGTTTCGTTCGCGGCGGTAATTCCTGCAGCGATCGCTTGTCGCACTTCGGCTGTCGGCCCCCGTACAGCAACCAAAAACTCTGCTCGCTCGGCTAAACCAAAATAAACCAGCGTGACCCGCCCTGACTTGACCATTGCATCCGCAGCCGCCAGCACAGGAGGAAACCCGTCTGTTTGAATAACGCCTACTGCAAGCGGCATAGAATGCTCCTAAACACTTCTATCAAAAATCGATCCATAACCCAGAGACTATTCTATGCGGCTTTGGGCCGTTTTGAGTTTTCATATTCTTTATTTTGGATTTGCGATTTTGGATGGCAGAAACCTCCCAGCGCAAAGCATTTAAAATGTATGGCCTAAAAAAGGGGCGTTTAACCATTGAGTCTGACGAGATACAGTTGTTGACCGAAGTCACGATGGGGTACAAGGCTGATTGACTGACAAAAGAACTAAAACTCCTAATACTTTGTGCTCACGGCTGGCGACTAAAGTCGCGCCTAGACCACCGAAGTTCGCGGCGGCAGACTCGGGTTCATCAAAGGTTTTGGTTGCCTCGCTGCAGTTTTAGCCGCCCAGGAGAACAGATTGGTCAGTCAACCAGGGTACAAAGATGGTGGGATGCTTTGCCAGCAGTGTATCGACTGTGCGCGGTTGCTGGCACTGATTTTTGGTCAGTTGACAATGCAATCTTTCCGAGCAAGCGACCTTAAAGTGTGGGTAAAGACAGAGGCAAAACCAGTTATATTGAGCGTGAGCAAATAGCTGCACATTGCGCCAATGAGTGTCGCGTTTAGTCAAGAAAACGTTATCGTTCTCTAAGAAGTTGGAGAACCCTATTGGGGCGATTTGGTACCTTGTTTACTACTACTATGCACCCTTATCTGTTTAACCCTACTGATTCTCTGACTGTCTCTGCAAACAGCAGCATGTGGGGTAGGCAATCCATTCCAATCAAGCGCCTTCTTTGTGCCAGTCTCATGCTTGCCAGTTTTGCAACTGTGACCCAGAGATATCCTGGTCTAGCGGGAGAGTTACCCCCCATCCCGAATCGATTCTGTGAAGGTACCCGGTTTTACCGTGTCCAGTCGCCCAGCCCCGCTGGGCTAGTAATACTGCTAGATAACGGAGACAAACGGGCGATCGCCAATGGCTCGCTGGTCATGGTGGAGGTCGTGGGTGCCCGCGGCACCGCGACAGTTGTTACCCCTGATGGCATAACAGGGGCCATCCATGAAAAATATCTGCGTCCCGTTCGGTTTGGGAAATCCCAATTTTCTGGCAAGCTCCGCGTCAAAACGCTAGATTCAGACGGATTTGTCAATGTGCGCCAGGCCCCGGTATATGGCAGTAGGGTACTTGGTACCCTAACCAACGGTACGCTCGTAACCCCCCAAAAAATGGTCGGAGAATGGATCTATGTAACATCTGGCCAAATGCGGGGATATGTGGCAAATGCCTTCCTGATTTGTGATTGAGGTGAAGCCAACGTTACACCAAATACCTGTGATACGGGAACATCCCTTCTGCGGTCAGCAATTAAGGACGGGCGCTTGATTGTTTGAGACAACGCCCTAGAAATAAAGTACTGAAGCCAGCGAAACGGTATTTTTGCCCTGTTGTTTGGCCCGGTAGAGAGCATTATCTGCTTGGCTAATTATTTCCTCAACTTGCTTTGCCACTTGGGGAATCATTGTGGCAACCCCCAAACTGAGGGTGACATAGGGATGTATGAGGGAGGAGTTATGGGGAATTTGTAGGTCTAAAACGCTCGTACGAATTCGTTCAGCCACCCAGCCTGCACCAGCTTCATGGGTATTAGGCAAAACCACTGCAAATTCTTCCCCACCATAGCGAGCAACTAAGTCAGAAGGCCGATTCAACGCATGGGCGATCGCCCGGGCCACCCGCCTTAAACACTTATCTCCCGCCTGATGGCCGTAGCTGTCATTAAATGCCTTGAAACAATCAATATCGCATAGGATCAGCGATAGGGGCTGTTGCTCACGACTTAAACGCCCCCACTCAGCCGCAAGATATTCATCCAATCTCCGCCGATTCGCAATTTGGGTTAAGTCATCCACCCAAGCCAACTGATCTGCCTCTAGCAACTTGCCATACCACTGGGCTTCAATAGCATCACCATGTTCAATAATGGTGCGCATAATCATTTCCAAATCATACTTTTCTTTAGAAATGATTCTTAGTAGGGCTTGCAACTTTGTTTCCGCTGATCTCCGCTCCACGACTTCCGCTTCCAGGCGCTGATTAATGGAATGAAGCTCTGTTTCGATTGAGTCACCATGCTCAACCATTGTCTGCAGAATAATTTCTAAGTCTGCCTTTTGTCGCGAGATGCTATCAAGAATCGACTCCAGAACAGCTTGCTTTTGCTGATAATTAGAAATGGCCAACTGCAGGTGCTGATTTGCCGTGTGGAGTTGAGACTCAATTAAATCTCCATGAATGGCTGTCGTCTCCAGAGCAACTTGCAAATCGGAATTTTCCTGTTGCAATCGCTCAACCTGTTGTCGCAACAGGTCAATTTCAATAAGTAACTGATCTTTCGCACCCTGGAGATTTTCCACGCTTAG
>Ga0272446_1003325_pt1 | contig 20468 bp, 15 predicted proteins | sample YNPCB0061_FD_194587 | JGI IMG/M metagenome (GOLD analysis project Ga0272446, IMG submission 194587) | Hot spring microbial mat communities from Yellowstone National Park, WY, United States - YNP-CB-006-1 | ecosystem: Environmental > Aquatic > Thermal springs > Hot (42-90C) > Sediment | place...
AGCGCCAGATTCCTCACTCCGCCTGCGGCTCCGTTCGGAATGACAAGAGTCATCTGGTGCTGAGGAGCGTAGCGCGGGGTCTTGCGGCGTATGGGCAGCGCCAGATTCCTCACTCCGCCTGCGGCTCCGTTCGGAATGACAAGAGTCATCTGGTGCTGAGGAGCGTAGCGCGGGGTCTTGCGGCGCATGGGCAGCGCCAGATTCCTCACTGCGCCTGCGGCTCCGTTCGGAATGACAAGAGTCATCTGGTGCTGAGGAGCGTAGCGAGGGGTCTTGCGGCGCATGGGCAGCGCTAGATTCCTCACTGCGCCTGCGGCGCCGTTCGGAATGACATGAATCATACCAATTGGAATTGAGCAACCCGCATAGGTGTTACCGTCAGAGCGTATTGGAACGCCATGCGCGGCAATCCACAATCCAAAATCGGCAAGCCAAAATGGTATCATAGTTGACAGGCGCTTGCACGCTGCTATAATCAGAACGAGTGTTTAGCTTTTTTGGGCGAAACATACATGCATGCAGCCAATCGCGGTCATCGGCTCGCCAAACAGCACCACGACCTTCACGGTGGATATCCTCGAGACGGCGCGTGACCGGGCGCTTGACCACGCCTGGGTGACGTTTGAGGTTGTCGAGCGCTTCAACGGCCGGGCCTATCGTAAGCGGGCGCTCTGCCAGCTCGGCGGGATCGTGACCCGCAACCGCTGGCACGAGGACCCGATCATCCGCGCCGTGATCAAGCACCAGGGCGCGCTGCCGGCCCTCTCCGGCGAGAGCGATCTGACCAGCGCTCAGCTCACCGCGCTCGGGGTCTTCCTGCTCGATGACGATGGGCGCGTGCGCCGCCGCACCACCCTCGCGACGCCGCCGCCAAGCGGCACCCCCGTCTTCCCTGCGACCGCTGATGTGCTGCAGGCCCTGGTCGATACCGAGCCGGGCATCTTCTACGCCGGCACCTCGCCCGGTGACGGGCTGCCCGTGCCGCTCACGCTGCGCCACTTCGGCGCCACCGAGGCCGGCGGTTTCGGCGAAGCGGTGATGCTCGGCATCTTCGGCCAGACGCGCAGCGGCAAGTCCATCCTCGCCGCCCAGTTGCTGGCCGGCTTTGCCGCCAACCCGCAGCTGGGCCTGCTCGTGCTCGACCCCCAGGGCGAGTTCGGGCGCGACCGCTTTGCCGCCGGCGACCACCGGGTGGATTTCAGCATCAGGCGCCTGCTGGCCAGCCTGCGCACCAGCCGCCCGGTGACGGTCGCCAGCACCGACGAGGTGGCGCTCGAGGGCCCCGAGGCCTTCACCGAGACGCTGCGGCGAGCCGGCTTTTTCGACAGCCTGGGCTTCAAAGGCGCCCAGAAGGAGCGCGAGGCCAGCGAGCGCCTGGCCGGGCTGCTGGCCGAGTTGACCGACGGCGAGGGCCGGCGCCGTCCCGTCCGCGACCTGCGCGGGGCCGACCTGCCGCTGCTGGTGCGTGACCTGGCCCGCTTCGCCGACGTGATCTACGCCAGTCGCCCCGGCACCACCCCCGGCGAGGGCCAGCGCGCCCAGGATGTGCTGGCGCGCTACCAGCTCGATGAGGCCCGCCTCAAACGTGTCTGGGCCAGCGCACTGACCGCCTTCCGCACCGATGGCGGGCGTACCCCGCTCTCGCAGCTCATTCAGCGCGTGCTGGGCGACCGTGAGGTGGTGGTCCTCTCCTTCGCCCAGGAGGGCGCCCACGACGCCGTACCCTACTTCCTGCTCAACGAGATCCTCACCCGGCTGCGCCAGGTCATCCATCGTAGCTTCAACCGCGGCCAGGCGTCGAATGCCCTGGTGGTGCTCGACGAGGCCCATCTCTTCGCCGGCGAGCACGCCGCCGAGAGCAGCGATGGGATGCGCACGCGCACGCTCCTGGCCCAGAGTGTGCGTATGACCGGCAAGTACGGCGTGGGCTGGATGTTTATCACTCAGACGCTCCACGACTTCGACAAGACCGTGCTGCGGCAGCTGCAGGTCAAGTGTTTCGGCCAGGGCTTCAAGCTGGGCGCCGACCGTGAATACGTCGAGACTGAGCTGGGCAAGGAGGGCTTCGCCCGCTACTGTTCGCTGCCCGACCCGAAGCGCACCGGGCGCTACTCGTTCATGCTCACCGGCCCGATCGTCGCGCTGGGCAGCCTGGGCACGCCGCTGGTCCTGCAGGGCTTTCGCAGCTCCGACGACCTGATGCGGGCCAACCCCCATTGCTTCAAGCCCGAGCCGTCGGGGCACTGACGTGTGGAGCTGTGGAGGTGTTGAGGTGTCGAGCTGTGGCGCGCCTGTCAGGCTGGCAACCCGCTTGACCCATGCGGTCTTCACCTCCACAGCTCTACAGCTCCACACGACCGGTTCTGCGAGACCGTGGAGCAACTGTCAAGTGGCATACCCGGGACTGAAACGTGCCTGACGATGAGCCATCCATACACAATCAACGCTGAGCGCGGCTATCTCCGCCTGGGGGCGACGCGGCTGAGCTACCTGGACTGGGGCGGGGCCGGGCCGCCAGCGGTATTGCTGCACGGTATCACCAGCAGTGCGGCGGCCTTCTGGCAGGTCGGGCCGGCGCTGCGTGCCGCCGGCTTCCGGCCGATCGCGCTGGATATGCCCGGCCACGGTGAGAGTGACCTGAGTCCTGATCACACGATCGACACGGTGGCGGGGCTGGTTGGTGGGGTGATTGAACAACTGGGGCTCGAGGCAGTGCGGCTGATCGGCCACTCGTGGGGTGGGGCCACCGCCCTGGCGCTGGCCGGCGGCGTCCACCCGGCGCGCGCCGCGCTCGCCCGGGTGACGCTGGTCGACCCGGCGCTGGCCATGGCGGCCACCTGGGGTGCGCCGCGCCTCCCCGACTACCTCGTGGGCATTGGCGAACCGGCTGCGCAGGTGCGACCGGCGGTGCGGGCCAACAATCCGGCCTGGCACGACGAGGACGTGTACTGGAAGAGTATCGCGCTGGAGCAGTGCCGCCGCGCGCAGGTCGAGGGCTTCTTCCTGCCGCGGGTGGGCTGGAGCCTGGTGGAGCGGGTCGGGCGGGTGGCAGTGCCGCTGCTCGTGCTGGTCTGCGAACCGGCGTACACCGTCATCCCACCCGAGCGGCTGGCGGAGCTACGGGCAGCGCTCCGCCCGGGCCTGGGGCGCATCGAACTGGTACCGGGCACGAACCACAACATGTTCCGTGGCCCGGGTTACGCGGCAACCATGGCCGCGCTGCTCGCCTGGCTGAACGCCTGAGGGTCGCTCAGGAGGCCTGCTGTTCGCGCCGCTGGCTGAACTGGCCGTTGCTGGCTGCGGCGTTGGGCTTATAGCCGTTGGCGCGCACAATCTCGGCATAGCGGCGCGTACTGCGCGGATCGCGGTGGCCGAGAATGCGGCGCACCACCTGCTCCGGGTAGAAGGCGATCAACTCGGCGGCGGCGGTGTGCCGCAGGTGATGCAGCGTATAGCGCGGCACCTCCTTGCCGTCGACGACATCCACCAGGCGGGCCTGCTTGCATACCTGCACCCAGCGGCGGTGCAACGTATCGTAGGAGGCCCGGTTGCCGCGCGACGACTGGAAGAGCGGCGTATCCGGCGGTAGATCCTCGCCCAGGTCCCGGATCCAGCTCCGCAGACCGCGCAGGCTGCGTGGCATCGCGTCGGGGGTGAGCACAACCATCCGCTTGGTGCCGCTCTTGCTGTCCTGTACCAGCAGCACCTCACGCCCCGGCTCCAGGATCACGTCGCCAACATTCAGATTGAGCACCTCGTCGGTGCGCACCCCGATCTCGCGCAGCAGGGTAAAGATCAGGCGGTAGGGCTGTGGGCTGGCATTGATGGCCACGTCGAGCGCCCGGCGCTCGCTCTCATTGGCGATCGGCTGGGGACGGTGCTCAGCATGGTACCGGGCGCCCACCTGGTCGACCGGGTTGTGGCCCACGTAGCCCTGCCCTACGGCCCAGCGGAAGAAGCGTCCCAGACTGGCGATACGGCGATTGGTCGTGCCCGGCTGCTCGTCACGGCTCGCCAGGAACGCCTTGATATCGCTGGTCGAGACCACCTCCAGCGGCATGCTTATCGCTGCCGCAGCGGTGCGCAGATCACAGCGGTACGAGGTGATCGTATTGTTGCTCAGCCCGTGCTCACGCTGAATATCGCTCAGGAACGTCTCCAGTTCACTGGCGATGGTGCGCAGCCGATGGCCCCCGAGGCTGTCGCTGTTGGACATAGTCGCCCTCCTCTGTCACCACCGGATCGTCGCTCGCTGCCGGCTTACACGGGGCCGCTGCGGTAACGAACGTGCTCGCCTGTCCGGGTGCGGGCGAACTTCGACACACGCCGGCTGGTTGAGCCTGAGACGGTCAACCGATCGGCCTGGCCTGACTTATAACTGACCTCATTTTGCATTATAGCAAAAACTACGCGCCATTTCTAGTTCTAAATTGGGAATATTTAGACTTCAGCGATCTGTTCGGCATCAAGGCGTGCCCACTGGCTGTACTGCTCCCACCAGAGCTCGTGAGCGCGCGCGGGGCCGTACCAGCGCTCCATGCGCTCGATGGCGCCGGTGAGGCGCTGCTGCCATTCGGGGGGCGCGGGGTGGATCGCGCCGGCCTCCGCCAGGGCCTTGAGGAAGGGCGGGGCCAGGTGTCGGGCCAGGTAGGGCCGCAGATGCGCGCCGCGCCATGGTTCAGCGCCGGGCTGTTCCGGCAGGACGCCGATGTGTCGCCGGAGCGTGCCGCTGATGTACCACAGATGGGCCGCGGCGGGGCGTTCGGTGTCGAGACGATGCTCGGCGACTTCCACCCCGGCGGCCAGGTTGATCGCGCAGGTGATGGGGCCGCGCGGCGCGCGCGCCGCGCCTTCGCGGAGCAGGGCGATCAGGCGCGCGGGTGTGCCGGCTTCCTCCGCCACGCCCCGCCAGTACCAGTAGAGGCGCAACTGGTTGTGCAGCCGCCCCCACTGCTCGCGCAATCCGGCCCGCTCGAGCAGGGGCAGTTGCCGGCCCAGCCCGGCGGCGAGCCGGTCGCCGAGATCCGGCGCGTGAAACACCAGCCACTGCAACAGGCGCTGCCGCCGCCGCGCCCCGGGCCGCCAGAAACTCAGCGCCAGCGTGCAGACCACCTCAGGGTGGCGCTGGCCGATCAGCACGTCGGAGCGGCCCTCATGCCGCACGCGGCGCAGGCTGCTATCGAGATTGCCGGTCTCGTGTTCGTGATGATCGGCCAGGGCTTCGGGAACGTAGTGGAAGGGGATGCCCGCCTTGATCAGGCGCAGCCCGAATTCGTAGTCTTCACGTGCCGTGCCTAACGCTGTATCGAAGCCCCCGAAGCGGGTGAAGGTCGCCCTGTCGAGTGACAGGTTCCCGCTGAGCAGATCCTGGTAGGTGAAGCGGTGCCCTGGCGCGCCGAGCTCGCGGAACTTCTCGTCCCACCAGAAGCGGGTCCGCTGGTGAAAGTAGCCGCGGCGGCCGATTGGCAGGGGGAGGGAGGGACCGAGCACGACCTGGCCAGGACGAGCGCCATGGGCCTGGGCATGGGCGGCGACCAGGGTGGGCCGGGGTTCGACGTCATCGTCGAGGAAGAGCACGATCGGGCCGCAGGCGCTGGCCGCGCCGCGATTACGGGCGCTGGCGGCGCTGTTCCCGCCTGACTCGACGATCTGTAGTGGGCAGGCGGCGTGGTAGCTGCGCAGCATCGGCAGGGTGTCGTCGCGACAGCCATCGGCCACGACGATGATCTCCATGCGTTCGGCGGGGTACCGCTGCGCCTGCAGGGCGTCGAGGGTGCGCTGGAGCGAGCCGCAGCGGTTGTGGGTTGGGATCACGATGCTGATCATTGGCGCCAGGTCGGACATAGGCTGCGCTTACCCTTTCCGCGTCTGCCAGTACGACTTCAGGTACAACACCGGGCCCAGGGCCGCGCCGCGGAAACGGTCGAGTACGATGCTGGCGGGGGTACTGCCAGGACGTCTGCGCAGCGCCTGGTGGAGTTGATACCACTCGCGCCCGAGCCATTGTTTGGCGTGACGGATGGCGTTCAGGTCGCCTTCGAAGAACAGGGTGCGGGTCAAGATGCCAAACCCGGCCACTTCATAACCGAAGAGCTGCGCGCGCAGCGCCTCCCACGAGCGGCGGTGGCGGTGCCAGCTCAGGGCCTGGGGATCGTAGACGATGCGATAGCCGGCATGCAGGATCCGCCGGAACATATCGCCATCACCGCCAGCCCGGGTAGGTGTACCCGCGTCGAGCGCAGGATCAAACGGGCCGACGCAATCCGTTACCACGCGCCGCAGGGCCATGTTGGCGCCGGCGCCCGCCTGCCAGCCCAGCAGCGGATCGTGCCAGGCGTTATCGAACACGATGCGCTTGAAGCCCCGCGTTAAGGCGCCATAACGCTGAAAGGTGATCTGCGCGCTGGTTTCCAGTTCCAGGGCCATGGTCAGGCCGGTCGCGCACATCACCAGCGGATCGTCGAAGTTGCGAAGCAAGGTGCGGAGCCAGAGCGGATCGGGCGCTGCGTCGTCGTCGGTGAAGGCCACAACCGCGCCGCTGGCCTCGCGCAGGGCGCGGTTGCGGGCGTTGTTGAGGCCGGGACGATCTTCGCGCACGTAGCGCACGCGCGGGTAGCGTGCCACCAGGTCGCGCGTCGCCGTGGTGGCGGGCGCATTGTCAACCACCAGCACCTCCTGCCCATCGTCGGGCAGGGCCATCAGCGCCGCGAGGCAGCGGGCCAGATCCTCGGTGCGGTCGCGCGTACAGACGGCGACGGTCGCGCGGGGCAGCTGCGCGGGGTCGATCGGCGCGGGGCGTTCGCCCAGGTAGCTGCGCAGCCAGGCTTCCCAGAAGGCCGAGTCGGCGGCTTCGAGCAGACCCAGCCGCAGGTCGTCGCCGCCCAGGCGCCCCGCGACCACCGGCAGCAGGGCCTGGCCTACCGGAACGCCGTGCAGGCGCAGGAGGATCAGCGCGGCGGTGTAGCGCTCCAACCCGGCGATGAACGGCGGCAGGCGGTCCATATCCAGATCGAGGACGGCGATAGCCATACCTGTTTGCCCTCCGCTTGGACTCCTCCCGGCGGAGGAGGGGGCGGACAGCACCTCTGGGCGTACCTGTTCACATCTGGCGTAACACACACGCCCGGGAGCGAGGGCAGCTTGCCCGCGGAGACGCGACGAGGGCGGGACGCCCTCGCTCCCAGGAGAAAAGTGAACACTTACCTCTGGGCGCATCCGCTCGCAGCGGGTTCACCACGTCGCCCGCTGCGCGAGCGCGCTGCCCGGCGCGTGGTAGAGGCGCCGCGCGTGATCCACCGGGTAGCGCAGGCCGAGGGCCAGCCCCTGCCAGGTGACCGCCAGTTGTTGCAGGCCGACCGCGGTTTTGGGCCAGCAGCGCCACTTGACGAGGCCCGAAAGCGCCTGCCGCAGCCCCTGGCCCAGCAGCCAGTCGCCGAGGATGGCTGCGCCCACCGGGTCGCCGCAGCGCAGATATTTTGCGGCCGTGGCGCCCGCCCCGATACCGTAGTCGTAGAACGTCGCATAGACCTCCGCAGGGTGGTTGCGCTGCTGGTGATAGGTCAGGGCGCGCGGGGTATACACGATCTGGCCTCCAGCGTGGAGGATGCGATGCCCCAGGTCGCGATCCTCCCACGAGCGCAGGGGGCCGCCGACGCCCAGGGCTTCATCGAAGCCGCCCAGGGCCTCCAGACGCTCCCGGCGCACGCCCATGCTGGCGCCGTGCCCAAAACCGAGCTGCCGGGGGTTGCCGGCATACACCTCGCGCGCCTCGCTGCGCTTGATCGCCAGGGGCAGGGCTGTTGCCCAGCGGGCCGGGGGCGCGGTGCCGCGCCACTCTGGCAGCAGGCGCCCGAAGGCGGCCCAGGCGCCCCCCTCGGCCAACTCTGTTGCCAGCGCGCTGGCCCATCCCGGTGCGGCCCGGCAGTCATCGTCGGTGAAGAGCACGTACGGCGCTGCGCCGAGCTGCGCCCCCAGGTTACGCGCGCTGCTGATCCCCCGCGTCGGCGTTTGCAGGTAGTGCACCCGTTCATCCTGGTGACAGAAGGGCTGCACCGCATGGGCCGTGACATCGCCATCGCTCTGATCCACCACCCAGATCCGGAGCTGCGGGTTCGTGTCGGTGAGCAGGCTCAGCAGGGTTCCCCTGAGCGACGCGCCCCGATTGCGGGTGGGGATGATCACATCGATTGGTAGCGGTCGCGGTGGCCGCACAGCGCTCTCCTTCCGGCACGGTTCACACGGCTTGACAGTCTGCGAGGACGCCATTGTATTGCCTTATCCCATCACGCATCCTCTGTACGTGTGGCAAGGCGGACCGTGTACCGCCGTGCGTGCTCACCCCCCCGCCTGAGCGCCAGCCGGGTTATCGCTGGCAGCAGCCCCACAAACAACGCCAGCACCCGCGGTGACCGGCTGCAGCGCAGCGCTTCGCGCACCTGGACCAGCGCCACGCGCAGCTCGCCGCGCAGCACCATCCCCGGCACGCGGTTCGCCAGCGCATCGCTGGCCCAGAACGCCAACGAGCGCCGGCTGATTGCGGGCGCCAGTTCAGCCGGCAGGTAGTCACGAATGATCGCGACCGCCCGCCGCACGTCGCGCAGGTTCTCACCACTGCGCATGTGTTTGCTGCTGTTCGAGGCGCTGTGCATGCGGTAGAGCGCCAGTGGTTCGACTTCGTACCACACCGGGTAGTGGGCGGCGATGCGGGTCCACATTTCCCAGTCTTCGACCCAGCTGAGGCGGCGGTCGAACATCCCCAGCGTCTCATAGACCTCGCGGCGCACGACAATTGCGGGTGTCTGGATCAATTGGCGAACAGCGATACGTGGCAGCCAGTGCTCCAGCACGCCACTTTCGTGACGCTCCAGCGGCGACAGCCAGTGCCAGTGGCCGTGTTCGTCGGTGAGGATCTGGCGACAGAAGGCCGCGCCGATCTCGGGCCGTGCGTCGAAGCCGCGTTGCAGCTTGTCGTAAAAGCCGTCACGCACGGCGTCGTCACCGTGCAGCAGGTGGATCAGGTACCCGCGGGAGCGCTGCAGGCAGGTCTGGAAGTTCGCAATGTGGCCGCCGTTCTCAGGGCGACGGTAGAAGGCGACGCGCCCGCGTCCCAGCTCGGCGACAACCGCCTCCGGCTCGTCCAGGGTCGAGCAGTCGTCGACCACCTCGATCTGCATCAGGTCTGGACCGGGATCCTGACGTAGGACACTGGTCAGGGTTTCGCGCAGATAGGTGGCGCAGTTGTAGGTCGGGATCATCACCGACCAGCGTGGACGGCGGGTCCCCGCCGGGACGGGGGCAAGCCTGGTCCGCCAGGGACCGGGTTGGCTCATTGGTTGTGCGAGCATTGTTCCGTCCTCACGTGCCCAACTGCCAGGCCGGACCGGCGGTGGTATGTGCCGGGCGGATCAGGCGATGCCCTTACGTATGAAGGACCAGCGCCGGGTTGCGACCCGCATCCATTCCTTGATCAGGCGGCGGGCCAGCGGGCGCGCTTCGTGAAGGATGCGTGGCGAGCGACTGCAGCGCAATGCTTCGCAGAGTTGCACGGTCGCCGCTTGAAGGTCGCCGGTCGCTGTGAGTTGATCGGTGTAGTACAGCGCCCAGCGGGCCCAGACCAGACTGGCGCTGGCGGCCGCCTGACGTTTGAGCGACGGGGGCAGATACCCGCCGATGATGCGTGTCGCCATGCGTACATCGCGAATATTCTGGCCGCTGCGCAGCGAACGCCTGGTCAATGAGGCGCTGTTTTCGCGGTAGTGAGCCAGCACGGCCGGCTCGTAACCAATCGGGTAGTGCACGGCGATGCGCGCCCACATCTCCCAGTCTTCCCCGCAGGTGCGCATACGCTGGTCGAAGCCACCGAGGTGCTCGTAGACCTCACGCCGCACGACGATTGCCGGCGGCTGCACGGGATGGCGCACAACGAAGCGCTCGAGCCAGCCCTGCAAGATGCCCGCTTCCGCCTGCTCGAGCTGCGCGGCCCACTTCTCCACGCCACGCTCATCAACCGTTGCGTGGCGGCAGAACGCGGCTCCCAGCTGCGGATACTGCGCGAACAGGCTGCCGATGCGCGCATAAAACCCGGGTAAGACCAGGTCGTCGCCATGGAGCAGGTGAATGAACCGACCGCGCGCACATTGCAGACAGGTGTTGAAATTGCCGACGTGGCCACGATTCTGGGGCTGGCGGTAGAATGCTACCCGTCCACGGCCCACGTCGGCCACCACGGCCTCCGGATCATCACTGGTCGAGCAGTCATCGACCACCACGATCTGCATCAGCGCCGGACCAGGGTCCTGGGCCAGCACGCTGGTGAGCGTTTCGCGCAGGAAGCTGGCGCAGTTGTAGGTCGGGATCATCACCGACCAGTGCGGCCGCGCGCCGTCGTCTGGCAACGGCGTGATGAGCGGGCGGTACGGGCTGGGTACGGTCGATGTCAATGGCTACTCCATCGCAGGGGAACGGTCTACCGCCTCAGGCAGTTGCTCAATGCTCGACAGCGCCTTCAGGGGTCGCCGGGCAGCGGGCTCGCTCCGTTGCAGCGGGCCCGGCTCGATCTCCCAGCGCACGGGTGGGTTGAGCAGGCCCTGCTGGGGGCCGGGGGCCACGACCTGCAGGCGATGGGCAAGCCAGTGGTAGTCGTAGGTCACCGTCCAGTCGTGGGAGTAGAGCCCGGTGTTAACAAAGTACTCGCCGGCCACCAGGTCGAGGCGCTCGATGTGCAGGCGGAGCAGGCCATCCCCCCGCAGGGTGGGCAACTCAATGCCCGTGGCGGCAGTGGTGCAGTCGAGGACGATCGTGCCATCGGGGCGGTGCAGACTGACGCTGGCCCGTGGTCTGCCAATGGCCTGCGCCACACTGTAGGCCAGTTCGACGCACAGACCGGCGCCGCCCGGCACCAGGCTGACCGGCTGGCCGGCCCGATCGAGCAGGCGCACGCCGCTGATGCAGGCTTCCTGGGTGCCGAAACGGCGTGCCCCCGCTGCCGGCGCGCCCTGTTCGGCTGCGTCCAGCGGTGGCGTGCCGGCCTCGCGGCGCCCCATGGCGGCCATGTAGTGCTCAAGCACCTCGCTTGTCGGGCCGTGGGCCACCAGGGTGCCCTGCTGCAGCCAGATCGTCTCGTCACACAGCGCGCGGATCTGCTCGGGGTCGTGCGAGACGAGCATAATCGTGCAGCCGGCCTCCTTGAAGGCGCGGACGCGATCCATACATTTGCGCTGGAAGGCCAGGTCACCCACGGCGAGCACCTCGTCAATCAGCAGGATGTCGGGGTCGCAATGGGCGGCGACGGCGAAGGCCAGGCGCATCTGCATGCCGCTGCTGTAGATGCGCAGCGGGCTGTCGATAAAGGCTTCCAGTTCGGCGAAGGCGATGATCGCCTCGAGGCGTTGCTGCACCTCGGCGCGGGTCATGCCGGCGATCACCCCGGCGATGAAGATGTTTTCGCGCCCGGTCAGGTCGTGGGCCAGGCCGGCGCCGAGGTCGAGCAGGGCGCCGATCCGCCCGTGGGCCGTGACCGAGCCCTCATCGGGCCGGCCCACCCGGCCGATCAGGCGCAGCAGGGTGGATTTGCCCGCCCCGTTGCGCCCGATCACGCCGACCGCGCGGCCCCTGGGCACGCTGAAGGAGATGTCGCGCAGGCCCCAGAAGGTCTCTTCGCGCAGCCCGCGCAGCCCGCGCAGCAGCGTTTCTTTGAGCGAGGTGGGCCGGTCGGCGCCCGGGCGGCGGAAGCGTTTGCCCAGCCCCGCAACGACAATCGCCGGTTGCATCACAGTTCCTCGACAAAGCGGGCGCTGGCCCGGCGAAAGATGGCGAAGCCCGCAGCCAGCACCACAGCGCCGATCAGCAGCGCCTGCAGCAGGGGCACCGGCGCAGGCCAGTGGCCCTCGATCAGCGCGGCGCGGTAGGCGCCGAGCACCCCGGCCATGGGATTCAGCTCGTAGATCAGCCGGTACTCCGCCGGGACGGACGCCGCGCTGTAGAAGACCGGGGTGAGGTAGAACAGCAGCATCAGCCCGATACCGGCGAGGTGCTGGATGTCACGGAAGCGGACGTGCAGCGCAGCAATCAGATAGGTGAGGCCGAGGCTCAGCACAAACTGCACAAGCATGATCAACGGCAGGCTCAGCGCGGGTAGACCGATCTGTCCCCCGCCGAGCAGGAGCACGATCAGCAGCACCGGCAGGGCCAGCACAAAGTGCAGGCCATTGGTCATCACAGTCACGACCGGCAACACCGCCGTGGTGAAGCCGGGCCGACGCACCAGGTCGCGGTTGTCAACAATCGTGCCCGGGGCCGCGAGCAATGTTGTACTGAACCAGCTCCAGGCCAGCACGCCAGTGAAGACGAAGGCGGTGTAGTTGGGAATGTTGAGCGGCAGCACCCGGTTGAACAGAAAGCTAAAGATGAGGATCTGGGCCAGCGGGTTGACCAGCGACCATGCGATGCCGAGGAGCGAGCGTTTGTAACGGATCTTCATGTCGCGCGCAACGAGCTCGCGCAGGAGATCACGGGTATGGACCAGCCGTAAAGCGATGGCGCTCATCTGGTGCTTCCTATCGATCGCGCCGTCGGGGCTACCGCGGCTGAGGTGGCGTTGCCGTGGACGCTGTCCCGCGCCTGCGCGGCGGCCAGGGCGCGCAGCAGCCCCCAGGGTGCGCTCAGTGCCCCGGCCAGTTCGGCGAGCGTGAGGCGTAGCATCCCACCGTCGCGCCCGCGTAGCAGCGCGGCGAGCCTGGCCGGCAGCGCCTGCACGGCCTGCGCGACCCGTTGCTGCAGGGCGTGGCGCAGGGGCCGGGCCTGGCCGCTACGCAGCAGTGTGGCGAGCCCGGCGCTCACCTGGCCCCTGCTGGCGGTAGCGATCTCGGCGCTAAGCTGGCGCAGGCTCGGGGCGGGGCGCCGCCAGGCCCGGGCGCCCGGCGCGTAGGCCACGGCCTGGCCCGCCGCCCAGAGCCGCGTGAACAGCGCCGTGTCTTCGCCGGCGCCAGCGGGTGCGCCAGGGCCGAGGCGCTCGTCGAGCAGGCCTGGCGAGACCGGCGGGATGGCCGCCGTGCGCAGCGCCACGCCGATCAGCCCGCTGCGCGCCCAGGCAGGGAGCGTGCCATGTCCAAGGTGCCCCGGCGTGAAGCCGCGTCCCAGCCCGGCGTAGCGCACCGCCAGGCGCTGGGCGCGAGTCTCGATCTCGCTCGGCAGCAGGTTTCCCACCACAGCGGCGATCGCCGGGTCGGCGAAGGGCGCGCTGAGCTGGCTGGCCCAGTCGGGCGCGAGGCGCGTCTGGTCGTCCAGCAGGGCCACCAGTGGGCCGCCCACGGCAGCTAGCCCTGTGTTCCAGGCGCAAATCAGGCCGGGCTGTGGCGCGTGGAGCAGGCGCACATTGGCCCACGCGGCGACCAGCTTCGCGAGCGTGCGTGCTGCTTGCGCAGGAGGCGCCACCACGACAATCTCCGCAGGTGGGAGGACCTGAGCCTGGAGGTCGTGCAGGCAACGCTGCAGGTCGAGCGCGCTGCCCGTGTGCGCGACGACCACGCTGAGCCGGTGTGCGCCTCCGTGGCTGTGCCAGGCGGCTGGCTCACTGGCCAGCAGCTGGTGGCCGAGCTGGTCAACGATAGCCTCACGCAGCCGCCCGGCGCTGATCGGCTGGTAGCAGTTGGCGATGCTGCAGGCGCCAGCCGGCTGCGCCCCATGGTGCACCAGCACCAGGGTCTCGGGATAGGCGCACACGTCGGCCAGCGGTCCGACGGGCGCACTGAGATCGACGCTGCGCAGGGCGGCGCCGTGGGGCCGGAGCCCGGGCTCTGTCTGTCCCGGGGCGACAATCGCGCAACCGGGGTCAGCAGAGGAGGCGAGGGCGGCAGCGGTGCGCCGCACCTGCTGGTAGCGCCCCAGTCCGAGCAGGGCGCCCCACAACTCGGCCAGCAGGAGCCGGCGTGTGGTATTGATCGGCTGGTGGAAGGAGGTGAGCAGGCGATAGCCGAACCAGTACAGAAACCACCAGAGCGCGTAGCGTGCCAGGGGCAGGCGCTCGTCGGGGAAGTGGATGAAGCAGCGCACCAGGTAGGCGTAGAAACCGACGCCATTGTTGACGATCTGGCTGCGGAAGGGCTCATACTCGCGCCGATGGCCATGGCGCACCAGGGCCTGGGGTGCGTAGACCAGCGGAAAGCCGGCCTTGAGCAGGCGAAAGAACAGCTCCAGATCACCGCCGCCATTGCTCACGGTGCCCACGTCGAGGGCGGGGTCGAAGCCGCCGATGCGGCTGAACACGCTGCGGCGGAAGGCCATATTGGCGCCGGTGCCGAACCTGGCGGTGGCGGTATGCTCGCTGGCGGCGCGCGCGCCGCCGGCGCGGTTCACCCCGAGCCAGCGCTGCACGTAGCCACGGCCAAAGCCGCCATAGCGCTCAAAGGCCAGCTGGGCCTCCGTCTCCAGCTCCAGGGGCTCCACCAGCCCGGTCACCGCCATCACGCCGGGGTGCTCGGCGAAGACGCGGGCAAGGCTCTGCACCCACAGCCGATCCACCACCACGTCGTCATCGGTGAAGGCCAGGATCTCGCCGTGGGCCGCGCGGATCGCCCGGTTGCGCGCCCAGTTGAGGCCCGGGCGATCCTCACGGAGGTAGCGCATGCGCGGAAACCGTTCGCGGACCAGGCGCTCGGTGCGCTCATCGCGCGGGGCGTTCTCGACGACGATCAGCTCAAGCTCGCCGGCGTAGTCAAGCTGCTCCAGGGCGTGGAGGCAGCGGGCGAGATCGTGGGGACGATCGCGGGTACAGACGGCCACGGTGACAGTTGGCCAGGGCCCCGGATAGGCGGCGGGCCGTGGCGCTGCGGCGAGCTCGGCGAGGCTCGCCCCGGGCGCCGGGTCGCCGCCCAGGCGCCCGAGCATAGCGCAGCGGCGTAGCGGCCAGTGCAACTGCTCAGCGATCGCCTGGCGCAGCGCAGCAACTGTCACCCGCCCATCGTGGACCGGTACGGCAATACTGCCGAGCGGCAGCCCATGCCAGCGCACCAGGGCGCGAACTGCGCCGTAGCGCTCCAGGTCGCACAGGTCGGTCTGGGGTGCGGTCAGTTCAAAATCCAGCACCTTGATCGGCGCGAAGTTGCCCATGGTCCGTTCGCGACTCCTCGGTGGTCAGTCCGCCGCGGATGCGCCGCCAGCAGGGTGGCAAGGGCGTGGTTTGTCGATGCAATAGCCGACCTCTCAGGCATGGTTCAGGATCGGGCGTTCTCGCTTGACCGTTGCTCCACACCTCCACACAGCCGGCCTGGAGTGCTGGAGCGCTATGGAGTTGACGACTGGATTGTCACGTGAGTGTAAAACAAGCCTTAGCGTCGTACTATACCGTTGCGCCCCGATGCACGCCTGAGTATACGCGCTGCAGATGTCCGTTGTGTCAGGATTTTGCTGCCTGAAGCTTACAGTTTTGTCACGAGCGGAGGGCCGCGGCCCTCCGAGGGGGCGATCGCTCTCAGGGGTAGGGTTTTTGGGCGTTGCGCCCCCAGGCCCCGCATACCCCACCCCCCTACCCCCTCCCCTGCCAGGGGAGGGGGCCAGAATCTGGCGTTGCGGTGCGCCAGCTTCGCTGGCGCACCGCAACGCCAACAACATACCCCCCTCTCCCAGCCTGGGAGAGGGGGGGAGGGGGGTGAGGGCACGCAGCGCATCAGGACGCTATCCGCCAAAAACCCTACCCCTGAGAGGGGGGCGATCGGGGTGGATTGACGCTCTGTGCCACTCATGGTAGCTTGAAAAGGGCGCAGCAGCGCAGTCGCTGCTGCGCCCTCACGTCCATCTGGTCTGAGCGATAGGGAGTATACACGATGCCCAGCTTGACAGTAGTCGGCAAGACGCATGAAGTTGCGGCGGGGACGCGGCTGGTCCTGGCGATCGAGGAGGCCGGGGTGGCGATCGGCCACCGCTGTGGCGGGCATGCCCGCTGCACGACCTGCCGGGTGAGCTTCGCCGCGGGCGAGCCCACAACGATGACCCGCGCCGAGTTCGAGAAGCTCAGCGAGCGGGAGTTGCTTGGCCAGTACCGGCTGGCCTGCCAGATCGTCTGTGATCACGACATGGCGATCGCCGAGGTGGCGATGACCCTGGAGAACCAGGGCTGGAGCGACACTGGCCCGGCCCCCGAGCCGCTGGTGACGCCCGAGGCCGTTTTCGTGCCGATCGAGGAGTTGCAGGGAGCGCGGTAGGGTTGCACCGCTAGCGCGCTCCCGTCTCCTGCTGGATCAGGTCTTCAAAGACGCGGAAGGGCAGCGCGCCGCGGAGCAACTGACCATTGACCAGGAAGTTCGGCGTCGAGTTGATGCCAAGGCGTGCCGCCGCGGCCTGCTCGGCGCTGATCGCTTCCTGGGTGGCCGGATCATCGAGGCAGGCGACGAAGGTGGGGTTGTCCAACCCCAGATCACCGGCGAACTCGATGAACACGTCGCGGTCGCGCTTTGGCACGCCGCCCCACTCCACCCGGTGGCTGGCGAAGAGCCGTTCGTACATCGGCCAGAACTGGCTCTGGCCGGCGGCGCAGTGGGCGGCGGCGGCGGCCAGCGGCGCCGAGGGGTGGATGTCAGTCAGCGGGAAGTCGCGCACCACAAAGCGCACCAGCCCGGTCTCGACAAACTGGTCGATGATCATCGGTCGCGTATCGCGGACGAACTGCTGGCAGAAGGGGCACTCGAAGTCGGTGAACTCGACGATCAGCACCGGCGCGTTCGGGTCGCCGAGGGCGCGTGGGTCGTCGGGGCGCAACTGCAGCAGTTCGGCCAGGTCGGGCGGCGCGGGGCGCGGGCTGGCGGTGGTCGCGGCCTCGCTGTTCAGCGGGGCGAGGGTGGGCCGCGCCTCGAGCGCGACGCTGGTCTGTGATTCCTCCAGCGCCGAGCGGGTGGGCGCAGGTGGGGCGTAACTGCCACAGGCGGCCAGCAGGAGCGCAGCGGCGCCGAGCAGCAGAGGCAAGAATGGGCGCACAGGCGCTCCTTAATCAACTCGTACGCGGTTTGCCTGCCCGATTATACCAGGCTCCTGCCCGTGCCGGAAACCAACGAACATCCAGTGGCGCGGCGGGCGCGTAGATACAAGGTGAAGCAGTACCGACTGTATGCCTACGGTTTGCCGTGTCCCCACCCAGGTTGGTGCAGGCACGGATCCGCTTCTGGAGCAAAGGAGCAGCTTATGCGTCAGCCCACGTTGGCACGGATCGCCCTGATGTGCGCACTGATCCTGTCCGCTACCCTGATGGCAGCGACCGCGGCCATCACATTCGCCCAGGACCCTGATCCCGCCCAGGCGCCGGTTCCCGCCCGGGTTGCGCTCGTCCACGCCGCGCCCTTCGCCACCGGCCCTGCCACCGTCTCGGTCTTCCTCAACGATATCCTGGTCGATAGCAGCTTCAACTTTGGCGATACGATCGGCTATCTGAACGTGGCGCCCGGCACCTACCGCGTGCGCATCTTTGCTGGCTCGTTCAGCAGCCTCCCGACCGGTGAGACGCCGGCGATCGATGTGCCGGGCGTGACCCTGGAGGCCAACACCGACTACACGGTCGCGGCCATCGGCGGGGCCAACGGCTACCCGCTCGAGTTGCTCCCCCTGGTAGATCGGACGCCCACCACGTCGCTGCCGGGCGCGAACCAGGGCCAGGTGCGGGTGGTGCACGCCGCGCCCTTTGCGCCGGCCATCGCGGACACCGCGGTCGATGTCGTCCCCGATGCCGGTGGCCCGGCGCTCCTGACGAACTTCCGCTATCGCGACAACAGCCCGTTCGTGACCCTGCCGAGCGGTGTGGCAATTGACCTGCAGGTGCGCCTCTCGGGCACCACGACCGTCGCCATCGATCTGCCCCCGGTTTCCCTGAGCCCGGGCCAGCGTCTTACGGTCTTCGCGATCGGTGACAATGCGGGCGGCGGCGGTAACCAGCCTGTCCAGCCCCTGGTGCTGCCGGCTCCGCTTCAGACCGAGCGCGCGCAGGTGCGTCTGGTGCACGCCGCGCCCTTCGCCAGTGGCGATGCAACGGCGACGGTGACGCTCAACGGCGCGGTGGTGAAGAACAACCTGACCTTCGGGCGGATCACGCCCTACAGCGCCGTGCCGGCCGGCGCCTACGCGGTCGAGATCTTCGCCGGGAGCGCTGCCACCGGGACGCCAGCCTTCAGCGGGGCAATCGTGCTCCAGCCAGGTGTCAACTACACAGCGGTGGCGATCGGCAAGGCCACGCCGACCTACCCGGTTAATGTGCTGCTGCTGACCGACGACCCGACGCCGCCGGCTGAGGCCCGGCTGCGCGCGGTTCACGCCGCGCCATTCGCTCCGACCGTGCCGCAGAACCGGGTTGACATCGTCACCGATAGCGGTACGACGGTGGTGGCCGACCTTGACTACGCCAGCGTGACGCCGTACCTGGATCTGCCGAGCGGCACGCCGTTCAATCTGCGGGTGGTTCCGGAGATTGCGCCAGGTAACAGCATCATTCTGCCAACCATCACCTTCAGCAGCGGGCAGGTGGTCACGGCGATCGCCGTGGGTGACCTGGTGAACCAGACGCCCACCGTGCTGTTCCTCGACGATCGCTCGGTGACGCGACAGCTCTTCCTGCCATTCATCGCGCGCTGAGCGCTGAACGAGCACACGGCCAGTCAGGCGCCGGGACGGTGTACGTCCCGGCGCCGTTCGTGTACGGCGCCACTCGACAGAAGCCGCGCCTGGTCGTACCATAGGGACGCCTGAGCGATCCTGGTATCCGCTCGCCCTGTCGGCAGCCCCGACGTTGCAGCAAAGGAGCAGCGCATGCGTCTCTTGCCCGTGGCCCGCGTGCTCAGCTTGATCCTCGGCCTCGTGGCGCTTGTCGCGGGGCTGCCTGTCCCCGCCAGCCGGGCGGCCGTGCTGGCCCAGGTGCCGGCGCGTGTGGCGGTGCTCCACGCCGCAACGCTGGGCGGTCCGGCCCCGGTAACGGTGGCTGCGACGCTCGGCGGTGTCGATACCCTGCTGATCAGTGGTCTCAGCTTTGGCCAGCGTCTGCCCTACCAGGACCTGCCGGCGGGCACCTATCCGGTCAAGCTCTTCGCCGGAGCACTGACTCAGGCAGAACTGGCCGGGGCGACGCCGCTGCTGACCGCTGACGTCGTGCTCGCGCCGGCCCGCGATCAGACGGTGGTTGCGCTGGGTGGCGCCAACGGCTTTCCGCTCAGCCTGCTGGTACTCAGCGATAGTCCCGCCCCACCCCCCACGGGCCAGGCCAGTGTGCGGGTGGTCCATGCCGCGCCCTTCGCTGCCGGCGCCACGGCGACGGGGGTTGACGTGGTGCGTGAGGACGGGCAGGCCATCCCCGGGCTGTTAAACATCGTGTTTGGCGAGTCCCGGGGGCCAGTGCTGGTGCCGGCGGGGGTATCACTCGACCTGAAGATCGTCCTGACCGGGCAGCCGGCCGCCGAGCCGCTGATCAACCTGGCGCCACGTAGCCTTGCCGTGGGCGAGGAGCTCATCCTGGTGGCGGCTGGCGGGGCAGGGGGGCAGCCGCTGCAGGTGATCGAGGTGCCCCGCGAGCGGCGGGCGCCTGTCCAGCTGCGGGTGCTGCACCTGGCACCCGTTGCCAGCGGCACGGCCGCGGTGGACGTGCTGGTCGCGGGCGAGCGGGCGGTCGAGCGCCTGCCCTACCTCGGGCTGAGCGACGAACTGCGCCTCGAAGAGGGCCGCTACACCGTTGCGCTTGCCCAGCCCGGCGAGTCGACGCCGCTGGCAAGCGGCGAGCTGGAGCTGCTGCGCGGGCGTTCCTATGTGGCCGCAGCCATCGGTGGCGCCAATGGCGTCCCGCTGCAGATCCTGCTCCTGGGCGACACTGACGCACCGCCGCCCGGTGGCGCGCTGCTGCGCGTGGTGCACGCCGCGCCGTTCGCTGCGGGCGAGGCCGCGCTGCTCGATCTGCGCGAGGAGCGCAACAACGCGCTGTTCAGGGGCTTAAAGGACCTCCCGTTCGGCAGCGAGTCGCTCGTGCCGCTAGCGAGCGGGATCTACCGGCTGCGTTTCACCTCGCCGGGCGGCGGCGGGCGCTTCATCCCCGCACCGGACCTGGTGCTGAGCGCTGGCAAGCGCGCCACGCTCGTCGTGGTCGGTGATGGGGTGAACCAGCCGCTACGGCCCCTGGTGCTGCCTGCGGATCTCAACGCGCGCGTGTTCTTGCCGCTAATGGGACGCTGAGCGGACGCGGGGTGGCGGGGCCGCCGCAGGGCGCCGGTGCGCTGCGGTGCGTCGGTGCGCCGCGGGGGGCGTGGTGCTGCCGTCGGTGGGACCGCGCCCCCGGGGCGCGCCGCCCCTGCGCCCCCGGGGCGCGCCCCCGGCCCCCTCACAGCTGGCGGGGCGCGCCGCCCCCGCACCCCCGGGTTTAAGGGCGGACAGAAAATGTGTTCGGAACGAGGCGTTTCCGGTGCGCAGAGATTCGGTGGGGGTGACAACCATGCGGTGGTTCCGGTATGCTGGTA
>Ga0272446_1003326_pt1 | contig 20467 bp, 17 predicted proteins | sample YNPCB0061_FD_194587 | JGI IMG/M metagenome (GOLD analysis project Ga0272446, IMG submission 194587) | Hot spring microbial mat communities from Yellowstone National Park, WY, United States - YNP-CB-006-1 | ecosystem: Environmental > Aquatic > Thermal springs > Hot (42-90C) > Sediment | place...
CCTGCCAGATAAGCTAGGAACCCAGTTCAGGGTGTGACCCCCTACGAACAAATACTCAGATTGAGATATGTTGAGAGTAGCGATTTCACCCTGTAAAAAATCCTCAACTCTAGTGTCAAACTGCATCCATTTCAATCGCACCCTTGCAAAAAATAGTACTTTCAGAACGAGGGGAACTAGCATGCAGCACTGTTTGGATTAAGTTGGATCCCTTCCTCCCTTGGATTCATTCCCTGTTGAAATTTCATCTCCACCGGCTAAAAAGCAGCCCTTGCACCTGGTTTTTCCTCTTCTCCTAGCCTCTTTAAACGCTGCTATCCTTACATACCCCGCAGTGGAACGATGGTGTTCCAGTCAGGCCATCTGTTCTATCTGTTCTAAAGGACAGCCCAATGCTTGATCCGGTTTCTAGCCCTTTCCATGAGTTAGAAGCAATCATTGATCGGAATCCAATGATTGTTACACCTGATACTCCTTTAGTTCAGGTGATTGCCGGAATGGCACACTCTCGTTCAACCATTGGTTCTCCTCTGCTACCCCCTGATCTGCCAGTCCCCTCGTCTGCTCCCCACTCAACCATCGTCTCGGCTGAATTGACCAGCAACCTTGCCGCCTCTCAGGGGGGATACGTTCTGGTGATGCAAAAAAGTCGATTGGTTGGCGTCTTGAGCACCCATGACCTGATTCGACTGATTGCCGCAGCGACTGACCTGACCAAAATTAAGGTGGCAGAAGTGATGAAGCCACCAGCCCTGACCTTGCCAGTCGCCAAATTACCCAACTTGTTTAAGATCTTCTCGCTGTTTGGCCAGTACTGGACCCGCCACCTGCCAGTGGTGGATGAGAAGGGACAACTGATGGGCATTGTCACGCCAGAAAGCGTTCAGCGGGGACTGTTGAAAGTATTGTCACAGCCGCCGATTGTCGGCCCAACAACCGTTTTCAATCAAACACCAGACCTTTCCCAGCCGTTACAGGCATTCCTGTCCAGGAAACTGGTCTACGCCTGCTTTTCCACGCCAGTCCGCCAGTTGGTGCAACTGATGGCGCAACATGAGGTGAGTTGCATCCTGATTACGCAAGCACCCGATGGCTCTCCCCCTGCTACCGATGGCAGACAGGACGGAAACATCCCCGACGGCTGTTGGACTGCCGCTCTATCGCCCCATTTAGTCGGCATCGTTTGTGAGTCCGACATCCTGAATTTAATCGCGCAGCAAAGAGACCTGACGATCCTGAATGCCCAGTCGATCCTCCACCGTCGCTTAGTCTGCATGCATTATAAGGACACGCTTTATGCGGCCTATCTCAAGATGTCCCACTGTCAAACCGCCAATCTGGGCGTCCTGGATGACAGCGGCAGATTAATTGGTCTGTTGAGCCACAGTGATCTGCTGGATGGTCTCAGCGCTGAAACTGCTGTTCCACTCAACACCATTCGGGAAAGTAGCTTGCAGCAGGTTCCAGTCCTGCCATCTGTCCAATACAGACTGGAACAGGTCAGCCATGAGCGGGAGCAACTGGAACAACAACTGCGCTGGCTGACCCAAAAAGAGGCGGTGATGGAGGAGATAGCCCAACTGATTCAGCAAGGTATCTCTCTTGAAGTGTTGCTCAACCGAGCCGTGAACAGTCTTCAGCAATTCTTGCAGGGCGACCGGCTGTGTGTGTACCGCTTCCTGCCGGACTGGAATGGTCTGGTCGTAGCCGAAGCAACTGCTGCTAACACGTCCTCTTTGCTGGGCTTTTTAATCCGCAATGAACTGCTTTCAGGAGAACCGATCCGACAACAATATGAACGGGGACAAGAACAGGCGATCGCTGATATTGCCTGTCTGTCCCTGGATCCCTCGACCCAGGAACTGTTGGCTTTTTTCAAGATCCAGGCGGCTGTGAGTGTGCCGTTGTTCCAGGGTTCTCACTTATGGGGATTGCTGGTGATTCACCAATGCCAGTCAGCGAGACAGTGGCAGCCAGCGGAAATTGCCGTCCTAAAGCAGATCGCCAACCTGTTGAGTATTGCTATCTGGCAAAACCACTTGCGGCAGTCGATTCAGAGTTTGAAGACGAGTCTGGAAATCCAGGTTCAGGAGCAAACCAACCGGCTCAAACAGGCTTTGGGCTTTGAAGCCACGCTGAAACGAATCACGGACAAAGTGCGGGACAGTCTGGACGAGCACCAGATTTTAGAAACCGCCATGCAGGAAGTTACCAATGTCCTGGGGGTTTATTGCTGTCAGGCTATTTTGTGTGACGGCACTCCCGAACGGTGTATGGTGTGCCATGAATATTTCCAGACGCTGGTGAATGCCCGGGAAAGCATGGAAAGCATTTCGGAAATTCCGGAATTCGAGCAACAGGTTCACAGCGGCTGGTGTTTTCAGTTCTGCATCACCCGGCCGTTTCTTAATCGAGGCACAGAAGCAATCCTGATCTGCCCTATTTTTGATGATCAGGGCCATTTAGGCCATCTCCGCATCTTTGCCAGTCGGAGTCACGAATTTGATCAGGAGGAAATTCAACTGGTCCAACAGGTCGCCAACCATTGCGCGATCGCCATTCGGCAGGCCCGCTTATATCAGGCGGCCCAGGAGCAGGTGAAGGAACTGGCTTATTTGCATCAGATGAAGGATGACTTCCTTAGCACGGTGTCCCATGAACTTCGCAGTCCCTTGGCCACCATCAAGATGATCGCCAATATGCTGGAAATTACGCTAGGGCAATGGCAGAATCAGATGCTCCAGGAAGGCACTCTGGCGGAAGCCGATCGCATTAACCAGTATCTGGTCATGTTGGAAGCGGAGTGTGATCGAGAACTCAACTTAGTCGATGAATTGCTCACCATCCAACGATTGAGTACGGGCACCCACCCGCTCACCCTGACCGACATTGAATTACAGTCGTGGGCCATGCCGATCATTGCCACCTTCCAGGAACGAACTCGCTCCCAGCAGCAGCACCTTCAGGTTGAGATCGGCGAAAATTTGCCGACTCTGCAATCTGATGCCTTTATGTTGAGTCGCATTTTGGTCGAGTTGCTCAACAACGCCTGCAAATATACGCCAGCAGGAGAAGAGATTCAGATCCGGATCCGGGCGCAGATCAATACCGTTCATGTGATGGTGAGTAATTCGGGTATTGAAATCAATCCAGACCAGATTCAACGCATTTTTGAACCGTTCTATCGCATTCCCCATCAAGATCAGTGGAAACAAGGGGGAACAGGTCTGGGCCTGGCTCTGGTGCAACGGTTAACCCACTATTTGGGTGGAACAATTCAAGCCGACAGTCAGGATGGTCGGGTCAGTTTCACCGTCTGCCTACCCGTCGTACCGAATCACCCTGCCAGCGCCTGATCAAGCTGGGCTGCCGCTGTCACCGCATAGTCCGCCTGCGCTGCGGCATCAAACCGACCCCAGCAAGGGCTGGGCTGTCAGGCGCCCCATTGTGACGGAAAAAATCTGGGCAGATTTCAGCCAACGGGCATCAAAGGAGCCTAAATGGGTGGTGGTAATTAAGGTCTGAAAGCGATCCAGAATTGCATCCAGCAATTGATTCTGGCGGTTCAGATCCAACTCGGCCAGGACATCATCCAACAACAGCAGGGGTGGTTCGCCGATTACCTCCTCAATCAGCGCCAGTTCAGCCAGCTTCAAAGCCAGAACCAGCGTCCGTTGCTGTCCCTGCGACCCATACTGTCGGGCCGACGTTTGATTGATGGTGAACTCTATTTCATCCCGGTGGGGACCCACCAGGCTGGTGCCCTGGAACCGTTCTGCGATCGCCCGGTCCTGGATTTTTGCCAGAAACGCCTGTTTGACCACCTCCGGGTCATCCTGCTCAATTGCCACATTCGGCGCATAGGAAACCTGCAACTCTTCCCGACTGCCACTGATTTCCCGGTGCCAGTATTGGGCCAGCGGCACCAATCGCCTGACGGCCCTGGCGCGACGACGAATCACATGGGTGCCAGCCACCGCCAGTTGAGCATCCCATAAAGCCAGATCCAGGGGGGCAGTTGGACTGGTGTGTATCGGCACACTGTCCCCATCTGGCTTCAGGTCCGTCGCTGGCTGCCCCTGGTCTGACCAATAGAAAGCTGGCGAGTCCTTTACCTTGCTGCCTTCCTGCAGGCCTTTCTGCATCTCCCGCAATAGGGCATTGCGTTGGCGCAGAATCTGGTTGTACTGCTGCAACAAATGGGCATAAACCGGCTCCAGTTGAATCAGCAGGGAGTCCAGCCAATGGCGTCGCCGTTCTGGACTGCCCCGCACCAGATCCAGATCCAGGCTGGAAAACTGGACCACGTTGAGATATCCCAAAAAATCCAGGTGACGGCGCAGGGTTTCCCCATTCACGGCAACGGTTCGACGGCCATTACTACGCAGTGTCAGAGACAGTTCGACTGCACCCGTGGCCCGTTCCACTTGGGCCGTTACCTGAGCCAGCGGTTCCTCTGTCCGGATCAGGTCGCGATCGCGAGATGTCCGGTGCGATCGCAACAGAGCCAGCAATTCTACCGCTTCTAAAAGATTCGATTTTCCCTGGGCATTTTCCCCCACCAGAATCGTTTTGGCTGCACTGAACTCCACCCACTGGTCCACGTAATTGCGAAACTGGCGCAGATGCAGCGTCCTCAAATACATGGTTAGCCAACCACCTTGCTGCGGGGGCGGATCATTCGTCGGTAGGCTCGGCGGACGATTTTCTCGAGTTCAATCCAGAAAAACATCAGGGCGCTGAATCCTAAACAAACGCCCAATTCCCAACCGTCCAAATAGTGAGTGTTGAAAAAATCGCGCAGAAAGGGCAGGTAAATAAGCAACAGTTGCAAAGCCGTGGTGAGAGTCACCGATGCTAGAACATAGGGGTTGGAAAACGGATTCAGTTCAATGGTAAGCCGGTTGTTCGAGCGGATGGCCAGGGCATGACCCATCTGGGCAATACATAGGGTGGTAAAGACCATCGTTTTCCAGCGATCGCCGCGGGGGTCTGCAGCCGTCGGATGGGCATGGGTGTAGGAGTAGGCGTAAACCATCAGGCCAATTGCGATCGCGGACAACACCATGCCGATCCGGATCATGTAAGTGCCCAATCCACGCGCAAAAATGCTTTCTTTGGGGTCATGGGGCGGCCGTTTCATCACATTGGGGTCGGCTGGTTCCACCGCCAGAGCCAGAGCAGGCAAACCATCGGTCACCAGGTTCATCCAAAGGATTTGTAACGGCGACAGGGGCACCCCACCCAGACCGATCAGCGGTGCGGCTCCAATCGTCAGTAACTCACCAATGTTGCTACCCAAAATATATCGGATGAAGCGGCGAATGTTGGTGTAAACCACTCGTCCTTCTTCCGCCGCCGCCACAATCGTGGCAAAGTTGTCATCCAGCAACACCATATCACTGGCATCTTTGCTGACATCCGTGCCCGTGATACCCATCGCAATGCCAATATCCGCCTGTTTCAGGGCTGGCGCATCATTCACCCCGTCCCCTGTCATGGCTACCACCTGGTTCTTTTTTTGGAGCGCCTGCACAATGGACAGCTTGTGCTCCGGAGCTACTCGAGCATAGACACTGATATCGCTGACTACCTGCTCCAAGTCATGCTGGGTCATCCGTTCCAGGTCTCTCCCAGTCAGAACGCGATCACCGGGATGCACAATGCCCAAATCTTCAGCAATAGCCAGGGCGGTTAACTGATGATCGCCTGTGATCATCACGGGTCGAATTCCCGCAGTCCGACAGCGGGCCACTGCATCCCGCACCTCTGGCCGAGGCGCATCCAGCATACTGACCAATCCCAGCCAGATCAGATCACGTTCCGTCAGCTCATCCGTATCTTCGGGGGGAATTTCCGACAAGGGCTTCATGGCCAACCCCAGCACCCGCAGACCTTTCATCGCCAACTGATCATTTTGAGCCAAAATTCGCGATCGCTGCTCTTCGGCCAGAAAGACAGCCGAGGTGCCTGTCTGAACCATCTGACAGCGCTCCAGCACCAATTCGGGCGACCCCTTCATGAACATTAAATGGGAAAACTGAGGCAAGCCATCCGGCTGCACCACCTGCTGCAAGGGCAAGCCATCGGTTGCGCCATGTTCCACCATGACGCTCATCCGTTTGCGCTCCGAAGAAAACGGAAACTCGGCAACTCGTGGCAATTTGCTGTCCCACTGGTCCTTCTCGAACCCAGCTTTGGCCGCCAGCGTCAGCAGCGCCCCTTCTGTCGGATCCCCCAGGATCGACCATTGGCCCTGCTGCTGTTGCAGAACCGCATCATTACAAACCGTACAGGCCAGTAGCAGACTTAACAGTTCCGGTTGTTCGCCAACGTCCACGGCTGTCTGGCTATCCCCGTTGAGTGACAAGAACTGACCAGTTGGCTCATACCCCGCTCCCGTCACTTTCAAACTATTGCTGCTGGTATAGACCTGCTGCACCACCATCTTGTTTTGAGTCAACGTCCCCGTCTTATCGGAACAAATCGTCGTCACCGAGCCCAACGTCTCCACTGCTGGCAACTTACGGATCAGGGCATTGCGCTTCACCATCCGCTGGGTTCCCAACGCCAGGGTCACCGTGATCACCGCTGGCAACCCCTCCGGCACAATGGCCACTGCCATACTGAGAGAAACTTCCAGCAGATCCTTCCAGCTATCCAGACCCAGGTGGATAATGCCGCCAATCACCACCAGGGCCACCAGCACCAGTGCTCCAGAAACCAGTACGTGGCTCAGTTGCTGCATCCGTTTTTGCAGTGGAGTCGCTTCCGTTTCCACTGCCTGCAGCATGGAAGCAATGCGGCCCAGTTCTGTGTCCATGCCGGTGCCGGTAACCACCGCCGTCGCCCGACCCTGAACAACTTCGGTTCCTTGAAAAACTAAATTGACGCGATCGCCCAACGGCGTATCCGGCGAGAGGGTCAACCCGGCCTGCTTGCTGACCGCATGGGCCTCTCCCGTCAGTGCCGCCTCCCGCACCTGGAAGTTGGCCGCTTCCAGGAGCCGACCATCGGCGGGAACCTGGACCCCAGCCTCCAGCAAGATCAAATCGCCGGGCACTAGTTCCTTGGAATCCACCTCCACCGTGCAACCGCCTCGAACGACCCGCACCCGGGAAGTCGCCATTCGTTTTAGTGCTGCCAGATCTTTTTCCGCCTTACTCTCCTGGAGATAACCCAACAAGCCATTCAAAATCACAATGGCCAGAATGGCGATCGTGTCTTTGAAGGGCAACTCCCCCGCCGCCAGCTTTTTGGGCAAATCCATGTAGTCCAGCATTCCTGACACAAGCGCCACCACAATCAGCAAGATCAGCATGACATTGGTGAACTGATCCAGCAGAATTTGCCAGGAACTGCGTCTACCCGTCTCCACTAACTCATTGAGACCATATCGTTCCAGATTGGCCGCCACCTGTTGCTGCGTCAGGCCTGTCTGTTGATTGCTGTCTAGCTGCTGTAGCGTCTGCTCGATCGATAATGTTTGCCAGGCAGTTTGCGGGCAGGACGGAGAGAGATCAACGGCCATACAGATGCGACCTTTGTAAACGCAATAAACACCTACAAACCTTAATCATAGTGGTTAAACACCGACCCCATTCCCCAGCCAACCGTTGATTACCAGAAGGAGAATTCTGAGTCTCTCTGGGCCAAACTCTGTATCCAACCGTCCTGCTCTCAATCGAACCAACCCCAAACAAAATCGGCAGGAACCCTTTGTCAGAAGCTCTGCCTGCCGTTCTAGCACGATACTGGCTACTAACCAACTTGGTTTTCTTTGACTGTAGTTAATGGAAACTTCATAAAATCATTTCACTCCCACAGGCATGTGAAAGTTTCAACAAGCTATCAGGAGGCACGGTTGTCAGGTAGAGGGAATCTGAGGTTTAGTCTACGTAAATACACTGAACCAGTTCGACTTACTTCATCCGAAGTTCACGGATAGTCCGCAGCTTTGAGCTTGTATCCATTCGCTGGTTAGGTATATGGAATATTCCTCCGTCTGGTCCTGTGTTCCCCTGTGTGCTTAGGCTCTCACCTTGAACTTGATTCCCTGAGTTCGACCGCATTGCCAGCATCGGTTCTTGTCTTGGCGGATGGTTGCCATCGCCTAAGGTCCTTATTGTTTTATCCTGTCTGTTTGCTGAGCGTTTGAGTCAAAGGCTGGGCTACGTCATTGGCTGCCTATCTTTTTTGGTGCATCGACTTCTTGGTTTATTTGGTTGGGACTCATGCATTCACTCGCAGCTCTTTAGTCCACAGAAGTCGCCTTCCCAATAATTGCTATGTTTAATCAAAAGTCTTCTGGTGATTCTGACCAGTCCGCTCTCAAGTTTTTGTCTCAGAATCCCGCTATATCTCGACTCCTATTTGCAGATTGTGGCAACGATATCAGCCGGGTAGCCACTATTATTGAGCCAGTGCTCAATGCATCCAAACGGTGCGAGATTAGTGCCTACTACGTCCAGGCGATCGCCATGGGCCATTCGGCATTTCTGACGACAAATCTGCCGGAGGCCAGCCACACCATCGTTACAGAATTTTCCACCAACTGGCTGATTGGCCGGAGTCGAACCTGCGCCATCAGCATTCCCAACACCTCTATATCCCGTTGTCATGCGGTGATTAGTTACTGCCCAGAACGGGGGTTTAATATCATGGATGTGGGCAGCAGCAACGGCACCTTTGTCAATCGCCGTCGCCTTCAGGCCCAGGTGCCTTGCCAACTGTACGATGGCGATTTGATTGAACTCAGCCACACCTGCATTGAGTTTTTCCTCTCTGGTTGGCAGGCAGCCATCCGCAGTGTGGAAGAAACTGCAGTTTAAGGGGCATCCACCTTCATGGGTCGCCTGGTCTATTTGCTTCTAGTGCAGCGTCAACTCTAGAAATTAGGGTTTGTAGTCAGCGCTTCAGCGCTAAAGCGCCGACTACGAGCCAATGGGTTCACCTTAAAATTAGGGTTTGACAGAACACTAGCAACAAACCGGTCAGACCATAACAACATGGGCGCAAAGAGGCTGTTACAATCCATCCAAGGTTAGTGATAGTAACACCCCTCATGAGCGACACCGTCCTGCAGGTTCAGAATCTGGAAGTTCAATTTCCAACCGATCTCAAGCTGGTTCAGGCAGTAGACGGAATTTCCTTTGAGGTCCGTCGGGGAGAAACGCTAGGCATTGTGGGCGAGTCGGGGTCTGGGAAATCCGTGACGTCCCTGGCGGTGATGCGGTTGGTGCCATCTCCCGGTCAGGTAGCGCAGGGTACGGTCAATTTCTGGGGTAGCGGTGACCAGGAAAGTCCGATTGACTTGCTCAAGCTGCCCAATCGACAACTGGAAAGCTTCCGGGGGCGGGAAATTTCGATGATCTTTCAGGAACCGATGAGTTCCCTGAATCCGGTGTTTACCATTGGTTTTCAGCTAACTGAAGCGATTCGGCTACACCAGCGTGTTTCCCAGGCTGAAGCAGAGCGGGAGGCAATTGCTCGCTTACAGGAAGTGCGGCTGCTCCCCAATGATGAGGACCTGAAACAACGGGCCGTGGAAGAGTTTGTGCAACTTAATCCAGGGGCTTCTCTGCCGCCGGAATCTGATTTAAACCGTATCATCAGCCAGCAAAAACAAGCCTTTCTGAACCGCTATCCCCACGAATTGTCGGGTGGGCAAATGCAGCGGGTGATGATTGCCATGGCCATCTCCTGTAACCCTTCCTTGCTGATTGCCGACGAACCCACCACCGCCCTGGATGTCACGGTTCAGGCGGCCATTCTGGATTTGCTGCGCGACCTGCGCGATCGCCGGGGCATGTCCATGATGTTCATCACCCATGATCTGGGTATCATCGCCGAAATTGCCGACCAGGTTGCCGTCATGTATCAGGGCAAAATTGTCGAGGCCGGCCCAGTCTGGCAGATTTTCGCCAATCCCCAGCATCCCTACACCAAAGGATTGCTGGCCTGTCGCCCCCGCTTAGACCGACGCTTACGCCAACTGCCCACAGTTTCCGACTTCATGCAGGTCACCACGGCCCCATCCGGCGAGGTGGTGATCCAGGAAAAGCAGATGGATGCCGTCCAGGCCGAAAACCTGATGGCAGAAGTCAGCCCGGCCGAACTGGAGCAGCGGCTGGCCCAACTGGAGCAACAACCACCCTTACTCTCCGTCAAGCAACTGAATGTGGCTTATCCGATTCGGGGCGTTTTGGGCGGCACCAAACGGTATCTGATGGCCGTTAAAAATATTAGTTTTGACGTGTATCCAGGGGAAACTCTGGGTCTAGTGGGTGAGTCGGGGTGTGGCAAATCCACCCTGGCCCGAGCCATTCTGCAACTGATCCCCGCTGCCAGTGGTCAGATCTGGTTTGCTGGCAGAGACATCACGACCCTGACGCCTAAGCAACTACGGCACCTACGTCAGGACATGCAGATTATTTTTCAGAATCCCTTCAGTTCTCTAGATGGCCGCATGACAGTGGGCCAGGCGGTAATGGAGCCCATGCAGATCCACAGCAAACCCAAAAACCGGACTTTGCAGCGGCAGGAAGCTATTTACCTGTTGGCAAAAGTGGGCTTGGATGCCAGTGCAATGAACCGCTATCCCCACGAATTTTCTGGGGGGCAACGACAGCGCATCTGCATTGCCCGGGCTCTGGCCCTTAAACCCAAGTTCATCATTTGCGATGAATCCGTTTCAGCCTTGGATGTTTCTGTGCAGGCCCAGGTGCTGAACTTGCTGAAGTCGCTGCAAAGTGAATTCAATCTGACCTACATTTTTATCTCCCATGATCTGAGTGTGGTGAAATTCATGAGCGATCGCATCATGGTCATGAACCAGGGAGAAATCGAGGAAATCGGTCCGGCTGAACAGGTGTATCGCCATCCACAACGGCAATACACCCGTCATTTAATCGACGCCATCCCGGTTGGCAGCCTGGAGCGGATCCGGGAACAGCAGGCGAAACGGGGTTTGTCCGTCGGTTAGGTCAGGAATTTTACTGGCAAAGGCCTGACTTCTGCTGCAAAACCTTGCATACTGGTTAGGGCGATCTTCCTCTACGATGGATTCATGATCGATCTTTTTTCTCTGCTAGAGTTTTCCCGACAGCACTGCCTCACCATTTGCGCTGTGCTGGTGCCCCTGAATTTAGCCGCCACTCTGACCACCCTGATTTTAGTAGGGCTGAATCAACCCTGGCAGTATCGGATCCCCATGATTGCCCTGGCCAGTCTGTTCGCTGGGATGATGGTGCTGCATGTTTTGACCTGGTTTATCATCGGCGTAGTCATGGCGCCAACCTATGTTCTGTTGTCATTGGGTGCTGTTTGCCTGGGCCTCAATGCTTGGGCTGGCCTGGCTCCGCATTATCTGAGAGGCTCATTTATTACTGTTGGGCGATCGCTGTTTAATGGTCGGCATGCATGATTCTTTCCCCCACCAGCCAGACGGTCCCCAGCAGGAGTCGGGTTCGGCTAATCCAACCGATACCAGCTATCCAGCCTCTACGGAAGCAGACTGGCTAGCCGCAGAAGCAGCCTTATCTCGTCCAACTGCAATTCCCCCCTCCCCTCATCAGCTAGACCCCCTGGAGTCGGCTTCTACTCGCTCCAATACGGCTCTGGTTATGGTGGAAACTGCGTTTCTGGCTAGTGCTGCCAGCTTGATCTGGTTAGTCAACTATTACTTTCCCCTGGGCCCAGTTCTGCGCCTGTTTTTCCCCATTCCGATCGCCCTCATCTACCTGCGCTGGAACAGTCGGGCTGCCTGGATGGGCGCCCTGGTAACGGGGCTGTTGCTGAGTGTGCTGATGGGTCCGGTGCGCAGCATCCTCTATGTGATTCCCTTCGGGCTGTTGGGGGTTTTGCTGGGCTTTTTCTGGCGGCGTCAAGCCTCCTGGAGTATCTCCATTGGCATCGGCTCTCTGTTGGGAGCCTTTGGCCTCTTTTTCCGTATCTGGCTGGTCTCGATTTTGCTGGGAGACAACCTGTGGTTGTATGCCACCACCCAGGTCACCGACCTGTTGGACTGGATTTTTGTTAAGTTAGGCTTGCTCATCCAACCCGGTCTACCCCTGATCCAGGTCGCCGTTGTGGTCATGGTTCTGTTCAATAACCTGGTCTACCTGTTTGTGGTTCATCTGGTGGCGCTGTTTTTATTAGACCGACTGGGCAACCCCATCCCCAGACCGCCGCAATGGGTCTTGACCCTACTGGAGTATGAGTAAGGTCTCTTTGGTTGCAATTCACACCCAGGCCCAGCAGGGACAGCGCTGGCTACAACAATTCCAGGGGAAGAAACCCCTCTTTGCCTGTATTTTGGGCTTCACGGAAACCGGTCTGCTGCCTGGCATCTCCGCCGCCGGAGCCACTCCCAGGGACCGACAGTACACCGCGATCGCTGATGCCGAGTTTTTGGTCAACGGTCCCCGGCCCCACCCCCAATATCCCTTGCCGCCCCTACAGGTAGGAGCCTCCCCGGCCCTGATTTCCCGCGCTGTAATTGCGGCCTTCGACTTGCCAGTCCGAATCTTCAACAGCGGTCTTCCCAGCCCCCCAGCAGTTGCCAACATTGACCTGGGGGGAAGCCCTGCCCGCTGTCTGAGTCGGGGGCAGGCTCTGGCCATTGCAACCGTGCAGCATCTGTTTCAGCAGGGATTGCACTGGGGTCAGCAACTGGCAGCCCAACACCCTGATAGTTACCTGATTTTGGCCGAGTGCGTGGTCGGGGGAACCACGACGGCTCTGGCGATTCTCACCGGCTTGGGAATTGAAGCCCATGGCAAGGTCAACAGCAGCCATGCCATCTGCAATCATGATCAGAAATGGGCCTTAGTCCAGAGCGGACTCAGGCAAGCGGGCCTGCTCCATGCTACTGAGCACCGCCACACCAAGGATTTTCCCTTCCGATTGGTGGCTGCCGTAGGCGACCCCATGCAGATCGTCGTCGCTGGCATGGCGATCGCCGCCAGTCGTTCCAGTGGAGTTCTGCTGGCCGGTGGCACCCAGATGCTGGCGGTGTATGCCCTGGCGCAAGCAATCGCCCAAGCCAATAACCTGGATTGGCAGCCCCAACAAATTGTTGTCGGCACCACCCGCTGGGTTGCACAAGACCCCACCGGCGACACCATCGCATTGGCCCACCAAATTGGAGAAGTGCCGTTGTTGGCCAGCCAACTCAGCTTTGCCACTGCTCGGCATGAGCCGTTGCGAGCCTATGAACGAGGCTTTGTCAAAGAAGGCGTGGGGGCAGGCGGTTGTGCGATCGCAGCCCATCTGTATGGCAAATGGAATCAAATCGAGTTATTGAGCGCCATTGAAACCCTGACCGATCAGTACCAAAGCGTTTCAGCTAGCCCCACAGTTCCAGACAAACCACCCCTTCCTAATCGTTTCAGCTAACTCCAATGAACCCGCTGGCAACAGGAAGCGTCCTGCTCCTTCCTGTCGCCTTGATCCCGACCGACCTAATGAATCCGCTGAGACAACAACTGCTCTTCCAAAGCCGCAATCCGATTATAAGCAGCTGTCAGTTGGGCTGTCAGTCGTTGGATTTGAATTTCAGGAGACAGTGGCCTTTCACCACTTTGAGTCATTGAATCTAGATGACCATCGTCTGTTAAAACATCCTTATGGCCCAACGCTAGTTCGCCAGTTACCGGATAACTCCGATAACTCACCGCAGTCCCATGCTCCATTCGGTGGACGGGTTCACTACCCAGCCGACACTCAGCCGCAACATCTGAAATTTTCGTACTGAGCTGCTCTATCAGTTGGCAAAGCGAATCAACCTTGCTACTCAGGGCGCTCACTTGCTCCTGTAGGATGTCCACAGCTTACACCTGCTTTAGTTTATTGACTAATATTCTAGAAATGGATGGCTGCTAATCAGGAATCTTCCTGAATCATTTAACGTTTGGTTTTTCAGCCTCGCTTCTGGTGAGAGATGATTGGAGCTAGTTAAATTCTCTGTTAAATCAGTTGGCATCTGAGATGAATCCATTAACGCAGTCCCAGAAAATGAAAACCTGACGAGTTTATCCGTATCTAATGATCATGGGATGATCATTAGATTGTTATCTATTTAATCTTTTTTCAATCAGGTATTTATAGCGGTTTTCGCTGGTGTGAGGCACATGGCGATGCCTGTAAGGCTTGACCGGCAAGGCTTCTGGTGTACCTTATTCGATCAAGAACCGCTATAGTAATACCAGTTCGTCAGGCTGGATTTGAGGAATAACCCAAATCTACAAGAAACAATTTCAGGGTGTTTTGAGGAAGCTTCGCCCTTCAAAATAGTCTTGACAGAAGACCAATACATTTAACCGTTATAATTCTGAGGTTGCTAAAAACTGCCTTAACGTTGAAACGACAAACGGGACGATCTCTTGTCAGTGTGGTGATTCAACATTCCTTGCAGTCCTGAAATTCATGCCCCAGTAGCACCCAAAAAGTTGCACTTCTCCACACTGCAGACAATCAGGCTGTCACCGCAAAACGAGACAAAAAGAAATGCAGTTCCTTTTTGTATTCTCTAATACCAATCCTCTTTAGTGATGAGCATTATCCGATCCCTTCCAACCTCTCTTTGGTAGGGGGAGGTGCCGCAGTCAGGGGGGTAAATTCTATGCAGCATCAGATTAAATTGGTATAACCCATCCCACCTTAAGCGCATACCCAACATTCAGTTGACAATAATGTCAGGTTGAAGCCCCCCTGTCCAGTCCATTTTGACTTAAGTCAAAGCATTGCAAAACAAGTTTACTTACACTCAAAGCAGGCATGAGAGAACGGCACCCCACACGCCTCTACTCATCACAGGTAAGGCACCATGCCCCCAATTTAAATGAATGACACCGTTGGCGAGATCGTGCGCGATTATCCTGCTCTCTCCCGTCTATTCGAGCAAGCCAAAGTTGACTACTGCTGTGGTGGCAAGCAGACCCTGGAAGTCACCTGTCAGAAGCGAGGCATTAATCCCCGCGCTTTTCTGGCAGAGTTGACTGTCAACACCATTGTCATTGTCGGTGGTCCTTGAATTACTGCTAGTGCTCCCACAATCTGCTTGCGCGGGTTTACTCTTGCCCTAAGCTAGTAGTTACAGAACGCTCAGCCCACAGTTTCAGCTCAGATTCAAGAATCTGCCAATCCCGCCAACTGAGCAGCTCTAAGGCTAGAAATTGTTCGGTTGATCCTCACTCGTGCTTAAGGAAACATGCTTAGCTTTCAGGACTTCTTCACCGCCTGTACTGGATTTTGGACAACGGAACGCATTTATCACTACCCTTTGAAAGGGGAGGTGGAGCGGTCCTACACGGAGTACTGGGTGAAGGCCCTCACCCCTGAAGCAAAGCTGCCGATCCTAACCTCCGCCAGCCAGTCCAGCTCAGCCCAAGCAGGGCTGCCTTTGGATCCGGACGGCCTGGTCAACCAGGAGTCGGCCTGTCCTGGCTTTGCCATTTCGTTCAATACCCGATCGGAAACCGGGGAAGAAGTATCCATGACCCTGAAGGCGTTGTTTGTGCCCGATCAGTTTCTACGAGTCCCAATGTCAGCCGACAACCGGCCACTGCCCCTGGCGGCTCAGACACCGGCGCAGGAAGGAGGAGAATTAATCCAGGGGTTTTATCTGCGGGATGAAGGGTATTCCGAAGCGGGGGCGATTGCGGGTCGGTTTACCTATCAACCCACCCGGCAAGCACTGGAGATGACGACCTACTATCGCCGGTCAGTCGCAGTTGACCAGATGCGTTTGCTGGCTCCTGATTTGCGCCTACGAACCATTGTCACCTACCAACGTCCCGAATCCAGGGAGGAAATGCCGACAGTGATTAATCTGGTGGGGTTTGGTGTGGAATATAAACGGACTGTGTAAATGAAACGGCGGACTTTTCTGGCCAGTCTGTCTGGCATGGCGATCGGACAGACCTTACTGGGCTGTTCAACTCAGGGATCTTCCACCCTACGAATTCTGCTGCTGAAAGGCTCCATTCCGGTGCAGATTCGCAATGAGTTTCAGAAATATTTAGGTCAGCAGGGAACGACTGCCCGCTTACAGTTTTCACCAGAGACGCCGCCAGCCGCCCTATTTGAGCAACTCCAACAGTGGAAACAACAAGCGGCTCAGTCCGGTGAAAAAGGGCGGCAACCTGGGTTTCCATGGATGGGCGATCGCGCCGATCTGGCCCAACCGTTCGACTTGATTACCTTGGGCGACTTCTGGTTGGAAACGGCCATTCGACAACAATTAATTCACCCCCTGGATGTCCAGACACTGAAGGGCTGGCAAGACTTGCCGTCGGTTCCCTGGCACACCCTGGTCACCCGCAATCGTCAGGGACAACCAGACCCCAGAGGGCTGGTCTGGGGAGTTCCCTATCGCTGGGGCAGCTTGGTTCTGGCCTATCGCCAGGACCAGTTTCAGCGTAAAGGGCTGCAGCCACCCAGCGATTGGAGTGATCTGTGGCGACCCGAACTTCAGCATCGCTTCTCCTTACTGGACAGCCCTCGCGTGGTGATTGGCCTCACCCTGAAAAAGCTGGGCCAGTCTTTTAATACCGCCAATCCCAGTCGGATCCCTTCCCTCACCAGCGAACTGCAAAGCCTGAACCGACAGGCCAAATTCTACAGTTCCGATGCCTACCTCCAACCCCTGATATTAGGAGATACCTGGCTGGCAGTCGGCTGGTCCAGCGATGTGCTGCCGCTGATAAAACGCAATCCGAGTATTACCGCCGTCTTTCCGCGATCGGGCACAGCCCTGTGGGCTGATCTGTGGGTGCGTCCAGTGGCCCAACCAGCAGAGTTATCACCCCTTGCCAGGGAGTGGATCAGCTTTGGTTGGATGCCCCCAATTGCCAGTCAGTTATCTCTTCTGAGTTTGGCAACCTCACCTATCGTCCAATCTTTGCCCCCAGACAGCTTGCCAGACGCCTTGCGCCTTAACCCAGTGCTCTTACCAAACCTAACCTCATTTCGTTCCAGTGACTTTCTGTTGCCTTTGTCTGCTGGTTCGATCAGCGAGTATCAGTCCCTTTGGACCACTATTCGCCAAGCAAGCTAGAGGAAGTATTGCCCCGAACACTCGATTTGCCGCCGGAATCGAGGGCAATCTGGCACGTCAGTTGTGCAACCGGAACCCGAAATAGCTGGACAGCACTGGGGGCTGGGTTGATCACCTGATTATCCTGCAGCGATTTCAGGGCGGTTGGTTGCAGTAAATTGAAGGCGCAGGTAGAAGCTCCTACCAGGGTGCCTCGATCATCAAAGACGCGGAGATTGTAGCCATAGCCGTGGGCATCCATGCCAAAACTCCGAATGAACTCATACCGTTCCAGATAGTCCAATAAACTCCAAATCTGGCGGTTCACGACCAGATCTACCTTGCCGGGATGACCCTTATCAATCGGATAAGCTAGCCAGTTTTGCAACAGCTTGCTGCCATACTGTTCTTCGGCTGATAGTTGATCTTGCATCCACCATAAACTGGGCGGAGTCAGTCTTGTTTCAGAAATCGTGGTCGAAGTCACCACCGAAGGCGGCGTTTTCCCCGGTTGCAGGGCCTCCATATTCAAAGGGGATGGATCCGGTTGCAGTTGTACTTGAGATGAAGCCGGTTGCAGTTGCGCTTGAGGCGTTGGCAAATCCGACGGTATATCAGCCGCCGCGACTGACACCAGGCCTGACTCAATCGCCACTGTCACAGTCAAGCAGCAAATGCCCGCCAGACTGACCCAGGGATGGAAGGGCGCGCATCGCTGCCTGGAAGTCAGGCAATTTCTAGAGTCGATAGCGGTTCCAGTCATACTTTTGGATTGGGGTGGCTCCCCGTTTGCGCCACGTAATTTCACCACGAGCTGTTCGCATTAAGGTTTGCTCTACAGCATCGACCACATTATCCCAGGAAAGTTCCTCGTACCGCAGTAACTCTCGCAACTCTTGTAGCGCCGCATAGGCCGCCTGATCTTCTTCTAATTTCAGAGGGGTGACAGTTCTAAGCGGGTCTCGCTGCACCGCGGCGATCGCCTGGCGCACCGCATTGCTAATCTGGCTGGCAAGTTCCCGTGCCGCTTTGGTCCGCTGCTGCTGCCAGCCGCCTTCCGTTGTGGCATACAGGGCAGGCAAGCGGTTCAGCGCATAGGCAATGACTTCAGTGCGTTTAACATATTGAGCCGCCTTGGGTGGCAGTTTCTGAAGTTGCTTGTCCACTTCATCGATTACCAAGGATTCCATTACATTGCGGTAGTTATGAGCCGAAGTGGAAGTGTTAGGTTTCATCAGAACGCCCAGGGAGAAATGACATCACTGAAAGAAAAGCCGAGCCAAAGTAGCACCCAGTTAAACCGCATTTATGACTGATTTCAACCGAGGAATTGTGTTTTGTTCTGCAAAAAAATCTTGATACTTTAATGTAAGCGCTGCAGAGCAAATTCGCACTAAAGTTAAACAATATTTGAACTATTGATGGGCCGAGTCGAGTAATCGTTCGCCCGCTCTTCAAACTTGATCGCTGCAGCCTTTTGCCCATCTGCATCACTTTTTGTCCTAAAGAGTGATGCTGTAACCAACGGCCTAATGCCACAATCGGCGGCCAGCCTGACCATTCAGCATCTGGTGAGTCTGCCCCAATAGGGTTGGAATCTCCAACCCTTCAGGACAGCGGGGCAAACAATCTCCACAATCTGTACACCGGTTGGCTTTCTTGCCAGGAAACCAGTGCCCAGCATTTTCAAACATGCGGTAACGGTATTGACCAAAAGCAGTCATGTCGTAAGCCAAACTGAGATTTCTCAGTCGGAGAACCTCGGGAATATGAATTTCTTCCGGGCAGGGCAGGCAGGCATAGCACTGGCTACAGCGATCGCCGCTAAGCACTCGTCTTTCTTGTTGCTGCAAGCGTTCCAACACCGCCTGTTCCTGCGGCAGCAACGGGCTGTCCCGATCGGCCACAGCCAACGGCATCTCTAACTCGGCGGCATTGGCCGGTCCCACACTCAAGGTGGTAATCAAGGGATCGCTGAGTAAAAATCGATAGGTAATTTCCAGGGGAGAAAAGGGCTGACAGAGCTTCGCCAGTGTAGAGGAGGGAGTGTAGAGCTGTCCCCCTTTATCCGCTGGAGAGATGATGAACACGCCCAGATCTTTTTGTGCTGCCAATTCGATCGCGGCCCGGTTGCGCTGAAAAAAGTAATAGTAGTGCAGATTCACGAACTCGAACAGGTCAGTTTCAATCGCTGCCAGAATGACCTCCAAAAATCCGTGGCTGGAAAATCCCAGATGGCGAATTCGCCCATCTTCGATGGCTCGCCGAACCGCTGCCATGCCCCCCTGGGGCGATTGTACCCAGTCGAGATGCTCCCAGGTGTTGACGCCATGGATCGCCAGGGCATCCAGATAATCCACACCCAACCGCGCCAACGATTCGTCAATTGCCCGCTCCATCGTCGCCGCATCGACCAGGGGCTGGATCTTCGTGGTGAGATACAGTTGCTGGCGGGGCAGCCCCACCCCTGCTTGCAAAGCGGCTCCTAGATAGGTCTCACTTTTACCGTAGCCCCTGGCTGTTTCCAGGTGATTAATTCCTAAGGCAACAGCGCGACAAACAGTCTGATACATGACCTCAGCCGAGGTCAGACAGCGCATTGTGCCCAGGGAAAAAACGGAAAGGGGTAACTCAGTTTTACCAAACCGACGGTACCGCATTCACTCTTCGCTGCTACGGGCTTCATCACCATGCAGTTGGCTGTGCTGGCTAAAGTCCTCCGGTCGCAGGTTGGAAATAAAGTCCCGAAAGGCTTTGCGCTCAGCCTCATCCGCTTCCCGATCCACCGGTATGGAAGCATCCGCCACCACTTCTTCCAAAACCCAAATCGGGCTATTGGTTCGCAGTGCTAGGGCGATCGCATCACTGGGTCTGGCATCCAGCTCTTTCTTCACATCTCCCTGCACCAGGGTGAGCACTGCATAGAAGGTATTATCCTGCAACGAGTGAATTACAACCCGCTCCAGGGTCATATCCCACTCTTCCAATAAATTGACAAACAAATCATGGGTTAAAGGCCGGGGCGGGGCCTGATTTTCCAGAGCATTAATAATGGCCCGGGCCATGTCCTGTCCAATGTAAATTGGCAAAGCCCGTCGTTCACTGGCATCCCTCAACAGCACGATTGGACTGCGAGTTGCTGCATCCAACGCAATTCCAGCGACTTTCATTTCGATCATCGTCTTAGCCTCTAGAATACCTGAAGCGGAAGAAATTCAACGGCAAATAGAAACAAATCAAGAAACCTCAAGCACTTCAGAAGTAAATAAACTCCACAGAGCCGGGTTATAACTCACTCATTCCACCTTCCTGGAAGGTGATCCAGCTTAATCCCAATCAGACCCGAACCACTCACAGATCATTCACTCATGTAATGATTAGAACGCACTCAAATTTAAGTATGCCCTGATCCTAAATGATCCGCCCCCA